>JAEEGF012297884.1_pt1 | contig 79431 bp, 62 predicted proteins | sample 9134171 | NCBI WGS metagenome assembly JAEEGF01 (sample SAMN16246542, study PRJNA631951) | gut metagenome | biome: gut microbiome; feature: rumen; material: AP-attached | host: Bos | place: Iran: Karaj | collected 2018-10 | reverse complement strand
TGCCACAATAACCCTTGGGTATCTATCGCAGAGACCGTTGTCGGACGTGGAGACAGAGCATTCGAGATCTACAAGAAGACCTGCCCTGCTTACACCGAAGAAATCTCAGAGATTCACAAGACCGAGCCTTACATCTACTGCCAGATGGTTGCAGGACGCGATGCTAAGTTCCACGGTCAGGGTAAGAACAGCTGGCTTACCGGTACCGCAGCTTGGACCTTCGTAAATATCTCCCAGTACATCCTGGGTGTATATCCTACCCACGAAGGACTTTCAGTTGATCCTTGCGTACCCGCAGACTTCGGCGATTTCAAGATCACCAGAAAGTTCCGCGAAGGCACCTACAATATCACCGTTAAGCAGAACGGTGTTCAGAAGGGTGTTAAGAGTCTCACCGTTAACGGCAAGGCTGTAGAAGGTCACATCATCCCTTATGTAAAGGGCCAGACCGAATATAATGTTGAAGTAGTAATGGGATAATTACTCCTTTGTAAGTTAAAAAATGACCCTCGGAAAGTTTTCCGAGGGTTGTTTTTGTTATAATATGAAATTCGAAGTCGCAACCAATGGTTATTTTTAATTTCTTGGTGCTCTTCTGTCGTTTACCTTGTGCATCTCTTTTTTGATCTCGTACATTTCCTTATCCGCATCTTTGATATAATCCTCCAAAGATGCATCAGGTCTTGTTTCGGGAGTCGTCACAACAAATCCGATACTAACCGAGATCTGGTAAGGTACTGCATTTGAACTGTTCTCTTTCGCAAGATAATCAAGTATCTTTTTCTTGATGCCTGCTGCCTTTTCTTCATCGCACTCAGGCTCGATAAGAAGGAATTCATCTCCGCCGAACCTGACCCCGAGGCCATCCTCGCTCTTAACTTCATCAATTGCAGCAACTACAGTCCTGATTGCATTGTCGCCGTGAAGATGACCAAATTCATCGTTGATACGTTTCATGTAGTTGATATCAACAAACATGACCATCATCTTCTTTTTCTTGCGGACGCCCTCCTCGTAAAGAGGAAGTGCCTTATCTTCATATCCGAATCGGTTAAAGAGTCCCGTCATCTGATCCTTGTCGTAAAGGCTCTTAAGACGCAGATTCATACGCATCAGCTTAAGGGACTGCATCAGCTTTTCCATATAGGGATAAAGCATGTTCTCCCGCATGATATAAGGTTCATCCGTAAGGACAAGATAGCCGTAGTTAAACTCAAAATAATGCATGGGCATAAGATAATAAGTATGGTGCTCATTATCTTTCTTTTCATATCCCGGCACGATCATTTCCTTATTACATTGAAGACCGTGAACCACCTCTCCGTTCTTAAGGGCCATGACTACTTCCATCTTCATTTTGTCGCCCATTTCCCAAAGCTCTTTTTCGCTCATCATTACGCTCTTGAAAAACTCAGAGTTACAGACAATATAAAATCCTTCTCCTTCAAACTGGTGGTTATGATAATAATGCTCCTGAAGAGTGTCCTTCATGACACGATAGTTGGGCATCTCAGATAACCATTGGCGCATTACACGTTCATTCTGTTCAAGAAGCTTTGCATCGGATTCTCTCTGGAAAGACTTTCTGCAATATTGAATACGCTTTGCTTCGTAGTCCTCGTCTCCTTTACATTTGCAGCTTTCTCCGCAAACAAATGAGGAAGGCATAACTTCCTTTTCGGGTTCAGACTTACCGTTTATGCTGTCAAAGATGTACTCACAGGCTTTCTCACCGATCTTTTCATAATTCTGTTCAACGGTGGAAAGAGCAGGATAGATGATCTTGCCTTCAGCACAATTATCGAAGCCGGTCACAATAACATTTTCAGGCGCAGAATATCCCCTTACATCAAGTTCCGTACATGCAGACATAGCCATGATATCGTTGGCACAGATAAAAGCATCGGGAAGGCCCTCTTCGGAATCCACATACTCATCAATTATCGCAGAGGTAAAGCGGTTTGACCATTTACCGTACTTAACGTGATCGTCAGGGAGTTCAAGGCCATGCTCTTTTAAAACTTCCCTTGTAGCATTAAGTCTTGCAATACTGTCAACATGATCCTCGGTTCCACCGATGAAAACCACATTTTTAACATTATGCTTTTCAACAAGGTGGGTGACCAGTTCTCGCATTCCTTCTTCGTTGCTGACAAGGATGGAATGAGCTCCTTCAATCTCCATTCCAACGCTGACCACGGGAATGTTTTTCTGCTTTGCTCTCATGCAGATGGACTTTGCGGTCTGGGTAGAATTGAGCGCAGTGGAAAAGACTATAACCCCGTCATACTGTTCAGGTATCATGAGATTATAGATATTTAGTTCGCCCTGTGAAATGGCAACATGCTCGCTGTAAGAAGCAAAGCCCATGAATACAAATGTATCAAAGTCGTACTCCTTAGCGTATTTATTTATGCCTTTAAGTGCGTGGGATAAAGAATCATAGTTCCATCCGTTGGCACATACCGCGATCTTCTTTTTCATTTGCGCTCCGTATTCAGGCCTATAGCCCGGATATACATTGGTTATCAGTTACGCTAGGGCAAAATTATTAATCACCAAAAATGTTGTAAAGAATAATGATTGCAATAATAGCAAGGATGATGGCGATAGCGACCTTGATAGGTGAGATGGGCGACTTACCGCCAACCTTACCGGTCTGACCGTTAACTGCAAACTGAAATACTTTTCCGTTGAATGTAAAGCTGGACATCCAAACGGGAAGGAGCAGATACTTGTAGGTCATCTTTGAATATGCGATGTCCATTCTGTGTACCTTGCTGTCGTCCGCATTGTGATTGCGCTCGATCTCGGTACGAATGGAACTTCTAAGATGATTTTCGATCTGCTTTGTAGCGCTGTTCCAACCATCCAAAAGAGGAACTGTATAACGCTCTGCAAGATATCCTGAAAGATACTCAGGTGAATAAACCTTGTTGCTTCCGGTATCGAAGGGCTCGATGGACCTTAAGAAGCTCTCGGTGTGGTTCTTTGATGCGCATACAAGTGCATCGTCAATGAACTCACTGTGATGTCCTCTTGTGTTGTACCAATCAGTAACTGTACGGGACTGGCGATTTCCGTTGGAGTCCTTATAATATTCTGTACGATGGATTCCGTATTCACCGGTATACTCTGTTTCGGTCTGGGCATCGAAGGTCCAGTAAGGAAGATAGATTCCCTGGAAGCTTTCAGCTTTTGCACTCTTCTTTGCTGCGTTGGGAGCAAATAATTTAGCGCCGATCCACTTTCTGAAGAGTTCTCCTGCCTGTTCCTGCGAAATCTGGAAAGGCACAACTCCTCCGGGTGAAAGAGTTCCTTTATCATCAGTAGCCTCAGTAACATGGTTAGATCCGCAATAGGGACATGTTGTTGAAAGGCTGTTAACATCCATTACGATCTCTGCACCGCAATACTTACAGTTAAAGATCTTTGTTGCTGTTCCCCAATCTCTGTTTCCGTTTGCCTCAAGATTCCTAAGGTCAAGCTCGTTTTCCTGAGCTGCGCCTTCTTTTTGAACCTGGCCGATTCCAACCTTTTTAACAGGCTGTGCGGGATCTGCCTTTGGAGCCGCATCCGGAATATCAACCTCAGTTTCGCAGTAGGGGCACTTAAGCTTTCCCGACTTTGCGTCAAATTCAAGGGCTGCGCCGCAGGATGGACATTTCTTCTCAGTTGCGGACATTAATTTTGCCGCATCTTTAAGATCCCCGTTACTGTCTAAAATCTGCTCTGCCATTTGTAAATCTACCTCCTCATAGAAACGTATAATTCATTATATCACACGCAAAAGGGAGTGCATAGTATTGCACTCCCTCAGGGTAGTTTTAATTCTTATTTGATTCTATTTAAGCTTCCAAATGTCTCTGTTGTACTCTGCGATGGTTCTGTCGCTTGAGAAGAAGCCTGCCTTTGCAATGTTCACAAGAGCTTTCTGCTTCCACTCTGTACGCTTCTCGTAATCCTTGAAAGCCTTATCCTTAACCTTGATGTAATCCTCAAGATCAAGGAGAGTCATGAACCAATCCTTGTTAAGAAGCTCGTTGTAAAGTCTTGTAAGGCTCTTCTTGTTGCCCTTCTTGATAACCTCATCGCTTACGATAAAGTCAACTGCTTCCTTGATGGTCTTGCTCTTGTTGTAGAAATCCTTTGATACATAATCAGCCTTTGCATAGTGCTGAATAACTGTATCTGACTTCTCACCAAAGATGTAGATGTTCTCATCTCCAACAAGATCATTAATCTCTACGTTTGCTCCGTCGCTGGTTCCAATGGTTACAGCGCCGTTAAGCATGAACTTCATGTTTCCGGTTCCGGATGCTTCCTTTGAAGCAAGGGAGATCTGCTCGGAAATATCACATGCAGGGATGAGTTTCTCAGCGTAGGATACGTTGTAGTTCTCAACCATAACGACCTTCATGTACTTGTTCACATCGGGATCGTTGTTAACGATATCGGAGAGAACAAGGATAAGGTGGATGATATCCTGTGCGATTATATATGCGGGAGCTGCCTTTGCGCCGAAGATAAAGGTGATGGGGCGCTTAGGAAGTTTTCCGCTCTTGATCTCAAGGTATTTGTGGATGATGTACAGAGCGTTCATCTGCTGACGCTTGTACTCATGCATTCTCTTAACCTGTATATCAAAAATAGATTCAGGATCAACATCCACCTTTTCCTTCTTCTTAAGGTACTCGGCAAGTGCCTTCTTTTTGCCCATCTTAATATCGGCGATGGCATCAAGTACTTTCTTATCGTCCTTAAACTTAAGGAGCTTTTCAAGCTCGTTTGCATCCTTCTTGTAGCCGGTTCCGATGGTCTTATCAAGAAGAGCAGTAAGCTCTCTGTTACAGCTCATGAGCCAGCGACGGAAGGTGATACCGTTTGTCTTGTTGTTGAACTTCTTAGGATAAATCTTGTAGAAGTTGTTAAGCTCGGTATCTTTCAAAATATCGGTATGGATCGCAGCAACACCGTTTACGCTGTAGCCGTAGTGGATGTCGATGTGAGCCATATGTACGCGCTTCTGCTTGTCGATGATCTGTACGGTAGGATCTGAGTACTTAGCCTTAACTCTCTTATCAAGTTCCTTGATGATGGGAATAAGCTGAGGAACAACTTCCTTGAGGTAATCAAGGGGCCATTTCTCAAGAGCTTCCGCAAGGATGGTGTGGTTTGTGTAAGCACAGGTCTTTGATACAACATCGATTGCTTCATCCATGGTGAATCCTTCCTTCTTGGTAAGGATACGAATGAGCTCGGGAATAACCATTGTAGGGTGGGTATCGTTGATCTGGATCGCAACATGCTTATCAAGCTTGTGAAGATCATGGCCTTTAGCCTTCTCTTCTGCGATGATGAGCTGAGCACCATTGGATACCATGAAGTACTCCTGATAGATTCTAAGGAGGTTTCCTTCCTTATCGGAATCATCGGGATAAAGGAAGAGAGTAAGGTTTTTGTCCACCTGTGTCTTGTCGAAGTTGATCCCTTTGGTTACAAGGCTCTCATCAACTGACTTAATATCAAAAAGATGAAGCTTATTCTTGCCGTTCTCATATCCAACGACATCAATGTCATAAAGCACGGAAGTAACTGTTCCGCTGCCGAATTTTACTTTAAAAGTCTTTCCGGTCTTGCGAAGCCACGAATTGTCTTCGATCCAGTCGTTCTTTTCAGCGCACTGCATCTTCTTTTTAAATACCTGCTTGAAAAGTCCGTAGTGGTAATTAAGACCGATTCCGTCTCCTGGAAGTCCAAGAGTTGCAATGGAATCAAGGAAACATGCAGCAAGACGTCCAAGTCCGCCGTTTCCTAAAGAAGGTTCGGGCTCAGCATCCTCAATCTTTGAAAGATCTTTTCCGTTTGCTTCGAGAACATCCTTTAATTCATCATAGATTCCAAGGTTAATAAGGTTGTTTGAAAGGAGTTTTCCGATAAGGAACTCCATAGAAATATAATAAACTTTTCTCTTGCCGTCCAAAGGCTTCACATTGTCCATGCGATCTTTGGTAAGCTGCAAAACTGCGTCATAAAGCTGGGTGTTGTTGCATCCCTTGATAGTCTTTCCGTAAAGCTTTTTAGTAAGTAATCCAAGTTCCTGCTCGAGTGCCATCTTATCTCCTTTCTGGCGGGAAAATCCACGTCAAAAACATGTTTAAGTTTAGATCTTAAAACTAAAATAACACACTACTTTTTGAATTGCAAGAAAAATCGGAAAACGTTTTCCAATTTTTTTACTTAATGTTTTCTTTTAAGCTTTCCTTCTCTACTTTTAGCCTTTTTCGAAGGTCTGTGAAGAAGTCCTTCAGCATTTTGCTGCATTCTTCTTCCAGCACCCCTTTCACCGTCTCCACCTGATGATTGAAGGAAGGGTGATTCAAAATGTTTAATATGGAGCCTGCGCATCCGGCTTTTGGGTTATCGCATCCGATAACTACCTTCGGAATCCTAGCCTGGACAATGGCACCGGCGCACATCTGACATGGTTCAAGTGTAACATAAAGGGTGCAGTCTTCCAATCGCCAGTCGCCGATTTTCTTGCTGGCCTTGTTAATCGCAGTAATCTCCGCATGGGACAATGTATTCTTATCCGTGTTTCTGCGGTTATATCCCCTGCCGATAATCTTGCCTTCGTAGACAATAATGCACCCTATCGGAACTTCGCCAAGTTCCTTCGCTTTCATTGCCTGCTTTATTGCCAGCTTCATGTACTTTTCGTCTTCTGTCATCCTCGCCATTATCTAACTCTCTTTTTCTTCTGATAAAGATTATTCTACAATAAAATCAGGATAATACGCTAGTCTTTCTCCCAAATAAAAACCCCACCTTTAAGCAATGCCTACAGGTGGGGGGGTAATTCAGATTAAATCAATTAAATATAAATTAGTTTCCGAATACCTTGAGGTAATCCTTCTGGAACTTCTCGATACCCTGATCGGTAAGAGGATGCTTGGTCATCTGCTCGATTACAGAGTAAGGGATGGTTGCGATGTCAGCGCCTGCAAGAGCACAGTCGGTAACATGGATAGGATTACGGATGGAAGCTGCGATGATCTCGGTCTCATATCCGTAGATAGCGAAGATATCAGCGATCTGTCTGATAAGCTCGATTCCGGGAGTAGAGATGTCATCAAGTCTTCCAAGGAAAGGTGATACATAGGTAGCTCCTGCATTTGCAGCAAGGATAGCCTGGTTTGCAGAGAAGATAAGAGTTACATTGGTCTTGATTCCTTCTTTGCTGAGAACCTTTACAGCCTTGAGGCCTTCAACGGTCATAGGGATCTTAACTACCATGTTGGGATGAAGAGCTGCAATCTCGCGGCCTTCCTTGATCATGCCTTCTGCATCAACGGTGGTAGCCTTAACTTCACCGGAGATAGGTCCGTCTACGATTGAAGCGATCTCTTTGAGGATCTCTTCCTGAGGACGGCCGCCTTCTTTAGCGATGAGGGAAGGGTTTGTGGTAACGCCGCAGATGACGCCCATGTCATTTGCTTTCTTGATCTCTTCGATCTTACCGGTATCAACGAAAATTTTCATAATATGTCTCCTTCTATGCATTAGTAAAATGTTTACTACAACATGTTAAATTGTAATGCTATTAAATCACTAATACCTATTATTTTTTGTTCTGAACTAATTATATATTGCTAGATAGTAATAGCCTTGCAGATTTCCTTCTGGGCGGGGATGGCCTTGACGTAGGTTTCGATGTATTTGTCGAATCCGGCTACGTCAGCGGCGTCGGGAGCCATAACGCTGCCCTTCTCGCCGTGGAATACTTTGTCTGAGAGGTATGCATCAAGGGTTTCGCCCTCTGCTTTTCTGATCATGTATGCTGCAAGGAGAGCCATGCCCCAGGGGCCGCCTTCGCCTGCGGTTTCCATCACTGCTACGGGCGCGTTCATTGCTGCTGCAAGAACGCTCTGGCCTACGCCCTTGGTCTTGAAGAGTCCACCGTGTCCGTAGATGGTGTCAACCTTAACCTTCTCTTCCTTGAAGAGGATGTCACATCCGATCTTGAGGGTTGCAAGAGATGCATAAAGGTGGGTTCTTACAAAGTTTGCAAGATTCATGGTCGCATCGGGCTTTCTTGCAAACATAGGTCTTCCTTCATCGGTTCCGATAACGGGCTCACCTGAAAGGGTATTGAATGCAACAAGTCCGCCGCAATCCTTCTCGCCCTTCATTGCGTTGTTGTAAAGCATGCCATAGATAGTGTTGAGGCTGACATCCATGCCAAACATCTCGGCAAATTCCCTAAAGAGTCCAACCCATGCGTTAAGGTCTGATGTGCAGTTATTGCAGTGTACCATTGCAACTGCGGGACCTGCAGGAGTGGTAACAAGGTCAAGTTCCTCGTGAACTTTCTTAAGGTCTTCCTCAAGAACAACCATTGCAAATACGCTGGTTCCTGCGGAAACGTTACCGGTTCTCTTAGCTACTGAATTGGTTGCTACCATTCCGGTTCCGGCGTCTCCTTCGGGAGGGCAGATGGGAATTCCGGCCTTAAGGTTTCCGGATACGTCAAGTTTCTTAGCGCCTTCTTCTGTAAGCTTTCCTGCGCTTTCACCGGCAACAAGAACCTTGGGAAGGATCTTTCTGATATCCCAGTTATATTTCTTTACATTATCAAGAGCGGCAAATTTATCGAGCATTCCCTGATTGTAATCGCAGGTAGCGGAGTCGATGGGGAACATACCTGATGCTTCGCCGACGCCCATTACCTTCTCACCGGTCATCTGCCAATGGATATAGCCTGCAAGAGTGGTGAAGAACTCAATGTCCTTTACATGCTCTTCTCCGTTAAGGATTGCCTGATAGAGGTGAGCAATGCTCCAGCGCTGAGGGATATTGAATCCGAGAAGCTCGGTAAGCTCCTTTGCAGCGGGACCTGTGATGGTGTTTCTCCAGGTTCTGAAAGGAGTAAGGAGATTTCCCTCTTTGTCAAAGGGCATATATCCGTGCATCATTCCGGAAAATCCGATGGCTGCAAGATTTGTAACCTCGATATCGTATCTTTCCTTAACATCTTTTCTTAAATTGGAATATGTGTCCTGAAGACCGTTCCAGATATCATCAAGAGAATAGGTCCAAACGCCGTTATCAAGGCGGTTCTCCCATGCGTGGTCGCCGGAAGCGATGGGGTTGTGGTTCTCGTCAATGAGAACTCCCTTTATTCTTGTAGAACCAAATTCAATACCGAGAACGGCTTTTCCGCTCTCAATGCACTCTTTTGCGTTACTCACTTTGTTTCCTCCAAATTATTGATAAAACATAAAGCTATGCGCCAAAATGCGCAAACCATCACTACGATAGCTAAATTGTAGCATCTTGGCGCTTTGCTATTCTTCTTATATTTTGCGGACAACTTCTCGAAAATTTCTCTGATTTTCGAGAAAACCTGCTGCCATTACCACTTTTTATAAGGACAGTGGGCCATCTTGGATGCGGCTCTCAGTTCCACATAACACCCGCAGGCATCGCAGGTTCCGGCGTTCAATCTGTCGCATTCCTTGCAGATTGCCAGTCGTCTTTCATATTCCTCCGGAGATGGCTGGTCCTCAAGCTTGATGGCGCTCTTATATTTCTCGATCATCTTCTGATCTGCTTCCGCCATTTCCCTTAAAAGACATTTTTTACAAACATTAAGGCTCATGTATCTTCCCTTTTACGTCTTCTTTTTTCGTCGTTTAATCTGACGTATTTTCTTGATTTTACAATTATATACACTATTCCGGCGATGATGGCAAATATGACCGAAGCAAGGATCATATAGTCAAACTTCATGTGAAGATATGAAAGGGCCACAAAGCTGATGATAAGGAGCATCAGTAAAAGCCAGCCGAAGGCCACTGCGACTACAACAAAAAAGAAAATGATATCTTTTACGATGTCAAATGCAGTATACACCGGCGGCGCCTGGACTTTTTGTTTTAAAATGTCTTTTTCATCACTCATATACTTTGCTTCCCCAGACAGTTACCTGATCTTCTGTTCCGAGAGCCGTGAATGTCATAGTTTTAATAGACGTTCCCTCGATGTCCATTTCACAGGTAACTCCGGAATACTCTTTTCCGTCGATCACAAGATTGATATAAGGAGTTCCGGATTCAAGGCTCCAGGAGCCGGTCAGATCTCCGCTTACCGTGCCATCTTCCTCAAGAACTATATTAGAAGGCTTGCTGACTTTAAGGTGCTCGTAATCAATACCCAGCTCATGTACTATAAAGTCATATCTTCCGGCAACTTCGCTCGCGCTGTAACCATCGGTTTTAAGGCTTTCTCCGCTTGTCTGGTAAGGAGCCGCCACTAGCCATCCTTCTCTGTTTAAGAAAAGCTGATGGACCTTTACATAGTGCCCTTCGGTTCCATCTGTTGTTCTTGTGTGGAACACGATATAAGCTCTTCCGTCATCATCAACAAATGCACTATTATGTCCCTGCGCCACCTGTCCCTTGGTAAAAGTCTTCCATTTGTATCCGCCAAAGAGCCTTATGCCCACCGGTACATTGTAGTTCTGAACATATGAATCAAAGAAGGGAGTATTTCCGAGTTCATCGACGTAATCACCATCGGGTGTCTCACTCCTAAATACCCTTACGTTGTATCCGCCCTTTGCTTCAAGCCAGCCGTAACTCATAAAGAGCCAGTAATAATCTCCGATCTTCTGGATGTATGAAGCCTCGCCGGATACATAAGTTCCGCCGGCGATCTTCTTGCCAAAGTAGGGATCTGAATGGATGTTTTCTTCGTAGGTAACGGTCTTATCTCTGAGTCCGGTCTCTTCATCAAGCTGTATCATGAAGATACCGCCGCTCCATGATCCGTATGTCATCCAAAGGTTATCGTCGTCATCGTAAAAAACACAGGCATCGATATCATTGGGATAATAGTCTCCCCACTTTTTGCCCTTATTATATCTCGCAGGATACTCTGTTTCTCCGGTGACTTCTGCCACGTCAGTCTCCGAATAGAACTCTTCTGAATGGAATCCCGAATAAATAACGGTTCCTTCATAAGTCCAGTCTCCCTCAAGAGAATCTGCAGTCAAGAGAACGATGGATGAATACCAGTTATCTCCGTTAACGGAAAGATACATGCACCATTTTCCCATGGACTTGTTATATATAACATCGGGAGCCCACATATTTCCGTCAACAGTGTAATGGCTGCTGCCATGTGCTGACCACTTGGCGGGCTCTGCAAGTATCTCCCTGTAATCGGTACTCAGATTGTTAGAAAATCCCTGCCAGTTCATAAGGTCGTAGGACTTTTCCCATGCCCTGTGGGAACCAAAAATATAATAGCATTTTTTACCTTCGCTGTCCTTTCCAACGGCAATGGCGGGGTCATGACAGGAAACAGTCTTGTAGCTAACTTTGTCGGCCGAGTCAATGGATACGGTCTTTTCATACATTACAATGTCCACGATATAGCGCACCATCAGCTCTTCTCCGTCCACCTTAATTTTTACATAGGGACGAAGGGTAACCTTTTCCGTCTCAGGTGAAAGGGTTACTTTCTGAGTCTTTCCTTCCTCAATATTCTCTGCAGGGTTAGCCACAAGAGTTCCCTCATAGCTCTGGCTTTCACCAAAGGTTATCTGCTTTTTGATCTCAGGGGTACCTTTTTCTTTAATGGCATCATCGTTGGAGCCCTCGATAAAAATTCTGCTGACGCTGTAGCCCTGACGATTGTTTGAGACCGTAAGAGTATATGTGATGTCCTCTCCGGAAACATATTCGGATTTGTCTGTTTCCAGCTTAACGGTTATATCCTTCTCTGTCACTTCGCTTACTTCGCCTTCGGAACCATTGGTTGCAGTGGATCCGCTCCCGTCCCCTTTTTCAGTTCCGCACGCTGCCAGTGAAAGTATCAAGCCGCCCGTCAGCGCAAGCGCTATGAGTTTTTTTAAACCATTCTTTTTCATGTCTTATCCTTTACCCTATACATTCAATATCTTTTAAGGCACACCATGACAACAATTTGCTACTAATATAGTTTATTCCTGTATTCAAATACAGGTCTGCCTTCCTCATCCCATTTTACTTCCATGAGCATTGTATGACGATTTGGATCGTAGAGAGGATCGCCCGCTATCTCAAGATAAGTCCTTGCGTGGTAAACACAGACATCTTTTCCGTCTTCCGTCTTTGTAAACGAGTTGTGGCCGGGTCCGTAAAAACCTTTTTCCCTATCAGATGAAAGAACAGGCTTCTTTTCTTTTTTCCAAGCCCTGGGATCAAGGAGATCCGCATTCTCATCTATCGAAAGCATGCCCATGCAATAGCACTCTCCCGTTGCACTTGCGGAATAGGTAAGAAAGATCTTGCCGTCATGTTTTAATACTGCGGGTCCTTCATTTACCCAGATATCTACTCTCTCCCAGTCATAATCGGGAGTAGTCAAAAGTACCTGTGCTGTCGAAAGTTTTATCGGACTTTCCATTTTTGCGATGTATAGATTGGAAATCTGTATCCCAACGCTTACTTTCTCTGCCCATACACAATAAAGTTCGCCCTTGTTTTCAAAGACAGTGGAATCAAGTGAAAAAGCTCTGAATGAATAAATATCATCGTCGCAACATTGCATCATTCCCCTCTCTACCCATTCGTCATTCATGGGATCGGGTCCCATACACTGAAGGATATAGGGGCGAAGCCTCCAAATATCATCTTTTCTTGATGCCGCAAAATAAATGTACCACGAGCCCTTTAAATAGTGAAGTTCAGGAGCCCAGATATGCTGACTCATGTCCCCCTTTTCATGAGCGTTCCAAATAGTCTTTTCTTCCGCATTCCTAAGTCCTTCAAGGCTCTCCGAACACCTTAATACTATGCGGTCATATTCGGGAACGGATGCTGTAAAATAATACTTTCCGTCATTAGATCTTGTAATAAACGGATCTGCTCTCTGCTCAATAAAAGGCTTATTGTATTCGGTGAGTTTTCCGTTTCTTGGTCTTTCTTCCATTTTGTTCTCCTATATAGTAACTTATTTGATCTTTTATTAGTCATATTTCGAAAATACATGCTTTAAAACGCGATTATTCGTACTCTAAAGTATGGATTTTTCTTATCCGGACTCTGTTTTTGAAAATAAAAACCCCGGGATGCAAAGCATCCGCACCCCGGGGAAATTATTAGATTTAATGTCTATTACTCAATTGAGAGAATGTCGATGTAGCACTCCTCACAGGTGATGAGGAAATAGCAAGGATCATCGGCAGTCATTACATTTGAAGTAACGGTTGACTTGCTGGTGAACTCTTTTCCGTTTCTGTCAACGATAACTGCATCTACAACGATAACGTTGTCGTTTCTTGAAATCTCGAGAGTAACATCTGCTGCCTTCATAGCATCAAGCCATGATGCCCAATCATCGCCCCAGCTTGTCTCATACGCAAATGTTGCATCGTCCCATCCGTAAGCATCAGCACGAAGAGCTGCATACTCTACATGGTTCTCGCTTCCTGCTCCGTCAGAGTTGGGATTCTGGTGTGCCTCAGTTGCTTCGTTTGTGAACATGATAACGTAGTTATCCCAGTTGTTTACACCGTCTGACCAGTTCTTGAGATGTACTTTCTTGGTTGCTCCGTTTGCAAGTTCAACAGGTGCTGCCCAGTCGGTCCACCAACCATTGGTGAAGTCGGTCTTACCGATAGTATCAACTGCATCTGCTACAGGAGTAACAACAATGGCATCCTCAACTGAAAGGAGCTCGATGTAGCAGCACTCACCGAGAATGGTAAGATAGCAGTCATCATCTGCGGTCATTGAAGTCTTAACGGTTGAAGTGATAACATTTGATGTTCCGTTGAAATCTACGTTATCAGCTACGATATTAATGGTGTCGCCCTCTCTCTTAAGAGTAAGAGTTACATCAGCATCGGTCATAACCTGACTTAACCAGGTTCCCCAGTTTCCGATATCATAGTTGAACTGGAATACATCTGTAAGGGTTGCTGAATCGCCGTCTGCGTTCCATCCCCAAGCGTCTGCTCTTACAACAGCAAACTCTTTGTTGCCTTCTACAGTGTTGGGATCAACACCCTTGTCGTGAGGCATGTTAGTAAATGCCATTACATAGTTGTTCCAGTTAGCAGCACCGCTTGAGTAGTTCTTTAACTTAACGATCTTAGCAACTCCGTCGGGAAGCTCGATAGCGCTTGAGAAGTCTGACCAGAAAGGCATGTTGAGGTCAAGGTTACCGATAGTCTCAAGAGCGTTGGGATCTGCGGTAACAACTACCTCATGTGAAGGCTCCTCATACTTAGCGGAAGCATCGCCTGCTGCGTAAAGTGCCTTAACCTGCTCTGCATTAAGAACATAATCATATACATAAATTTCATCGAATGCTCCCTTGAAGATCGCATCCCAGTAGTTGATACCAAGAAGGAAATCAAAGTTGTCTGAAGCCTGCATGGTGTTGAAAACAACCTTAACTTCTCTATCCTCGGAATCTGCTACAAACTCTTCACCGTTGATGTAAAGATGAGCGCGGATAAGGGTTCCGTCTGATGTAACTTCTGAAGGATCTACAGTCATGGTAATGTTGGTCCACTGCTTAACAAGACCGTTCTCGTTTCCGGGATACCAATAAGGCCATTTTGCTTCATCGTTCTGATCGTATGCCCATACTGAAGGGTACTCAAGAACATCTGAATTGGGGTTCCATGTAGCCCATGTAAAGTTTACGTAGTGCTGACCGCCGGTAGCGTCACCGTGCATATCAGGGCCGTACTGAAGAGTAGGCATGTACTGTGCGCTTCTTGAGGGATTAACCCAGAATGATACAGTGTAAGTGTCGCCAACTCCGTTAACATCAAGCTTAGCACCCTTTGATCCGTCGATATAAAGAGCATTTCCCTTTACACCGGTAACGTAGGTAGGCGCGTCATCAACCACCTGTACAATGGGAGTAGCTGCTGAGTCCTGAACTGCGAGTTTAACTCCGTCTGAGGGCTCATCAAATGAGAAATAATACTTATAGTCCTGAGGAATCTCTCCTGCCTGGACGTCTGTTTTTTCCTCAGTTTTTTCTTCAACCTGAGTCGGCTCAGGCTGAACTTCAGGTTCTTTCTTGGAGCATCCTGCAAGCACTGAAGCTGCCATAACTCCACAGAGAAGAACGCTTAATAACTTCTTTTTCATTTAGTTTTCCTCCTGTAGAAAAAATAACCTTCTATTTTACCCCCGGACCCTTCTCCGGGGGATAAAACCATTTTTACTGTCCGAACGAATCAACTACTGCCTGATACTTCGCAAGGTCCTCATCGGAGAGAACGTCATATCCGTCAGGTCCGAAGTAAGAGATCATTGCTTCTGCGTGGTAGTAGTTAGCCTGCTCAGTTGCTTCTGCGGCATAGTCGGCAGCTTTTGCCTGTCCCGCATCTACAAGTTCGTGGATTCCGATATTGTTGAAATACTGATCGCAGAAGTTCCAGTATCCGGCGATGGAATACCATCCGTAAGGAACAGGTCTGGTAATTGATGCGAAATAGTCATCCCAATAAGGCTTGTGATCAGCATCTGTAGGGAACATTGCCTTGTATCTGTCCCAAACTTCGGTATCGAGAGTCATGGGAACGGGCATGTTAGAATGCTTAAGTGCAACACCTGATGCATTTGTGATGCTCTCATCCTCATAGATATCGAGACGAGCCTTCCATCCTTCGGTTCCTATACCCATGAACTTAAGTAGAAGATAAGCTTCGTAAGGATGCTCACATGATGTAGATACACCGCCAATATACATGTTTGCGATGATGTTGTGATCCTTTTCGTCTACAACGTTGGGTGTTACGTAAGGCACGATATCAAGTCCGTACTGTTCCTGATAACCATCGGTTGCCCAGATGTTCTGGTAAGACCAGAAGCCTTCTGAGAATACCGCAACATGTCCGGTTGAACCAAACCAGGTACCCCAGTCGCCGGACCAGTCTTCCATCGCCTGTGAATCCTGCTTGGGAGCAACATATCCGCCGGTCTGAAGATCGCCGAATTCCTGCTCTCCAATTGCCCAATAGCGAAGATCGAAATCATTTCCGTCAAATCCAAACTCACCTTTGATAGCGCGCTCAGCGGTTGCGCATGCAGCTATTCCGTAAAGTGAATCAAGTCTGTTGTAGAATCCGAGTCCGTAGTACTTCATTCCGGAACGGTCATCAACAGTTGCATCCTTGATAAGCTGGATCATCTCTTCCCAGGTCCAGTCAGTTCTGGGCATTTCAAGATTAAGCTTTTTGATAACGTTTCTGTCGATGAATATAGCGCTGGGTTGATACCATGTAGGAAGTCCATACCAATGATCCGTATCAAACTTACCGATACCATAATTCTTGATGGATACCATCATGTTGTCCATATCAGGATCGTTCTCAACGTACTCTGTGATGTCTGCCCAGTACATGTTTGCAAGTGCGGTGTCAGAGTCTGTTCCCGAGAATACATCGGGGAAAGTTCCTGCTGCAGCTGCTGCGGAAAGATCGGTTGACATGTCAGCGATCTGCTTGCACTCTACGGTGATGTTGGGATACTTCTTCATGAAAGCCTCAGCCATAAGTTCTACGGTTGTTTCATCCTCGTAGTGCCAGTAGGTCAATGTGATGTTATCGGTTGTAACCCCATTCTCATCGACTTTTCCGGAACCGCCGTTTCCGGATTTGCCGCAGCCTGTGAGAAGTGTTGCAGCCATAGCCACTGTAAGTAAAGCGGCTACAATTCTTTTCTTTTTCATAAATGCCTCCTTTATTATGAAAACAGTTTTTTTGCTAGCTATTTTTCCTTTATTCGCCTGTGATTCCCGCCCTGTCTATGCTCTCAACGAACTGTTTCTGAAGTATGAGATACATAATGAGCAGCGGCAGGATGCTTATTGATGTGGCAGCCATCCTGACGGATTCATTCAGGCTGGTGGCTGTATCACCAACGGTTGCTCTTGTATTAAAGGACTGATCAAAATTCTTAAGCTGGACAACAAGGTTTGTCCAAATGCTCTTTGATGCAAGTCCCTGTACATAGAGTTCTGTGAGGTAAGATTCATTCCAGTACCAAACAAAAGAGAAAAGGACAACGGTTACGATTGCGGGTATTGCGGAAGGAACTGCGATCCTGAAAAAGGTTCTGAAGTGTCCCGCTCCGTCAATGGCCGCCGCCTCCGTGAGCACCTTTGGTATCTGCCTGAAAAACTGATAAAAGATCAGGATGAATATGGGTGCGTTCAGTCCGTTTCCGAAAAGTGCCGGAATGACAAAGGTAAGTATGGTGCCGAGGATCCCCATGTTGTTGTAAAGAACGTAAGTCGGGATCATGGTAACCTGGCTGGGAAGGATATATGAAAAGATGAGAAGTCCCATCATTATCTTTTTTCCCTTAAAGTCATATCGTGCGAATCCATATCCGACCAACATACAGATAACTATATTGCAGAGGGTGGGGAGCCCTGCGATCACGATTCCTTTTAACAGCGATACAAAGAAATCCATCGATCTTCCTGCATCAATATAGTTTTGGAAGTAAAATTGGCTGGGGAGCCATTTTACCGAGGTGTCCAAAAGGTCGTCCCTGCTCATGAAGCTGGTGCTTATCATATAGAACATGGGATAGAGATAAACGAATCCGATACAGATAAGGAGTGCATAGATCACGATCATCTTTCCGACACCCTGTTTTTCTCTTGTTCCGAAAATAAAACGGTGGAGCTTTTCTTTTGTAAAGACTTTTTTAATAGTCTCCGCTGCCGTCATATGTCTTGTATTTGTGACTGCGCCTTGCGCGTTCAAGCTTTCTGACATTTCTTGCGCCCCTCCTTTCTATCCTCTTTGCAAGTCTTGCTTCACGCTTAAGCATTCTCTTTCTCTTGGCTACCATGCGATCGTAAACATCGCGTTTGTTTCCAAGGATCAGGAAGAACAATAAAACTATAAGCGTTACAACTATTGAATACATCCATGCCATTGCGGAAGCGTATCCGTATCCCTTCTCTTTTGTTCCCGAGAACATGGCATTCTTGATCATGTTGATCAACTGATTTTGCTCATTGCTTGAAAGGAAAATTACGGTATACACGGCGTTCAGCAGGATGAAATTCTTGATAGTGGGGAGTGTTATCTTCCAGAAGCACTCCCATGCGGATCCACCGTCCATTTTTGCCGCTTCATAAAGTGAGGGATCCACCTTTTGAAGAGCTGATAAAAAGATCAGTATCTGTACTCCGGAATACCAGAGTATCATGATCATGTTTCCAAAAAGTTCACCGATGGATGTGGCCACCGCCGTTGGTAGGAAAGCATCCAGCGCACTTATGACCGCCTGTGTGTTCATAGCAGGTATCGTTGAAGCTCCTTCGCTTACCAGCATGTTCATAACCGGTCCGCTTACGATGATAACGGGAAGGAAAAAGATAAGTCTGAAAAAGGCTTTTGCTTTAATCTTTCCGTTAAGCATTATCGCGATGATAAGGGCAAAGACTACGATTATGGGTACTTCCACTATAGTCTGCCAGATATAGGTGACAAGCTGCTGAGGGAATTCGGGGTTTTCAAGCCAGATCTGTGTGAAATTTCCTGTTCCCACAAAGTTAAACTTAGTACCAAGAGGCGTGATCCTTATGTTGTACCACATGTAGTAAAAGGACTGTCCCAAAGGTATCAGAACGAATATAAGAGTTCCGATGATCCAGGGAAGGACGAATAAATATCCCATCCTCGCCTCTCGGGCTTCAAGCTTGCCGCGCTTAATCTTTATTCTCTTTTTTGTTTTGATCTCTTCAGATCTCGTTTCTTGTGTCATCAGTTTTCTACCCTATAGGACATTGCTCCTACGGCCTTATCACCAATGGTTACATCATTTGAAGTGTAATTTACTATTACTTCCACTCCGTTTGAATATGTAACCTTTACCACTCCGTTTTCAAGGATCTCATGAGCTTCGATATATGCGCCCGAAACTTTCTCATTGAATTCTTTAAGTTCCATATCGTACTCGCAAATAGTCGACTTATACGAAGAATATTCCGAGCTGTATATATCGCTTGAGTTTGTGTAGATCAGTTCTGCGGAGCTTTCCTTTGTAATGTAGAAAGAAGGATAAGATCCGCTCTCTATCATCTTCAGGAAAAATTCTTGTTTGTTTGCTTCAAAGTTTACATACTCGGCATATACCGGAATGCTTCCCTTTAACACCATGCTCATAAAGGGTATGCTCTCATCCTCGAAAATATAAGAAGAAGTGTAGAGAGGCATATCAAGGAAAGCATCTGTGTCCGCCCAAAGGTACGCAAAGGGTTGTTCCATTACAAGGTCCGTTTTTTCCTTTACGGATTCCATCGTGTTTTTGTAAGATGACTGTGTATCGAATCTTGTGTAGTTATTGCCGTTATAGTTGTAAGAGAAAAGTGTGTTTGTTATTCCCGCAAGGGCAAGTCGGTCTGTATCCTTTTGACCCATACTCTTTACCAGTCTCGAAAGGAGAAGGTCGCTTCTTGAAGGAATAAGATAAAGGAATCTTTCGTATACATCCTTATAAGTGGTAAGTTCAAATTTTCTCTTGTTTATCTTCTTTACCACATTGAAGGTTGCATTCTTAACATCCGGATTGATCAGAAGAGCATTATCGTAAAGATAAATATCTATTCCCTTTTCTTCCGATTCCTTTAACAGGTTTGTGAGCTTTCCTTTACCGCCTACCTGACTTGCTACGCTGTATGAGCTTATGGGAAGGCTGTAAAGGCCGCCGCTCTGCCATCCCTTATAAACCGTAAGGATGTCGGTTACATTTTCCTCTTCAAGATCACTGTAGATCTCTTTGATATCATCCACCGTTGTCATAACAACCGGGGTGGTTCCAAGAACCCAGCTCTCTCTTTCAGTTCCAAGAAAATCGATCCTGGTTTTGTAAGAGGTGTCGCTGCCATTTAGCAAACCATTGGTTACAAGATATTCTCTGTAGGCATTTGCCATACCGGAGTAATTTGCCATTTCGCCCGACAAGAATATATATCTTACTTTAAGATCCGAATGGCTTCTTTCACTTTCGAATATGTGGAGGGATCCTGCGGTTGAATTGTTGCTGGTGGGCTGAGTGTAGGTCTTTCTTAATGTAAACTTGGCGAAAGCTCTGTTGTAATCAACCGAAACACCATTTGGTATGCACTCAATATTTGCTCTTGCTTCGCCTTCTTCCACAACTGCAAGATAGGCTATTTCGTCATCCGTATGGGCGATACCGAAAACAGGTGCCATAACCTTCTCGGCATCGGATATGGTATTGTATCTGTCCTTTAGGAGCGTTGTTACATCAAGTTCATCAAATCCCACATCGCTTCCGTAGATCATTCCGGAAAAACCGCTCTTAAATCTTCCTTCTTTATCGTTAAGATATATGAGTGCTCCGTTTCCATCGGGAACGAATATGTATCCTTCCTTTTGATCAAGATAGGAATTTCCCATGTAGGGATATATGGAAACTGTTCCGATGAAGTAGTTGTTTCCGTCCTCACGAATGGATTCATCCGGAATATTTGCGGTTACGCCTTCATCGGTTATCTCAACCTGAAGAGTCATTCCAAATTTGTATTTTGTCCAGTAAAGCTTAGCCTCAAAACCTTTATCAGAGTAGGTAATATCCTTATTCACAGCATCGTTTAAAAGATCCGCCTGCTGAGTATCGTCGTTTCCGTTGATCATGGTGATAACAACTGCGGATTTCATTGCTCCCAGCCAGCTGTCATTGTTCTTTCCGTCGTCGTAGGAAGTGTAGGATTCCATGTAGGCGCCGGTCTCTTTGTCCTCCACTATGAGGGAAAGGTCCTCCTCATTCATATAGAGGCGATACCTTGTGCTTTCTGCCACGTAGCTGTGATTGCCTATGCTCTCAGCCGCCGTGACAGAGGATACGCTCACAAGGCCAAAGGGGAGTCTTGCGGTGGGAATGCATCCCACCATAAGGGCGGATACTGCGAGAGATGTTATGATCTTAGCTATTTTCTTATGAGCCAATTCGATACACCACCTCTCCGAATATGGACTGCAGGAAGTCAAACACCTGCGACCAAAGTACATAAATAATAAATGCCAGGAGAGATACGATAAGGATCGTAAATACCGTTAAAAGGATGATCTTTACAGTCTCTCCCACTGTATAGTTGTTTATCTCCTGAACACCGATGTAGATCAGCACCGCTATCCATACCCACATGCAAAATCTTCCGAAGTGAACGAAAAAGATCTCGTTGTTCGAAACAATATGGGAAAAGATAAACACAACGGGTGAAAGGATAAGGTAGGGTCCAAAGGCATATATAAATGCGCAGTAGATATGTTTAAACTTTCCTTCACCATCGTTGATGGTACACATCAAATAATTACAGGAAACGATAAGTAAAAGTCCTATAAGTATCATTCCGATATCGGAGATTACATCGAATTTTCCTTCTCTAACGGTCTTTGTAAGAAAACCGCTGAAATATTTGGAGACGATAAAAAATACTGTTCCGATGGCAAGGATGATATTTGCGGAGAGAACCGATACTCTTCCTTCTCTCTTTATTCCGTAGCATCCGTCAATGGGATGACGCATAAAGTAGAACATATATCCCAGTTCTCTTGTAAGCTTGTGGTCTCCGGCCTTCTTTAATGCTGCCTTCGGCTTATCGAGAATGTGTTTCTTCTTATCAAGGAGCTTGACAACGGTTACACAGGCTACGATCACAAGAATAACAATGGCTATCCATGTAAGATTCTTTTTAAGCCATACATTTCTTATCTCCCAAAAGGCATCGGAATAACTTTCCTTGTCCTTTGCAATCCTTGCGTATTCAAGAGCTCCCTTGTAATCACCCTCTTTGTAAAGTGCCTTTCCCATGGCCATGTTGGCGTAGGTGAAAAGATTGTTCATCTCAAGGACTTTATTAAGCGGTTCCTTGCTCTCTTCGTATCTTCCCTTTGAGAAAAGATAAAGAGCGTTGTGAAGATATGCTGTAAACTCTGTAGGCTCGAAAACCTGTATCTGAGCTTTTTCAGAGTCAAGGACATAAATCTTGTCGTCAAGTCCGATCTGAATTGCCTCGGCCTTGGTTGAAAGTCCGATCCTCTGTTTTCCGTCATCGCTTCCGCCGAACATAAAAAGGAGGTCGCCTTCATTGTTGTACTCATATATAAAGCCGGTCTGAGTCACTACAAAGGCATTGTCGTGATTTCCGGAAGCAACTGCCACGGGTATATCCGGGTAATCGCTAGTCTTGGTCATGTTTACGCCGGCGATGTTCAGTCGTTTTAAAGTATCATTCTTTTCTCCTCTTGTTATGGTATAAATGACGCCCTTGTCATCTATTGCCATATTGTCCGGAGTAGAAGGAATGTTTGACTGCATCTTTGCTCTCTGGGCATCCGTTAAAAGCGCTCTCCAGATGATGTTCCAGATTCCTGCTTTGGTTGCGTTCGTACCGAAGTAGCCAAGGAAGGTCCCCCCTTCTACAGGGCTTATCTGAACGATACCGTTGGTGTTGGATTCACACACCGCATATATGGTGCCGGATTTGTTGACAACCACCTTTAAAGGTAGGAAATCAAGGGTTTCACCGTACATCGCCTCTTTAGGCTTTGTATATGTCTGTGTAAGCTGTCCCTCTTTATCAAATACAAAGATGGCTCCCGCATCCCTGTCCGCTACATATGTTATGCGGTCGCTCGTTACATATATTCCCTTGGGTCCCACCAGTGTTCCTTCACCAAAGGTTGTAACTAGTTCACTGTTTAAATCTGAAACCACAACCCTCTTGTTTCCACTGTCAAGGATGTAAATGAACTCATCGTTTACAAGACAAAAGTCTGTGGGAGTAACCAATGTTTCTTCCCCGATCTTAGTAATTGTCTCGTAGGGAAGGTAAGCAGTCTGTGTTTCAGTGATGGATCCGTATCCGTCCACTGTGTATGTCTTGTAGGGCGCATCCGCAATCGCGGTGATAGCATTTGTTCCCATCACCATTCCCGCAAGCACAAGGGGCAGTACTGATTTAATTATTCTTTTAAATCTGTTTTTCAAAGTCCCACCTCTATTACTTGATTCCTGAATGAGCCATGGTGTTCATAACGTTCTTTTGCAGTATGCAGAAAAGGATAAGGTTCGGAAGGAACATTATCAGTGACGCCGCTGCTGCGATTCCCTGTCCGGCTACCGTGTTTGTTGTGGTAGTGGACGTAAGAGTGTTCATGTAAAAGGCAAGTGACTTGATCGACTCGTCATTTACATAGTAGTTGGATGTTTCAAGATTGTTCCAAACCTGCTGGAAAACCAGGATTGCAGCTGTTGCTATGGCTGGTTTGATAAGAGGAAGAATGACTTTTAAATATATCTGCCATTCAGTAGCTCCGTCCATGTAAGCAGCCTCAATAAGAGAGTCGGGAACCTGGTCCACAAACTGTTTTATAAGGAACAGACCAACAGGCAATGCAAGCAAAGGAAGGATTTCTGCCCAGTAGGTGTCCACCATTCCAAGCTTGTTTACCACAAGGTATCTGGGGATCATCACCGCCACAGATACGAACATAAGGGCTATCTGGTTGATCTGCATCATTACCTTTGCACCCTTGAATTTGATCTTTGAAAGGGCATATGCCGCCATTGTAGAGAACAGAAGCGATCCAAAAACAACTGCGATGGTAACAAAAATACTGTTGAAAAAGTATTTTGAAATCGGTATGCTTCCTGTTCTCGATGCTTTTAACAGCTTTACGAAGTTATCAAGAGTGGGGTGCACGGTGATGAACTTCGGAGGGAAGGCAAAGAGCTCTTCCATGGGCTTAAATGCGTGAAAGATGATAAACACGATTGGTAATCCGCAAAGAAGTACCATGGGAAGCACCAGCAAATATATTTTTATCTGACTCTTTTCAAACTTATCAGGATTTATTCTGTGTCCTTTGTAAGCCATTTCCCGTCCCCTTTCTTAGTCTTTCTCGCCAAAAAGCTTTGTTGATACGGATGAGAAGATCTGTACGATGAGAAGTAGTATCACTGATACTGCTGCAGCGTATCCCATTTCGTATCTGATAAAGCCGTAATCCTCAATGTGGTTTACGATGAGCTGTGCGGAATAGCCCGGCGTGGGGTTTCCCGCAAGCATTGTTGCTATAGTACCGTTTTGGAATGCTCCAACGATCTGCATTACCGCTGCGAAAAGCATCTGGGGCTTCATGCTGGGTATTGTCACGTAGATCATTTCCTGGAATCTGTTCTTTACACCGTCAATGGCTGCTGCCTCATAAAGGGATTCATCTACATTTAAAAGTCCCGCAAGTATGGACAAGAAGCCTACGCCCATGCTGCTCCAAAGTCCGATGATGATGACTATGGGAAGCAGGAAGTTGGCGTTTGTCAGCCAGATAATGGGTTCGTGTATGACTCCGATATCCATGAGCCAGCTGTTAAGATATCCTGTCTGGTCTCCTGTAAAGAGGATCTTCCAGAGTACGCTCATTGCAACACCGGTAGTCATGGAAGGCGAATAGAGGATAAGAGCCATTACCGTTCTGGGCGCCTTGGGAAGGTTTGCAAGTCCGAAGGCTAAAAGGAAGGCCAGAACATATCCGCCGACACCAACGATAAGAGCATATTTTACGGTGTTTGGCAGTACATATTTCATAAACACATCGTCGCTTGTAATCAGGTTGATGTAATTTAGGAATCCTACAAACTTCGGAAACTGGATGGCGTTGAAGTTTGTGAAGGAAAGGATGACTGCCATTATTACGGGGGCTAAGATGAAGGTAACAAAGAGTGCCGCATAGGGCAGCACGAAGATGTAGCCCGCCTTGTTGTTATGTGTTTTTCTTCCGACTCTTGATTTAACCATATGTATCCTAGTAACGCATCCTCAGTACATGTTTACCGCCGGCACCGCCTCTCGGCTTCAGTGTCCTCGTGGCAGCGGTACTAAGCTCATTCTACGAATTCGCTAAGTGCCGGCCTCGGACATGCTGCCTCTGGTAAATCATGTACATCGGCTGCTTTATTTTCTACCTCTCCATTATCTCCCTTACTTTATCAACGTTAGGAGCAATGTAAGGCTCAATCACATTACCATCAGAATCGAGGTAACCGAACTCCTCAAGTTTACGTTCTGTCTCGCGCGATACTGTCTTCACAACTTCATCGATGCGGGATCGGACCGTTTCTCCGTTGACCACCACATCGTTGTAGGCGTTTGAAAGTTCACGTTCCATCATGTAACTTCCGGGAAGTCTGGGCGCTTCCAAAATGTACTGCGCCTGCTCCATTATGATCTCCTTATCGGATGTGGGATAAGGAAGCATTGCAAAGGCTTCAAGGTTTGCAGTTGGCCAAATATACTCGTCACCGTATAGTATCTGAAGTCTTTGTCCGAACTCTGCCTGAACCTCTGCTCTCGACCACCACTCAAGGAAGTCCCAAGCCTGTCTTTCTCTTTCGGGATCTGAATTAAACATTACGGAGCTTTCCGCGCCGCCCGACATGTATCTGTAGATTTCTCCTGTCTCGGGATCCTGTATTCCCGGAACAAGTTTGATATCCCAGGAATTTGCTATCTCGGGAGCCGCATTAAGGATCAGGTTGTATGAGTTAAAGTCCGCTATACCAATGGGTAGATCACCGTTTCTGAAGTGCTGGTAGAAATTCGGTACATCTACAGGCAGGTCGTACAGTGTAAAGAGTTCAACCAGCTGTGTAAATCCCTCTACTGTCTCTTCACTGTCAACGGTTATATCAAGTGCTGTCTCTCCGTAAAGGCTTCCGCCGTTCTGGAAGATAAGAGGTGTTGTTCCGTGGAAGTTCCTCATGGCTGACATGGGTGCTGTAGGATAGTAAACATTAAGTCCTCTCATCTGAAGATCCGGCAGCATGGCTATAAGTTCTTCCATGGTGTCAGGCGCCTCCAGTCCCAACTTATCAAGGATGTCTGTCCTGTAGAACATTACGTAGAAGTTCATGGTCTCGGGAAGTGAATAGAATCCATCTCCCACAATGGAAGGAACAAGAAGTCCGTCGCTGTATCTTCCGAATACTTCCTTATAATTATCAAACTTGGTCATATCCACCAACGCACCTCTTATAGCAAGGTCGTAAGGGATTGAATAGTTGATTCCCATTGCCACATCCGGTGTGTCTCCGGATGCATTTGAAAGGATCAGTTTCTGAGCATCCGTCATAAGGCAAAGGTCGACTTCTATGCCTGTCTCAGGAGTGAACTCTTCGTCGATCATTTTCTGCATGATCTCTACATAAGTTCTCGGTCTGTTGACCCAGACCTGAATATGCTCGCTGTTTGCACTGCTTGCCGAATATGACTGGCCGAAAAATGAATTAACAAATCTTTTGGCTGACATTCCGGCGGACTTAAATGCGTTAAGTCCCTTGGGTAGCTTTGCATCTTCCTGGTAGATATAGATGCGGTCAATTGCAAGGTCGTTATCGTTAATAAGATCAACGAAGTTTGCAATCTGTGTGTTTATTGAATTGGTGCCGGTTGATAATTCCGATACCCTATAAACGAGTTCGTTGGGTTCTTCTGCTAAATCTTCCAGCTGTCTAGCCGCGATAAGCAGATATGAAAAAGCCGCTACTTTTTCAGGCTTATTTACATCTACATATTTTTCAGCCTGCTTGGTTATATCGTAGATATCATCGGTCCAGCCCTGCAACCTTTCCTGTATATCAGGGATGTATCTGGTAAGTTTAAGATCTCTGTATTTGTCAGTGTTCGTTCCGGCAACCTTTGTTACTTCCAATGAAAGGTCGCTGATACCGTTCATGATCTCGTCCACTTTTTCAAGGGCGTATCTTAAATTGTCGGCGCTGATGGTAATTGATATTGTATGTTCGCCGGGTTCTAAGTAGACACTAAGTTTATTTCCGTCTTCATCCGTGAGGCTTCCGGTCTTGAAACTGTTGCACGCCTCAACGGGATAAGATGAAAAAGCATCGCTGGGGATATTTCCGTCAACTCTCCAATCGGTGAACACAGGGAAGTCGTTTTTCTCCGACTGTCTGTAATTCATTCCGATGTAATAGTAGCCTGCTTTTTCAACTTCAAATTTATAGGTTACTCTCTGACCTGCTTCGTTAAAGGAGTCCTCATCGATAAGGTTAAGAAGTGTAACTTTTGCATCCAAAGGATTGATCTTTGCGGAATATTCTCCGGTTGCATGAATTGAAGAATCGTTTCTTTCGAAGAAATCCTCTGCTTCAATAGTGATCAGTTCGCTTCCCGTTGCCTTCTCGGATCCGGTATATCTCTCTGTAACCGTTGGTTTCTTTAATGTGATGTCTCCAAAAAGGAATTTACCTTCCTGAACTTTAAAGGTAAGCTCATGTGTTCCGGATGAAAGCTGGATTTTCAGAGCCTCTGAGTATCTATAGCTTGCATCCATTACACATTTACTCTCCCATTTGATCTCCTTCTCAGGGAGAGAAACGATCTCGTTTCCGTATCTGTCCGTGTCCACAGGCTTTGATTTCCATGTGGTCTCGAACTTCATGCTTCTTGTTTCGTAGAATGGATATTCTCCGTCCACCATCATTCCCAGCTCTACGGGAAGAATGGAAGAATCATAGGAAAGATAATCAAAACTCATCAGGTAAAGTGCATCTTCCGGCACATCAATTAAAACCGTGAACTCATCCCCCGCTTTTACCTGTGCCACGTTTGATGCTTTTTCATATTCGTAAGTTTCCGAAGTAAGGAAAACTGTCTCCCCAATTCCCTCTTCCAAAGAGCAGATGATGTCTTCTCCGGCGTAATCTGAATATATATAAGATTTGCTTACTGTAGTGTAGTTGGTAGCGAGTCTTCCGGCATCAGTTCCCTCGGAGGCGAGGATTTTGCTCTCCTCCGGGGTTTCATCTTCAGCTATTGAACTAATGTAACCGTTGGATATGCTCGACACAGCTACGACTGTTGCCATGAAAATCTGTGCGGTTTTCCTTATGTTCTTACGAAACATATTGAATCTCCTGTGTTAAGCAGTGGTAACCTCAAGGTGAAGTACGCTGCTTGCGGGAATCTTAAACTTGATCTTACTGTCTTTAAAGCTTACATCCTCAAACTTGTTTACCTTTACGGTATTTGGCTTTGCGAATGTGTTGTGCGCATGGATCTCGCCGCCTACGATCTCGCCCTTTACGCTCTTAATCTTGCTTCCGGCAATCTCTCCATCGATGGAATATGCCTTCTTGATAGAAAGATTGGTAACGGTGATGTGGAGCTTTCCATCCTTGCCAACGGATACAGACTCGGTAAGGTTGGGAACCATGTTCTCGTCCTCAAGTCCGATCTCTTCGGTCTCAAGGTAGCTGTCAACAAGCTCTGCATCCTGATGATGTTTGTACATATTGAATACATGGTAGGTAGGAGTCTTCACCATCTTGTCGCCTTCGGTAAGAAGTACGGACTGAAGTACGTTTACCATCTGCGCGATATTTGCCATCTTTACTCTGTCGCAGTGCTTATTGAAGATGTTAAGGTTGATACCTGCAACAAGCGCATCACGGATGGTGTTCTGCTGATAGAGGAATCCGGGATTTGTTCCGGGCTCTACATCGTACCAGGTTCCCCACTCGTCTACGATAAGTCCGACTTTGTGCTGCTTGTCGTATTTATCCATGATAGCGGTGTGGTGATTGATGAGGTCTTCCATATAAAGAGTCTTCTTTAAGGTCTGGTACCACATCTTATCGGTAAACTCGGTAGCGCTTCCTTTGTTCTCCCATCCACCGGGGAAGGTGTAGTAGTGAAGGCTGAGTCCGTCCATAAATCCGTGGAGGAATTCGGGAGCCGCGAAACAGGTCTGCATAACCTTGTCTGTCCAGTTGTAGTCATCTACGTTGGGTCCGCAGCAAACCTTGAAGATAGGAGCATCGGGCTTATAGTTTCTAACGTAAGTCTGATATCTGCGGTAGAGGTTTCCGTAATACTCGGGAGTCATGTTTCCGCCGCATCCCCAGTTCTCGTTACCTACTCCGAAGTAGTCAACCTTCCAGGGATCCTTGCTTCCGTTTTTCTTACGAAGGTCAGCCATGGGTGATACGCCTTCGAAGGTCATATACTCAACCCACTCGCTCATCTCCTGTACTGTTCCGCTTCCGACGTTTCCGTTAACGTATGTCTTTGCACCGATCTGCTTGCATAACTCCATGAATTCGTGAGTACCGAAGCTGTTGTCCTCTACGACTCCGCCCCAGTGAGTATTGATCATCTTCTTACGATTCTTCTTGGGTCCGATACCGTCTTTCCAGTGATATTCATCAGCGAAGCATCCGCCGGGCCAGCGAAGAACGGGAACCTTGATCTCTTTAAGAGCCTTAACGACATCTTTTCTCATTCCGTTGACATTAGGTATCTTTGAATCTTCGCCAACATAGATTCCTTCATATATACATCTTCCGAGATGTTCGGAAAAATGTCCCTGAAGTTCGGGATTGATATGTCCTTTTTTATTGTTGGGATTGATAAAAAACTTTGCCATTTTGATCTCCTTTTCTCCTTTTCTTTAAGTGGATTGTTTATCTTTTAACAAATTTCTTATACTGATTTACTTCTAACTGAAATAGTCTGTCTATTTTACACCGAATCCGCCTTGTATTTCACTTTCCAGTGAAATGATATGCTTTTCGATGAAACTTATCTATACTGTACTAATTCTCTTTTTATATTGCAACTCCTTAATCGTTTAAGTGAATTAGAAAAAAAACCTTAAAAATTGTGCAACTTTAACAATACGCTTTCACTATTGACAGTATCTTTTGCACATTATATAATTCAACTTAAGCAATTACTTTATTACTCAACTATTCGCTTTAATATTCAGTCATAAATCGTTTCTTTTTTATTTGTTGTTATATTTATTACTTATATTCTTAGAAAAGAGGGGAAATTGTGCTTTACTTTAAATCTTTGGTAGAGGCAGAAGAAGTCTTTAAGGCCTTAAGTGCCCCAATGAGGCTTCGCATCATGGAACTTATCAATGAAAATGACCAGCTCAGCATGAATGATCTAGCTGAAACTCTGAATCTTACAAACAGTGCCATTTCAATGCATGTCAGTAAACTTGAAGCCGCCGGCCTAGTTGCAGTTCAGACCACATCCGGAAAGCGCGGCATCATGAAAGTTGTCCGCCCGATCCACGAGCGTCTGATAGTCGACATGGCGGATATGGGCGAAAAGGCCGCCAGGGACTGCTATACAGACGAGATTGCTATCGGTCAGTATACCGCCGTTGATGTACATCCCACTTGTGGTCTTTCAACCTCCACTAAGATCATTGGAGATTTGGACAATCCTAAGGTATTCTCTTATCCTGAGAGATTTAAAGCAGATATCCTTTGGATCGGTTACGGTTCAGTTACCTACAATCTGCCAAACAGATTGAGTTCAGGGCAGAAGCTTACCGAGATTCAGATCTCTTTTGAAATCTGTTCCGAATGCCCCGAGTTTAACGATGACTACCCCAGCGATATTTACTTTGATATAAACGGTCATTCTCTTGGAAAATGGATAAGCCCCGGAGATTTCGGGGGACGTCGTGGAATGCTTGCACCCTTCTGGTGGCCTGAGAAATTAAACCAGTATGGGCTTTTAAAGACTCTTATCATAAACAGTTCCGGAACATTCATGGACGGAACTCATAAGCTTTCACCTACAACTATTGAAGACCTGGACATAGATTATAACAGTGATATCAATTTCACTTTCTCCGTTCCCGAAGACACAGCAAACTGCGGAGGTCTTACGCTTTTCGGAGAAACCTTTGGTGACTACAGCCAAAACATTCAGGTTAAGCTTTACTATGAAGAAGCTAAATAATTAGATTTAGACCAATACATCTATTTTCACAAAAATAAACCCTGTCCGATGTGGACAGGGTTTATTTAATATATATTACTCTTCTCTAATTAAGTCAATAAATTAAGAATATGTCTTGAGCGTTTAAAATGCTTTCCCCAAAGCATTCACTTAAGAAATATTTATTAAAGCACGAACTTGTTAACCGCATCGTTAAGATCAACGCTGAGCTGGTTGAGAGTATCTGTCTCTTCCTGGCAGGACTGAACTGCTCCGGAGAGGGTCTGCATGGAAGCTGAAGTCTCCTCGGTGGAAGCAGCATTCTCTTCTGAGATTGCTGCAAGCTGTTCAACTACGCCGCTGATGATGTTCTTCTGCTTCTCAAGGTCGGTCATCTGAGTTGTGATATCAGCAGATGCACCTGATACTTCCTCTACGCACTGGCGAAGTGAATCGAAGGAATCGATGGTGCTCTGAAGTTCCTCTGCCTGACGCTTTGAATCTTCCGCAACTTCTTCCATCTTTCCAACAGATTTATTGGAGTTTGTAATAAGTTCCTCAACGATGTTGTTGATCTCGTTAGCGCTTGCGGCTGAATCGTCAGCAAGCTTTCTGATCTCTTCAGCAACAACCGCAAATCCACGTCCTGCTTCTCCTGCTCTTGCTGCTTCGATGGAAGCGTTGAGTGAAAGAAGGTTGGTCTGGCTTGCGATATCCTGGATAAGAGTAACTGCTTCCTGGATCTTTGTAGCGGAAGCATTGGTATTGTTGGTCTGTTCAGATACGATAGCGATGTTATCAGTGGTCTGCTCGTTAATGGCCTTAAGTCCCTTAAGAGTAGCACTTGCCTTGTTGGAGAGTTCATTCATCTCCTTAACGGTGTTCTCAAGCATCTCTACGTTGTGTACGTTCTGCTCGATTACAGTACCGATATTAACAACCTGCTCGCCTGCTGAAGTAGTTTCCTGAGCCTGTGAGGTGGATCCTTCTGCAATCTCTTCTACTGCAATATTTACATTTGATACATTCTCAGAGATCTCCTGGAATCTCTCAACAAATGAAGTATTTGCCTCTGTAAGTTTGTTGCTGTTCTCGGAGATCTGTCCGACGATAGTAACAAGTTCATGACGAAGATTGCTGATCGCTCTTGCGATAACTCCCATCTCGTCCTTGCGGTTCTTAACCTTGTCCATACCCTCGTTCTTGGTAAGATCAAGAGCACCGATCTTATCAACAACAGCGGTAAGAGCCGTGAAGGGCTTGATAAGAAGGTTAGTGCTGGTAACAGATACAATGATAACGATGATGAATACGATCACTGCAGCGATGATTGCCTGAGTGGTGATGCTATTAACACTCTTCATTACCTCATCTTTGTCAGCGGTAATGCAGAGGATGTATTTATTGTCACGGCCTACATGGTATGAAGCCATTTTATATTTGCCCTTGAAAAGATACTGGATAGAATCTTCCTGACCTGCCAAGTCCTGACCTGACTGAAGTTTAGAAACAAGGCCCTTTACCATCTCGTTCTCTACAGGGTTACCAACCTTATCAGCGGTAGGATGATAAAGCATTGTTCCGTCAGCACTTACAACGTAAGCATAGCTGGTACTGAAGTCAGAGATCTTAACCCCGTTAAGAGCATTGTCTAAAACCTCGTAGTTTTCCAACATATAATCGCCTGCATTGTCATAGGTAATATCAAGCAGCTTGCCGTACGATGTCGCCATATCAAGCAGATAATCTTGGTTTGTTCCCTGAATATCCTTACGTACTGTCGGAACAAGGATCGCAATGAGCACTCCCGTAACAAACAGCGAAGCTGTAAAGATCATAAGAAGGATTTTGAAACGCATTGAAGAAAAGAACTTTACTTTGTTAGAACCTTTTTCCATATTGGATCACACTCCTGTTGTAATATTTCAGCTTAAAACGCAGGCCGATATTCTATTTTATGTCAAAATAGTCTGACTTTAGAATTATTTTAACACATTTTAATAAATTGGCACTAAAAATATAAAATTTTTTAGTGTATAATAATTAAAGGTTTTTTTGGTCATAATACCGAAAAACGACAAATTCAATATTGTTTTGAAACCAGACATTTTCAAAATCAAGGAGGACTTATATTTATGTCTCAGAATCCCGTAGTTACCTTCACCATGAAGGACGGATCCGTTATCAAGGCAGAGCTTTATCCCGAAATCGCTCCCAACACCGTTAACAACTTTTTAAGCCTTGTAAACAAAGGTTATTACAACGGTCTTATCTTCCACAGAGTCATCAGAGGCTTCATGATCCAGGGTGGAGATCCCGAAGGAACCGGAGCAGGCGGCCCCGGATATTCAATCAAGGGCGAGTTCAAGGCTAACGGTTTTGACAACAACCTTAAGCACACCGAGGGTGTTCTTTCAATGGCTCGTACCATGTTCCCCGACAGCGCAGGAAGCCAGTTCTTCATCATGCACAAGAACTCACCCCATCTTGACGGACAGTATGCAGCATTCGGAAAAGTAATCGAAGGAATGGAAACTGTTAACGCTATCGCGGAGACAGCAACCGACTTCTCAGACCGTCCTTTAGAGGATCAGGTGATGGAAACCGTTATCGCAGAAACCTTCGGAGAGACCTATCCTGAACCCGAAAAATGTTAACCCAACATATTGTGTTGTAACCATTGGTCACCGCAAAACCTTGTAAATTCAAGGATTTACGGTGACCTTTGTTCATAATTAATTCATAATTGTTTTAAATTATGTTTACCTGTACAACATTATTTGGAAATGTTTGGACCTTATACTAAGCACATACAAACGAAATACTTATACCAATACTTATTTCAGTTTAAAAACTTTTTCATAATATATGCCGAGGAACGAGAGTTTCTCGGCATCCTCCCTTTTATGGGGGTAAAATCCCTCATCCGCCGCTTCGCGGCACCTTCCCCCAAGAGAAGGCACAAATCAAAGAAAAAGAGGCGTAGCAATTTGCTGCGCCTCTGAGTGTTTATGTAGGAATATATTAGTCTGCTTTTCCAACAGATCCGAAGAGCTCCATCTTTTCCTTAACGGTGTCGTGGATAGCCTGGGTTCCGGGAGCAAGAAGCTTACGAGGGTCAAATCCCTTGCCTTCAAGATCCTTACCTGCTTCGATGTACTTTCTGGTAGCTGCTGCGAATGAAAGCTGGCACTCGGTATTAACGTTGATCTTAGATACGCCAAGGTCGATTGCCTTCTTGATCATATCAGCGGGGATACCTGTTCCACCGTGAAGAACGAGAGGAAGTTCACCGGTCTTTGCCTGTACTGCTGCAAGAGTCTCGAATGAAAGTCCCTTCCAGTTCTCGGGATACTTACCGTGAATGTTTCCGATACCTGCTGCAAGGAAGTCTACGCCGAGATCAGCGATCTGCTTACACTCGTTAGGATCAGCGCACTCGCCCATTCCGATAACGCCGTCTTCCTCACCACCGATTGAACCAACTTCAGCCTCGATTGAAAGGCCCTTGTTGTGAGCTGCCTTAACGAGCTCAGTGGTCTTCTGTACGTTCTCTTCGATTGAATAGTGAGAACCATCGAACATGATTGATGAGAATCCTGCTTCGATGCACTTGTAGCAGTGCTCATAAGTACCATGATCAAGGTGAAGAGCAACGGGAACGTCTATATCGAGATCCTTAAGAAGTCCGTTTACCATTCCGACTACTACGTCGTAGCCGCCCATGTATTTACCTGCACCCTCGGATACACCAAGGATAACGGGGCTTCTAAGTTCCTTTGCGGTAAGAAGGATTGATTTTGTCCACTCAAGGTTGTTGATGTTGAACTGACCTACTGCATAGTGGCCTGCTTTTGCTTTTTTAAGCATGTCTGTAGCTGATACTAACATATTTTTACCTCCGCTTATATTATTCCTCTCCGCAGCCATCTGCAGAGACAATTTTCAGACTGTTAAAATTATAACACAGCCCTTGTTTTGGAAACAAGGGCTGAACTTAATTTTATTGATATATTACTCGTATGTCGACAGCCTTTGGAATAGCCTGAATATGAACCTTTTTGTGGGATCCACCATCCTCACCGTCAAGTGCCCATCTAACGGGTTCATCGCACTCGATGGTTATGTCCTTGGTCCTGAAACTGTACATGAGATCATTGTCAAAATTTCTCTCAAGCAAGGATACAAGAATGGTGTTAAGCTCCGGAGGAGTCTTGGGGTCCTTGATAAGGGTAACTTCAAACTCGCCGTCATCAAGTTCTACTCCGGGTCCCATGATCCCTTGGAAGCCACCAACCTGCTTTGAGTTGGAGATCATGCCGTAGATGAATACATCCTCGATGGTCTCACCATTGGCAGTTACTTTCAATTTATGGGCATGAGCATTAAGAAGGGACTTTCCGCCGCTTAAGATATATGCGGAATGACCAAGCGCGTTTTTAATCTGCTGATCCGTAGAATATGATATCTCGCTGAATAATCCGAAGGCTGCAACATAAATAAAGTTGGTGTCGTTAAAGCTTCCAACATCGCATGCAAAATCCTTTCCTTCAACGATGATCTCTGCCGCTTTAAGCATATCGGAAGGGATAGCAAGGCTTGCCGCAAAGTCATTGGTAGAACCCGCCGGAATATATCCGAGAGTCGTCCGGTGATCACTCTGCAGCATTCCGTTTACTACTTCGTCAAGGGTCCCGTCTCCACCGCTGCATGCCACAACATCATAGATGTGGTCACGGTTTTTGACTATCTGAACTGCATCTCCATGTTTACGTGTCGGAACTATTGTGATTTCATAGCCGCCCGCAGTAAAAATGTCAATGATATCCGCAAGTTTATTACGGATAGCCGCTTTTCCGGCCTTAGGATTGTATACGAACAGCATTTTTTTATTCTGTTTCATAAAACCTTGTACCCACAGCCCTTCCCCAAGGGCTTCCTGCCGATCATATCAGGCGGGAATTACATCTCCCCCACAAGAAATTTGCAAACACCGTCAAGAGCTGCCTCTTCATCCTCGCCCTCAGCGGAGACCTCAACCTCGTCACCGTTAGCCATACCAAGGCTCATCATACCCATGATGCTCTTGGCATTAACCTTCTTCGTTCCGATCTCAAGGTAGATCCTTGAATCAAACTTACCTGCCTCCTGAACAAGGAGCGCGATAGGTCTGGCTTCTGAACCGTTCTCTAAGTTCACCTTAATCTTGCCTGTCTTCATACAAATGTATCCTTTCATAATCCCGCTATTGCGGATCTCCTCATGACTGTTCATGGCTGCAGGCTATCTAAGCTTATCAGCCATTTCTCCCAATCTCCTCAATCTATGATTAACTCCCGATTTTCCTACGGGAGGATCAAGATGCTCACCCAATTCCTGAAGGGGTGCCTCAGGAAATTCAAGCCTTACATACGCCATCTGGCGAAGGCTTTCCGGCAGCTTATCAAGTCCGTAATTGTCCCTGATAAATATAATATCTTCAATCTGTCTTGCAGAGGCGCTGACCGTCTTTCTGATGTTTGACATCTCGCAATTGACGCGCCTGTTGACCGAGTTGTTAACCTCTTTGTATATGCGGGCATTCTCCATATCCATAAGGCTGTTTGTGGCTTCGATGACGCTAAGTAGATCAACAATTGCCTCGCCTTCTTTTATATAGACCACATAACTCTTACGTCTTGTAGTGATCTTGGTGGATATATCAAAACCGCCGATAACCTGCTGGAGCTGCTTCGCCTTTTCTTCCGACGGGCAGACAAACTCAAGATGGTAAGTCTTGGCAGGATCATTTACGGAACCGCATCCTAAAAATGCACCACGCAAAAAAGCCCTTTGACAGCAAGCATTTTTAATAAGGAGCTGGCTTACCGTCTCGTCCGGGTTACCGATTTTTGTGAGAAATTCCATAAATGAAGGGTTATTTTCGTTAATTTCCCCAACTATATTAAATGTTTTTTTCAATAAAGTAAAGCCTTTTCTGACGATGGATTCTCTCTCGGTGGCAAACCCTATAGTTACATTTCCCCCGGAGAGCCTTCCTATCTGGCCGCAGGAATGAAAAAGTCCCGCCAGTTCCGCCAGCATACAATGCCTTGCCGGTGGAATCCTGTTCGTCAGTTCATCCTTTACATTTCCCGAAAAGGACATATATTCACCTATTTATTTTCCCGGCACGGTAACGTCCCTGTGATAAAGCTTAAGTCCGCATCCGCCCTGTTCTTCAAGTTTCTTGTAAAGACCTTCCGCAAGAGTAACGCTTCTGTGTTTTCCACCGGTGCAACCAATGGCTACAACCAGACTGTACTTTCCCTCTTTGATGTAATTGGGAATAAGGAATTTAAGAAGATCAACGATCTTGTCGAGGAACTCTCCTGCCTCGGGAAAGCTCATTACATAATCTCTTACTTCCGAATCAAGTCCCGTCTTTGTTTTAAGCTCCTCGATATAAAAAGGATTGGGCAGGAACCTTACATCAAATACAAGGTCTGCATCAACGGGGATTCCGTGCTTAAAGCCGAAGCTCATAACGGAGACCATAAGGTTATTGTAGGCTTTTTCGTTAACAAAGATCTCATCGAGCTGAGCCTTAAGTTCTCTTGTCAAAAGATTACTGGTATCAATTACAAGTGTAGCTCTGCTCTTTATCTTTTCAAGCATCTCCCTCTCTTTTTTGACGCCGTCTTCTACGCGTCCTTCGGGAGAAAGAGGATGGATTCTTCTTGTTTCTTTATATCTCTTGATAAGAGCCTTCTCGGAAGCATCAAGGAAGAGAACGTCAACCACGATATCTTTTTCGGAAAGATTATCAATGATATTGGGAAGCTCCATGAATGACTGACCTGAGCGCACGTCAAGTCCAAGAGCCACCTTGGTAAGCTCCGTTCCCGGCTGTGTAATAAGCTCGGCAAATTTCTCCAAAAGAGAAACCGGCATATTATCTACACAATAAAAGCCCATATCTTCAAGCATTTTAAGCGTGGTGCTCTTTCCGCCGCCACTCATTCCCGTAACGATAACAAATCTCATTGTATTATCTCTATCTCCGGTTCAAGTTCGATTCCTGTATCTGCTTTAACTTTTGCTTTTACGTCATTAATAAGAGTTACAACATCCTTTGCGGTTGCTCCTCCCTTGTTAATAACAAATCCGCAGTGCTTTTCGGATACGCAGGCGCCGCCTACGGTGTATCCTCTCAGTCCCGCATCCATGATAAGCTTTCCTGCAAAATATCCTTCAGGTCTTTTAAAGGTGCTTCCTGCACTGGGATATTCAAGAGGTTGCTTGCTCCTTCGCCTCTCGTTGAAGTCGTTCATCTTGGTAAGGATCTCGTCTGCATTACCCTCTTGTAATTCAAAAACTACTTCTGTGACAACGTATCCTGTGTGGCGCATCAAACTGCTTCTATAACCAAAGGTTGCTTCTTCGTTTGATAATGTAACAAACTCTCCCTCGGGCGAAACAGCACTGACAGCTTTAACCACCTGCTTCATCTCGCCGTCGTAGGCTCCCGCGTTCATTACAACGCCGCCGCCAACGGTTCCGGGGATCCCTGCTGCAAATTCAAGACCGGTTAAAGAAGCCTTCTGGGCTTCCTTTGAAACCCTTGCCAGCATTGCTCCGGCCTCAGCATAGATCAAATTTCCTTCAACACGTATATCGGAAATCTTGTTTCCAAGATGGACCACAACTCCGTCGTAGCCTTCGTCTGCAAAAAGGGTATTACTGCCGTTTCCCAAAACATAATAAGGGATTTTTTCGCGCTTAAGATATTGTGACACATCTGTCAATTGCTTAACTGTGTCTATTTCCACAAGACATTTTGCGGGGCCGCCGATCTTGAATGTAGTGTATCCCGACAGAGTCTCTTCGAGCTTTACATTCTCCGAGGCTGTATATTCAATTATAGAATCTATCACTTCTTTGGTGATCATATATTACCGCCTTAAAGCTTAATATATCCCCCGCATATTTTTATTTGTTGATTATCATTCCTGCGGCGCCTACGATGCCCGCATCATTTCCAAGTTCAGCCATAGCAAATTTCGCTCCTCTGCAGGGAGGGAATGCATACTTTTTAAAGCTGGGCTCGATAAACTTAAGAAGGATTTCTCCCGCCTTGGAAACGCCTCCGCCGATAACAAATACCTGAGGGTTAACAACATTTGCTACTGCAGCAAGGCCTTTACCAAGGTAATATCCAAACTGATCTGCGATCTCGCCTGCAACCTTGTCTCCTGCCTTAACCGCATCAAATACAGCCTTTGCTGAAACCTCGCCCTCTCTTAAAACGCTGGGCTCGTTATCCTTAGCAAGTCTTCTCTTTGCAAGACGAACGATTCCGGTAGCTGAAGCGTACTGTTCAAGGCATCCGTGTCCGCCGCATCCGCAGGTATCGGGCTCGTCATCAACGATGTGAATATGTCCGATCTCTCCGCCTGCTCCTGTTGCACCTGCAACAATCTTGCCGCCGATGATGATTCCGCCACCAACGCCGGTTCCCAAAGTAACCGCAACCATATCGCTGTGTCCTCGTCCACCGCCCTGCCACATTTCTCCGAAGGCTGCTACGTTAGCATCGTTTGCACCTTTAACAGGGATATCTCCGATCTCTTTTCCAAACTCCTCCGCAAGATTGAAAGGCGCCCATCCAAGATTAACAGCGCCGTTAGGCATAAATCCCTTATCATCAACTGCTCCGGGAGCACCGACACCGATTCCGAGGACATCGCTCTTTTCAATTCCGTGCTCAGAAAGTTTTGCAAGAACACTCTTTGCAATGTCGGGAAGAACCTGTTTTCCGTTACCTTCTGTAACCGTTGGTATCTCCCACTTATCAACGATCTTTGAATTCTCTTCAAAGATTCCGATCTTTACTGTAGTTCCGCCTATGTCAACACCTACTGCGTACTTCATTCCTCTTCGTCCTCCCCTTCGCCTCTCTTGGCAAGATTCTGCTGGAATCTCTTGTAGAGTTCCTCTGCTGCGTTGTAGCCCATTTTCTTCTGACGGAAGTTAACCGCTGCGGACTCACAAATGACCGCAAGGTTACGTCCGGGTCTGATGGGAATATTGTGGCTGGCGATCTTTACACCGAGATATTCGGTATAAGTATCTTCCAGTCCAAGTCTGTCGTAATCCTTATCCTTGTCCCAATCCTCGAGGTGGATGATAAGGTCGATGGCCTGACTGTCTTTTACTGATGATGCACCGTAAAGAGCCTTAACGTCAACGATTCCGATACCTCTTAGTTCGATAAGGTGTTTTGTAATATCGGGAGCAGTTCCGATAAGCATTTCGTCACTGATCTTTCTAAGCTCAACTGCGTCATCGGATACAAGTCTGTGACCACGCTTAATGAGTTCAAGAGCTGCCTCTGATTTACCGATTCCGCTCTCACCGGTGATAAGAACGCCCTGACCGTATACATCGACGAGAACACCGTGAACCGTCATCATAGGAGCAAGCTGCTCATTGAGCCATCTGATTATCTCAGCGGAAAAAGCTGAAGTTGCTTCATTTGATAAAAAGATGGGTCTACCCTTTTCCTTTGCAATCTCAAGGAAGAGATCGTTGGGCTTAAGATTTCTGCAAAATACGATGGCAGGGATGGGATACTCCAAAAGCTTTTCAAATGCTTCCCTCTGCTTATCCGGGCTAAGCGCATTCTCCATATAGGAATACTCAACGTAGCCGATGATCTGGATACGAGCCGCATCGAAATACTCATAGTATCCTGCGATCTGAAGTGCGGGACGGTTGATATCCGGCTCATGGATCCTTATTTTACTGATATCGATCTCGGGAGTTAAGTTCTCGAGTTTCATTTTTTCAACTACTTCGGTAAGTTTTACTGTTGACATAGTTTCACCCATACCTTTCGTAAAGTGTACACTGTTTCCGTGTTTTTTAATTCTAACACATCTAACCTATAAAAGCATTATCAAGTATCACAGTAATTTCAGAATTAACCCTGTTTTGCTCGGAAGAATTCAACCACCGCTTCCGCAGCTTTTGTATTAAACTCAGGGATAGTTGCGATCTCTTCTGCAGTTGCGTTCTTGATATCCGAGAGGTTTTCAAAGTGACGCATCAGGGCCTTTCTTCTTGCAGGTCCGATTCCCGGGATATCATCAAGGATTGACTTAACCTGCGTCTTGCTTCTTAAGGATTTATGATACTCAATGGCAAATCTGTGGGCCTCGTCCTGGATCCTTGTAACAAGCTTAAAGCCTTCGGAATGGATATCTATGGGCAGTTCTACATTGTTAAAGTAAATTCCTCTCGTCCTATGGAAATCATCCTTTACCATTCCGCAAACGGGAACGTTAAGCCCAAGTTCACCTAAAACCTCAAGGGCAATATTTACCTGACCTCGTCCTCCGTCCATCAATAAAAGATCCGGGAATTTTGAAAAGCTTCCGTACTCTGCTCCCAGGTTCTTCTTTGACAGTTCCTCGTTCTCTTCCATGCCGTGAGTAAAGCGTCTCGTCAGCGCTTCCCTCATGCAGGCGTAATCGTCGGGACCCGCCACAGTCTTTATCCTGAACTTCCTGTAATCGCTCTTCTTAGGTTTTCCTTTTTCAAAGACAACCATTGAAGCGACATTCTCAAAACCGTTGGTATTGGAAATATCAAAAGCTTCCATACGCTCCACATTGTCAAGGCCAAGGAGCTTGGCAATCTCCTTAACAGCACCAATGGTTCGTCCCTCTTCACGCTTAAGCTTCTCTCTGTCCTGAGTCAGGATTATCTCGGCGTTCCTTGCCGCCATTTCAACAAGTTTTTCTTTTGTTCCAACCTTAGGAACTTTAATATATACTTTTCCGCCACGCCTGTCAGAAAGCCATTTCTCGATAAGCTCCGCATCCTCTATTTCATGCTGGAGCATTATCTCTCTCGGAAGAAAAGGTGTTCCTGCATAGAACTGCTTGACAAATTCCTGAAGTATCAGCCCGGGAGCATCTTCCGACACATGCGTCATGTAATAGTGTTCTCTTCCGATAAGTTTTCCATCTCGGACGAAGAAAACCTGAACGACAACATCGTCTTTGTCCTTGCTCATGGCGATAACATCCTTATCATCGCCCTCGGTATCGGTTATCTTCTGCTTCTGGGAAACGCTCTTTACGCTGGCAAAAAGGTCCCTTAATCTTGCGGCTTCCTCAAATTCAAGATGCTCTGCTGCCTCCTTCATCTTATCCTCAAGATCTTTTAAGACCGGCTTATAATTGCCGCTTAAAAATTCCATGGCTCCGTCAACCTGAGCCGCGTACTCTTCCTTGCTGACATATCCTTGGCAGGGTGCGGTACACTGACCGATGTGGTAATTAAGGCAGGGCCTTTCAAGACCGATATCTCTGGGAAGACTCCTGTTACAGGTCCTAAGCATATAAATCTTGTTCAGAAGTTCAATGGTATCCTTAACCGCAGCGGCTGAACTGTAGGGTCCGAAATACTTTGACTTATCCTTTTTCATGGTTCTGGAGAACATAACCCTTGGATATTCTTCTCCAAGAGTTACCTTGATATAAGGATAGGTTTTGTCGTCCTTTAAAAGGGTGTTATATTTGGGTGAGTATTCCTTGATAAGGTTGTTCTCAAGTACAAGAGCTTCAAGTTCAGAGTCCGTAACGATATATTCAAAATGATCGATGAGTGAGATCATCTTGTCGATGGCAGGTCCTCTTCCAACATTCGCCCTGAAATATGAACGGACGCGATTATGAAGATTGATGGCTTTTCCCACGTAAAGAACGCCTCCGGCTGCATCTCTCATGATGTAAACCCCGGGGCTGTTAGGGAGCTTTTTAAGTTCTTCCTTAACATCAAACATATTTGACATAGACTTTTTTATTTCTTATAATGCACAGGTGTCAATTAACCTGTTTTAATTTATGGAGTAATATTATGCGCTTACGCAATATAACAGGCTGTCAGGAAATGATAGCCGACAGCAAATATGTAGTTGATGAGAGCGAGCTTGAAAAATGCCCCGGTACCTGGCATGAACGCTTCGGTAACAACAATCCCATCCGTATTGAGATTGGTATGGGAAAGGGTCGTTTCATTCATGATCTCGCTGCTTTAAATCCCGATGTAAACTATATCGGTATCGAGAAATATTCCGCAGTTCTTCTTCGCGCCGTTCAGAAAATGGAAGAGGACGAAAAACCCAATCTCATTTTCCTTCGTATGGACGCAGAGGATATCGCAAAGGTTTTTGCTCCCGGCGAAGTAGACAGGATCTATCTTAACTTCTCAGATCCCTGGCCCAAGGACAGACATGCAAAGAGACGTCTTCCTTCAAGACAGTTCCTTGCAAGATACGATAAAATCTTAAAGGAAGACGGCTGTATTGAGTTTAAGACCGACAATCGCGGGCTTTTCGATTTTGCCGTAGAAGAACTTGAACCCGCCGGATGGACCGCCGACTATATTACCTACGATCTTCACAACGACGCAAAGCTTGTTGAAGGAAATGTCATGACTGAGTACGAAGAAAAGTTTTCAAGCCAGGGCAATCCAATCTGCAAGTACTGCATTAGAAGAAATACTACTATCTAAACTTATGGATATTGTTCTTCTTTTTTCCGGACATGCTACGGTTGACCTTGCGGCGGCCGGAAACACGTCTTCTTTTTTCTGCTTTGAATTCCGCTTTGTGCTGGCGGGCTTCCTGATGAATTCCCACGCGTTTAATTTGGTTCTTTCTCTTCCTGCGTTCGCGTTTCCAGTTAGCTCTCCAGTTAGGATGGCGCTGTCTGTATTTTATAATTCCGCGAACACAGAAATATAAAAGCGTTCCGCCACCACCACCTATAAGGATGTAACGTCCTATCTTTGCTATATTGATAAAGATAACCTTCTGCTCTTCCGTGATAACCGGTTCTTCTTTTTCTGCGGTAACGGAAGCAGGAAGTTCATCGAAGGTGTATCCCGAATTGTCATCGGGATCGGCAAAGTCGACCGAAGCTGTTCCAAGGAATCTATCGTGGTAAGAATATGTGATCAGCGCAGCTTCCTTTTCGCTTATTGTGTCATAGGAAATGCTTGATTCAATATCCTCAAAATCTACGGTCTTTGGAAGGATAATATAATCGTTTTTGTTAAGAGAAAGGATGGGCTCCGAATTTCCCAAAACATCAACGCCGGTATAGAAGGATCCCTTTGTACTGATGTTATACTTGGTCTCTTTCTCGGAAATATTTACCTTATCGAAGTTTGAAAAACCATAGTCAAATAATGATTCAGAGTCAAGATACTGATAAGGATAAACATCGCTCATAACAACGCATATAAGACGCATTCCATCCTTCTCAGCGCAGGAAACAAGACAGTAACCCGCATCTTCGGTATGACCGGTCTTTGCTCCGATAAGATAATCATAACCATACTTCTTTCCGGGAAGCATCTCAATAGTTGAGTTTTCGATTATCTCATCTTTCTGCTTTGCAGATGGATAGATATGAAGTCTCGGAGTCATTGTGATATTTCTCAATGACTCGTTGGCAAAAAAAGCTCTTCCTATCTGGGCCATATCATAGGCGCTGGTATAGTGGTTTTCGTCGGGAAGTCCATTGGGATTAACAAAGTTAGAATCAACACATCCCAGTTCCTTCGCTCTCTCGTTCATTAATTCGGCGAAAGCCTCTCTGTCACCATCGGTTATATGCTCCGCAAGAGCAAAAGAAACTTCATTGGCAGATCTAATAAGAATAGCCTGAAGGCATTCGTAAACTGTCAGTTCTTCTCCCGGATCGATAGCGATATGGTTACTGTTTCTTGGAGTATCAAATACTGCCTCACGGGAAAAAGAAACTATCTCATCTGACTTACATTTTTCCGATGCTATTAAGCAGGTAAGGATCTTTGTTGTAGAAGCGGGATATTCCTTTTTATGAATGTTCTTTTCATAAAGGATCATTCCGCTTTCCGCATCGATCAAGATAGCTGCCTCAGCTCCTACCAAGGGACCCTGGGGCCAGTTGGCGGTCAGGTTTGACTGAACTTCAAGCTTTTTGTTTTCTTCAAGTTTCGCCTCGTCTGCTTTATCTGCCGCATACGAGAAAAGGGGACAGATCCCTGCCCCTAAAAATATGAATGCAAGAGCCGATGCAAAGCACCTTACAGCTCCCGTTTTAATATGACTCTTTATAAGAGTTTTTCTTTCAAAAACCCAAAATCTCATACCATAAATTTACAATATGTTTCTCAAAATGAGAACCACTTTTTGATATTCTTTCCAACGAATTCAATGACCGGTCCAAGAGTCAGTGCCATAAGGATCGTTGCGATATACCATTTGCTTCCGAAGGCAAATGCGATGAGGATAAGAGCCGCATCATACATAATCCTGACAACCTTAATGGGAAGCTTTTTAACCTTCTGCTGGATCATAAACGGAATTGCATCGCAGGGAGATACTCCAAGGCCGGAAAGCATATATAATGCAGCAAAAAATACAAACGCTGCAAGAGCAAGAATAAGGACCATGATCCTTATCCATAAATACTCATTAGAAAAATTCCAGCTTCCTGCGTAATCGGGAGTACCGTCTTCAAGAACGGGATGATCAAATATCTTGATTGGCAATATCTTTTTCCAAAGCCAAGTAAAGAAGTCGCAGATATAACCAATGAATACCATGTTTGCGACAGTTCCGAACCCGATATTGTCCGCGCCCAAAAGAATAACTATTATGAGTAATATCACATTTAATATGAGCTGCCATGTTCCAAGGGAAAGCCCGATCTTTGCACTGATGGCAAGATTCATATTTGTAAATGTATCCGTACCCCAGTCAACAAGACGGAGCCAGGACAAAGTAAATCCCATCATAAATACTCCAAGGAGCATAACGGGAAGCTGTTTTTTCAGATTCTTTCCCTTGTAAAATCCCTGCAGTAAGCTCTTTATCTTTTTCATAAATCTCCTAAAAGTTACGGGCTGTCATTTGACAACCCGTAGCTGTTAATTACATTTCTGAATTTGAAAAACGTCCGAGATTCTTTTGATCTTCGGGTGAAGGCGGTGCCTGCCAGCGAGGTTGTTCACCGATGGTTACTTCAGGGATGCTATCCTCTTTAACCTCTTCGCTATTATCTTCCTTCTTCTCTTCAGCTTTTTCCTCTTCAGGATCGGGAAGACCTTTTTCCTTGCGGTAGATCTGCATGAATTCCTTACCGGTAATGGTTTCCTTCTCAATAAGGAATGCTGCGATCTTGTCCATTATATCAATGTTCTCGCGAAGCATTGTAAGAGCTTTGTCATAGCTTTCCTTGAGAACGTTTGCGATCTCTTCGTCGATAAGAGCTGCTGTCTGATCTGAACAGTTAAGTTCTACTCTTCCGTCAAGATATCTGCTCTCAACGCTTGCAAGAGCCATAAGACCAAACTTCTTGCTCATACCGTACCTGGTTATCATATCACGGACAAGTTCGGTTGCTTTCTCAATATCATTGGCAGCACCGGTGGTTACAGAGTCAAACATGATCTCCTCTGCAGCACGTCCGCCAAGAAGACTTACAACGCGGTCACGAAGCTCGGCTTCGCTGTTTAAATACTTCTCTTCCTCAGGAACGTTCATAACGTATCCGAGGGCTCCCATTGTTCTGGGAACGATGGTGATCTTCTGAACGGGATCAGCGTTTTTCTGGAGTGCGGAAATAAGTGCATGACCTACTTCATGATAGGAAACGATCTTTCTTTCCTCAGCGCTCATGATGCGGTCTTTCTTTTCCTTACCAACAAGTACCTGCTCAACGGCAGCGAAAAGATCCTGCTGATTTACATACTCACGCTTTTCCTTAACTGCATTGATGGCAGCTTCGTTGATCATGTTTGCAAGATCGGAACCAACGGCACCGCTTGTTGCAAGAGCGATAGCATCAAGATCAACTGTCTCGTCCATCTTAACGTCTTTGGAATGAACCTTAAGGATCTCAACTCTTCCCTTAAGATCGGGCTTATCAACGATGATTCTTCTGTCGAAACGTCCGGGACGAAGAAGTGCTTTATCAAGGATCTCAGGTCTGTTGGTCGCACCAAGGATCAGGATACCCTTTGATGAATCAAATCCGTCCATCTCTGAAAGAAGCTGGTTGAGAGTCTGCTCACGCTCTTCGTTTCCTCCGCCGTACTTTGAATCACGGCTACGTCCGATGGCATCGATCTCGTCGATGAATATGATACAGGGAGCATTTTTGTTTGCTTCCTTGAAAAGGTCTCTTACTCGAGATGCTCCGACACCAACATAAAGCTCGATGAAATCGGAACCTGTAAGTGAGAAGAAAGGAACATGTGCTTCGCCGGCAACTGCCTTTGCAAGAAGGGTCTTACCGGTTCCGGGAGGGCCTACGAGAAGAGCTCCCTTGGGAAGTCTTGCACCGATCTTTGTATACTTTGAAGGGTCATGGAGGAAGTCAACGACTTCCACGAGTGACTCTTTCGCTTCATCTTCTCCGGCAACATCCGCAAATGTTACACCGGTCTCTTTCTGAACATAAACCTTGGCATTGCTCTTTCCGACGCCAAGAGGTCCGCCGGCTCCACCCATCCTGCGCATAAAGAACATGGCAATGAGCCAAAGCAAAATAACGGGGAGAACAACTCCTACAAGGATCTCGGTCCAGAGGTTTGAATTGTTGCTGACAACTCGTTTACCGAGAACATCATGTGCCTCAAGTCTCGGAGTAAGAGAATCGAAGCTGTCCATGACATAAGTCTGATAAGTTCTCTCGTTCTCTACTTCAAGAGTGTATGCAAGCTGGTCAAGAACAGTAGCGTTCTTAAATTCCTTTGCACTCTCCTCTGTAACAACCGCTTCCGGCTTAAGGGTAACGGTCATGAGTGCCTTCTCGGCATTGATCTCAACGGATTCAACTTTATCAGCTTCAAGGTCCTTGAGGAATTCTGTGTATTCCTTCTCCTTGTAGTTCTTGCCTGTGCTGAAGAACATGTTATAGATAAAGAATCCGCATGCAACAAGAACAAGGCTGAAGATTATTATCATCCATCCGCTGGGGCGGCTGGGCTGATTCTTTCCGTTATTATTATTGTTTCCGGGGCCGCCGTTTCCGCGGTTACCGGGTCCGTTATCGTATTCGTTGATATTATTGTTATCCATTCTTTTCCTCGATTAGTTTTGTATTATAACCCTTGTCTCCTATTATATTTTTAGACAAAATATTAGGCAATACTCAAAATGTGAAAAAAAAATGAAAAAAGTCTATAATTTCAAGGTTTTACGGATTGGGATTCTCAGGGTTTGCTTCAGGTTGAGGTTCAGCTTCGGGCTGAGGCGCAATTTCTCCTTCACCCTGTACTCCGCCTTCTGCCTGCTGTGCTTCAAGGGCTTCCTGCTCCGCTCTCTGCTGAGCTTCCAGCGCTGCCTTTTCAGCTTCTGCCTGAGCTTCTGTATCATAATCATACTGATAAGAATTCTCACGCTGAACTTCCGCTTCGATCTCCTCCTCGGTAAGAAGGCCCGAATTCTTCCATACATAAAACCAGAAATTATTCTTAAGAGCCTGAAGTGATGCAGTATATTCACTCTCGGTGTAGTCCACCATGGCATCAAAATGGTTCTTTAAAAGTTCTTCCGAATATGAGCTTACGCTGTCTGACCAGATCTTGTTTCCGGTCTTTTTATCGTATTTAACGGTATTTGTGATAAAGCTTCCGTTGTAGAGCCTTGCTCTGTGAAGGCCGTTTGAAAATACGTCGGTTCCCATAAGGATCCTTGAATCGTAATCAATGTTGAAAAGATTCAGGATAGTAGGAAGGATATCAACGTTACAGCAATAATTTTCGTTTACGATGGGCTCTTTAAGTCCAGCGTTGTAAATAATACAGGTTGAATGGAACTGCTCAAAGGAAGCATCCATCGGTTCTCCGCCGTTGAATTCCTGCTTTGCGGATTCGGGAAGGAAATAAGGGAAATGGTCTCCCGCCAAAACTATGACAGTGTTGTCAAGTTTTCCGGCTTCTTTAAGTCTTTCAACAAGATATTCAAGTCCAAGCTCAAGCTCGTACTCTCCGCAGAAATAGCCAAGAATCGCATTGTCGGTATACTTATCTCCCGCAAGTTCCTTAACTGCTTCGATGTTCTTCTTATACATGCGGTTGTCGGAATTGTAAGGTCCGTGTCCGCTGAAGGTCATGTAATAGGCATGGAAAGTATCGTCGTTAATGTAGTCATCAATTGACTGCTCAAACATCTCAAGATCGGATGCGGGCCAGCTGGTGGTAAACTCCATTCCGGCTCCCATGAACTTAAGATTGTTGTATCCCAAATTGGGCCAGGAGTGATCTCTCCAATAATAATTTCCGTAATAATTGTGGAAACCGTAAACATTTGCTCCTTCGGCGCTGAAGAAATCTCCCAGTCCGTAAGGCATAAATGTGCTTGCAGACTGAGCGAAGGAACCTGCTACGGTACCGCTGTCTGCGATACGTGACACATCGGGCCAATAGCTTGTTGCAAAAGCATACTCACCATTGGTTGTTGTGTTGGGGAAGCTGTTGTAATAATTGGTCAGCACGATTCCGTTGGTAGACATCTCATAAAGCATGGGAGTGATGTCGGGATCGATGCCCCAATTGGAGAATGCTTCGCCACAGATATATATAAGGTTATAACCTTCAAAAAGACCGGTATATTCATTGGTCTCGGTAGGCTTCTTTGATCCGAAGTATTCGCAAAGTGCCTTTATGTTTGCATCATTTGTATTCTCGGCAAGTGCTGCAAAATCGATGTTCTCGTTGATATGAGGAACAATGACTACAGGGTCTTCCTCTACTACCTCTTCTACCACTTCTTCATGATCGGTTTCTGACTCATCTGTCACATTTTCAAGATCAAGTGCATCCTGGTTTACTGCAACTACACTTAGTTCTCCTGAACTTCCAAGACCGAAATAATATGATCCACCTTCAACTATTGATGTGGCAAGGGTTCCGATCCTCTGTGCGGTGGTATCCGTATCCGCGAAAGCATCGTTCATAACATAATATGCTGAATCCCTGTCTGTTCCAAGTAATCTCAGTCCATAGGTAGCTCCCCCCCAGGTAAGAAAGGCTGCTGCCACCATTGCCAGATGGAGCCATCTGTAATAACCGTTTCCGAAAACATTCTTTCTCTCGGCAATTCCGTCTTTAACTGCCTTAACAGGAATCTTAGCAAAGCAAAGGATAGCTGCTACAAGAACGGGTAAAAGGATAAGTCCGAGATAACCAATGGATCCGAGAACAACTCCCTTTAAAGCCCATCCGAAGTTTCCGACCGCTTCAGTTCCCATACCCAGCATGCTTACGGAAATAAGGGATCCAAAGATTCGGAAATAAATAAACTGAACTCCGTAATAAACAGCGGTTATAAATGTCAAAACAACAATAGCTATCCTGTTGATCAAAGGATGTCTTTTATGCACTCCGGCAAAGCCCGCAAGCAAAAAGGCTTCCGAAGGTATAAAGAAGAAAAGTCCAAGGTTGGAACTTCCAAGTCCTCCGGAGATCTGAAGTCTCATGAAAACTTCCCAATAAATAAATGCTCCAAGATAAAACAGGAAATACATTAAAGCGGGCTTGAAGAAGTTAGCCTTTTTTCCGTCCACAGGCTCTTCATTATCTTCGTCAATAGCTACAGGGACAACTTCATCAACTACAGAACTATTCTCTACCTCTAAATCCGATCCAAACTCATCAAGGTCTACAAGTTCATCGCTTGTGATTCCGTCTTCGAGATCAATGATCTCTTCTACTATTGCATCATCTGCAATTTCATCATTAAGGACAACTTCAGGCTCCGCCGCTTCTGTATTATTTACAGCTACAGCGGTAACAGGCTTTGATGAATAGTATTTTTTTCTTTTTTTGTTATACTTCTTTTTCTTACTCATGACTAAAAACCAAAAAAACTACAACAGTGACTGCCCCAAAATAAAAGAGCTGCTACTTATAGCAGCCCAATTCATTAATTTTTTCGATAGCAAGATCAGGAAGAAGACCTTTTACGGACCTTCCCTCTTTTACCATGCCCCTTATTTTTGTGGATGAAATATCTATATCCGGAAAATTCAGGATATGGATCTTCCCACCCAGTTTTTCCTGCAATTCATCCGCTTTTCCCCGTAGGATCTCTGCAGGTGTACCTTCTCGGGAGGCTGCAATTATCTCGCAATTTGCAAGAATCCTTGCAGGCTCTCGCCATTTATCGAAATTATTCAGACAATCAAAGCCCAAAATGAAATAAAAACTGTCATTTTCATATGTCTTATGCAAGAATTCAAATGTATCACATGAATATGTAGGCTTTGTCTGGTCGGCTTCTAGGAGTGAAATCTCAAATTCATCCCCTAATGCCGCATGAAGTATATCAAGTCTTTCCTCAAAACGCAAGATATTATCCTTCAGGTACGGATTACCTGCAGGCATGAACATTACTTTATCAAGGGAAAACTCGTCGCGGGCCTTTCTTGCAAGCTCTATATGTCCGTTATGCACCGGATCAAATGTCCCGCCCAATACTCCTATCTTCATACGCTTTTACTTTTCGCAAGCTCTCTTGCCTTTTTCTCAGCCTCTTTGCGCTTTCTTCTCAGCTGTTCCGCTCTTGCGGATTTTTCCTGAAGTTTCATAAGGCCTTCGGTTTCAATGGGCTTAACGATCTTGATGACACATACCGACTCATCATCATATTTCTGGATGCGAACTCTGTTTTTGATAAGTCCGTGGACATCGCAGATACCTGCTGCCATATACTGCTTACCGTTGGGAGAGAACCATCCGATCCTCTTTTTTATGACCTTTCCGCACTTAGTGCAGACAATTGCCATAACATCGCGGTCAGTAAGAGCAGTCTCTCTATCCTTAAACACATGAGTGATGCGCTTTGAATATGTTCCGAAATCCGCAAACACTTCCTCCGCCTTGGTCTTAGGCGGGAAGGTTGTATCGTATGAAACAAACTTGAGGACTTCCGGATGCTTCTTTGCAACGATAGCTAAAACCTTTGCAGTGTAATATGCATCGCTGAAAGCTCTGTGGAAAGGGATATCCTTCTCAATACCAAGGTCATCTACCGCATGCTCCAGGCTGATCCTGTTGCTCTTATCTTTATCAAATGAAAGAGCATATAATTTCTGAACATCCAGATAAGCGACAGGCCCGTCATTTAATACTTCCTGGTCAAAGAACTTAAGGTTTCTTTGGAGTTCCGTAATATCCGACGGTCCCCATGTACAGATGAGAGCATCTTCGCCACACCATTTTCTAAACTTCTGTGCTACGTCGGGAAATCTTCCGCCTCTGGCAAGATCCTCCATCTGTATGTGGATCAGTTTACTGGTAATGTGAAAAAGTTTCGGATAGACTATAGGTTTGATGAGCTCACTGAACTCGTCTACCATCTCGTAATCCGTATTCAGTTTTATCGCTCCAATTTCTATGATCTCGAAGGGAAGCTTTGCAACTTCTGGCTCGCGTCCGGTGCTGCTCTGGTTCCACTCAAGGTCCATCACTATCAAACTCATAGTCGTCCCCAAATAAAATCTTTTATTAATGTGGCATATTAAGGATTAATATGCTTTGCCCCAGTAGATCATCTTCTTAGCAGGCTTTCCGCAGCATACGCATTTGTCGCCAAGGTTCTCCTGTGCGAAAGGTGCGCAGCGGCTGGTAACTGCAAGCTTTTCTTTGATCTGATCTTCGCAGGCTCTGTCTTCACACCACATAGCCTTAACGAATCCGGTAGTCTCGGAGAAGATCTTCTCCATCTCTTCCATGTTGTGAGCTACATAGGTATGAGCATCTCTGTGCTGACGTGCTCTCTCAAGCATCTCGCTCTGAATTGTCTCAAGAAGTTCAGGAACCTTCTTCTCGATATCTGCGATAGCACACTCGATCTTTTCTCTTGTATCACGGCGAACAAGTACGCACTTGCCTTCCTCGATATCGCGGGGTCCGATCTCGATACGGATGGGATATCCGCGCATCTCAGCTTCTGCAAACTTGAATCCGGGAGTCTTGTCGGTATCGTCTACCTTAACTCTGCAAATGCTCTTTAAGGAATCAGCGATCTCAAATGCCTTGTCAAGAACGCCTTCCTTCTTCTGCTGGATAGGAATTACGCAAACCTGGATGGGAGCAACTCTGGGAGGAAGAACAAGTCCTTCGTTATCACCGTGAGTCATGATGATGGCACCGATAAGTCTGGTGGTCATACCCCAAGAGGTCTGGTGTACATATTTAAGGGTGTTATCCTTATCTGCAAACTGAATGCCGAATGCCTTTGCAAATCCGTCGCCGAAGTTGTGGCTGGTTCCGGACTGAAGTGCCTTACCGTCGTGCATGAGCGCCTCGATGGTGTAGGTCGCAACTGCACCTGCAAACTTTTCCTTCTCGGTCTTCTGGCCTTTGATAACAGGGATTGCAAGCACCTGCTCGCAGAAATCAGCATAGAGGTTAAGCATCTGGATCGTTCTCTCCTGTGCCTCCTCAGCTGTTGCGTGAGCGGTGTGGCCTTCCTGCCAAAGGAATTCTCTTGAACGGAGGAAAGGTCTGGTCTCTTTTTCCCAACGAACTACAGAGCACCACTGGTTATAAACCTTAGGAAGGTCTCTGTAAGAGTGAATATCATTTTTATAGAAATCGCAAAAGAGAGTCTCTGATGTGGGACGTACGCACATACGCTCTGCAAGGGGCTCAAGTCCGCCGTGGGTAACCCAAGCTACCTCAGGAGCAAATCCTTCTACGTGATCCTTCTCCTTCTGAAGAAGTGACTCGGGGATAAACATGGGAAGGTAAACGTTCTGTACTCCTGTCTCCTTAAAGCGTGCATCCAGCTGCTTCTGGATGAGTTCCCAAATTGCATATCCTGCAGGCTTGATGACCATGCATCCCTTTACGGAAGTGTAATCAATAAGCTCTGCTTTTCTAACGATGTCAGTGTACCACTGCGCAAAGTCCACATCCATGGATGTGATTTCTTCTACCATTTTCTTGTCTGCCATTTTAATTCTCCTATTTCTATGGAAGTCCCGTCACTTGCGTTATTCCGTTATTAGATCATAAATATCATCGGTGGTTGAAACTATTCGTTTCGCACCGTGTTCTTCCAAAAATTCTCTGCTTCTGAATCCCCAATCCACAAGAATCTCATCAAGTCCGCTGTTTCTCGCGGTCATGATGTCAACATCGGAATCTCCGATGTAAACCGCTTCGCTTTCTTTAAAACCTAAAGTCTCAAGGACTTTCTTTGTCATATCAGGAGCGGGCTTTTTCGCGATGGCCGAGCTTTCTCCGAGAGCCGCATCAAAAAGGCCGTCAAAGTAGTCTTTGACCAGATCCTGCACTGCTGCGTCTGCCTTGTTTGAAACAACTGCGCATTTAACTCCTGCGTTCTGAAGTCTCTTTAAAAGTTCCGTGATGCCGTCATAGGGCTTTGTTGTATCAGCGCTGTGAGCTCTGTAATAAGGGATGAGGGTTTCAAAAACTTTCTCGATATCATCTGCACCCGCCTCCGCGGGGACAGCTCTCTCCACAAGCTTATGGAGTCCGTTTCCAACAAAGAACTTTACTTCTTCTATACTATGCTCGGGATAGCCGTGTACCCCGAGGGCATAGTTTATCGCATTTGTAATATCCTGTAAAGTATTGAGTATGGTTCCGTCCATATCAAATACTGCTAATTTGTAAGACATGGTTTCTTCCTTTGTATAAATCGGATCCCGGTTTAGAATCCGTGACCGCCGCCACCACCTGAATGGCCGCCGCCTCCACCTCCGCCGGAGTGGCCTCCTCCGCCACCGCCGCCTCCTCCGCTGCCGGAGGACTGGGGCGAATATTTCTTGGTCTGTTTCTCAAGCATAACCGATGGTTCGCTTGCTTTAACATCTCTCTGAGTAACTTTAAGAAGTTCTTCAACAGATGGTTGTTTCAGTTTAGCATGCGCGCTAATGATGATAAAGCAGATGAGCATTGAGAAAAGGATTCCCAAAAGAGCAGCAGAGATATGTCTCATTGGCTCGTTTATCTGTCCGCCGTTAAGAAGGGTGTACATCTGCTCGTATGCTCTGTACGCACATAAATAATAATCGCCTGCTGTTGCATCCTTATAAATATTGTCGGTTATGTAAGTTGCTTTGGCATCGGTGATCACCTTATAGTTTGCATTATCGGAATAGATATAGATCTGTCGGTTATCCATATCGATAAGGAAAACAGACTGCGGGACCATCCTTCCGAAATTCTCGTGACTTCTTGCCTCGGCATAGTACTTTTGCGAGGTGTTGTTATAATTTGTTGAAACAAAACCGATGCATCCGTACTTTGTCAAAGGGATCATCACATCTATAAGAGCGAGTTCTTCACTCTCGGAAAGAAGACTTGCTTCATCTTCGATGACCACGGTATATCCCGTATCCGGGTTTTTGTATGCTTCGTAGCCTTTCGCATAGCTGTCTTTTGACAAGCCTGTAAATCCGGCAAAAAGGCTCAGCGCCATTACTCCGGCAAAAAGCACATTCTTTATGGAGAAAAACTTTTTATCAGTCATCATTTTCATGCTCTTCGCCTCCTCTCTTATTAAATTGAGGAAGCTTACGACTTGTAAGTTTATTGTGAGTCATTACAAGCCTTACTACGGTAAATCCCGTCATGATCATTCCGATGATGGCAGTTCCGTAATAATACATATCTTCAAAAGGATGGATAAGGATCACAAGTCCGCCGATGGCCATGGTGATGATGGGGAATATTGTCATTCCTATCTTTTTCTTGGCCGGAGCCTTTACTATAACCTTTCCCCTAACCACTTTAACCGTCTGGTGCTTGGATACGGAAACCGCACCGGCAACAACAAATACCGCCAAAGCGGCCAGAAATGCAAATCCCGGGGCAAAATAGGAGCCTATGGCAAAAACTAAGGTAGCATAACCGAAAGCAGCAGCCCATCCTCCTGCTCCGCTTCTTACTTTAACCTGAGGTTTTTTTGCGATAACACGGCCGTCGAGCATTTTCCTGGTTTCTCTTACCTGTTCGGGGGTCTTCTTGGAATTGAAGCCTTTGTCCGCAAACATGATTTCCCTTGCAAAGAGCGCATTTGCCTGCTTATTTGCAAGAATAAGCACAACCAGTGAAATGATCATGGCAAGACAGATAAGGAGCCTTGGTCCGATAAGGATACCGCTATATGCAAAAAGGAAATATGAGGGTATCGCGCCAATAAGGCATCCTAGGAAATATTTCCATATATCAATGGGCAGGTCCATTGCGACTTTACCGGTCTGACCGTTAACAACCGCGTAAATTACTCTGTCGCCGATGTTGCTGGATAAAAACCATACGGGGAACATACCAAGCTTGTGAGAAATATTTACTCCGTTCTTCTCAAGCTTTTCAGCAACTTCGTTGCCTGTAACACCGTGCTTGGTGTAGGACTGACCTGCTGCGATGGCTCTTGCGGCGTCGTCCAGCGCGAGCTCTCTCGCTTCTCTTTCATAAACCTCTGCGGATACATCGCTGGTGTCAGCGTAAAATCCCGAGAGATAAGAAGAAGTAAAATTATCGCTCTCCTTTAGATCAAAAGGCGCAATAGCATCACTCAGCCTGTCTTCGAAGCTTGATGATGCATCATAAGACAAGCCGCTGTAATCGATATCAACCTGTGAATCAACTGCAAAATGGGAAGTGTAGATATAGTCCCCGCGCCTCTTTGAGGTCTGTCCTTTTGTGTTGAGAGCGCCGCTCCTTCTTACATCGTAGATCCAATAGGGCATGTAAATGCCGCGGAATCTTTCAACCGTTTCATCTTTTTTAAGCCAATTAGGAGCAAAAAGAGCTCTTCTTACAGTGCTCTTATACGCTCTCTCACAATCTTCCCTTGTCTTTTTGAAAGGAATGATATAATCCGGCTTTTTCTCTTTTCCCACACGCATCTCAAGGATGGTGGATGATCCGCAATAGCTGCAGAAAGTCGCAGCGGTAGTGTCTTCGGTAATAAGCTCGCCGCCGCACTGAGGACAGGTATAGTAGGTTACTTCATACTCATCGGAATCAAGATCGATCCCCTTCTGTTCCTCGGCGCCGCGAGCAAACATTTTGTCATGAGGCGAAATAAGAGTATCGCAATATGAACATTTCATTTTTTGTGTGGCAGGATCAAATTTTATGTTACTGCCACAATTGGGACATGCGTACATCTCTTAAGCTTTTCCCCTCAATTTTCTTACTGCCTTTTCGGCGATCAGGCACTCTCCGTGCTCTTTGAGCATTTCATCGCAGCCCTTGTCGGCGCGGTAAAGGTCGCCGAATTCCAAGGCTCTTACGCATACTCTGCTGTATCTGTCGTAGGAAGCAGTTCCCTGTTGAATATAGAGATAATAGCTCTCTCCCATTTTGTAGAGAGCAGATTTGATCCTGGTATTGGAAGGAAGTATCTCCACAAAATCCATGATCTGGGAAATTGTGGCAAATGCAAATACTGCCTCAGAAACCTTATAATCAAGCGGAGGCTCGCCGTTAGCAGCGGGCTGGGTGGGTCGAACAGGTGTCTGGGCAGGCGCACCTCCTCCAAGAAATGGAGGAATAGGGTCTCCGTTTTCCAATTTTTCCTTCTGCTTTCCAAGCTTTTCAACAAAATCTTTAAGAGAATTGATAAAGGACTCCATCTTGGCCTGATCACCGGTATCGAAGGGCTCCTTCTCGGTAAAGGTAAGGACCATTCCCTGATCGGGGACCATCATGATCTGCATCTCAAATGCAAACTTCGGCGGTCTGTAACCCACCTCGTCCTTTGCCTGGCGCATAATGGTTCTCATAAGCTCCTGGGCCTTGTCTGTCCTGCTTAAAAAATCTGTATACTCAACCTGATACTTTTCCATCTCTTCAGTAGAGATGTAGCACTTAATCGTGTTCTCATCAACTCTTTCGATCTTCATACGCAAAACCTCCTTCTTAAAAAATTTGGCAGTGCATTATCTATGTAAAATCGGAACAGGTATAGTGCTCCGATCATGAACGCATACTTATTTAGTATTCTACCACTACAAAACCAATAAGACAACTTTATCTCTCCACGCGCTTATTTATTTGGGTGGTATATTTTTCCGATATAGTGTAATATAAAGGTGGTACCTTAGGAGATGAACTATGGAAAGCAAGAGAAAAAAATGGATCTTTACCATATCTTCCATTTTGGCAACAGGACTAGTCTATGTTGCCTTTATTTCTGTGTTCACAAATATCAATCTTACCGGCAGATATGCTAATATTCATCGTCTGTCAGACGGCTATACCGTTACCATAGATGACGTAACCTACACCGACGTTAATCTTGACAGCTTCTTAATAGATACTCTTCCCAAAGGAACTCAAATTTATATAACCGGTTCATTCCCATATGATATCGACGATTCGTCCATCATGATCCTTGGTGTGCTTCACAGCAAGGTACAACTTTTTGTGGACGATCGTGAATACTATTGTTACGGCGATAATATCAAACGCCTTTTCGGCTACGGTGATCTTCATATCCAGCTGAAGAAATCCTTTGCGGGAAAGAAATTCACCCTCATTCAGACTGTTATGGAAGATGGAGAAGTATCTTCTCTTGAAGCGCCCAAAATAGTTCCCGATGGTGCTAAGTACTACCACAGCGTTGCCGCAGCTCAAGCCTTCCCAATAATGATCGATTTTTCCATTATTTTTGTTTCTCTTTTGTTTGCAGGCGTTGCTCTTGTTTTCCTCTTTGGTTCAGGGGATATGATCAAGCTTGTTTTCCTTGCTATTTCCGTATTTTTTGTGGGCATGTGGGAGTTTTGTAATACAAACATTTTCGGTATTTTTTCGGACAACCTCTCCCTAAGAGGATACATAGAGTATCTGTCCTTCTACTTTGCTCCGTTGTTCTTTACCTTGTACTTCAGCGATGATTTTTACTACAAAGAAAAAACATGGCGCAAGTATATTTATGTCGCAATTCTCACTTCGCAATTCATTTTTGTTGTGCTGAGCATCTTTTTCCACATGACAGATATACGCCACTTGCCGGGTATGCTCCTTCCCAGCCATATACTTTTGATCATCTCCCTTACGTTCATTACATGCATGTCCATAAGGGCTGTCATCAATAAGCAACACACTCACAGAGCTTTCCTTGTCGGCTTTGTAACCCTGCTTGTCTTTGCCGCAAGAGATCTTGTCTACTTTGTTCTGTATTATTATGTCAGACACAACAGCGGCAGAAAATACCACAGCTATATGCTTATCGGAACTTTCCTCTTTGCCACATCTATGTTCGTCGACTTCTTTGCTTTGCTCAGGAAACGTACCGCAGCCGAGGCAAGGAGTGAAGTTTACAACAAGATGGCTCACACCGACATGATGACGGGCCTCAGCAACAGAAGAAGATGCGAGGAAGAACTCGATTCCCTTGCTCAGGCCAAGGCACCTTATGCACTTATCAGCTTTGACTTAAATGACCTCAAGAAGACCAACGATAATTACGGTCACGCCGAAGGAGACCGGTTGCTGACGGACTTCTCCAGCCTGCTCCTTGAGGTATTCCCTTACGACAGCATCATATGTCGAACGGGTGGCGACGAATTCATCACTATAATAAAAGACCTCTCCACCACTTCTCCGGATACTATTTTAGAGAATCTTGAGGCTAAGAAAAACCAACTGAACAAAGAGCGTACTCCTCTTCCTCTGTCATATGCCTGCGGCTACTGTATAAGTACCGAGGTTTCCGTAAAAGAAGGGCTCACAGGCAGAGCACTGGTAGATGAAGTCCTTAGAATTTCAGACGCTCGCATGTACGGAAATAAAGCAATAATAAAAGGTCAAATGTAAGAGAGTTAATATTCTCAAAGCATTTGACCTTTTTATTGTATATTTATATATTTATTGCTTGGTTATGGCCTTACGACTTTTCTCCTCCATCAGAACTTAGGATCAAGCCCGTACATCCTGTTTGCATTCTCCCAGGTGATACGTCTTACTTCTTCCTCGCTTATCCCCTTTATCTCAGCCATTTTAGCGATAACATGGACAATGTTTAAAGAATTGTTCCTCTCGCCTCTGTGGGGCACAGGAGACAGATAGGGGCAGTCCGTCTCAAGAACTATCTTTTCCATGGGAACGTACTCTACGGTCTCCACAAGCTTTCTAGCGTTCTTATAGGTCAGCACACCGCCTATTCCAAAATAAAAGTCCATATCAAGAAAATCCCGGGCCATCTCGGCGCTGTATGAATAGCAGTGAACCACGCCCCCGATCTCACCCGCATTACAAGCCTTCATAACATCTGCTGTATCCCTTGCTGCATCTCTTGAATGGATGATAACGGGCTTTTTTAATCTTCTCGCAAGGTCAAGCTGCCACTCAAACCACTTCTTTTGATCTTCATGGCTGTGGACATCCCAGTGATAATCAAGACCGATCTCGCCGACCGCCACACATTTTGCCTGCTCACATGCTTCCTTTTCAAGCCAGGCGCAGGTTTCTTCGTTAAGGTCTCCCACCTCATCGGGATGGACTCCGAGAGCGCAATAAATAAAATCATGGGTGTTTGCCAGCTGAAGTGCTCTCTTTGAAGAAGCTATACTTGCTCCCACGTCAACAAGGCATCCCACGCCTCCGGCCTTTAATTCAGATAATAATTCCTCCCTGTCTTCGTCGAAAGCTTCGTCATCATAATGGGAGTGGGTATCAAAAATAGGTATCATGTCTTTCCTCTGTCTTCTATAATCCGCATAGAATCGGGCTTTCTCTATTATAGCAGAGCTTAAATTAAAAAAAATAAAAAATTTTTAAAAAAAGTTCTTGCATTATTTTTGGGCTTATGATATTATACCGATTGTTGCGAATGACATGCACCGCTAGCTCAGTTGGTAGAGCACCTGACTCTTAATCAGGGTGTCCAGGGTTCGAGCCCCTGGCGGTGCACTCACAGAGCACTGATTTTGAGGACGCAGGAGCCTTGGGGTCGGTGCTTTTTTTGTGCCATAAATTGGTTTTATCATTTTTCAATTGCCCTTTCAAGTTTTACTTTATCAAAATATTCCGCGGACGTTGACCTTATTTTTGTATCAAATCCGTATTTTTATCTTGGGATTTTTGATATAGTACTCTTAAGATCAATAATATATAGTTTGGAGTTTGTATTAATGGATAGCAAGTTCGAAGATCGCATGAACGAATACTTAAATATTGAGATGAAGGTCCCTACCGCAGAAGAATTGAGAGAGGCCGTAGAAAGCGGCACTATCAAACCCTCTAGTGTCGTACCTCCTCACAAAGCTTTTTCCAAGAGAACCATGGCTCAGAGGATCTGCGAAGACATGGGACTTGGCTTTAACCTTGGAAACACCTTCGACGCCGTTGTCCGCGATGACAGCGTCTTTAAAGGCCTTGATATCGAGACAGCATGGCACAACCCCAAGACCACCCGTGAGATGATTAAAGCCCTCAGAAAGGGCGGATTCAAGACCATGCGTCTTCCCGTTTCATGGCATAACCATGTTAACGGTCGTGATGATATCGTCAGCCAAGCTTGGATGAAGAGAATAAAAGAAGTAGTTACCTGGTGCCTTGAAGAGGATATGTATGTTATCTTAAACACTCACCATGACATCCTTCCCGGTTTTCTTTATCCCGATGCCGAGAATATGGCACGGTCATGTGAGTTCATGAAAAATATCTGGGTTCAGATTGCCGAAACCTTTAGGGATTTCCCGGCTGATAAGCTTTTATTTGAGTCCATGAACGAAGTCCGCGTGTTCACTAATTTCGAGTGGACCCCCGACTATGAAAACGAGGATTGTGTCCTTGCTATGAAGAACATCAACAAACTTAACCAGATCTTTGTTGATACAGTCAGGGCTTCCGGCTCAAAGAACTCCGAAAGATGTCTCGTTATCCCCGGTTATTCAACATCAACCGAAGGAGCTTGCTGGGACGGCTTTAAGCTTCCGAGAGATACTGTAGACGGAAGACTCCTTGTCGCAGCCCACGTTTATTCTCCCGCCCACTTTGCTTTCTTCTTAAAAGAAGGCGCAAACCTTCTTACCTTTGACTTAGGCGACCCCGCAAGCAAGGATCCCGTGGACGAGAGGCTTACAAAGCTTTATGACAAGTTTGTCGCAAACGGAATCCCTGTTACAATAGACGAATTCGGAACCGTTGAAAAAGACAACGATCCCGAAAGAATTAAATGCATTGCTTATACCGTAGCAAAAGCAAGCCAGTTCAATATGAGATGCTGCTATTGGGATAACGGCACCTTCTTCAGATATGGCGACGGAATGGCTATCTTCAGCAGAAAGACCTGCTCCTTCCCCAGAACCGAACCCTTGGATGCTATGCTTGAAGGGCTCAATGCATTTTAGGAATTAAACGCCGCGGACGATTATGTTCGCGGCGTAATTATTGTGTTACCAAGTTTATTATCTTTATTCAAATAGTCTTCCCGAAGTCTTTTTCTTGCCCTTTCGATCTCGGTTTCAAACTCCCTGGCAGACATTCTTAGCGCTCCCTCGCTCATAACGATAAGCTGAACAATATTATCGGAAGTCGCAACTGTGACGTTATAGTCCTTGGCCTTCTTCTTCGTTGCCTGTTCTATGTACTGATCTGCAGTCTCGGCTTCTTTGGTGTAAACCACATAGATGTTCTTCATCTTTTTCATGGAGCCAAGGCTTCCCGGAGCCATATAAGCATCAAATACAAGGATCAGTTCTCCCCCTACCATTCCCTGATACTCACTGCAAATATCTATCAAACGCTCTCTTGCTCCATGGATATTGTTATCCGCAAGAACTTTAAGTTCATCCCACGCATGGATCATATTATATCCGTCTACGAATAGGCATTTGGGAAGAGGCGCTTTCCCCGGCTTGTTATAACCGTTGTCACTATTTGCACTTACAGTCTTACTTCCCTTATAGTTCTCGCTTCCCTTGCCTCTTTTATATATTTTTCTTCTGGAAACAGCGTCTTCTTTCCTGTTTCTGCGCTGGGATGCGAAGATCGCATCTATTTCTTCTATAGATATAAATTTTTCTGCGTGGCTTCCGGTCTGGGACTCTCTTCTTACAAAATCCGTATCTGTGCCCTGCGAACCGATGGTTAATTCCTCTCCCATTTCCTCAAGAGTCTTTTTATCCAACGGACATGGCATATGGGCATAATCAGCCACCTCATCCCAGGGCACCTGGAATCCCGCGCCGTGAGCGCAGAATACAGAACCTGTAGGACGTCGAAGATCCGCCTCGGGATCATATCCCCTTTTGCTTACCACCTCATCTTGATTATGGCAGGGCTCAAATCCCGCCAGTTCGAGGCTCATAAACCCTTCACCTGCAGTATAGGCAGTCAGTTCCTTTGTGTATTCCCAGAAGGTTGATACAGGCGCAGTTCCCTTTAATACCGCAGTGTTTCCGTCTCCTGTAAGTTCCGGCGGCTCAGCTTTTCCCTGTAATCTGTCTATATCCGTCATGGCTCTTCCGATAAATTTTGACGGCAGTGTCATGTTGAATCTGTAAACAGGCTCTAAAAGAACCGCTTTTCCCATTGCCGAGGCTCGTCTCAATGCATTTCTGATAGCACGGTAGGTTGCCTGTCTAAAGTCTCCACCCTCGGTATGCTTTGGATGAGCCCGCCCTGTCATTAAGACAACTCTTATATCCGTCACTTCACTTCCTGTTAGGGTTCCGGGGTGGATTGCCTCCATAACATGGGTCTCAATAAGCCTCTGCCAGTTTTTATCAAGATCATCCACGCTGCATGCAGACGCAAATTCAATTCCACTTCCCGGTTCGCCCGGCTCAAGCAATAGCTGAACCTCCGCATAGTGCCTCAATGGTTCAAAGTGACCTATACCGTATGCCTTGTCCCTTATGGTCTCTTTATAGACAATGCTTCCGGCGCCAAAGGAAATATCAGCATCAAATCTTTCTTTTACGATGGCCTTTAATACCTGAAGCTGGATCTCGCCGTTAACGTTAACAAATATTTCTTTATGCCTCTCGTTCCATGCAAAGGAAAGCTCGGGGTATTCCTCCTCCAATGCCTTTATCTTTCCATATAACAAAAGTGGATTCTCAGTGGGCTCTAAAACTATCTTGTATCTTAAAACAGGTGTAAGCTCAGGTAAGATCTTCTCTTTTTCGCTTCCAAGGCCCTGCCCCGAATATGTTTTTGACAGCCCTGTCACAGCAACTACTGTTCCTGCTTCTGCTTCGCCTACGGTTTCATACTTTTCGCCACTGTAAATTCTTATCTGATCAATCTTTTCATCATTGCTCTCAGTGATCACCATTCTGGCCTTGAGGCGGCCTCCCGTGATCTTAAGATGGGTAAGTCTCTCCCCTGAAGCGCTTCTTGTTATCTTAAAGACTCTTGCTCCGAATTCATCTTCATCATAAAAAGGTTCAGGAGCATATTCCTCTATTCCACTTAATAGTTCATTTATGCCTTCGCTCTTAAGAGCAGAGCCAAACCATACAGGGAAAGCCAGCCTTCTCTCGATGGCGCTCTTAATGCTTTCCTTTGAAAGAGTTCCGGATTCAAGATATTCTTCTATAAGCTCTTCATCTGCAGAAGATATCTCTTCAATTGCATTATCGTTTACGACGCCATTGTCATTTGTAAGCTCAACACATCTTTTACTGAGGTTCTCCCGAATCTCAGTAAGTGTCTTTTCCTTACCCGTTCCCTCCATGTCCATCTTGTTTACAAAGATAACCGTCGGAACTTCGTAATGCTCAAGGAGCTTCCAGAGAGTCCTGGTATGGCTCTGGATCCCCTCAGGGGCAGAGACAATAAGAACAGCCAGATCAAGAACGGATAAAACTCTCTCCATCTCAGATGAAAAGTCCGCATGACCCGGGGTGTCGAGAAGGGTTATATTAAGGTCGCCATAGGTAAACCTTGCCTGCTTGGAAAAGATGGTTATACCCCTTTCCTTTTCCATGGCGTAGTTATCAAGGTAAGTATCTTTATGATCCACCCTACCCAGATTCCTGATGGCTCCTGATGTATATAATATGTTTTCAGATAATGTTGTCTTTCCTGCGTCGACATGAGCAAGAAGACCGATGTTCAAGTTTCTCATATTTTCATTTTAAAAAAGCGGAGCTGCATTTGCAACTCCGCTTTCAATAAGTTATAAATCTTTAATTATTTAACGATATCGCCATCATCAAAAGGATCGCCACACTCAGGGCAGAACTTAGGAGGATTCTTAGGATCCTCAGGTTCCCATCCGCACTTATCGCACTTGTAGATAGGCTCTCCTGCGGGCTTCTTAGCTCCACACTCCTGACAGAACTTACCGGTGTTAACTGCTCCGCATGAGCACTTCCAACCTACTTCGGGCTCGGGACGCTTTGCGCCACACTCAGGACAGAACTTTCCGGTAGCCTGCTTACCGCATGAAGGGCATACCCAACCTGCTACGGGTGCTGCCTGTGCGGGAGCCTGCTGCTGAGGCTGTGCCTGCTGATTGATCTGTGCGTTTACAGCATCTGCTGCTGCAAATCCGCCTGCTGCGTTTGCTCCTGCAAACTGAGCCATGTTCATTCCCATGAATGCCATTGCTGATCCTGCGCCCTCGTTGCTTGCTGCTGCGTTCATTGCAGACATGGTAGCTGCTGCAAGGTTTGCGTTGCGGAGGTTAGGATCAACAAATGCAGCATTCTTCTGAAGCTCTTTGAGCATCTTCTCGTCTTCTTCGTCTGCTGCGAGGGAAGAAACGCCGACCTTTACGATCTCGATTCCGCGATCCTCAAACCACTGCTTGGTAAGCTCTTCACGCATAGCGTCAGCGAGCTCCTGGGTATGAGCAAGTACTGCAGAATATCTGATTCCCATTGCGGAAATTCTTGCGAATGCAGGCTGAAGAGCGGTAAGGAACTCACTCTTGAGCTGTCCGTCGATCTGATCTCTCTTGTAAGATGAAGTTACATTACCACAAACGTTGCTATAGAATACCATAGGGTTTGAGATCTTGTAGCTGTACTCACCGAAACACTTTACGGAAACGTCGATATCGATTCCTGCTCTCTGGTCTACGACTCTGAAAGGAACAGGTCTGGGAGTTCCGTACTTGTTGCCGATGATCTCTTTAATGTTGAAGTAATAAATTCTCTGATCCTTACCGGGCTGTCCGCCAAAGGTGAAACGATCGCCGAACTGCTTAAAGAAGTTAAGGAAGTTCTGACCAAGGTTTCCTCCGTCAAAGAATGAATGCTCTGTTCCGGTGTCATAAGTGAATTCGCCTGCCTCAGCGCAAAGCTCTACGACTTTACCCGACTCAACGATGATCATACACTGACCTTCGTTTACTGCGATTCTTGATCCGTTGGATATAATGTTATCTTCTCCCTTAGTGTTTGAAGATCTTCCGGTCACCTTTTTCTGACCTTTTACCACGAGGGTATCAGCAGGGATAGCATCGCAGTAGAAGAACTCTTTCCACTGATCTGCTAGCTGTCCGCCCATGGCACCCTTAAATGCCTGAATAAGTCCCATTTTCAATACTCCTTTCAAAATACCGGTATGGTTTTCAAACCGAGTATTATTTTACCATATTGCGGAATATTTTTATACTTTTTCTGCGAAATTAATCAATATTTAAACAAATGGTTTTGAAGTGCTCGTATTGAGGAACACTTTCCGCTTTGTTAAGGAGTTCACAGCTAACTTCGCCGGCCTCTGAAACCTTGATATCGTAAAGGTTGTAATTACCCTGTAGATATGAAAGATCTTCTCCTCCGTCCTGATAGTGAATGAGGTTCTTAGCGCCTTTGGTAAGAAGAAGTTCAAGGGTACCCATCTTCTTTTCTCCAACGTACGACATTTCGCCGTACATTGGAATTATGCTGCCTTCTTTAATAAATATGGGCATATGATCAAGAGGCGCATCAACCAGGTAATAGTTCTTTCCTTCATAGGTTTTTCCGTCAGGATAGCTTACCCATTTTCCTTCGGGAAGATAAACCTTTTTAACGCGCTCGCCGGGATTAACAACAGGGCTGACAAGAATCTTTTCTCCCACAAGGTATTCATCGTTAAGATTAAAGGTAGCGGGATCATCCTCATAATGCATAACCAATGGTCTCATTACGGGCAGTCCGTTTTCCTGCTCTTCATGCATAAGGTCATAGATATAGGGCAGGAATCTGTAGTGAAGTTTTACATACTTTCTGTAAATATCTACCACATCATCTCCAAATAGCCAAGGCTCCTGTCTGGTGCAGCCGTTGGCTGAATGGTTTCTGAAAAATGTTGAAAAGCTTGAAGCCTGGATCCATCTGCATAACAATTCGGGAGTAGTATCTGAGCCAAAACCTCCGATATCAACACCGTTTACAGCAAATCCACACATACCCAAAGTGCAAAGCTGAGGAATCATCCCCTGAAGGTGGGACCACAAACTTTGGTTATCTCCCGTCCATACCGCACAGTACTTCTGGCTTCCGCTGTAGCACGCCCTTGTGATAACCAACGGTCTTTTCTTTGTATGTTCTTTCATGGCCTCGTATGTTGCCTTGCCCATGAAATGTCCGTACACATTATGGAGCTCTCTGTGGGTTGTCTTTCTGTCTTCGTCGTATCCCACAACGTCCTCGGGAAGGGGTCCCTTAAAACTTGCAGGCTCATTCATGTCATTCCAGATAGCAGCCACGCCCATATCGGTGAGGTCGTTAACATGCTTCCCCCACCACTTTCTTACTTCGTCTCTTCCGAAGTCTGGATAATTAGCTTCTCCGGGCCAAACTTCATTTACGTAGTCCTCAGTATCCTCAGCGTTTCTGAAGAAGTAACCATTCTTGGTACCCTCTTCATACATGAAGTAACCTTCTTCGCGCTTTGTTCCGGGATCGATTATAACAACAGGCTTGAAGCCTTTCTTGTAAAGCTTTTCGAAAAGCTCACCCTTAGGTCCGTAGTCTTTTTCATTCCAGGTAAATACACGGTACCCGTCCATGTAATCGATGTCGTACTGAACAGACTCACAAGGAATATCAAGCTCACGGAATTTCTCTGCGATCTCGGTAATGTCTTTTGCGCTTGAGTAGCCCCATCTGCACTGGTGATATCCAAGTGTCCAAAGCTGGGGAAGGGGTGTGCGTCCGGTAAGGAAGGTATAGTTACCGATAACATTTTTGATGCTTCCCCCGCCTATAAAATATAGGTCAAGATTTCCGTCATCAGCTGAATAAGCAATATATTCCTTGTTCTCCTTCGCAAGGTCAAAATAGCTGTGGAAAGTATTATCATAGAAAAGTCCGTAAGCATACTCAGGCTTTTTGCAGATAACAAAAGGAATGGATTTATAAAGAGATCTGTACTGCTCATTATGAGCCGAAGGATCGTCCGTATTCCAGTTTTCATATTCATAGCTTCTCTTATCAAGAAGTCCCATCTTATCTCCGAGACCGTATATAGGCTCGTCTTTTCCCACTACTCTGGTATCTGATACAGGTTTGTTCAAAACCGTATCGGCAACGGTGTGACCTTCCGCTCTTAAGAGCTCCATCTCCCAGATTCCGAGAGTCTTGATAGGAACTCTTTCTCCTCTGAACTCCCGAGAAACTGCTTTTCCATCCAATGTATAAAAATCAACATAACCGTTGTCACTAACAATAGTTTTTATCTTTCCGGTTGTGATAACAAGTTCGGTTCCGTTCTCGTCCTTTTTAAGTTCAGCATTAACAGTGAATCCCTGTGAATAAACTCTCTCAAGGTCTTCCTTCTCGATGGCCTTTGACCTGTGATCCTCGCTCCATATCGGAACAAAAACATTTACGATCTCATCCGTCAAAACCGTTATTTCCATTTTCTGTTTTTCAAACTGTACGTATACAGTTCTTCCGTCAAGTTTCCAAGTTTTTATCTTTCCGTAGTCTCTCATAGCAAGCCTTTCCTTTTATATAGCCTTCTCTATTTATCAGTTTCGGTTTTCATTGTATTTATTATACAAGTTTCCATGATTATAACATGATTTATCAATTTGGAAAACGTTTTCTTATTAGAATTTACACTTTTTTTACCCAATATCCTGCGTTATAATTCTTTCGTCAGTATTCTGTTTAATCTTGTTATTCCCATAGGGATTCGATCGGAGGAGACCATGAAAATTGCAGCCTACAATTACAGGGATTTTGATGAAGCATTCTACTTTGAGAAGTTTGGAAAACAGTACGGTGTCGAGATCGTACCCATCAGAGAAGCCCAAACCGTAGAAAATGCATCTCTCGCAAAAGGCTGTGACGGAGTCTCCATAATTACCCAACCCGCAACAGACGAAATAATCGCCGCTTGGAAAGAGGCAGGCGTTAAGCATATTTCAACCAGAACCATCGGTTATGACCACATTGATCTTGAAGCAGCAAAAAAATATGGTGTCAAAGTCAGCAATGTAACCTACTCCACCGGGAGCGTCGCAGACTATACCGTAATGCTCATTTTAATGTCATTAAGAAGAATGAAATCCATCATCAAGCGCGCCGAAGGAATGGACTATTCCCTTCCCGGCAACATCGGACGTGAGATCAAAGACCTAACCGTTGGTGTTGTTGGTACAGGGAAGATCGGAACCCATGTTATCAAGAACTTAAGCGGATTCGGATGTAAAACACTTGCATATGACCCCTTCGAAAATCCCGAAGCTGCTTCTTACGCTAAGTACGTTTCTCTTGACGAACTTTTTGAAAACGCAGATGTTATCACCTTCCACACTCCCGCAACGGAAAGCAGTTTTCACATGGTAAACACCGAGTCCCTGAAAAAGATGAAAAACGGTGTCGTCATAATCAATACAGCTCGTGGCAGCATAATTGATACTCCTGCATTTTTAGATGCCCTTGAATCCGGAAAAGTCGGAGCCGCAGCCCTTGACGTTATCGAAAATGAACTCGGAATTTTCTACGGTGATTACAAATATAAAAATATAGCACACCGGGAAATGTCTATTTTAAAAGACCTTCCCAATGTGCTAATGCTTCCTCATATGGCTTTCTATACCGAGAACGCCATATCAGATATGGTGGAACACTCCATCGTACACATCCTTGAAGGCGACGGAAATATAGTATCTTAAACATCGCACTTTAAATATCTTTCATCAAAAAAGATGGCAGATATTATTTCTGCCATCTCTACTACCTTTGGAAAGTGTAGTCTCTCATTTGAATAAAAAATTCCGAAGGAACACCATTCTTGGTGTATCCGGTTGTTCGAATCCGGATATTCCCTGATTCTTCCGATTTGTTCCCTACTTCTGCAAGTAAGTCGCCAAATCCTTTGCCCTTCCTTCCCTTAGAATCATCCTGATAATACTCATTACGGCCGCCTTGGTTGCCGTCTCTTTTCAGCTTCTTCGGTCTGGTCGGAGCGTTTACGGCTTCGATCTTGTAAAGGCTCTGTCCTCCATAAACTGCAATGCTACCTCCCTGCCATCCATGGCTCATTCCGGTACTCATTATGATTGTAAATCCTTTTACAACCTAGTTTCTATTATATATATCGGAGACTCCCCTTTATAATTTATAGCCATCTGTACAAGACTATTTTTTTATGTAATAATTACAGAGGATTCCGCCCGGAGCGGGAAAAATTGTTTAGGAGTTCTGTCATGGAAAAAAGGAAATATGGCGTTATCGCCTCCGGATGTTTGTTTGTTTTATCTATAGTTTATACGGTTCTTGTCAGCGTTGTAGACAAAGCACCCATCGGTCCCAACGAAACCTCAGTTGGCTTCTCTGCTATGAACAAAGCATTTGCTGATGCCATCGGACTTAACCTTACCTGGGATAAGATAACCGACCTTTTTATGGGAATCGCCCTTTTGGTTGCTTTATCATTTGTAGTTATCGGATTTATTCAGCTGATCCAGAGAAAAAGCCTTTTAAAAGTTGATAAGGCGATCCTTGTATTAGCAGGCGTTTATGTGCTCGTAGTTATTCTCTATGTTGTATTTGATAAGTTCGCTCTTAATTACAGACCTTATCTTTTACCCGATGAGACCGAGCTTGAGGCTTCATTCCCCTCATCTCATGTGCTTGTTATCTGCACCATTTTAAGCACCGCTATCAGCGCCTGGTCAGTGATCTTTTACGAGAAGAAGGTTCTGTTCAACGTCCTTCGCTTTTGCGCCATCATCGTTATGCTCCTTGCCGTTGCAGGACGTGCCCTTGCAGGAGTTCACTGGATCACCGATATTATCGCAGGTGTCATCTATTCAGCCACCATCGCATGTATTTACATGACAATTCTTGTAAAAATATACAATAAATAGCTATTCTTAAGCCTTGCATTTTTACTTGCGAGGCTTATTTTTTTCTTGTAAAGCGCAGAAAATAAGTATAAAATATTTAGGTATTTTTAACGGTCGTGCGCTTTTATAGCGCTTATTTTTATAGGAGAATTTATATGACAGGAAAGATCGGTTTTGACAACGACAAATACTTGAAACTTCAGTCCGAAAAGATCAAAGAGCGTATCGGCGCCTTTGGCGGTAAGCTCTACCTCGAGTTCGGCGGAAAGCTTTTTGATGACTATCATGCATCAAGAGTTCTTCCCGGATTCAACCCCGACAGTAAGATCAGAATGCTCACCCAGCTTAAGGATGAAGCAGAGATCGTTATTGTAATCTCAGCACAGGATATCGAAAAGAACAAGGTTCGTGCTGACCTTGGAATTACTTACGACGTTGACGTTCTTCGTCTTATCGACGCCTTCAGAAGCTACGGCCTCTATGTAGGAAGCGTATGCCTTACCCATTTTTCAAACCAGCCCAGCGCTGCAGCTTACCAGAAAAAGCTTGAGTCCCTTGGACTTAAAGTATATCGTCACTACCGCATTGAAGGCTATCCTTCAAACATTCCTCTCATCATCAGCGACGAGGGATACGGAAAGAACGAATACATCGAAACAACCAGACCTCTTGTTGTTATTACCGCCCCCGGACCCGGAAGCGGAAAGATGGCTACCTGCCTTTCCCAGATTTATCACGAGTACAAACGCGGTATCAAGGCCGGATATGCTAAATATGAGACCTTCCCTATTTGGAATCTCCCTCTTAAGCATCCCGTTAACCTTGCATATGAGGCAGCTACCGCAGATCTTAACGACGTAAACATGATCGACCCCTTCCATCTCGAAGCTTACGGCGAGACCACCATCAACTACAACAGAGACGTTGAGGTATTCCCCGTTCTTAATGCAATGTTCGAGAAGATCATGGGCGAATCACCTTATAAGTCACCCACTGACATGGGTGTCAACATGGCGGGTTACGGTATCGTTGATGACGAAGCATGCCGCGAGGCAAGCTGTCAGGAGATCATCCGCAGATACTTCAACACCCTTTGCCTTAAGAGACAGGGCGTTGCAGACCAGGATCAGGTATTAAAGATAGAGCTTCTTATGAAGCAGGCGGGAATCACCGTAGATGACAGGCCTGTCGTAAGTGCCGCAAGAGTAAAGGCAGAGACCACCGGTGAACCTGCTGCTGCAATGCAGCTGCCCGATGGAACAATTGTTACCGGCAAGACCACTTCTCTTCTCGGTGCATCTTCAGCAATGCTTCTTAACGCATTAAAGAGCCTTGCAGGAATCGATGATTCAGTTGAGCTCATCGCTCCTTCAGCAATCGAGCCTATCCAGGATCTTAAGGTTAACCACCTTGGAAGCAAGAACCCCCGTCTTCATACCGACGAAGTTCTTATCGCTCTTTCAATGTGCGCTTCAACCGATGACAAGGCCGAGCTTGCAATGCAGCAGCTTCAGAACCTTAAGGGTTGTGAAGTTCATTCAAGCGTTATCCTCTCACCCGTTGATACCGGCGTATTCAGAAAGCTTGGTGTTAACCTTACCTGCGAGCCCGTATACCAGAGCAAGAACCTTTATCACAGATAAGATATTAAATATATACTTTATATATACAATGAAGAGGTTGATCACAAACAGTCAGCCTCTTCTTTTTAAATACTCAAATATGAAAATAGCTCCCCAATTTTGGGGAGCCATAAATCATTTAACATTCAATTAACCCTGAAGGCCTCTGGACTGACGGTCCATATCCTCAACTACGATATCAAAGATCTCGCCGAGAGTTCTGCAGTACTCAAGGATCTTCCAAGGCTCGTTGGTGTGGTAGTGAACCTTCATAAGGTCCTCATCTCCGCCGCCTGCATAGCTATCACCGACAAAATTGTTTATGATATACTCTCTGAGGTCGTCCTCATCCATTTCGCAGCCTTCAATAAGAAGCTGGGTATCATAGCGAAATTCAATGCTCTGCTCTTCCATATTGTCTCCTATCTGCCTCTAAAGGCTTCGAAAATTGCGGGCTGTTTTTTCCCACGGAAGTAATTCTATCACAGTCTTTACCGATATTGCAACCTTCATCAATCTCGGTACAGACTATTATTCTCATCAAGAAATATATGATTTCTATTTTTCATCCCTTACCTGGAAGGTCAAAAATTTGAGATAATAGCTCTCATCCGAAGCCCAAAGGATGGGATGATCCGGAGCCTGTGTCCTGAACTCAACCTGGCGAAGTCGCTTGTGAACTGCTTTTGCAGCCTGTCCGATAACTTCGATAAAGAGGTCCTGAGTCATGAAATGGGAGCAGGAACATGTGGCGAAATATCCACCGTCACGAACCAGCTTAAGCCCTTTCATGTTGATCTCTCTATATCCCTTGATCGCGTTCTTGGTTGCTTCTCTTGATTTTGTAAATGCAGGAGGATCAAGAACAAGTACGTCATACTTTTCACCTGCTTCATATAATCTCGGAAGCTCATCCAATACGTTTGCAGCCCGGAATTTCACCCTATCCGAAAGGCCATTTCTCTCCGAGTTTGCAGTTGCCTGAGAAACTGCGTATTCAGAAATATCAAGGCCTGTAACCTCGTCCGCTCCCGCAAGTCCCATATTAAGGGCAAAGGTTCCCATATGGGTAAAGCAATCAAGAGCTTTAACATGCTCGTCGCTTCTTTTGAGACCACTGATGATTCCCTGCATAGCAAGCCTGTTATACTTCTGATCAAGGAAAAACCCGGTCTTCTGACCATTCACCACATCCACCATATAGTGAATGCCGTTTTCAACTATCTCGACGTTTGTATCAAATTCGTCGCCGATAAATCCCTTATAGGGTTCAAGTCCCTCTTTCTTTCTGACGGGCGCGTCAGAACGTTCGTAGACGCCCTTGATTACAATCCCGTCTTCAGCCATTACCTTCTTAAGGATATCAACGATCTTTTCCTTAAATCTGTCCATACCAAGTGCAAGGCACTCAACCACAAGGACATCAGCATATTTATCCACCACAAGTCCGGGAAGCCAGTCCGCTTCTCCGAAAATCACGCGGCAACAATTAAGGTCGCCCTCATGCATGACCACTTTGCGGTAATTCCAAGCATCCCTTACTCTCTTTTCAAGAAATGCATCGTCGATCATCTGCTCAGGGTTACGGCTCATCATTCTTACTCTGATCTTGGAATTCTGGTTGATGAATCCTCTTCCCATTCGGTACCCGTCAAAGTCGTGAACTTCAACTACATCTCCGTTTTTGAAGTGGCCCTCAATTGTTGCAACTTCGTTATCAAATACCCAGGCACCGCCTGCCTTTATTGTTCTTCCCTCACCCTTTTTAAGTGTAACTATTGGTTCGCTCATACTTTTTTCTCCAGGGGATGTAAGCTTCCGTCGGGCTCCTTGACTTTAATGGAGCCAAGCTGCGCTGCAAGATTTCCTTTGACGCTGTCAATGTATTCTCTTCTGAGCTTTGCCTGCTCGGCTTTTTCTTCTTCCGTTAAGCCCTCAGCCTTTTGCTTGTGAGCAAGCTCATTTATTCTTTTAATTCTTTCATCCATGTTCATAGTAAAAATCCTCTGATCTGATCATTTATAAATAATTGTCCTGATTTATTATAATCAAGAACCCCCAATCTTTCAATAATATAGGCTGTTTCCGAGGCTTTAAATAGCCCAAAATCCCTTGACATTTAGGGTATTTTTCTATATCATTTAGAAGTTGACGGGGCATGGCTCAGCTTGGTAGAGCGCTACGTTCGGGACGTAGAGGTCGCGTGTTCGAATCACGTTGCCCCGACTAAAAAAGGATTCCAAAGATTGGAATCCTTTCCTTATCCCCCCTACCTCTGCAGTTAACTACTCTAAATCAATTGTTTTCCAGGTATTCCATAATATCTTTTATAGCATAAGATACAAACTCTTCCCTTAGAGTTCAGCGTCTTCTGTTTCCAACACATCTCCCAGTATATTCCACTTTTCATACGCTTTCTCATAGAGGTTGTCTATCCTGTCCATGTTACTATCGAACAGTTCCTTGTTTTCCGTATATATCTCATATACTTTAGGAACCGAATAATCAGGCTTTCGATTCTCATCCAGCATAATGCCGTATACATCTGTATGGGAATGTCTAATATCGTAATCAACGGTTGTTTTGCCAACGTTGGCAGCTACACCGTAACCACCAAAGAAACGTGGCCAAATGATCAGATATGAATAGATGTCATCACCCTCATCTATCGTCGTCTTCCTATTATCCGAAATTGTCAGGTTTCCGGTAAATGACGGGAAAGTAGGCCTTTTCACATAATATGCATATCGGTCTTCTTCAAGGTAGCTCTGTCCTTCCAAAGCTTTAACAAATGGCTGATATCTGATCACTACATAAATAGACCATATTGTTGCATATGCAATCAGTACGCTCACCACACCTATAAGAATTACTTTCACAGATTTCTTCATACTCGTTTACCTCTCGCTTTCACCAATAAGCAAACACCAACAGCAATTACCTGTATAATAAAAAGTACTAAACCCATTAGTCAGCCATGTTTTTTTGTTATGCCATAAAGTCCCCCACAACGATAATAAGATCATTCATATTCAAACAGCCCGTCATTCTTTTCTTCCAGAGCCTTTATCATATGATACGTAAACTCATTATAAGGCGTCGGTATTCCAAGTTCTTTTCCCATTCGAACTATTGCTCCCGAGAACATATCTACTTCCGTATGTCTCTTGGCATCAAGATCCTGGAGCGTTGAATATCGTGCCCTCTTTGCCACCATTGAGCTCTTGAAAGAGGAAACATCTGCCTTTGACAGATCAATTCCCTTTGCTTTTGCTATCGCTTCCAGCTCTTTGACCAGACCGGTCCTGATGGCCGCAACATGCTCGCTATCGTCGTATGCTCCAACTCCTACGCTAAGCATAGCCTGAGTCTGATTATTGCCGACATTAAGCCTGAATTTGCTCCACATCTCCGGAAGTATTACATCTGTCTCTCGATAATGAAGTCCTGTCCCTTCAAACAGCTTTTCTTAACCTCCTCATCCCGTTCTTCTCTGCTTCCTATACTCATACGGTGTCATTCCAAGCCTCCGCTTAAAGGAGTCTGTCATGTTTCCGGGATATGCAAATCCATTATCTATTGAAATGTCAGTGATGGATTTATCTGTTGTAAGAAGATCATGCTGTACATGTTTTAGACGGATTGTTGTAAGGTATTCCGAAAAAGTAGTTCCCAGCTGGCTTTTAAATAGCCTTGAAAAATACGCAGAGGAATAACCTGCAACCGCAGCAGCGTCTTCTATGGTTATACTGCTCATATAGTTGTTTTCCATGTAGAAAACAGCATCAACAATAGGTTTTGAAAGCTCTGATTTATATGGGTTTGCTCTGATTCCATCCTTGCTGAATTCATATATAAAAAACAGGATACTGAACAATACATTTTGAAGTTTAAACTCAATATAAGCTCTCTTCTCAGGATCTGCGCCGTTTGCCAGTACTTCTTCATACTCGTTTCCCATCACTTCCATAATGAACGCTAACGAGAAAGCTTTGGCGGAATCCTCTTCTGTAAAATGCTTTGCAGGGTTTTCAAAGACTTTATCCATTATCCTGAACCCCAGTTTCCTGGTAAGGGGCTCCACAAATTCCGGGGTGAATTTAATCTGTATGCTCTCATATGGCTCATCCGAGGCCGGTATTGTCCTGTAATATAAAAGCGGAGCTATTGCATTTATATCTCCTGCATGAAGTGTATAACTGTATGTGGGAGTAATAGTAGTTCGATCTCCACGAAGTATAAAAAGAAATGTATAGTGTTCGGATGCAGCTTCCATTGCTGTCATCTCGAAATCCTTATCCAACAATCTGTGCTTAACCTGAACGGGTTTTCCTTTAGGTAACGGTGCTGCCATACTTTTCTCCTCGCTTACTTTTTTATAGTTTCCCAATGGATTATTTTCCGATTAGAGTTTTCTTATTCTATTATGTCATGTAGTCATAAATTATTAAAGAATTTTCTTATAGATTCATAAGTGAAAATTACACTAATTTAATAAAATTAGTTTTGGGGGTGCCTTGAATATATTTTACCCTATACCGCTGAAAGCTGATGAAATTGGCGTTTACAGTTCCCGCTTCCCTTCACCATCGGTTAGTTTTCAGCGAGGCACTAAAAAGCTGAAGCCTTCTGTTCCTTTAGGCTTCAGCTTTTTTTCTTTAAACAATTGCAGAATACGAAATAAGGTGATCACCTAAGTGACCACCTTGTTTTTTACTTAAAATATACTTCCAAGCCTTATATCAATTTAGACTTAAACATTCTTTTTGTTCTTATTCTTCTCAATTGCTTCGCAGATCTTCTTCATTACAAAGAATGCGATAACTGCATCTACTGCACCGAGGATTGCTCCGCAGATGATATCGGTAGGCCAGTGGACAAATACGTACATTCTTGAGAATGCAATAGCACATGCAAGGATAATGGGTGCAATGCCTGCCTTGTGGTTGTAGAAGAAAATAACCAACGAAGCGGTAACTCCGTTCATGGTGTGTCCCGAAGGGAATGAAAAATCCTTGGGGATCTTAACAAGCATATTTACGGAATCATCAACCCAGCAAGGTCTTCCTCTCATAAGAAGATTCTTTAATACAAGGTTTCCGATGATGAATGTGATAGCCATAGCCATTCCCATGGTAAGTCCGCACTTTCTTGTCTTGGGGATGATCGCAAGAACGATCGCAAGTCCGATCCAAAGAAGGCCCATATTTCCCATGGTGGTGATGCACTTCATGATAACATCAAGAGGTGCTGTACGAATACTCTGAAGGGTCTGAAGGAAATTCATTTCCCAAGGAAAGTAAAATACATTGTATATCTCAGGTACCATAATTAACTCCTATTTCCTAATCTTTTCTCAAAACTGTTAATGTTACTTGCAATATCTCCTGCAAATACTGCGGATCCGGCAACAATGATATTTGCTCCTGCATCAATGGCTTCAGATACATTATCTACAGTGATTCCGCCATCCACCTGAATGTCGATATCTTTAAGTCCGATACGGTCGGTAACGATCCTAAGCTCTTTAACCTTGTCGATGCACTTGGGAATAAGCTTCTGGCCGCCAAATCCGGGCTCTACGGTCATAACGAGGACCATATCAACGGATTTTAAGTACGGCATAACCTCGCTGACAGGTGTGTCGGGTTTGATCGCGATGCCTACTTTTTTGCCAAGGCTCCTGATCTTTTCGATGCATCCCTCAACGTCTTCGGTTGCTTCAAGATGGAAATTGATAAGGTCTGCTCCGGCATTTGCAAATTCTTCGAAGTATCTTTCGGGCTCATTTATCATGAGGTGAACATCAAAGAAAAGGCCGGTGCGTTTTCTGATTGATTTAATAAGAGGCATTCCATATGAAATGGAAGGAACAAAAAGTCCGTCCATAACGTCAATGTGAAGCCACTGTGTTCCTGATTTTTCTAGGGTTGTGATCTGCTCACCCAGCTTCCAGAAATCAGCAGAAAGAATGGAGGGTGACATTATATTTTTGATACTCATATGCGGTTCCTATTCTAATAAACGCACACTGTTTTTTGACTGCATATTGCATTATACAGAAATGAATAAAGAAATGCAAAGAAATTATAAAATTCGGAATTCAACCTAAAAAGAGCGACAAATCAAATCTGAAATGCCGCTCTTTGGTAAATCTATGATTATCTTACTTTACGAAAGCTTTAACAGATGCATATACGCCGTCTGCATCGATTCCGTACTTCTTGATAAGCTCGCCTGCCGATCCGGACTCACCGAATACATCCTGCATTCCGATTTTCTTTACGGGAGTAGGAAGTTTCTCTGAAAGTGCATCACATACTGCGCTTCCAAGTCCGCCGATAACGCTGTGCTCCTCAACGGTAACAACTTTGCCGGTCTTCTTAGCGCTATTGATGATGATCTCTTCATCAAGAGGCTTGATAGTGCAGATGTTGATAACTTCTGCGCTGATTCCGTCTGCTGCAAGTTTCTCTGCTGCTCCGAGAGCTGAGTCTACGCAGATACCGGTTGCTACGATGGTAACGTCCTTACCTTCGCGAACTATGGTTCCCTTGCCGATCTCAAACTTGTAATCAGGTCTGTCGTTGATAACAGGAACTGCTGCACGGCCGAATCTGATGTATACAGGGCCTTCGTGCTCAAGTGCTGCACGAACTGCTGCCTTAGCTTCGATGTCGTCTGCGGGACACATAACTACCATTC
>JAEEGF011582839.1_pt1 | contig 79760 bp, 67 predicted proteins | sample 9134171 | NCBI WGS metagenome assembly JAEEGF01 (sample SAMN16246542, study PRJNA631951) | gut metagenome | biome: gut microbiome; feature: rumen; material: AP-attached | host: Bos | place: Iran: Karaj | collected 2018-10 | reverse complement strand
TTGCTTCCAAATGGGTGAGATGCCAATGACAGGCCCAGATAAGGCAATGCCTTATTTAACTGGGGATACGAAGTCTTTAGATATGGTAATTACCTTTGATTACATGAATGCCGATAATTTCCTCTCGGATTTTATTAGGCGACCATTCAGCGTGATTAAATATAAGAAAGCATTTTCAAAGTGGCAGTACGCCATGAATGGCAAGTCTTGGAATTGTGTGTATATTGAGAATCACGATCATCCAAGGGTTGTTAGTAGATATGGTAGTGAGAAGATGTGGAGGGAGAGTGCTACAAGTTTGGCTGCTAGTTACATTTTCCTTCAAGGATGCCCTTTTATTTATCAAGGACAGGAAATTGGTATGACTAACCTTCGCTTAAATTCCATCGATAAGTATGAGGATATTTCCTCTAAAAATGCATACATGACCTTCCATACTAACAAGTCCAAATCCCAGCGTCTTTACTTTATTGGCGAGGGTTCAAGAGATTCCGCTAGAACACCAATGCAATGGTCTGATGGAAAATATGCCGGCTTTTCAACTGTTAAACCTTGGTTTTACTTAAATCCAAACTATAAGAAGATAAATGTGAAAGCCCAGGAAGAAGATGAAAAGAGCATTTTAAATTTCTATAGAAAAGCCCTAAAATTAAGGAAAGATAACGACGCACTCATATGGGGTGACTACAAGGAATATTTTCCTAAGGATAAAAATGTATTTACATATGAAAGAACATTATCTTCAGAAAAGTTTTTAATAATTTGTAATTTAAAAGGGAAATATAGAAGCTATAAAATGCCAGAAGAATATGTAGGCTTAAAGGGCGAGCTTAAACTTAGTAATTACGAGGATGGACACAGATTAGATATTCTAAGGCCCTATGAATGTAGAGTTTATAAGTATGAGTAATAAACTAACAGAGATGAAAATTGCATGTAAAACAATTTTCATCTCTTTATTTTAGTTTATATTTATTAATAATAATGAATCTTCTTCAATTTTCTCAAAATCTTCCTTCATATAATTAACATTGGTCCATTTAAAGGAAATTGATTGGCAATTATCTGAAATCTCAATCTTAAAAATTTGTAGATCAGATGAGGGACCTTCTGGGACAACCCCTTTAATGTAACATTCTTCTATGTCAGTATTTATGACTTTATAGTCATTAGAGTCAGAGATTATCCAAGTGTTAATTACGTACATGGTAGGTAAAACAACAGTAAGGGTGTTATTTTTAAGGCTTTCGCGGGAAATGTTAACTTCGTATTTTTTTTGATCAAAATGATTTAAAGAGATATCACCAATAGTGTAGACAGTTTTATTAATTATAAGACAGTTTGCTTTTGGATAACCCTTCTCATTTCTTGGGAAGATTGAGCTATATTTAACCGAAGTAGAACAAGCAGTTATACTTAATATCATTGCTATAATAGATAGCTTTAGAAGTATCTTGTGTAAATCCATGATCTTGATTTCCCTCCTAGCTCATATGAAAAATTCCCATTAGCATTTAATGAAACACTACTGTGTCTACCACCATTTGGTTCTAATAAAATAAGTATCTTATTAGAACTATTCCAATATTCATAACCGATTAATCCAACAGAATGTTTTGTTAAACCTAAATGCATGGGTTTGTTATTATTAATATTGTTTTTAATTTGTGTAAAACTTATAGGTCCTGTTTGTTTAGGATAAAGATTCCAATGGTTATATGCTTTTTTAATTTCTGTCCATGTTCCACCATTATCCCAATTATCTCCATAAACATATTTGGAAACATCTAGGCAGGATAAATTTGTATTTTTATAATAATTAATTAGAGCTGCACATGTAGCTGCCCAACAAGTGTCATCAACTTGACTTACCCCTTTAACATTAATGGTTTTATATGATGACGGACGATCTATACCTGTTAAATTGTAACGTTGAGGTTGATAGGTAACATTTAATTTATTAAGCAAATCGTTATAATTAAGCAATGAAGTATTATTATAGTCGAACGATGAGTTTTTAACAGTGTTTATATCTAAAAAATTGATATTATCAAACATACTGTAAATTTTAATTAATTGTGTTTCATTATAAGCATATAGATTAATACCATCTGAAATAAATGCATAATTTCCACTGTAATCTGAAACGAATTGATTTAATTCCTTAGAAAAAGAAATAGACATTGATGCTGAAAAGGAAGTATCATAATTTATTTCCAATATAGCTTCGATTTTGTTATCCATATTAGAAATAATTGGATAACAAGCATTATAGTTATCGTTGGTAACGTTGAAAACTGTAAATGGATGTCCAAGATAATAATTTGAAATTGATTGTTTTAAATCTCCAGTTTTTATTAATACATTTAAATGTTGTAAATAAACTTCTTTTGCATAATCGTCATAATCAGACGATATAGATAAGCTACTTACGTTCAAATTATTATAGGTTTCAGCTTTTGTTGTACGAGAATTAAAAAATACAATAATAATAACTAATAATGATAAAAAAGTAAAAAGTTTAATTTTTTTCATAATATCCTCCTTTTTAAATAAAAATATATTATAATTTATTTTAACATATATAATATTAGATGTAAATAAATTTAATAAAAAGTATAATGTTTTTCAAATCTAAGGCCCTATGAATGCAGAGTTTATAACTATAAGTAAATGTGCTATAATCATGGGGCAAAAACATTTATTTATATAAAGGCAGGAGAATATATGTCAGAAGTTATCGAGAAATTTTTAAGATATGTTAGTGTTCACACTACATCAGATGATGAAAGCCAGACAAGCCCTAGTACAGCTAGACAGTTTGATCTTGCTAGAATGTTACAAAAGGAAATGCTTGAGATGGGTATCGAGGATGCTTATCTTGATGAGAAGTATTGCTATGTTTACGGTCACATCCCAGCTAATGACCCAGAGAATACTAAGACTCTTGGTTTTATTTCACACATGGATACAGCACCAGATGCTAGTGGTAAGGATGTTAAGCCAAGAACAATTGAAAACTATGATGGAAGCGAAATCATTTTAAATAAGGAAAAGGACATTAAGATGAGTCCAGTAGATTTTCCAGAATTACTTGATTACAAGGGAAAGTCACTTATAGTTACAGATGGTACAACACTACTTGGTTCTGATGATAAGTCAGGTATTGCAGAAATCATGACAATGGCTAGCGAAATCATCAATCATCCAGAAAGAAAGCATGGTAGAATTGCTATTGCCTTCACACCAGATGAAGAAATCGGTGTTGGTACAGCACACTTTGACTTAGAAAGATTCGGTGCAGATTTTGCATATACAGTTGATGGTGGTGCTCTTGGAGAAATCGAGTTTGAAAACTTCAACGCTGCAGCTGCAGTAATTAAGGTGGCTGGTAGAAATGTTCATCCAGGTGAAGCTAAGAACAAGATGGTTAACGCAGCTTCAATTGCTATGGAATTTGAGAAAATGTTACCTCAGAATGAAAAGCCAGAATACACAGAAGGTTACGAAGGCTTCATTCATCTTATTAGCATGGAGGGTAACACAAGCGAAGCTAAGTTACAGTATATTGTAAGAGATCATGATAGAGCTAAGTTTGAAGCTAAGAAGGAATTACTTAAGTCAGTTGCAAGCTTCTTAAATCAGAAGTACGGCGAAGGCAGAGTAACAGCTGATATTTCAGATACATACTACAACATGAGAGAAAAGGTTGAGCCAGATTATATGTTCTTAGTAGATGGTGCAGTTGAAGCTTTCAAGAAGTTAGATGTAGTGCCTAAGGTAGTTCCAATTCGTGGTGGTACAGATGGTGCAGCACTTTCATATAAGGGCTTACCTTGTCCAAACCTTTGTGCAGGAGGTCATAACTTCCATGGTATTTATGAATATGTATGCGTAGAATCTATGGAAAAGATTACAGAGATGCTTGTTTTACTTGCTTGCTGTAATTTTGCTAAATAAGAGATTGTTATTATAATAAATTTGAAAAAAGAGACAAAATTGATATGATCCCCCTTAAGTAGATTTGGTTATTTATCTTGTCTACTTGACAGGGAGCATATTGGTTTGTCTTTTTTTTAATAAAATAAATTATAATAGTTGACATAGCTCTTTAAATAGTTTAAACTTACTTTTGTTAGTACTAACAAACGATTAAATAAGGAGATAAAATACATGAAGAGAAGAGTAATAAGTGGAATATTTGATTTGATATATTTATCAATTCTAGTTTTTATGTTTATAGCAAATAAAAAACATATTATCTTATCACATAGAGCTGTTGGGCTATTGATGCTTTTACTTGTGTTTGTAGTTGTTGTAAGAATATGTTTAGATAAAGAAAAAGAAATTAAGAAAAAAGTCATAGAATCAATTGCATATTTGTTATTTGCAGTTATTGTTTTTGCACTTGTTATATGGCTTTTTTAAGGAAAATTTGTAAGATAAAGATAATAGAAATATAGAAACCGGATTTAGATTTGAAAATCTAAATTCGGTTTTTTGTTTAAACTGAGATTAACTGGAAGAATACTATTAAATTTGTTACAATGTTTAATAAAAAAAGAATAAATGCTCTTTTATCTTAAAAATAATATGATATGATATCATAATATATATAAGGAGTGATATAATGGCTAAAGAAGCAAAGACAAACGCTATGCGTTTTTTGGAAAAAAATAAAATTGCATATACAGAAGAGACCTATGATGCTAAGGAATTTACAGATGGTGTACATTCAGCCGAGATTCTAGGTCATGACCCAGATAGAAGTTTTAAGACTTTAGTTGCTGTTGGAAAGTCAGGAGAACACTATGTTTTTGTGATTCCAGTAGCACTAGAAGTAAATTTTAAGAAGGCCGCTAAAGCTGTGGGTGAGAAGAATGTAGAGTTAATTCACGTTAAAGATTTAACTGCACTTACAGGTTATATTAGAGGTGGCTGTAGCCCACTTGGTATGAAGAAAAATTTTAAAACTGTAATCCATAGTAGTTGCTTAGATTACGATAAAATCTATATTAGCGGTGGTCGAGTAGGCTTAACACTTGAGCTAGATCCTAAGGATTTAGTAAAGGTAATAAGAGCCGAAGTTACTGATATTGTAATGGATTAATTTTAGATTATAGAAAGGTTTACAAGATGACATATTTTACATGGTTTTTTCTTGATAAAGAGAAAGATATTATCGTAAATCTGTATAAAGATTTAGATAGAATCTACTACATTTTAAAAACACCAAATCACGCATCTGGTAACTTAATTCGTAATATTGCCAAGATTTGTGATTTGGACTTATCTAAGGATGAGGACGATATGCTCATTATAAAGGGCGAGGTTCCTTGCTTTATTGATGGAAACAATCAGGAGAATTACATTTTCAAATTCGGAGAAACTGAGATTGCGCGAATCTTTCCCGATGGAAGTGTTGAAGTTAAGGCCACAATACCTGCAATTGCTAAGACTTTACTTAGTCAGTCAAAGGAGGCTCTACTTCCACTAGATAAGACACTTTTTGAGACTTTTATTCGTAAGGATTTAAAATTTAGAGCAGACCTTCATACTCACATGAACGGTAATTTAACAGGTGATGTGCTAATTGCCTTAGGTATTGCTCATCAGATTAGATATCCGCTTTATTATGTGAAGAAATTGGACCTTAAATTGACTAAGAGTCAGTGGGATAAATTAGAAGAGCAGAGAGAAAAGGTAGCAAGACAGTTTGTAACATCAGAACTTAAGGGCAAGTATCTTGATCGTAAAATCAACGACAACACATTTATAAACTTTGCAGATTTAATTCTAAATAACTTGGATAATGCAGAAGAAAATATTGTCAAAATCCGAGGTTCTCTTGCAGTTATTAAGGATGGACAAGCTGTATTTACTAACTTAGAGAAGGTATACATTTATCGATATGTATTCTGTAAGGGTGTTGAAAGTGAAGAGAAGATAAGTTTAGCTAAGAAGGATATGATACCGGATTTAGATGTAAGAGCAGCGCTTTCACAGATGATTCGTGATAGAGAAAATCCAGCTTATTGCCACAACACAATTTTCCAGGATAAGTTACTTTGGATTGCAAGAAGCTATAAAAGACAGGGAATTGTTTATGCAGAAATCAGTGATACAACCCTTGTTAAAAAGTATGAATCTCTTGAAATGTTACGTCAGGTACATGAGGTTATGCCAAGTATCTATCAGGAAACAGGCGTAATGATTAGATTCCTTGCAGCTATGAGAAGAATTCCGCTTACAATTATTAAGGATGCCGTAACTCCAGATAATTATCTTGAGCAAAACCTTGAGGTTTTAAAGGCTACAGCCCTTGATCCATATGTTGCAGGTTGCGATTTTGTTGGAGAAGAAATCAACGACATCATTACTTTAAAGCCAGCATTTAAGGAATTAGTTAAGATTGCTGCAGCTGACCCAAGTTTTGTAATTCGTGTACATGCTGGTGAGAATGATAGTCAGAAGGATAACATTGCACACTCAATTGAGTGTGTTAAGGATTCCCTTGAACCTGGCCAGAAGATGCCAAAGATGCGTCTTGGACATGGACTCTACACTTATAGTCTTACAAGTAAGAAGGGTAAGGATACCCTAAAGCAGTTAATTGAAAATGATGTTGTGCTAGAATTCCAGATTTCAAGTAATGTTCGACTTAATAATTTAAATACACTAGAAAAACATCCTTTAAAGCAGTATTTAAAGAATGGTATTGCCTGCGTTCAGGGAACTGATGGCGCTGCGCTTTACGGTACAGATGCTATTGAAGAAGAATTGTCTTTAAAGAAAATGCTTGGGCTAACCGAAAGGGAAGTGCAGCTTATGAAGGATGCCGAAAAGAAGATTATTGAAGAAAGTCAGCAGGCCTATTCTGATAAGAAGGCAGCCTTTGAAAGACTTGTTAAGAACAAGGATTTTGAGGAAGTTTTACTTGATAAGATGCAGACAGTTAAGATTAAATCTAATAAGTCAAAGCGTGAGCTTAAGTATGACTCTAACAAGGAGTTAAAGGAACAGATTCAAGAAATTACATGGGATAGATTCCCAATCGTCTTAGTAGGTGGAAGCTTTAATACAGAAAACCGAGCTACTAAGCTTAGTGCCAATGCTACAAAGCAGATTGACGAAATGCTTGAATACTTAAACCCAGAGGAAGTTTGCTTTGTGATAGGTCACAAGATTTCAGGTTATGAAAAGTATCTTCTAGAACATAATGAAAAGAATTTTAGAATATATTCTTTCGTACCTGCAGTCCTTACAAAACATGAAGCTGAAAAAATTAAGAAGGCCGGTGTTAAGGTAAGGGTATCTACAGAAGCACAGGCAATGGGTATTTATAAGAGTTTCAACTATGAAATCTTTGAACGTCGTCCATCTATGGTAATTGCTTTTGATGGTAATAGTGCTGCAGCTAACCTTATTCAAGAAGCTAAAAATGGTAAGGGTAAATCAGCAATTTTAGTATGGGCTAATTCTAAAGCTTTAATGCAAAAAGCTAAGTCACTACATGGTTATGCATATTCTTTTGATGCCAAGAATAGAATTGTGGACTTAATGACAAGCCTAAAAAAGAAGTATTCTAAGGAATTGTAGAATAAATAGAAATTAGGAGATCAGATTTGATAAATATATCAAAGATGGTCTCCTTTTTTTAACTCAGTCGGAGAAATCCCCTACCTCTAAGCGTTGGGGAAGAGTCCGCCATGAGAATAGCCTGGCGGCTATGGGCGGCTCCTACATAGCAATCATTATATGATTGCTACAGTAATAGCGTAGGTGGGGGTTATGACAAACTATATCATTAAATACAATTTGTCTTTAGCATAGTTGGATATAGAAGTTAATATAAAATCTCACATAATGTTGCAGAAAATAGTATATTTGTGTAAAAGTAGTTCTATTTTCTCACATTTTGTGCTAATATAAACTTTGTGTTTTGTGTGATTATAGGAGAAATAGCATGTTTGGAACAAGATTAAAAGAATTGCGTAAGAAAAATGGATATACACAGGTTACATTGTCAGAAAAATTAGGAGTTTCCAAGGGTACGGTTGCTATGTGGGAAGTCGGCAAAAGGAAGCCTGATTTTGAAACTCTATGTACACTGTCGGAGTTGTTTGATGTTCGGACAGATTACATATTAGGACAATCGGATGATGATTCTTCTGCTACACTATCAGCGGAAGCTATTGAAAAATTTGGGAAATGGTCGACAGAGGATGAACTGATGGATCTCATTAAGCTCTATCTTTCAATAGATGATTATGGCAAGCAAACTGTGGATTATTTGATAAAAACGGAAGCCGAAAGGTGCAGGAATCAGGGAACATCTGAGGATGTAAGTGGAATAGATATCATTTGCAGTATCAGATCAGGTTCTAAAAGATTTGATTAGATGATTCAAAGAATGGAAGAACGAAAATCTTGATCCACTATATGAAAAAATAAAAGATATCATATAAATATGCTTGTTATATGCATAACATAGATTTCAGAAAGGGGATGTCAATGGAACAAAAACATGATATCGTTCTCTATCAGATTGATGATACCAATGTCTGCGTCAGCGTAATATATAAGGACGAAACATTTTGGGTTACTAGAATGTCTATGGCAGAATTGTTCGATGTTGGTCCACAAGCTATCAGTAAACATTTGGGAAATATCTATAAAGAGGAAGAATTAGATCGCGAATCAACTAGTTCCAAAATGGAACTAGTTCAAAATGAAGGCGGTGTCGAGAAGAAGCGTAAGGTGGATTTTTATAATCTCGATGCCATTATTGCCGTCGGCTACCGTGTAAATTCAAAGAAAGCAACCAAATTCCGCCAGTGGGCTACCAAGAGGCTGCAAAGGAGTATGATATTTTCCGAGTGCGACAGGATCAGGAATATGTATCAGAATTTGATAAACAAACCGAGAAATATTTTAAGGGTGAATAGCAAACAGCCGAGTTGGTAACATTTCGTTACCTCCTCGGCTGCAATTGTTATTACTATTAAATTCCATTATCAATAGTTATATGGCTTCCGCCAGTTTTGTTCTTAGTAACAATTACATGCTTTTTAATATTATCCTTTAGATCTTCTCTATGACTAATAATACCTACAAGCTTGCTGCCAGAAGAGAGTTCTTTTAATAGTGCCATAGAATCTCTTAAAGACTTCTCATCTAAAGTACCAAAACCTTCATCAATAAATAAAGTATCTAGTTCAATACCGCCAGAAGAATGACTAATACTATCTGATAGACCTATAGCAAGACTTAGGGAAGCCTTAAAGCTTTCTCCACCAGATAAGTTACCAACTGGTCTTTCTTTTCCTGTATAGCTATCTAGCATATTTAGTTTTAGGAAATCTTTGTTGCCTTCTGAGTGTCGTTTAAATTCAAATTGTCCATTGGTTAAAGTGTATAGACGCTTGTTAGCAGCTTGTAAAATTTTTTCAAAACCTTCTAACTGAACGAAGGTTTCAAAGGACAATTTATTAGAACCAGCAACCTGACCGCTAAGTAAATCATCAAGTCTTTTATATCTGATAGCCTTATTACTAAGATCTTCAGATTTCTTAAAGCTCTTATTAATAGCTGCTTTAGTGCTGTTATTATTATCAATTTCATTATTAGCAATTGTTATATCCTGTTTAGTTTTATCAAGCTCAAGTTTAACTTTATCAAGACTTTCTTTAAGGCTTGTAATATCAACTCTAGTCTTGCCTTCACAGCTTTTTTTAGTATCCTCAAGTAAGGATTTATTAGAACTTAATTCATTCTTATAGCTGTTAATTTCGCTATTTAATCTTGATAAATCCTCAGCACTAAGTAAATATGTATGATAATCTAATTCATCTGCAAAGTCCTGAGATTTAATAGCCTCATTATAGGCTTTTAAGTTTTCATGAAAATTTTGATTGGCATTATCATAATTTTTCTTAGCGTTGTCATAATTACTAGAAGCTTTTGTTAAGGCTTCATTAGCTGAATCGTAGTTGTTCTTAGCTGCTTTAAAGCTATTCTCAAGCTCATTAGCTTTATTAGTTAATTCCACACGTTTGGCAATTGCCATATCAATATCATCAAAGTCTAGTTTAGGAAGGGCATTTAATTGACCTTCTAGCTTACTAATAGCAGTTTTAGCTGCCTCTAGTTTATTAGTAAGTTCTTCTTTTGAAAGCTTATGCTTATCAAGTAAAACTTGATAAGTTGCTAGATTTTCCTTGGCTTTATTATATTCATTAGCGAGGGCACTAAGCTTTTTTATATTAAATTGGAGGTCCGTAACAATATTAGTGAGCAATTCATAGGCATGTTCTAATAAAGCTTCTAATTCATTATCTGACGCCTCTTCTCTAGGAGCTAGTTTACCTACTGTTAGTTTTTCAAGGCCTAGGTAATCTTTATCCTCTAGAGCAGGTAAACCATTAATTGTATCAAAGATTCTTTTATAGCTATTTAGAAGATTCTCGTACTTATTAGCTAAGTCTTTTAGAATACCTTCCATTTGACTTTTATAATTATTTAGTTTAACAAGCTGTTCGTTATTAGCTTTATTTAGCTTCTCTAAATCCTCTGAAGTAACAACAGTTTCTGTTAATTTGGCCGGTGCTGGATGATGAATAGATCCACAAACAGGACAAGGTTTATCTTCACATAATTCTTCAGAGGCAATAATACCAGCGAGGTTTTTCATATAGGCGCTATATTGATGACCATAGTCCTCACATGCTTTAATATAAAGGTTATTTTGTTCATCAAGTGTATAAGTAGCCTTAATAAACATCTTCTTAAACTTAAAGATACCCTTAAGTTCAGTATTAATTAGGTCATAAAGCTCTTCTTTTGCCTGTGTTAATTTTTCAAAATTTATCTTAGTGTTTTGCAAATCTAGGGCTACAGATTCATTCTTATTAATAAAATCCTGCTTACTTTTAATATCTTCTTCTAATTTAAGTCGTTTTTCTTCAAAATCGTTTAGCTCTTTAGTTAAGCGATTAGCTTCCTGACTTTTATCAGCGATTTGCTTATTAATAGTATTCTTATCATTATAAAAATGTTCTTTCTCTGAAAGAGTGTGAATATCTAATCTAAGTTTAGAAATAATCTCTTCACTGTCCTTGTGAAGTTCTAGTGCTTTTTTACATTCATTAAACTTTTCTAAGGCATTTTTATGGTAATTATCGAAGAGCTCTAAATCGTTTCCGGCTTTAGTGTATTGCTTTTCAGCTTCAAGGTATTTATCCTCTGCAGGCTTAACTTTAATTAAGGCCTTTTGCCCGATTTTATAACTTTCTTCCTTATGACTAATTTCTTCTTTTCTAGCTTGTAATTCAATGTCTTTTTTATTCAATTCCTCTAGCTTATCAAGAAGACTATTAGTTTCATTGGCAGTAATAAACTCCTTGTTTACTTTGTTATAATTTTCATTAATTGAGGCTAGCTTAAGCTCTTGTTCCTTTATAAGATCCTTATCAAAGCTGTTGATTTTATCAATGAAATTCATTATATGATGAGCATCAACGGCGTTACTATTCTCGGTATAATCCTTTTTCTTGGCGGCTAGTGTATTAGCAAGTTCTTCATTAAAATTAGCTTTAACACTTTCAAAATAGCTGGCAATTTGCTTGTTAGCATCGGCAATGTCAGAATTTGCCTTATCCTTCTTCTCCTTCATAATCTGTCGCATATTCTCATACTTCTTAGTCTGAAAGATAGTCTGCATAATAGCCTTACGAGAGTTAGAATCTGCATTAAGTAACTTATAAAATTCCCCTTGAGCAATCATGACAGTTTGTCTGAATTGTTCAAAAGTTAAGTGAAGTAATTCCTCGGAAATATATTTATTAGCCTCTGATAACTTCTCAATAGTCTTGTGTTCATCAATTGTAACAACAATAGATTCCTTATAGGGTTTAGTTCCTGAACCTCTTTTTCTGGCATATTCCTGCTCCGGTTCACGATGCACATTATATTCTTTACCGTTGTGAGAAAATGTAAAATCTACGTAAGATACTAATTCAGGCCCAGCAAGTTCATTACGAAAGGCCTTCTTCTCTTTATCCTTTAAACTTCCTTCTCCGTAAAGGGCAAAAGTAATGGCATCAAAAATTGTTGATTTACCTGCACCTGTATCACCACAAATAAGGTATAGACCATGCTCACCTAGGTCCTTATTAAAATCTATAACAGTTTTATCTATATATGGGCCAAAGGCACACATTTCAAGTTTAATCGGCTTCATTAATAATTCCCGCCTCCTTAGCAACTTCTTTTAGACAATCGAAATCCTCTTCATCGATCTCTGTCCCCAAAATTTGTTTGTAAAAATCGGACATCAAATCTACAAAAGATTTGTCTGTGCTTATATCTGAGATCTCAGCCTTAGCTAAGGCTTTAGTTCTACTATTCTCAAAATTCAAAGACATTAATCTAGGATAGATATCCTTAAGTTTATCGTAGGAATTTGGCAATTCATCTTCGTCTGTTAGTGTAGCGAAGATGTAGTCCTCCAAAGGCCCATTCTTTCCAAATTCATCTGATCTTTCATGAGGGTCAAGGGCTCTTGCTGCGCTAATTAAGTTAGAGAGTTCTCCTTTAATTTTTCTCATCTTTCTAAGAGGTTTTAAAGGTACTAATTCAATTGAAACGTCGCCCTTCTCCTTGATTTCCACAATAGGAACAGACTTCTCTCTTGTAATTTCACTAGCTGAGTAGCAAAGTGGAGAGCCACTATATCTAATGCTTTCACGGCCTACTTGCTGTGGAATGTGGATGTGTCCTAAAGCCACATAATCAAAGGCATCAAAGATATTAGTGCCAATCTTCTCAACAGTTCCTACATCGGCTGTAGCATCCTCAGAATCGGATAGGAGAGGGTCTGTAGAGCCAGCCACAAACTGATGAGCAAGTAACACATTACGAGCCTTATAATCAAGACCAGGGTGCTTTAAAGCCACATCGACTGCCTTTTGATAGCTGTTAGTTTCCTCGTTTTCAAATTCTTCAGGATAGTAGGACTTTACTAAAGAAGCCTTAATGAAAGGCAACATATGAAAATATATTGGTCCATATTCGTCCTCTAATTCCACAAAAGGCACTTCCCCAGAATATAAACCAGTTATGTATAAATTATTATTTGAAAAAATTCGACTTCCGAAATTAAGTCTTTCATCGGAATCGTGATTACCACTAATGGCAATTACAGTCTTGCCTTTAGTGCTACATTTTGTAAGAAAATTATCAAAAAGAGAAACAGCCTTTTCACTAGGCTGTTTCTTATCATAAATATCGCCTGAAATAACTATTACATTGACATTATTGCTGTCCGAAATATTCAAAATTTCATCAAGTATATAAGACTGATCTTCAATCAATTCATAGGAATTAACGTTCTTACCTATGTGAAGATCGGCAAGGTGCATAAACTTCATAAATCCTCCCATAAAACCTGTATATCAATACAAATATTATAGCATGAATTTTATAATATGCAAACACTTGTTTGGTTATTTATCTCCAGCCTATACAACAGTAGTAAAGGCCGTCATCCCCAAGGATAAAGGCAATACCCAGTGCACTATGAGAGCTATTTACATCCATAATTACATCGTGATGCTTCTTAGAAGCTAGCCAAGCATTTACGATTACAGATGCGTCAGTTGTATTTCCACGGTAAAGAATTTCTGCGGTATAATATCCCTTGTCAACGCTAAAACATTCGCTGTTATCTAGTCTTACATGATTTATCTCGTGTGCAGTAGCCTCTTCGCAAACTCTTATTAAAGCATCATTTGTTAAACGTGAATCTAAGTAAACCGAGCCTAAACCCGCTGAATTTCTTGCCTCATTTATGGCATTTAAAATGGCTTGGTTGTATTGTGTGAGAGCTGCATAGCTGTTAGCTGTTGGTGTTTGACTATCTGAATCGGCCTTCGTAGCATTTTCAGTAGTTTCCTCTTTAGTAGGGTTTTTGCTAGTGACAACTTTTGATGAATCTGTAGTAGTTGTAGTTTCCGTACTTCCGCTTGTTGTCTCTTCAGTGTTTGTCATCTCTTCCGGCGAAGTCGTTTCTATTGTGCTATCGTCATCTGCGGCAACCTCGGCAGTTTCCTCCTGGTTTAGGACTTCTTCTGCTTGGGTATTGGCTTTATTCTTCTGATTATAAGTATTTTGAAAATGTGCATAGACCTTCATAACTAAAACAGAAGATACCATAACAAGTACAATAAGGCACAATATAACTAAAGCATGTCTTTCATTTTTTGTCATTTTATATCTACCCTATTCAAAAAAAATATAATTCGCACCTAATGGAAACTAGGCACGAATTATATTATCTCATAGTTATAAAATTTTTCAATTACTTTTTGAATTTTTTTGATATATTTTTATTAAGACTTATGAAAATATATCTCGAAATCCACTGCAAAATTAAACGGTCTGTATAGCCTGCTTTTTAACGAAATTAAAGGCCTGTGACACACTTGGAAGAAGTAGTAAAACTACAGTAATAATTCCCTCTGCACCGATGTATGTGATGTTATAGAGGAGGGAGTAAACTAAGGCATTAAACTGACCTAAACCGTAGTCTGTTGCGTATGCGCCAAAGAAGATTACTCCTGAAAGTACTGCAAAGAAATATCTTCCAAAGATAGCAACTATGTAACCAATAATTAAACCGTTCTTTTTATTACTAAAAAATCCGGAAATACCTAAAGCGCCAAAGGCGAAGATATAATCTACGAAAACCTGAGGAATGCTTAGGATATATGGGTCAATAATAAACTGTAAAAGTCCATAAGCTGCACCGCCTAGGATACCAATTACTGGGCCGTACCAATAGCCGATGATTGTAACAAAGAGCATTGAAAATACAGTAACAGAGCCACCCATTGGTAACTTAAATGGATTTATCATAGAGCAAACAGTTGCAAGTGCAATAGACACAGAGCAAAAGATTAGTACTCTAGGACTGAATTTCTTATTGTTTCCAGCTAAAAATGCAATAGCGATTAAAACTGCAAAAAGAATAAATGCTATTAGTGCATAGCCGTTTGAAGTTAGGGAATAACTGCCATCCCCGTTGTTTAAAAAGAACATAACATTTTCGTAAAACTAAAAGTCTTACTTCCTCCTTTTTTATTCATTATAAAATATCAATTGTTTCTCCTGCGAGAGCCTTATTAATACTTCTTACTGCACAGAATTTTCCACACATACTGCAAGCCTCTGAGTGATCATCCTCAGGAAGTCTTGAATTTCTAATAGCCTTAGCTGTCTCTGGGTCAAGGGCCTCAAGCCACTGTGCATCCCAATCAAGCTTTCTTCTAGCTCTTGCCATTCTGTCATCCTGGTCTCTAGCCCCTGGAACTCCCTTAGCAATATCAGCGGCATGAGCAGCAATTTTACTAGCAACAATACCTTGAGCAACATCCTCTAAATTAGGAAGAGCAAGATGCTCTGCAGGTGTTACATAGCAAAGGAAAGCAGCACCGCTTGCGGCAGCAATAGCACCACCAATAGCAGCTGTAATGTGGTCATAACCTGGAGCGATATCTGTAACGAGAGGGCCAAGTACATAGAAGGGTGCGCCCTTGCAAATTGTCTGCTGAATCTTCATGTTAGCAGCGATCTGATCCATTGGCATATGTCCTGGACCTTCAATCATAACCTGAACGTCCTTTTCCCAAGCTCTCTTAGTAAGCTCACCAAGTCTTGTAAGCTCGTCAATCTGAACAAGGTCAGAAGCATCAGCTAAACAACCTGGTCTACAAGCATCACCTAAACTTACTGTAACGTCGTATTCTCTACAGATATCAAGAATTTCATCATAGTATTCGTAAAATGGATTCTCATTTCCAGTCATGCTCATCCATGCGAAAATTAAACTACCACCACGACTCACAATGTTCATTATACGATTATTTGCCTTAATTTGCTCTACTGTTTTTTTAGTAATTCCGCAGTGAACAGTAACAAAATCCACACCGTTTTGAGCGTGTAATCTAACTACGTCAATAAAATCCTTAGCTGTAAGCTCTTTTAAGTCTCTCTTATAGTGAATAACTGCATCATAAACTGGCACAGTACCCACCATTGCAGGACATTCACTACAAAGCTTTTTTCTAAAAATCTCTGTATCTCCGTGACTTGATAAATCCATGATAGCTTCAGCGCCCATGTTAACAGCCTTCATAACCTTTTCCATCTCAAGATCATAGTCCTTACAATCTCTACTAACACCTAGGTTTACATTAATCTTTGTCTTTAACTTGCTTCCAATAGCGTTAGGGTCAAGGCTCTTGTGGTTCTTGTTTGCAGGAATGATAATAGTACCATCTGCAAGGCCAGCTCTAATAAATTCCTCGCTAACATTTTCCTTCTTTGCAACAATCTTCATCTCCTCAGTAATGATGCCTTTTCTTGCTGCGTCCATCTGTGTTGTGTAATTTCTTGTTTCCATAAAATTTCCTTCTCTCTCTTTTTTAGTAATCTATATATGTCGTATTTTTACAAAAATAATAATGTCCGATTTATTCAAAAGACACCCCAAATTCCTTATGTCCGATTTATTCAAAATTAACCTGTAATTTTCCAAGCGTGATTAAGTGGTCCACTTCCCGCACCTAAGTCAAAATCGCACTTTAGAGCATTTGTAATATATTCCTTTGCATGCTTAATTGCCTCTTTTAAGTCGTAGCCAAGACTTAGGTAACTAGCAATAGCACTTGAAAGGGTGCATCCCGTTCCGTGAGTGTTGTCGTTGTGGATACGCTCATTTTCAAACCAAGTAAGCTCTCCTTTATATAGAAGCAAATCGTTAGCATCCTCAATGCTGTGACCGCCCTTAATTAGGATGGCAGGTCTGCCATTAGATTTCTTTGAGTAGTTCTCATCAATTAGGTAAGCAGCCTTAATCATGTCCTCTCGGTTCTTTATCTCAAGGCCAGAAAGCTTAGAGGCCTCTGGAATGTTAGGTGTAATCACAGTTGCAAGGGGGATGAGCTTATTTACTAAGATGGAAATTGCGTCCTCCTGCAAAAGTACAGAACCGGAAGTTGAGACCATTACTGGGTCAACGACGATTTTCTTCGCCTTGTATTTTTTAAGATTTTCTACGATGCCCTCTACGATTTCCTTATTAGAAACCATGCCAATCTTGACGGCATCAGGGTAGATGTCTGTAAAGACTGCGTCGAATTGCTCATCAAGAAAATGTCTCGTTAAATCAAAAATATCTCTTACTCCTAAGGTGTTTTGTGCCGTAAGTGAAGTAATAATGCTTGATGCATAAACTCCAAGAGATAGCATGGTTTTAATGTCTGCTTGTATTCCTGCGCCACCAGAGCAGTCGCTGCCGGCAATAGTAAGAGCGCACGGAATCTTTTTCTTTTCAATTGTTATGTCTTTAATCATAGTATTTCTTTCTAGGGAGTTAATTTAATGACTTGTAGTAAAAATAAAAAAACGTCATCCAATGGACGACGCGAATAGATCTTCCCTACGTTGGCATTATCCAAATCAGGTTTACGGTCGAAGTGTCTACACTTCCTCTCAGCCGAATGTATTATCAGCTCCCATTAGTATAAAATTTATTGATTAAATGTACATTTAATCAACATATCGATTATATTGTAAATGTGCCTAAAAAGATATAGTGCTAAAGTACTAAAATACTTGCAGAAATTTGGGGGAAAGATTAATATAATAAAGTAATAATATGTTGGAGTTTAAGAAAGGTAATTTTTATGAAGATCGGATTTGATAATGAAAAGTATCTTAAGATGCAGTCAGAACACATCAAGGAACGTATCAGTCATTTTGGCGGAAAGCTCTACTTGGAGTTTGGTGGAAAGCTTTTCGATGATTATCATGCAATGAGAGTTTTACCTGGATTTGAGGCGGATTCTAAGATTAGAATGTTAACTCAGATTAAGGATGATGTTGAAATCGTAATCGTTATTAATGCTAACGATATTGAGAAGAATAAAGTAAGAGGCGACCTTGGTATTACTTATGATATGGACGTCCTTAGACTTATAGATGCATTTAGAGGCTATGGCCTTTATGTAGGTTCTGTTGTCTTAACAAGATTTGCAGGACAGGAAAGTGCTATTGCTTATCAGAAGAGACTTGAGGGCCTTGGCCTTAAGGTTTATAGACACTATCCAATCGCTGGTTACCCAGGAAATGTACCTCACATCTTAAGTGATGAAGGTTTCGGAAAGAACGACTATATCGAGACAAAGCGCTCACTTGTAGTTGTTACAGCCCCTGGTCCTGGTTCTGGTAAGATGGCAACATGTCTTTCACAGCTCTATCATGAGCATCAGAAGGGCATTGAGGCAGGTTATGCTAAGTACGAGACATTCCCAATTTGGAATATCCCTCTTAACCATCCTGTAAACTTAGCTTATGAAGCAGCAACAGCTGATTTAAATGATGTTAACATGATCGACCCATGGCACCTTGAAGCTTATGGCAAGACAACAGTTAACTATAATAGAGACGTAGAGGTATTCCCAGTTCTTAATGGTATGTTTAAGAAGATTTATGGCGAATCACCATACAAGTCACCTACAGATATGGGTGTTAATATGGCAGGCTACTGTATCGTTAACGACGAGAACACAAAGGCCGCTTCTAATCAGGAAATTATTAGACGTTACTTCACAGCACTTTGCGATTTAAGAAAGGGTAACGGAAGTCAGGAAATCGTTGATAAGATTGAGCTTCTCATGGAGAAGAGCGGTATCACAGTTGCAGATCGTCCAGTAGTTGCAGCCGCTAATACAAAGGCTGAAATCACAGGAGAACCAGCTGCGGCAATCGAGCTTGAAACAGGCGAAATCATTACAGGTAAGACATCAACACTTCTTGGTGCATCTTCTGCAATGTTACTTAACGCTTTAAAGAAGCTTGCTGGCCTTGATGACTCAGTTAAGCTCATCTCACCAGATGTTATCGAGCCATTACAGCAGTTAAAGGTGGAAAGACTTGGAAATCACAATCCAAGAATGCATATCGAAGAAATCTTAATCGCACTTACAATTTGTGCTAAGAATGATGAAAATGCACAGAAGGCCCTCGACCAGCTCTCAAAACTTAAGGGCACAGAGGTTCACTCATCTGTAATCCTTTCACCAGTAGATGTAAGTACATTTAAGAAGTTAGGAATCAACTTAACATGCCAGCCTGTATATCAGACAAAGAAGTTATTCCATAAGTAAGAAATCTAACTCAGTCGGAGTACAAGCTCCGACTGAGTTAAACGCTCCGCGAGGATGCGCACGGATTCGGACAGGAATTTGTCTGCAGTAGGAACATCAGCCATTAGAATTTTGCTTCGCAAAATTAGGCTGACGCTAAGTAGCAAACACGGAGTGTTTGCTACATCTGAAGCAGACCCGAATCCGGCGCGCAAGACTCGCGAGCGAGTCTTGACTTAGGGCATAAGCCCATATATAAAGCAGGATTAGATAAGTCGTCGCTTATCTAATCCTGCTTTTTTGTAGTCTAAAGGGGTGCTTAACTTAAGGGTTTGTATTGTTCTAACGAAGATGGGGTGTTTAGTTGCGGGAATTAATAGTTATTTTTTACTTTCGTCAGATAGATTGTATCATTTATCTGACGAAATCAAAAAACTTATATACAATCTGGAGCTTACTACTTAAACTACTTCCAAATTTCAGAAATTCTCTAGAAAGAATAATCCCTACCGACAATTTTTCTCTGAAAAGGTCAAGAGATGAAGAACTAGGAAATTATGCATTTTTAAAAACTAATACTAATTGACACTTTTTAGCCCATTAGGTCAACGAAATTAAAGAAAGCAAGTTGGAATTTTAGGGGCTTTAATACTTTTCCGAAATTTTTTTGCCATAAGGATTAACTCTCTTTCCTAAAAAGCAAGTTTTGTAGGACCTAGAGGCTATTATTTTCCCGCTAGGTCAACATTTCCAAAATAGCACAAAAAGATTGAACTAATCCCCCTAGTAACCGAAATCTCCGCTAACTTCAGCTTTTCCATCAGCTACAGCGATCCCCGCCCGGCAGCTACAGTAATCCCCACCAGCAACCGTCGCAGACCAGTTGCGTCACTAATAAAAAAGAAGGCCATAATCCAAAGGATTATAGCCTTCTATAAATTCAATGTTTACGCTGCAGTGGTCATTTCACGACCCTGCTAACTAGCGCTTTTCTATATATTACGCAGCAACTTCTGCTTCGCTCTTCTTGCCTAATGACATAATAGGTAAGCAAATTCTCTTAAATACAAATCTTACGAATGGTCCAGCATACATAAACTGCCAGAAGAAAGCCATTGGTAAGTTGTGGGCTGTAAGTCCGATCCATGTTGTAAAGAATGTGTTAAGAGTTGCACCCTTGAATAATACAGAAGCAACAGCACTCATTACTGGACACATCATAGCTACTGTAACACCAGAGATAAAGAATGTAATAAGGATTGGCTTATCAGCTGGAGTTAAGTGTCTAAATACAACCATCTTTGTAAGGTTTCCGATGATGAAGAATTCTAAGATGAAACCAATAGGAATCATAATAGGTAATTCAAATACTGCAAGTCTGAAACATTCAAGTGTAAGGCCGCCCTTATCACCTGAGATGTTGTAAACTACCATGGCATAAACCATAACGAAAACCATGATTAATGTGAAAATAAAATCTTGAAACTTAGTTTTTGGCATAAAAATAGCACTCCTTTCAAAAACAACATTTATTAATATCGTAATTAACAAGTGTTGTTCCTGCAAAGAAATGCATAGTTTCCAATAAATACCTTATTGAATTGTGTTCGTTTAAACAATTGTAGGCGCGTTTAATCGACAGCGTCTAATTTATCACAAAACTAATAGCAAAGTCAAGTGGAAATTTTTCATAATCTTTTGTACAGAACTTCATAATAAGTCTAGTCCTACCTCTGCTCATGCTGTTTTCTCTTCATATCGTACATCAACTGATCTGCAACCATGTAGACGGTATGAGGAGATGAATTTTCCAAATTATTCTTAAAGGCATAACCATAGGCAAAGCTGTGTCTGATTCCCTTTTCATTGTCCTCATCAAGACTTGCGTAGCTCTCCTCAAGATTTATAAGACGTTTCTTTAAATCTACTTCCTTAATAGAATCAATATAAATAAGGAATTCGTCGCCACCCATTCGAGTGCAGACACCAACGTCTTCAAAATTTTCAGAAAGACAGTTGGCGAAGTCCTTAATAAGACGATCTCCTTCTGTATGTCCATAAGTATCATTTACAGATTTAAGGCCGTTAATATCAATACTGATGATGCAGTAGTTGCTAGTAGAATTACCATAACGCTTCATTAAATAATCACTAACGGCGCGGTTTGGAAGCTTAGTTAAAACATCAACATAGGCCATTTCCTTAAGCTTGTTATACTGCTGAACTCTAGCAAGACCTTCTGTGGAGAAGATAATGTAGTTAAAGATAACAGTGCCTATATAAATAGAAATACCTGTAGGCAGAGTTATATTTTTAATAATCAAATTTATGTCTTCAGAAAAAATGTGTAGGCTAACCGTTGCAATTTCAAAAATTCCGCACCAAGCAAAACAGAATAAACCATAGAGCTGCAATCTGTTAGAGGCACTCTTAAAGGTTCTAGTTTTGTGAATCGTCTTAATATCATTAACAAGATAATTAGTAAGAATTAAGAAAGTGATTAGGGCAGTGATAAAGAATATGTCCCTGGACTCGTTAAAGTACACAGTCCTATTAAGATGCAACATTACAAGTTCAATTGGTATGAAAATGTTAATAAAACTGACGGCTGAAAAAATTAGCTTATTTTTTGCTGGATGCACTGTGTCAATTATTAAATATGTAATTGGTAAAATTAAAAACATAGTTATATAAGACATGAAAGTTGTGTTTCTAGATTCGTAGAAGAAATCTAGAAGTCCGTAATAACTAAGTAGCCAAATTCCAATGTCTAGGCAGAAAAGGCCAGTTAAGATTTCTATCTTGGAATTTTTGGAAACTCCTATAAACATAAGTGAAATAAATAGGAAGGAAATTCCAAAAACCACAGCAAATATACCTATACAAAGAGCATAAATATGGTCGTTAATATAGGAATTAATCTGGTTGTGATAAGTTGAAAGTGTAGGCATTGATATAGGTAGAGCCTCAGTGTCAGAATTAACGTAAATAGTGATGGTTAACTCGTAATTTTCATAATCCTCAGGCAAGTTAATCAGGTGATAATCGCAGCCTATAAAGTCAGAATCTTTATATCTATCATAGTCATAAGAATAGATATCAAAGCTTGTGCCATCCTTAAGGTTAGTTAAACTAACGATAAAAGCAGAGTATTTACTTGTAAAAAAGAGACATGGAAAATCCACATTTACATCCGCTAAATTAGTAGTAAGGCTAATTACGTCCTTTTTTATAAAGCCATTAGCAGTTAAATCATTAATGTTTTTAAAATTCATGTCTGTGTAAGTTTTATCATTATAATTTACAGTCCATGGACTATCTAAATAGCAAGTAATCCCAAGGGGGTGGTAAGATAGAGAGTATGAAACTGCAAACAGAATTGTTAGTAGTAAAAATGCAGCTACTGCTATAGAAAGATAATTTTTCTTATTAAGCATTTTCAATCTCTCCTTCTTTATCATAATTTAGATGGTGTTCCTGCTTCATATCATACATACGCTTATCTGCAAGCATGTAAACTTCGTGGGAACCAATATTTTTATCCTTTGATTTGTGAATTGCAAAACCATAGGAAGCTTTGTAAGTAAATTCATCACTAGCTTCGCTTTCCTTGATTAGGGCAGTTTCAAATTTGGATAAAAGAGAACTACATTCCCATTCGTCGGCGTCCTTTAGGGCTATTAAAAATTCATCTCCGCCGATTCTTGCAGAAATGGTTGAGTTAATAAACACCTCATCTATTATACGGGCGAAGTTAGATATATAGCGGTCTCCACAGGTGTGCCCGTAATTGTCATTTATTAATTTTAATTGGTCAAGGTCAATACTAATAATTGCGTAGTTTGCATTGGTCTTTTCAAGATTTTCCAAAACTTTCTCGCTTAAGGCTCTGTTAGCTAGTGAAGTTAACTCATCGGTATAAGCTATATTTTCAAGCTTAGAAAAAAGGGCCTTTGAATTGTAGTGATCGATGTTATGGAAAAAGAAGTTAAGGAATAGTGACATAACAAATATAATCGCTCCAATAGTTAGCACAGACACGGAAAATCTGTCTCCAGTAGGAGAAAGATATTTCTGATAGTTAAAGATTAGAATCTCGTAAGTTGCTGTGGCAATGAAAATCATAAGGCCGATAGCAAGTACATCCCCTGAATAACTGTGGATGAGAGATCTATTTTCAATATTAATCTGTTTCTTTTTGTCTTTTTTCTTCCTTATTATGATAAGGATGAATTGGCAAAGGCTAGCAAAACCCTCAATCATAGCAAGAAGGTGGAATATGCTAACAAAATTGCAAATGTGACAAATATTAGTGTAGTGTAAAATCACAAAAATTGTTGGCAAGATAACATTTACAGCCAAAAAGAAGCGGGTAACCACTGTGTTAAAGCCGATATTATCAGTAATAATAAAGCCAATGATAGCCGCTGGCATGTAAAGTAAAGTTATGTATTCTAGCACTGTTCCAAGACGTAGTCGGTCAGAAATTAGAATAATAACGTCGTTGTAGCCAAGAATATAAGCTCCTAAAAGAAAGGAAATTATGGAGCTGAAAATTATACTGTGATCCTTGTGGCTTGAACTTATTAGATAAGTAGAAAGCACCAAAAGCACAAGAGCAAAGATACATAAGAAAAATCCTATAATAAATGGAATCTTATGTACCTGAATATATTTGTTATAGACATCTGAAATGTTTCCTACATAGACGTTTGAAAAGCTTGAAAATGCGCTATTCTCGGTACCTGTGATAACTATGCTTATGGTTTTACCGCTATCTGAACTTGACAGAGGTACATAGTGGTAGCTTTTATTAACCATAAGGCCTTTATTCTCAGTCTTATGGCCATAACTATAGATAAGCTCGCCATCTAAATAAACGTCAGCTGTAGAAAGTATTGTCTTAAAAGAGATGCAAGGCGACACAATCTCGCTTACATCTGGAATTGTTGTGGTAATTGTAACGGAATCGTGCTTATTTACTAGACCGATGCTAGCCTTAAAAAGGCTCTCAATTTCTCGACTCTCCCCATTTTCTGTGACTGTCCATCCACTATCAATATTATAGAATGGAAAAACATTTTTAATATCGTATTTATTAGAACCAAGCTTTATAATACAAAGCATGTATATAATAATAATTGCTACTGCAATTAAGTATTTCCCTATATGTTTAAAGTTCATAACTTTCTATCCCCATAATAATAAAAATTATTACTGTTGTTTGTAAAATTGTTATATAAAAATATACCATAACTTTAGGGAGTTCATCAAGATTATAAATTAATAAGACACATTACTTTTAAGATACAAAAAAATGTGTTAATATATATTTGTTAAATAATAGGGAAACTACAGTTATCATAGCTATTGGGGCAGGAGGATGTTAGTCAATGAAGAAGATATTGTTAGTTGATGATGACGAGGAAGATATTGAAGCATTAGAAGAAATACTTGGGGATGATTACGAAATAGTTGTTGCAGAAGTAAGCCATGATGCTATTAGATTAGCAGAGGAGATAGATTTTGATTTACTATTAATTGACGTTTATTTACCGGGCATTGATGGCTTTGATATAGTGCGCGTAATTCAGGCAAGCAAGGACAAGATGAATGTTCCTTTTATATTCCTAACAAGTGAGAGAGATTACGCCATTGAACTTGAATGTTTGGAAATTGGAGCAGAGGGAGTAATTAGTAAGCCCTACAGCGCTAGTTTGATTTTAAATAAGGTAAAAAAAGTCATTGAGGACTTTAAATATAGAAAAGGCCTTGAAAATAAGGTTGAGAAAAACGAAGAGACAATAGAGCAGGTAGTTAACGATTCCAAGATTGATCACCTAACGGGCATCTATAATAGAAGTGGTGGGGTTGAGCTTTGGATTGAAAAATGTCACGAATACGAGCAGATGACCATTTTCATGATGGATATTGATAATTTCAAGCAGATAAATGACACCTATGGACATGTTGCAGGAGATGAGGCCCTTAGCGCCCTAGGTAAAATTATCTCTGAGAATATTAATAAGGAAGACCTTGCCATTAGAGTTGGTGGAGATGAATTTATTATCTGCGTAATGTCTTTTTTATCTGAGAAAAAAATTAAGAATTTAGCCGAAAAAATTAATAAAAAAGCTATTGAGAAATTCAATGAATTAGGTTATCGTGATATTGCTACTATATCCTGCGGTGTGGTTAGATATCCCGAGGATGGAATGATGGTTGAAGAGCTCTATAGAAAGGCAGATAAGGCCCTTTACACAGTTAAGTTAAATGGTAAGAACGGAACTCATTTATATGATGAGTTTTTAGATGAGACTTCAAGAGAAGGTAACGTGGAATTGAAAAATATTATCTATACCATTGAAGGTCATCTAGATACCAGGGACGGTGCTTTTCAGGTTGAATATAACGATTTTAAGAAGATATATAATTTTGTTCGCAGATATTTAAAAAGATATCCAGGAAACGCCAAGATGGTGGTATTTACCCTTGGTAGAAATCAGATTATTGAATTGGATACTTTAAAAAAGGCTATGAATTCCCTAGAAGCAGCTGTAAGCGACGCCCTAAGAAATTCGGATGTCTCAACAAAATACAATAGCTCCCAGTACGTGGTTTTAATTATGAATGTCAAGGACGAGGACATTGATAAGGTAGTTTCCCGTGTGGAAAAGATCTATGAAAGATACTTAATGGGAGAATCCATAGAGCTTTCTTACGAAGTAAAAGACATGCAAGAAAGAGAAGAATAGAGAATGGTGTTTGAGTACAGTGTTTCAATAGATTATTACGATTATAGATTTTTATGTGCATACGATTATGTGCTAACTAAGGATTTAAAGCCTATTGATTTAGGCGAGAGAACAATTACAGAATATATGAAGGACAATAAGCTTGCTATAGGGGATGTGGGTATTAGATTACTGCGCCTCTTTGGCGAGCTTAATTTAGTTTATTTACCTAATGAGATAGAGGGCTTTAGGGTCCTTGTTTTAGGAAAATATGCCTTTGCTCCGAAACAAAAACTAATAGATATAGATGATTACGACACAGATTTATCCCTGATTTCAGGAGATATTCTAGAGGAATTATATCTTAATGAAAATCTAGTCAAAATCGAGAGCTTTGCGCTCTACAATTGTCGTAGTCTAAAGTTTATGGAAATGAGTAAAGCCCTTAACCTAGTAGACGGGGATGCTTTTATGAACTGCAATAAATTATCAAAGATTAATTTAAAGGCAGAAATTAAGGATGCTACTGGAATAAGAAATGTCTTAGCCCAGTATAAGCAGGGCCTACTTGTAACCTTTAAGGAGCCGGATAAAGAGCCAGAGACTACTAATAAGTTAGATAACGTCCTTGCAAGATTCTACTTTCCTGAATATTCAGAGAGTTATGAAGAAATTGGACCTGCTCATATCTTTGCCTTTAACGTGGATGGTGAAGGCTATAGGGCGAGACAACAATTTTCCAATGGGGTATTAATAATTAATGGCTATGATGAGACCTTTAGTAAAGCAGTAAGCGTGGAAGCTGTTAATACCCTAGCCCTAATGGCAATTTATAGACTGCTTTATCCTGTGGATTTATCAAAGGCAAACAAAGAGATGTACTATGATTTCATTGCAGATAATAAGGCGGAAATCCTAAAGGAAGTCATAAGAAAGCAGGATATGGAGAGTTTAGAATTTTTGTTAAAAATGGACATAATAAATAATGAAGATAAGATGCTAGCCTTAAGAGAAGCCACAAAGTATCAGTGGTTAGAGGCTTCAGCAAAGATTATAAATTTTAGAGGAGAATGAGATGGATGAAGAGTTTAAGCTTAAAAATGAGTCTCAAAGCCAGTGGGAAGCCAGAATGGGCAAGGAGATTTTATCATTTTTAAGGGACGAGATATATAAAGATTTACGATTTATGGATGTGGCCCTTTCAGCCCTAACTTTTGTGGAAAGGGAAGGTATGCAGATGTTTGCCACAGATGGCAGAATGCTTTTCTTTGGGCCAGAACACACCATAGAGATTTTTAAAAAGAATGAGCGCTTTTTAGAGAGAGCTTATTTACACAGTATTTTGCACTGTATTTACGGGCATTTGTGGATAAGACAGGATAGAAGGGAAGATTTGTGGAATCTTGCCTGCGATATTGCCGTGGAGCAGGTTATTGATAGCCTTAATAAGCCTTGCACCAAAAGAATTCTCACCCTTTTAAGAAAGCAGGTCTATGAGAGATTGAAGAATCTAAATATAGTTTCCGCCTCTCAGATTTACGAGCTTTTATATGAGGATAGCAAGAATTTCGACCCAGAAGAGTATATAAAATGGTATCAGAAATTAGCTAGGGAATTTGTCACAGACGACCACAGCTTCTGGCCTAAAAAGGACAATAAGCAAATGTCTCAAAGAGAGAACGACACCTACAAGGACTGGCAGAAAAGAGCTAAGGAGATTTCTCATAACAAGTCCTTTTCAAATAGTGATGATGGAGGAGATATTGCATCCATCAATCTAGCGGTGGAGGCAAGACGTGGGGCAAGCTACAGAGATTTCCTAATTAAATTTAGCTCTCTTCATGAAGAGCTAAAGACTAACCCAGACGAGTTTGACCTAGCCTTTTACAGCTACGGACTTCGTCTTTATGAAAATATACCTCTTATTGAACCTCTTGAAACTAAGGAATCTAATAAGATCAGAGATTTTATTATTGCAATTGATACTAGTTATTCCACTTCTGGAGAATTAGTCAAAAATTTTCTAAAAAAGACTTTGGAAATTTTAGGACAAAGCGAGAATTTCTTTAAGAATGCAAGAGTTAGAATAATACAGGCAGATGATTTGGTAAGAGATGATATAATTATTAATGGAGATTATAATATAGAAAAACTATTCTCGGATTTCCAACTTAAAGGTGGCGGAAACACTGATTTTAGGCCAACATTTACTTATATAAATAATCTAATAAAGACGGGAGAAATAACTAGTCCTGACGGAGTGATTTATTTTACGGATGGAAGAGGCATTTTCCCACAGACAAAGCCAGAATATAAGACGGCTTTTGTATTCCTTGAAGGATATGAAGGAAAAGAGGAAATAAAGGTTCCGGCTTGGGTTTACAAAGAGATAATTCATAAATCCACCCTAGAGCAAGAATAAAGCTTATATTTAAGTGTAAAACACTTTAAAACACAAAACAATAAAACACATTTACAGAGATAGCAAGTGAGGATATGCTATCGAGAAAGGAAAAGGAAAATGGACAATTTAAAATTTTTACTAGGAAAACTAAAAGAAGCAGAGGAGTATGAGCACGCTAGTAAAATCATAGAGTTTGATATGGAAACAAAGACACCAGCTAAGGGCCTTAAAGCTCAGGGTGAGCTACAGAGTTTACTTGCTAATAAAGCTTATGAGATTACTCATAGCAAGGAATTTGTGGACTGCGTAGTGGCCCTACATAAAGAGCTAGATGGCCTAGAAACTGAGGCTAAGGTTTTAGTTAGCAAGCTCTACAAGGACATTGAAAGAAATAAGAATATAAGCCCAGAGCTTAATCTTGAATTTTCAAATATAGAAAACGAAGCCTTCGCAAATTGGGTGGAGGCAAAAAAGGATGCAGATTTCACAAAATTTGCACCAAGTCTTGCTAAGATAAAGGATATGGAATTCAAAAAGATAGCTTTAAATGAGTCGGCAGTGGATGTGTCTTATGATAACTTACTTGATATCTACGAGCCAGGTATGACAAGCGCCAAGCTTGATGAGCTTTTTGGAGAGTGCAAGGAAAGCCTTATTCCTTTACTTGAAAAGATCAAGGCCGCTAAAAAGCCTATTAGAACTGACTTTGCCTCTAGAAAGGTAAAGGATTATCAACAGGAAGAATTTATGAAGTTCTTACTTGAAACTCTAGGTTTTGACTTTAATAGGGGCACATATGCCCTTTCAGAGCACCCATTTACTGAACTTGTGGGCCGAAATGACGAAAGGGTAACAACACATTTTTATGAGGATAATCTCTTCTCAAGCATGTATTCTGTAATTCATGAGTGTGGCCATGCCCTCTTTGATTTAAGCACACCAGATAAGGACTGGGACTACTATTTATTCGACTATAAGAGCATGGGTCAGCACGAATCGGTTTCAAGATTTTATGAAAATATTATCGGTAGATCCGAAAACTTCATTGCTGCCATTTATGATAGAATGCAGGACATTTTCCCAGAGGCGCTAAAGGGCGTTTCAAAGACAGATATTTTTGACTATGTAAATCAGGTACAGCCTAGTCTTGTAAGAACTGAGGCGGACGAATTTACATATACTTTCCACATAATTATTCGTTATGAAATCGAGAAGGAAATTATGGAGGGAAAGCTTGATATTGCTGATGTTCCAAAGGCTTGGGCAAAGAAGTATAAGAGCTATCTTGGAGTTACTCCAACTAATGATACACTTGGCTGTTTGCAGGATGTTCACTGGACTTCTGGTTTTGGATATTTCCCAACTTATGCCCTTGGTAACTTCTACAACAGCATGTATTACAACAAGATGAAGGAAGAGATTGATGTGGCAGATGCCATTAGAACAGGCCACATGGATACAATTAATAAGTGGATGTTTGAAAATGTATGGAAAGACGCAGACAAACTCGATTCTAGCGATTGGATCAAGCAGATTACAGCTAGAGAATTAACTTCAAAGGACTTTTTAGAATACATTGAAAATAAATATGGAATGTTATATGGCCTATAATTAGGTTATGGTTAGGAGAAAGTTATGAATATTTTTCAGGCAAAAGAAGAAATTGCTAATACAGTAAAGGCTTATTTTTTAAAGGATGAACAGGGAAATCCTAAGATTCCTGAACTTAGACAAAGACCAGTGTTATTAATGGGCCCTCCAGGGGTTGGTAAGACTCAGATTATGCAGCAAATTAGCGAGGAGTTAAACATTGGCCTTGTTTCTTATACAATTACACATCACACAAGACAGTCAGCCGTAGGTCTACCTATTGTTTCAAAGAAGGTTTATGACGGCGTGGAAAGAGATGTTACAGAGTATACAATGTCTGAGATTATTTCAGGCATTTACGAATACATGGAAAAGACAGGGCATAAGAAGGGAATTCTCTTTATTGATGAGATTAACTGTGTTTCTGAGACACTTATGCCTATGATGCTACAGTTTTTGCAGGTTAAGACTTTTGGTAATCAAAAGCTTCCAAAAAACTGGATTATTGTGGCTGCAGGAAACCCATCAGAATACAACAAGCAGGTTAGAGAGCTTGACGTTGTAACTCTTGATAGAGTTCGTTTAATCAATATAGAGCCTGACCTTGATGCTTGGAAAATCTATGCTATAAATCGCAAGGTTCACAGAAGTATACTAAGTTATTTAGATGTAAAAGCCGATAACTTCTATAAGGTTTACTCTGATGTGGACGGCTTAAAATTTGTTACAGCTAGAGGCTGGGAGGATTTAAGTACCCTCCTTTATAGCTATGAAGAGCTAGGAATTGCTATAACTGAGGACATTATCTATGAATATTTAAGAGATAGAGAAGTGGCTGAGGATTTCCTAAGCTTCTATGATCTTTACATGAAATATAGCAAAGATTATGAGATAGAACTTATCTTAAAAGCTAGCGTTGATGCAGCGGTTTATGCTAGACTAAACAACGCAGAATATGATGAGAAGTTAATTCTTATTAATCTGCTATTAGAAAGATTAGATAGAGATTTTAAAGAGGCCAATGAAAGTGCCGAAGAGCTTAAAAAAGCAAAGGATTCAGGAACAGATTATGATATGAGCTTAGAGCTTAAAGTGGGCGTTAGTTCAGAAATGGCAAGCTCTAACCTAGATAATACTATTCGTTTTATTAAGGAAGGCTTAGACGAGGGAAGTATGCTTATATTTATTACTAACCTTACACTTAGTGAAAATGCAGCAATATTCCTACTTAACAACCCTAATAAAAACTACCTAGAATATGCTGATAAGTTATTAATAAACTCTAAGAAGACAAAGATTCTAAAAGATTTGAACAAATAGAATGGGGTGAATTGATGACATTTATTCAATTTTGGAAAAATTTTTGTGGACATTTGCATACCGTTAATGCCCATAGAAGATTAGTTAGAAAGGAAATGTTTAAACTTGGTATGTATTATCAAGGTCTTACTCATGACCTTTCTAAGTATTCACCTGTGGAATTTATACCGGGGGTAATTTATTTCCAGGGGAATAGAAGTCCGAATAATGCCCAGAGAGAAAAAGAGGGTGTCTCTAGTGCTTGGCTTCATCACAAGGGCCGCAACAGACACCACTATGAATACTGGATTGATTATTCTACAAAAAAGACAGGGGATATCAACCTAGAAGGCATGCCAATGCCAAAGAAATACGTTATAGAAATGTTTTGCGACAGAATAGCAGCAAGCAAAATCTACAATAAAGACAAATATACCGATTCTGATGCCTTAAACTACTATTTACAGGGCAGGGGACATTATCTTATGCACCCAGATACAGAGGCACTCCTTTATCGCCTTTTGAAAATGTTATCAGAAAAGGGAGAAGACTACACATATGCATATATAAGACGTAAGATCTTACACCGTAAGAAATAGGAGGAAATATGGGTAATCGCAAATTTAGATTTTTAAGCCTACTGTTGGTTTTAATGCTTTTATGCACTAATATAACTGCCTGCAATAAAGCATCTTCTGCAAAGTCAGGAAACCTTGCAGCAGAAAGTATGGATGACACAATAGAATCAAGTGATGATGAAAGCTTGGAAGAAATTTCATCAGATGAATCCACTGAGACTTCTACAGGGGAGAGCAGTGAAGATACAAGCGCAAGTCAAGAAGAGACTTCCGTTACAACTCTTGAGGATGGCACAACTGTAATTACAACAAGTTCAGGCCAACAAATTACAATAAAAGAAGAGACTAATGCTGCCTCAACTAAATCTTCTAGCTCTGTACAAGTTGCTAAATCAGCAGTAAGTGGAGTTAGCCAAGAAAGTGATAACTCTTCACTATTACAGTCTGTTTCAAATAGCGCTAGCACTAGCGTTGAATTACATACATTTTCAGCAATAACAGCAAGTGAATATAGCGCAGCACAGTCTATTGTTAATAGCATTATTTCTAGCTCAATGTCAGAATATACTAAGGTAAAAACAATTCACGATTACCTAATTGACTCTATTACTTACCCATCAACTATTGATACAAGTAATAGAAGCCTATTTACCTGTACGGGTGCGCTAATTAACAAGGTGGCTGTATGCCAAGGCTATGCAGATGCATTTTCATTATTATGCTACTTAGCAGGGGTGCAGGCAGAAATCGTTTCAGGTCCAGCCAATAACGGCTCAAGTCTTATAGGTCATGCTTGGAATCAGGTAAGAATTGATGGTACTTGGTATAACATTGATTGTACTTGGGATGCGCCATTTGTTTCTTCTACTGAACAGATAAAAATTTACGATTATTTCCTTGTAACAGATGCTACAATTAGTGCTGATCACACACTAAATGCCTCCGCAGCGGCTGGATATCTTGCAGCAAAGCATAGTTGCACAGACTCAAGATATGAGGCAAATAACGCAAACTTAACTGATGATGCATATTATAGCTATTACAGCACAGCGAATTAAATACATTTTAATAATTATCAATTAACCTTAACAAGTTGCCAGTTTATAGTTAATGTTGTACAATAATTGTAACAATAAATAGTACGTGTTAATTGTAGAGGGAACTGATATGAAGGGGTATAAGAAGGCTTTATGGATTCTTCTGCTTGGAGAATTCGTTCTTTTGATTATAGACTTCATCAGCTATCAGATGAAGGATGTTATAAAATATGATATGAATACACTGCCATTTAGCGCAGTTAGTAATATGGTCAATTTTATTTGTGACCTTCTTATTTTGTTGACTTTTTTGATTTCATGGGGTATTACTGTCATTCGCAGGTTCGTGGATGGCCGTAATACTGGCCTTGAATATCTTACTTTATTTGATTTACTTGCAACTCTTTATTTCTTCCTAGAAAGCAAGTATATAGGCGGTTATTTCTACGTTGAAACTGCCTACACCACTGGTTTAATCAGTATTCTAATGACGATTCCAATTTTACTTTTACTTTATTACGAAAAACAATATGGCAATAAATATAGAAGATTATATGATGTGATGCTTTTGCTATCCTTCCTTATTTTCTTTGTACAATTAGGTCTCTTTTTATCAAAAGCTATAGATGTAAAATATATTTTCCTTTCAACTTATAGCTACATTGTAATAAATTTAATTGTCTTCTTTGTATGCTGTACTCTAGAAAATCACAGGCTTAAGGTCTGGGATTTAAAACTTGAAGAGATCGGACTTTTTGTATCCATTTCCTGCGGTATTATCGATGTCTGCTTAGGCGTTGGTGATATTGAAAATGTGAAGGGCACCTACTTTAGATACGGAATTACAGTTTATAGCATCATTATGGTAATCGTGCTTATTGTGAGACTTATGGAGACTTTGCTAGAAAATTCAAGGGTTTCCTCAGAAATGCTGGCAAAGCAGGTAGAAATCATGGAGTCTCAAAACAATAAATTGCGAGAGGCTAAAAAGGAAGCCGATGAGGCTAAACAGCAAGCTCAGGTGGCAAATAAGGCAAAGTCTAATTTCCTTGCCCACATGTCTCATGAAATTAGAACTCCTATTAATGCCATTATTGGTATGGATACCATGATTCTAAGGGATTCTAAGGACCCTGAAATCCTATCCTATGCAAGAGATATTGAGAAAGCCAGTAATAATCTCTACACCATAGTTAATGACATCCTTGATTTTTCTAAGATTGAATCAGGAAAAATGGAAATAGTTGAGACTAGCTACAATCTAAAGAGCATGATTCATGACTGTATTGGCATGATTATGATGAGGGCTAAAAGTAAGCGTTTATCAGTGGTTTTAAAAAATGATACTAAGGTTCCGGCATGTTTAATTGGTGATGCCATTAGAATCCGTCAGATTATTAATAACATTTTAACAAATGCAATAAAATATACAGATTACGGCAGTGTTACCATGTTTGTTGGCTATTCTCCAACAGATGAGGAGGACACAATAAACTTAATTGTTCAGGTGACAGATACGGGACAGGGTATGAAAAAGGAGGATTTATCGAATCTTTTCCATACCTTCCAGAGAATTAATATTGAGAGAAATTATGCGGTAGAGGGCACAGGCCTTGGTCTTTCTATTTCAAAGCAGCTAGTAGACCTTATGGGAGGCAGCATTGAGGTGGAAAGTGAATATGGCGTTGGTTCTACCTTTACCATAACAATCCCTCAAAAGCTAGATGGAGAAGATCTTCTTGGGGATATTTCCTCTCTTAAGAATGATGAGGACTATGAGGAGAATAGACACATTTCCTTTGTGGTAAATGATGTAAAAATCCTTGTGGTGGACGATATTCCGGCAAATATTAAGGTAGTGGAGGGCCTCCTTAAAAATACAAATATTGACATTGATTACTGCGACAACGGTAACACAGCCATTGCCCTTACTAGAAATGTAAACTATGACATGATTTTCCTTGATCATATGATGCCTGGCAAGGACGGCGTTGAGACCTTTAAGGAAATTAAGGCGGATAAGGATAATTTAAATAGGGAAACACCTATTATTATGCTTACGGCCAATGCCATTAATGGGGCTAAGAAAGAGTACCTATCCATTGGCTTTGATGACTATCTAGCAAAGCCTATTAGGGAGTTGCAGCTAGAGGCCATCATAAGAAAATATTTACCACCGGATAGCATCGTGGATGAGGAAGTGGATAAAAACTGGCATGAGAATTATAGATGGTATGACAAGCCAACTAAGGACGAGGATTTTAATAAGATCATCGAGGAGGGTGGCTTACTTGATATAACGAAATTAGATGCCAATAATCTAGATACTAAGAAAACCGTTGAAAATGCAGTTGCAGACGCTATTGATATGGCGAATATCTGCTATATCGATGACAAGACGGGTATGGAATATTGCGGCGGAATTAGAGAGTTATACGATGAGTTAAAGGCAGATTACGTTAAGGAAAATCGCTTTGAGGATATTAAGAAATTCTATGAAGCCAATGACTTTAATAATTATAGAATTGCTGTACATGGTTTAAAGAGTACATCTCTTACTATTGGTGCTAAGAATTTTTCGGCTCTCTGCAAGGAAATCGAGCAGGGAGTTAAGGCTGGAAATATAGATATTGCACATCAAAAACAGGCTTATCTAATGGAGAGCTACGAGAAATTACTAAAGATGTTGGGCTGGAGGTGATAACTTGGAACTAGCTTATAATATTGATTTTGAAATTGCTGCAGCGGTATTCGACATGGTTTTATGGCTGTGTATGAATTACTTTTTTGTAACACAAACAGATGTAAGCAGGGCCTTTAGAGATTTGGTTATGTGGGCTTTAGTAGCCACAGTTTTTGATTTAACAACAGCACTTACAATTTCATATGGCTATATTGTTCCCTTCTGGTTTAACAGCCTTTTAAACACGGTGTATTTCGTGACTATTGCCCTAATGGGCTATTCCTACACAAAATACATCAATGCCTATGTAAGGGTTAGCGATAAAAAAGATGTGGATGTAATTATAGGAAAAGTAGTGGTTTGCGCCATTTGTGTAATGCTTGTGGTAAATATCCCTATTGGGTTTATTTTCAGCTTTAATGCCACTGAGGGCTATGTGCATGGACCACTTTATTTCCTAGTTTTTATACTGCCTATCTATTATCTTTTGTACGCTTCGGTAATTGCCGTGCTTAATAGAAAATGTTTCTCTGTAAAGCAGTTGGTATCCTTTGCCATGTACATGTTTTTGATATTGATAGGACTTGTGATTCAGTTCTTCTTCCTTCAGGACATTTTACTTACTATGTTCTTTGTTTCAGTGGGAATCTGGATTACCTTCCTTGCTATGGAAACACCGGATTATAGGCTTTTTATAGAGGCGATGTATAAACTAAACGATGTGACTAATAAGGCGAAGGAGGCCACTAATAAGGTCTTAGATTTAAATGCGTCTAAAGATACATTTTTAAAAAGTATTAGACAGGACATTAAGACGCCAGTTAACCGGATAAATGCTTACACTCAGAAGATATCTGCTAAAACGGCGGATCAGGATATCCTAAAGGATACAGAAAAAATCATTGAATCTGTAGGAAAGTTAAAGGAAACTCTTAAGGATATTAATGATTACATAAGTTTAACAGATGATAAGATGGAGTTAAACGTGGAGGAGTATTCACCTCGGGAGATGCTTGAGGACTGTGTGGAAATTGGTAAAAATAATGCCCGAGAAAAGGGCCTTGATTTTGATTATGAAATTGATGAGGGCTTCCCTAAGAAACTTTACGGGGACAGGCCTAGACTTTCACAAATCATATCTTCTCTTATATTTAATTCTCTGAAATTCACTCAAGTGGGTAAAGTTAACTTTAAGGCCTTGTGGAATCAGGAGGATGAGAATAAGGGCAAGATGACCATTGAGGTTTCAGACACTGGAGTTGGTATGAGGCCAGAAGAAAGAGAGAGCCTAGAAAAGAGCCTGAAATCTGGAATTATTGGTTATAACAAAAATGCAAAGGGCCGAGGCTTTGGTCTAAATATTGCCACGAGACTTCTTTCTTTAATGGGTAGTAAATTAAAGTTTAAGAGCGAGTATGGAAAGGGCACTACATTTTCCTTTGGAGTAGTACAAGGAGTTGATAAGCCTGCTAAGGTGGAGCCTCTTATAATGGAGGAGGATTTTAGTAAAACCAAGGCGGAGCTTGATATTAAAGAAGATTTGCTTGCTAACAAACTAGCAGAGGTAGGGCTTGAAATTGAAAAACAGGGAAAGAAAAAAAGTGATGTTAAGTTAGATCTCGTTAAGGAGGATAAAGACAGGGCAGAGATGCCTATAACTAAGGAGGTTAAAGAAAAAAAGCCAGTACAAAAGAAGGTTAAATTAGCCGAGAAAGATATGAAAAAAACTACAAAGATAAAGCCAAATTTGGTTAAGGAAGACAAGCAACAAAGAGTAGAGCCTATTGATGTAACAAAGAAAATCGAACCAAGTAAACAGGAAAACAAGCACACTCAGAATAAACCTCAAAGAGGGGATATTCTTAAGCTTGAAAAGGGTTTGAAGGGCTTTGATGTAGAGATGGGTTTAAAGTATTGCATGAATGATGTAGCCTTTTATGAAGATATGTTAAATACTTATGTAGAAAATGAGAAAATTGGAGATTTACTTACTTACATTCAAGTAGAAAATTGGGACGCATTCTTGCTTACACTTCGCTCTGTTAGAAACACCTCTCAAACCATTGGCGCTATGGAGCTTACAAGAAGCGCTAAGGATTTAGAGCTGGCGTTTAAACGAGGAGATTTAGACTATATAAAGTCTAATGCAAGAGCATTTTTATCTATGTATAGGAGTACTATTGAGGTTATTAAGGGCTATCGAGAGGAGGCATAAGGATGGATAAGAAGATATTAATTATTGATGATGACAAAATGATTTTAAAGCTTGCAGATTACGTCTTAAAGGATGAGTATGAGGTAAAATGTGCAAGTTCAGGAATTGATGGTATTGATATGATTCAGGATTTTGAGCCGGATCTTATTATGTTAGATATTGAAATGCCAATGATGAACGGTTTTGAGGTTATGTCCTTGGTTAAGCAAAATAAGAAATGGAATAAAATTCCAATCTTAATGTTTACATCTTCCGCTGACAGAGAAACAGTTTTAAAGGCTAAGAGATTAGGCGTAAATGATTATATTGTGAAGCCATTTTTACCAGAAAAACTCTTAGAAAGCGTAGAAAAGACTTTCGGGAGAAACGCTCACAAATAAGCATAAACACTCAATTTTTCTTAAATATAAATAAATTGAATTGTGCATAATTACCAAATTATAGCATGTGATTATATAGAAAACAGCAATTTACAACAAAAAATCACATGTTATAATTTTAGTATGAACTGTAAACGTTTTCACATTTGCATATTTATTAAGTGGGGGCTTAACGTATGAAATGTAAGGCTTTCAGTTGAGACACATTGATTATTAGATTATTAATTTTGGAGGTTTTGAAATGAAATCATTTGATTATGTAATTAAAGACGAAGTAGGAATTCACGCTAGACCAGCAGGTCTTTTAGTAAAGGAAGCTAAGAACTATGATTCTAAGATCACAGTTTGCAAGGGAGATAAATCAGCAGAAGCAACAAAGCTTATGGCTTTAATGGCAATGGGTGTTAAGTGTGGCGATACTGTAACTGTTAATGTAGAAGGTGGAGATGAAGAAGCTACATTTGCTAGCATCAAGGACTTCTTTGAGAACAATCTATAATTTAAAGAATCGAGGTTAATTATGGATAAATTTACAGGTAAATCAGTATTTAAGGGCGTTGCAATGGGTAACGTAGTTGTATTGGATAAGAAAGATAAACCAGTAGTTCGTGAAAAGATTACTGATACAGATTCTGAAGTTGCAAGAGTAGATGTTGCTGTTGCAGAAGGAATTAAGCAGTTAGGAGCTTTATATGATAAGGCTTTAAAGGAAGTTGGTGAGGCTTCAGCAGCAATTTTTGAAGCTCATCAGATGATGATTGAAGATATGGATTATAACGATTCTATCAAGAATATCATTAGAACAGAGAATGTTAATGCAGAATTTGCTGTAGCTGTTGCAGGTGATAATTTTGCTGAGATGTTTGCAGCTATGGATGATGATTATATGAGAGCTAGAGCTGCAGATATTAGAGACGTTTCAAACCGTCTTATTAACATTTTACAGGGCAATGAAGTGGTTGACTTCTCATCTATGGAACCATCTGTAATTATTGCAGATGATTTAACTCCTAGTGAGACTGTTCAGATGGATAAGGAGAAGATTCTTGCCTTCGTAACAGTTCATGGTTCAACTAATTCACATACTGCAATCCTTGCTAGAATGATGAACATTCCTGCATTAGTATCAGTAGATATGGATTTATCTAAGATTAAGAATGGTACACTTGCTGTAGTTGATGGTGTTAAGGGTGAAGTAACTTTTGATCCATCTGCTGAATTGCAGTGCGAAGTTAAGAAGCAGATTCAGAAGCAGAAGGAACAGGCTGAACTCCTTAATCAGTTAAAGGGTAAGGAGAATGTAACTAAGAGCGGTAAGAAGATTAACATTTATGCTAATATTGGTGCTGTTAGTGATGTTGCACTTGTTTTAGAGAATGATGCTTCAGGTATCGGCTTATTTAGATCTGAGTTCTTATATCTTGGTAGAGAAGATTTCCCAAGTGAAGAAGAACAGTTTAGAGCTTACAAGCAGGTTGCTCAGAATATGGCTGATAAGAAGGTTATTATCAGAACTCTTGATATTGGTGCTGATAAGAAGGTTGATTACTTCAACTTAGGTGAAGAAGATAACCCAGCTCTTGGTTATAGAGCTATTAGAATTTGCTTAAAGCAGCCGGATATCTTTAAGACTCAGTTACGTGCTCTTTTAAGAGCTGCTGTTTACGGTAATATTTCTATTATGTATCCTATGATTATTTCGGTGGATGAAGTTAAGCAGATTAAGAAGATTGTTAAGGAAGTGGCTGATGAGCTTACATCACTTGGTATTGATTTTAGAATTCCAGAACAGGGTATCATGATTGAAACTCCTGCTTCTGTAATTATGAGTGAAGAACTTGCTCATGAAGTTGATTTCTTTAGTATTGGTACTAACGATTTAACACAGTACACACTTGCCATTGATAGACAGAATTCAAAGTTAGATGATTTCTATGATTCACATCATCCAGCTGTTTTAAGAATGATAAAGATGGCTACAGACAATGCTCACAAGGCAGGTATCTGGTGTGGTATTTGTGGTGAATTAGGAGCTGATACAGAGCTTACAGAAGAGTTTGTTAAGATGGGACTTGATGAGCTTTCAGTATCACCTTCTATGGTGCTTAAATTAAGAAAGATTGTTAGAGAGATGGATTAATATGACGATTAATGAAATAGCTAAATTAGCAGGCGTATCTAACGCAGCTGTTTCTAGGTATTTTAATAATGGCTATGTCTCTGATGAAAAAAGAGAAGCAATAAGGAAAGTGGTTGAGGAGACGGGCTATGTCCCATCTCCCCAGGCACAAACTTTGCGAACTAAGAAGACAAAGCTAATTGGCGTTATAATTCCAAGACTTAATTCCACTGCAACTAACTTAGTTGTTAATGGCATATCGGATAGATTAGAAACTGAAGGCTATCAATTATTACTTGGAAACACTGGCGATGATGTATCTAAGGAACTAAAGTACCTTCAGGTTTTTAATGAGAATAGAGTGGATGGAGTTATATTGCTAAGTTCTATGGTAACTAACAAGCATAGACTTGCAATTGATAAATTGAAATGTCCTGTGGTAATAATTGGACAGAATGTAGAGGGCTGCAATTGCATTTATTATAATGACTACCAAGCAGTTTATATGGTGACTAATTTTCTAATTGAGAAGGCCTGTAAAAGAATTGTTTTTATTGGCTTTAATGATGCAGACATTTCCAATGGTAAGCAGAGAAGAAAGGGCTTTATAAAGGCCTTAAAGGATGCTCATTTGCCTTGTGAAGACAGTCAGATAAGTACTAGTGATATTAAAAAGCAATCTGGATATTTAATCATGGAGAGCTTGTATAGTAAATATCCGGATCTTGATGGTGTTGTCTGTGCCTCAGATAGAGTTGCTGTAGGTGCAATAAAGTATTTACAGGATAGAGGAAAGAGAGTTCCTGAAGACGTCAAGGTTGTAGGACACGACTATTCTGACTTTTCAATGGCTATTACGCCAACACTTACAACAGTTAAGTATCACTATGAAGAGGCTGGTGCTAAGGGTGCTGCTATGTTACTAAATTTAATTAGAGAGATACCTATTAGTGCTAACGAGGTAATGCTTGGCTACGAAATAATTGAGAATGATTCAACAAGATAGTAATGTAAAGGTTAAATATAGGCTGGCGAAAAGCAAAGGAGATTAGATGGCAGCAAATATTAAACAAGGTGATATTATTGAAGTAGTGGGAATTGATTTTGTTCCGCTAGTAATTAATAATAACGAGAATGCTAGGGATGCAAAGGTAATGGTGTGTCCTATAATTGATGAAGACAAGAACAATGACAAACATGTTTATGTTGAAGGCGAGAAGATAAAAGGATATGCTTGCTGTGATCAGGTAAGACGTATCAATCTACTGGCTAAACAATATAAAGCAATAGATCATATAAGCTATGAAGACATAGCAAAGATTACTAGAACAGTGAATAGTATGATGAATTTTTTCTAAGGATTAGTATAAAAACTAATCCTTTTTTTATGTTTTTTTGTTATAAGGACTAAAAGGGGGTGGGTATTTTTGTTATATCTACCCCCTTTCACCCCCAAATTCAGATACAAAAAGGGGGTAATTTAAGAAACTATATTATTGGTATATAAATAACAAACCTAGATAAAATCTTGCTTTGTTGAATAGTTTGATAGTCAAATGTTTCAACGTAAAAACCCCCCTTGACCGTCCAAATTCAGTAAATTATACTGTAAACAGTGTTAACGAACACTTTACTGCTGTAATACGAGTATCTAAGTGGGGTGGGATCCCTTAGAACTTAAGTAGATATATGTAGGGAGATAACACTGCTGGGGAACCTTCGGGATAAGTAGACGGGAGAAAGAAAGAATTCAAAACTAGAGCTGATTGGGATTTAAACTTTGGTTTCATGAATTCTAGAGTTTGGACTACGCCAAACTCATTGCGTCCTTGATGACGCAAGCCATTAGGGACAGAAATATAGTCGTAGTGTGAATGGAGGCACAATGCCGAAATTAACTAAAGAGGTTCGAGACTTAGTCGTGGCTAAAGCCAAACTCGAATTTCTAGAGAACGGTTTTGAGCACACTTCCATGCGTAACATTGCCAGCGACGTGGGAATTAGTGTCGCAGGGTTATACAAGCTCTTCACAAACAAAGAGGCGTTGTTTGACGAAGTGGTACAACCTGCAATGGATGAATTCAATAACTATTACGAGAGCGTGAAGAGAGATAGCATCAAAAGGATTGATGAGGATAATCTAAAGGCTATCTATGATACGAATAGTATTGAGAACGTGTTAAACATGTTATACGCAGATTTTGATGCTTTTAAACTTATTATCTATTGCTCAACGGGAACTAAATACGAGAATTTTCTTGATGACATTGTTGTGCGTGAATTGAAGGATGTGAATGCTTTAATTCAGATTGCCAAAGAGAAAAAAGTTCCTATTAATACCGTGAAGCCAGAATATATGCAGATCTTGATGCGTGCATATTATGGAGCCTTGTTTGAAGTTGTAAGAAGAGATTTTACAAGAAGTCAAGCAGAGCAATTTCTTCAAACATTAATTGACTTTTTTGAGCCAGGTTGGCGAGAAATTTTCAGGGTGTAACAAATAAAATAAACGTGAAAGAAAAGAGTCTGACTGGGGAGTCAGGCTCTTTTCTTTTTTATAAATCAATGGTATAATTTAAATACTACTAGTGTATAAATTTAATATTTGATGAGGTTGAATATGGGCGGTAATAATGAAAAGAAGACAGTAAGCGAATCGGATTTGATATTTGACAAGAAATGTAAGTGTGCCGCATGTAATGCTGATTTCACCTATAAGCAGGTAAGAACTGGAAAGGCAAGATTTATAGGCACAGATGATGATTTAAGACCTAGATATTCTAATATCGATACAGTTAAATACGATGTTATTATGTGTCCAGTATGTGGGTATTCTGCGGTTTCAAGAGAATTTGATATTGTATCAGATAGCCAGAGAATTCATTTAAATGAAGTAATTGGAAGTAAATTTGCAGGTATTGATATGTCTAATAAGCCATTTTATACATATGATGATGCTATTGTGCGTTATAAGATGGCCTTACTAACAGCGATTAATAAACTACCTGCAAAGTTAAGTGAGTGCGCCTTTTTGTGTCTAAAGCTCTCTTGGTTATACGAGGGAAGACTAGAGCAGATTTTAGATGGCAGAGATAAAAATGAATTATCTGACGAAGATTTTAGTAAATATATTGTTTATGAGCAAGGACTTTTACAGTACAGAGAAGAGGCCTATAAGGGCTTTTCAGAGGCCTTAATTAAGGAGTATCCACCACTTTGTGGTATGGATGAAGAATCCATTGAATTCCTTATTGGCGTTCTTGCCATGAATTGTGGGGATTATGATGAGGCCCTTAATTATCTAGCAAAGGTAGCGGTTTCAAAGAAGGTAAATCCTAAGGTTAAGGAAAAGGCTAGAGATATGATGGATTTATGTAAGGAAAAGAAAAGTGACGCTTTTTAAAAGCTAGGGAGTAAGCATACAGTCTTGACATACAAAGTTATCTAGGATAACATAATCTAGTATTAAAAACTACGTAACGTGTATATATATGTCTTGAAGGATAATGGTATTTGGAGGAGAGATTAATGGCTTATAAGATTGTAGTTGACAGTTGTTGTGACTTACCAGAGGAATACAGAAAAGACGAGCATTTCGCAGTAGTTCCTCTTACACTTGTTGTGGATGATGATGAAATAATTGATGATGAGACCTTTGATCAGTTAGACTTTTTAAGAAGAGTTAGAGAGTCTAAGAATGGTGCTCATTCAGCATGTCCATCACCACAAAGATATATTGATGAATTTGAGAATGTAACTGATACTGACATTTACGTCGTAACATTATCTTCTAAGTTAAGTGGAAGTTATAATGCGGCAGTACTTGCAGGTGAAATGTATAAAGAAGATGGCGGAACTAATAAGGTTCATGTTTTTGATTCTAGATCAGCCGCTGCAGGCGAGGTTTTAATTGCTTTTATGATTGAGAGAGCAGTTAAGGAAGGCTTAAGTTTTGAAGAGGTTGTTGAGAGAATTGAAAAGTTTAGAGCTGGAATGGGAACTTATTTTGTTCTTGAAACTCTTGAGGTTTTAAGAAAGAATGGCCGTCTATCAAACTTAAAAGCAGCTTTGGTATCTGCTCTTAACATCAAGCCAATTATGGCGGGTGACGATGGAAGCATCGTTAAACTAGGTCAGAGTAGGGGGATGGACAAAGCGCTAGCGCATATGATTGATTATATCAAGTCAGACACAGTTGATTCAGCTAATAAGACCTTGGTTATAGCTCATTGTAATGCGCCAGCAAGAGCGTTAAAGCTCAAGGAGTTAATTGAGAAGGCAATGGAAATTAAAGAGGTTGTTATCGTGGATACAGCGGGAGTTAGCTCGCTATATGCCTATGATGGCGGCATTGTAGTAAGTGTATAAGTCTATACATTTTCTTATTGATAAATATTATCGTTAATTCTTTGTCAAATGTTCTTAGCTTTATTGTGTATACATTTTTTAGATGATAAAATGGTGTTGGTTATCGGTTAGTAATAACTAATTATAAGAAAATTTGGAGGCAACTATAATGAATTATTTAGAAATTGAAAAAGTTGTAGGTAGAGAAATTCTTGATTCAAGAGGAAATCCAACAGTTGAAGCTGAGGTATATCTAGTAGATGGCACAATCGGACGCGGAACAGCTCCTTCAGGTGCATCAACAGGTGTTTTTGAAGCTCTTGAGTTAAGAGATGGTGATAAGTCTAGATATCTTGGAAAAGGTGTTACTAAGGCTGTAGAGAACATTAACACAATTATTAACGACGCATTAATCGGTTTAGATGCATCAGATACATATGCTGTAGATAAGGCTATGATTGATGCTGATGGAACAGAGAATAAGGATAAGTTAGGTGCTAACGCAATTCTTGCTGTATCAATCGCAGCAGCTAGAGCAGCATCTATCTCACTTGATATTCCTCTATACAGATTCCTTGGTGGTGCTCAGGCAACAACACTTCCTGTACCTATGATGAACATCTTAAATGGTGGTGCTCATGCTACTAACACAGTAGATACACAGGAATTTATGATTATGCCTGTAGGTGCTCCTTCATTTAAGGAAGCTCTTAGATGGTGTGCAGAAGTATTCCATGCACTTGCTAAGATTTTAAAGGGCAAGGGTCTTGCTACATCAGTAGGTGATGAGGGTGGTTTCGCTCCTAACCTTTCATCTGATGAAGAGACAATTGAAACAATCCTTGAGGCTGTTAAGGCTGCTGGTTATGAACCAGGTAAGGACTTCATGATCGCTATGGATGCTGCTTCTTCTGAATGGAAGGACGAATCTAAGGGTGTTGGTTTCTATAAGCAGCCAAAGTCAGGTAAGACATTTACATCAGATGAGCTTATTGCTCACTGGGAGAGCTTAGTTGACAAGTATCCAATCATCTCAATTGAAGATGGTCTTGATGAAGAAGATTGGGAAGGTTGGAAGAGAATGACTGAAAAGCTTGGCAAGAAGGTTCAGTTAGTTGGTGATGATTTATTCGTTACTAATACTAAGAGACTTTCAAAGGGTATCGAAATGGGTGCTGCTAACTCAGTACTTATTAAGCTTAACCAGATTGGTTCAGTTTCAGAGACTCTTGAAGCTATTAAGATGGCTCACAAGGCTGGCTATACAGCAATTTCATCTCATAGATCAGGTGAAACAGCAGATACAACAATCGCTGATTTAGCTGTAGCTCTTAACACATGCCAGATTAAGACTGGTGCTCCTTCTAGATCAGAAAGAGTTGCTAAGTACAATCAGTTACTTCGTATTGAAGAAGAGCTTGGCTGTGCAGCTACATACCCAGGTATGAAGGCTTTCAACGTACAGAAGTAATTAAGCCTTAAGCAATTAATAGTTGACTATATGCTAATAACTAAATAAATCAATTTAAGGGTACTTCCTTTGGGAAGTGCCCTTTTTTTAATTTTGCATAATTGTATATAAACTATTTTTGTGCTATAATTAACTTAGTTGAACTCGTGATTGTTTGATTAAATGAGGTTTATATATGGATTTCTATCCACAAAATTTAGAGAAAAAAGAAAAAATTATACATTATCTAATAGAGGCTTTTGCGGTTATATTTTCTGTAACTATATTTTGTACTGATTTAAGGGAAAATATATTCTTCTTAAGCTATAATGGTATGGTTTATTATTTCGATTTTTTGCCAACTATGCTTATTTCCGGAATTCTAGGCTATGTGCCTGCAATGCTATATATTTTACTAATCTTTGGAGGACAGGTTATATTTAATTTACAGTTGGCGGCTAGAATATCGGTACATTTATTTTTGGTTATTATTATGTATACGATGGCTAGAAAATGGTGGTTCCGTTCCTATAAGACTATAACAATAGGTTTTATTATAGTTTCCCTTTATGTTTCTATAGGCAACGTGGTAATACTTGCCTTGTGTGGTATAAATGCGATACCAGTTTATACAGCTAATAACTTGTTTAGATTTTATGTAAGCTCCTTATCTCAGGTAGTTTTCGCATTTGTAATAATTTATAATGTCCTAATTAATTTAGAGGATCGAAAGAAAAATCTATTCTCTGTGGGACATTTTTACACAGCTAATTACGTAGATAATGAAGAAGACCAGATCTTTGATATAAAGTCGGATTTACGAAGAAGAGTGGTGCTCTACATTATTGTTGAATTGATACTTATATCTTTGGTGGCAGGAGTTATTGGTTCCTTGTCCTTTAGGGTTACAGACTTTGATAGTGATTACACAAGGGCCTATATTTTGCAGTATTCAAAGACGGGATATCTTTCCACCTCTGTTGGAATTGGTCATCTAGAATTTACCATTAGAGTAATTAGTATTATTTCTTGCATGGTAATTCCGGTGGTATCCATTTTCGTATATTCCATTCAGACCTCAGTGCTTTTTCCAATCAGGCACATGACCAATTACCTAAAGAAATTTGGTATGGCAAATTCTGATGAGGAAAGAGTAAGAGTCTTTAAGGAATATGTTAAGCTGCAACCTAAGAGAAAAGGGGATATGCTGATTCTTTATAACAATCTAAACAATGTAATGCAGGACGTTATGGATTACATTGATAAGATTAATAAAGAGCAGGAATTAAAGACGGAGCTTGAGATTGCAAAGCAGGCTAATGAGGCAAAGAATAACTTCCTATCAAGCATTTCTCATGAAATTAGAACTCCGATAAATGCAGTGCTTGGCATGGATGAGTTAATTATTCGAGAGACTAGTGAACGCAATATAAAGCAATATGCTTATAACATAAAAAATGCAGGAAATACCTTACTTTCACTTATTAGTGACGTTTTGGATTTCTCTAAAATTGAAGCTGGAAAAATGGAAATCATAAACATTGAATATGATTTAAGTTCTACTATAAATGACCTAGTGGTAATGATTGATATTAGGGCCAAGGACAAGGGCTTAGCTTTTAACGTATTTGTAGACCCTTACCTTCCCAAAATCCTCTACGGGGACGAATTGAGGCTTAAACAGTGTGTTTTAAATTTACTTACTAACGCAGTTAAGTATACGCCAGAAGGTTCAGTTACCCTAAGGGTTGGCTTTGATGACATAGCAAACGACCAGATAAGGCTTAAAATCTGGGTTGAGGATACGGGCATGGGAATTGCCAAGGAAGATATGGACAAGTTCTTTAGCCCATTTGAAAGACTAGATATGAAGCGCAATAGAACCACAGAAGGCACAGGCCTTGGAATGAGTATTGTAACAAAGCTTCTAGAGATGATGGGCGCTAATTTAAAGGTCTATAGTAAAGTTGGAGTAGGTTCTAGATTTTTAATAGAAATCAATCAAAAAATTATTCGCAGAGAGGTTATGGGTAATTTCGTGGAATCATATATTAAAGCGCAGGATGGAAGTCAGGAGTATTCAGAAAGCTTTAAGGCAGACAATGTAAGAATACTCGTGGTTGATGATACAGAGATGAATTTAATAGTAATTAAGGGCTTGCTTAAAAATACCGGAGTTAAGATAGACACAGCTCTAAGCGGTGTTGAAGCTCTGGGCCTTATAAATACTATAAGGTATGATGTTATTTTCATAGATCATAGAATGCCAAATATGAGCGGCATTGAGCTCTTGCATCTTATGAATGAATCTGAGGAGAATAAAAATGTAGGCGTGCCCGTTATTGCCCTTACTGCCAACGTGGTTTCCGGCGCTAGGGACATGTATCTAAAGGAGGGCTTTACAGACTATATGTCAAAGCCAGTGGATGGGGCAAGACTTGAAGATATGATTGTTAGACTTGTGCCAGAGGAGAAGATTAACCTTCTTATGCCTTTGGAAAATGTATCTAATAGTGAAAAGGAAAAGTCTAGAGAAAGCGCAGCTTCTAGCTCAAATATTACTATTGGAACAAGTAATTACGGCGGCACAGCAGTTAAGAGTCAGGGCGCTAAATTAAACGCAGAGGAGCGTTTTAATAAGGATGTGGAAGGCATCGATTTTGATATGGCGGTGCAAAATTGTGGCGGTGAGGATGTGCTTGAAGAGGTTTTGGAGAATTTCTTAATTAACATTGATTCAAGGCATGACATGATTGAGAAATACTACAAAGAAGGGGATATTAGAAATTACACAATTCAGGTGCATTCAATTAAGAGTTCTGCAAGACTTATAGGCGCTATGGATATTTCCCGTAGGGCTGCAAGCCTCGAGCAGAATGGTATGGATGAAAATGTTGACGAGATCAATAAATTAACACCAAAGTTTTTAGAGGATCTCCTAACATATAAGGACAAAATTAACACTGTTTTGAGAAAGGATGGGGCTAGTAAGGTTTATAAGCCAGAGATTGAAATTAACATGCTAAAGGATGCCTTTAGAAGTCTAGAGGAGCTTGTGGCAGCCTTTGATTTTGATGGAGCGGATTCTATTATGGATATGCTTGATGAATACTTAGTTCCAGCAGAATATCAGGAGGTTTATGACAAGTTAATTCAGCTTATGGCGGCAGTAGATATTGATGGATTAACAGCACTTTTAAAGGAGGTTAATGCAGAAAATTAAAAATCATCTAACTAAATTTTAATGACTAAATATATTGATTGTTGCAAATAAAAAGATTTCTAGTAAAATATAACATTATGGACAAAATTAACTAAGTGAGGTCGAATATGGACAAGAAAGTTCTGTTATTAGGCGATAGCAATTCTTTTATGGTTGGTGCAATTGAAAAAGAGTTAATTAAGGCCCGTTTTAAGGTAACAAGGGCTGAGATTGACGAAGAATCAATTAAGGCTGTTGGTCAATTACCGGAATTGTTTATTATGTATCTAGAGCGCGAATTTGCTTTAAATGATGAGAATTTAATATATATTAATAACCTTTTAAAGGATGATATGGATAGATTATTATACCTTGTTGGTAGTGATAAGGAGGTTAATTCTCTAAAGCCTGCAATTGAGGATGATCTCATATCTGGTATCTTTAAAAGACCGATTAATATTAAAAACTTAACCGTTGTTTTAGAAGAAGTAATGGATAAGCGTTCTAAGATTGAGGAGAAAAAAAGAATATTGGTTTGCGATGATGATGGAACTATGCTAAGAACTATGAAATCATGGCTAAATGAGAAGTATCAGGTATTTATGGTAAATTCTGGTATGAGTGCAATTACCTTCCTTGCAACCAATAAAGTAGATTTGATTTTATTAGACTATGAAATGCCAGTCATTTCAGGGGCTAAGGTTTATGAGATGATAAAAAGTGAGAAAGATACAGCTAATATCCCAGTTATGTTTTTAACTGCAAAGTCAGATAAGGACAGTGTTATGGAGGTTTTATCTCTTAATCCAAAGCCAGAGGCTTATTTGCTTAAGTCTCAGTCAAAAGAGGTAGTTTTATCAAGTATCAATGACTTCTTTGAAAAGCAAAGAAGAGAGAAGTTTAATGAGCTTGGAAAGAATTTAAGAACTTAAGATATAAAAAAAGAGAGGCATAAAGCCTCTCTTTTTAAAAGGAAATTAAAATGAAAAAGAATAGTATGTATTCTTACTTACAACTCATCTATTATTAATTAGTTTAACAACCTAGTACTGAATCAGTTGTTAATCATTAATCACCTAAACCTGAATTGATGATTTCAACGGCTGCAGCCATTGCTTCTTCTTCATCTGGTCCACTTACCTCTAATGTAAATTCTGAACCATACTTTAAGCAAGCACTCATTAGAGCCATAACGCTTTTAGCATTGTAAGTGTTGTTATTAAAATGAATAGTAACTGTACTTGCAAATGGAGTCATCTTCTGACTTAAAACGCTTGCTGGTCTCATGTGCATTCCCTGTTCGTTAACGATTTTTAGTGTCTGTGATACCATAGTCAAATCCTCCTAGTTTATATATCTAATTGCTAATTGTTTCCTTGTTTTCTTGAGAATATTATAACAAATTTATTGCATTATGTTAAGTAATTTATTTACTTAGCAACTTTTTTCTTAAGAAGACCAAGTAGGGCACAACCAACAACTGAACCAATGAGTAAGGCTACAAGGTACATAGGCCAATTACCTACTACAGGGAATACGAAGATTCCACCGTGAGGAGCCATAAGAGTACACTTAAATGCCATTGAAAGAGCACCGGCTACTGCTGAACCCACGATACAAGATGGGATTACACGAAGTGGATCTGCAGCTGCGTAAGGAATAGCACCTTCTGTAATGAAGCAAAGACCCATGATGTAGTTAACAGGACCGTTCTTTCTTTCTGTATCTGTAAACTTGTTCTTGAAAATTGTTGTAGCAAGAGCGATTGCGATTGGAGGAACCATACCACCAATCATAACTGCAGCCATAACATCGTAGTTACCATTTGAAATAGCAGCTAAACCGAAAGCATAAGAAGCCTTGTTGAATGGGCCACCCATATCAATAGCCATCATGCCGGCTACAATCATACCAAGAATAATACTACTAGCACCGCTAAGTGAGCTTAAACCATCTGAGATACCGTTGTTAATAATAGCAACGAGTGGGTTGAAAGCACACATAACAACTGCAATAAGTAAAGTACCAATCAATGGATAGATAAGTACTGGTTTAATACCATCAACTGCCTTTGGTAGGTAATCACAAATCTTCTCTAAGCAAAGAACAATGTAACCACCGACAAAACCTGCAAGTAATGCACCAAGGAAACCTGCAACAGCCTTTGAATCACCGCCAGGTGCTGCAAATGTTGCACCAACAGATGCCATATAACCACCAACGAAACCAACTACAAGACCCGGTCTATCAGCAATACTCATTGCGATATAACCTGCAAGAATTGGGAGCATGAATGAAAATGCGAAACCACCGACATTCTTAAACCATGCCGCAACAGGTGTGTTAGTACCAAAGTTTGCTGGATCAATTGAGTAATCATCAAGTAAGAAGGCAATAGCAATTAAAATACCACCACCAACTACGAATGGAAGCATATGAGATACACCATTCATAAGATGTCTATATACTGAACTTCCTGACTTTGATGAACTTGAAGAGCCTGCGCCACCCTTATGAGTATAAACGCTTGCTTCACCAGAAATAGCCTTATTAATAAGTTCTTCTGGCTTATGAATTCCATCTGAAACAGGAACTTTAATGACTTTCTTGCCATCAAATCTTGCCATTTCAACATTTCTATCAGCAGCGATAATAATGCAATCAGCAGCTGCAATTTCTGCGTCTGTTAATACATTTTTAGCACCACCAGATCCATCAGTCTCAACCTTAATTGATACCCCCATATCTTTAGCCTTTAATTCAAGGGCTTCAGCAGCCATATAAGTATGAGCAATACCTGTAGGGCAAGCTGTTACGGCTAAAACCTGATAAGATGAATTTGTTGCTGGCTTTGGAGTTTCTGTCACAGCTTCAGGGAACTTTTCAGCTTCCTTCTTATCAATGGCCTTTAAGAATTCGTCTGTTGTCTTAGCTTCTACTAAAGCCTTGTCAAATTCTGGGTCCATTAACATTGTCATTAGTCGTGATAGAACTTCAAGATGTGTGTCTGCAGCTGTGTCTGGAGCTGCAATCATGAAAAGTAAATTAGATGGCTGACCATCTAGAGCTTCGTAGTCAACGCCAGAAGGAGCTGTAATAGCTACAAGTCCGACCTTCTTTACTGCGCTAGACTTACCATGAGGAATAGCAATTCCCTGGCCTACAGCTGTTGAACCCTTAGCTTCACGAGCTTTAATAGCTTCTGTAAATGCTGCAGGGTCGCTTAGATTACCTACAGAGTCGTGCAATGCAACTAACTGTGCAATAGCATCGTCTTTGTCCTTTAGACCAACACCAAGGCGTATGCCTTTTGGGTCTAACAAATCAGTTACTCTCATATAAAAACCTCCAATCTATACGCGCTAAATATCTGTTTAACAGATAAAGTCGCCATCAACAATTTTTTGACGCTGGATATCAATAGTTTTCTTATCAGCAAGGCCTGGTAGAACGGCAGTAGCTGAACCTGCAGCTGAGCCAAGAGCTAAAGCCTCGTAATAATCCTTTGTCTTTAGATATCCCGCAAGAAAACCTGCCACCATTGAATCACCGGAACCAACAGTGTTTACAGCCTTTCCTGATGGAGCACCCATTTGAATAGGTTCTCCGGTTTCTGGTATTAGTAAAGCCCCACGCTTTCCTAATGACACCAATACATTAATTGCCCCGCGGTCTTGTAAAATACGACCATATTTAATTATGTCTTCATCTGTTTCGATGTTGACATTAAATAATTCACCCAATTCAGCCTGATTAGGCTTAACAAGGAATGGCTTATAAGGTAAAACCTTCATAAGTAAATCCTTAGTTGCATCTACAACTTTAATAACATCTTTTCCCTCAAGGGATTTTAAGATCTTCTCGTAGATGTCGCTTGGAAGTGTCTTTGGGATACTTCCTGCTAAAATGATGCAATCACCGTCTTTTATTGCATCGATTTTCTTAAATAATGCATCAATTGAGGCCTGATCAATATCGGGACCCTGTGCATTAATTTCTGTTTCTTTGCTAGCTTTAAGTTTAACATTGATTCTTGAGATTCCCCTAGGAAGCTTAATGAAATCAGTTGTTACCCCCATTTTGGCAACGCCTTCATTAATAGCATCTCCAGTAAATCCAGCAATAAATCCAAGAGAAACATTAGAGATTCCAAGTTCGTTTAAAACAACAGAAACATTGATTCCCTTACCGCCGTAATAGAGTTCTTCGCTCTGGCTTCTATTGGTCTCGCCAATATCTAAATCGCCATTCATTCTCATTACGTAATCAAGAGCCGGGTTAAAAGTAATTGTGTAAACCACTTTAAATCCTCCTTTCTAAAGAATTTATCTTGCCAAAATCTCCCATAATTAAGTGAAACTAAATTAGTTCTTTTTTAACTCTTTTATTACGGTAAGATTTTTAAAATACTTAAAAGTTTCAGGAATGTAGTCAGTAACAATACTTGTTCCATTTAAATTTGAAAAACTAATAGTTGATAGTAAGCCAAACTTTGTATGATCCACTAAAACATAAGAAGTATATGAACGCTCAATTGCCTTAGTCTTTATGAGTGCCTCATCTACGTCTGGTGTTGTAAAACCAGCTTCTTTAGTAATACCGTTAGCTCCAAGGAAGGCCTTAGTAAAGTTGTACTTATAAATACTATCAATACATTCAGGACCTACAATAGCCTCTGTCTCAGGTCTTATGCGACCTCCGACGATATAAACCTTGTAACCCTTAGATGCTAATTTAGCGGCATGTACAATACCGTTTGTAACAAATGTAGCCTTACTACCCTTTAGATAATCTATTAATTTTAAAGTTGTTGTTCCTGAATCTATAAATACTAAATCTTCATCGTGAATAAGAGATGCTGCATACTTAGCAATAATATCTTTCTCTTCGACATTAATCTTTGCTCTTTCTGGAACATTAAACTCCTTAACACGAGTTGGTTCTTGAATAGCAGTAGCACCACCAAAGACCTTTATTAAGAGCCCCTTCTTATCAAGTGCATTAAGGTCACGACGGACTGTTGCCTCTGAAACTCCTAATAATTCTACTAGTTGTGCAACAGTTACAGTGTTCTTATCATTTACAGTTTTAACTATGATGTCATGTCTTTCTTTGGTTAGCATAAAAGCTCCTTTCTTTAAAATGTAGATTCATCTAAAATGGACTATGTTATATTAATAACTTATCATGTTATTAGTATAATGTCAATCAAAATCAATCAAAATCGAAAAAAATAACAAATTATGTCTGATTATTTTTGACGATTTCAAAATAAAAAAAGGACCACTAAAGTGGTCCTTATAAATTAATTAGATTTTAGTATCGAAGGAACTTCCAGAACTTCCAAGCTCGGCCATAACTTCTGCAAACGAGCTCTGATTTGTGGTAGAATCTTCCTTGGTCAACGTTTCAATACTAGCAGTTTTGGTGGATTTGCTAATACTGTCATTTCGATTAACATAGTTATTACTTGAAAGAAAATTCCTAGGATAGTCAAGATAGTTTCTAAAATCGCTCATGTTGACATCCCCTTTTTAAGAACAAAACTTAATTATCATCTCTTCCGTTATAGTATAATTATACTCTTGTATCAGCAGAAATACAATAGAAACTACAGATTAAATATAGTTTCTTGGATTATTTATATAATTATTGTGCATTTTGGCCTAAGATAGATTTTCATAATTATAAAAATGTAAAATTTGCACGTTAATGAATAAAAAGATGTAAATTTATTCTTTTTAAAGATTAAACAATATGATAATATAAATCTTGTAAAGCAAAAGACAAAAAATTTAATGAAACAAAAAATAAATGAAAAGGGGTAAATTATGATACAGGTAAATAATTTATTTAACAACGCAAACATTAAGTGCATCGAAAATAAGGGTCACTATCAGGTAATTGAATATCAGTCAGATAAGTCAGTTAATCCATATACAGCTGCGACAGCTTATTTTATGCAGCAGATGAATGTTAAGAGAAGACAGCTTTTATGTACTCTTAATGGTGAGGCAGTAAAGTTACAGGCAGGCGCTATGCAGTGGCATACAGGTGGAATTCAGATGGATTCAAATGTAGGCGGCGTTGGCGGTTTTGTAGGTAAGATGATTAAGGGCTCAGTTACTGGTGAATCTGCAATTAAGCCAATTTATCATGGTGCTGGTTACTTAATGCTTGAGCCAACTTACAGACATCTTTTAATTGAAGATGTTGCTAGCTGGGGTCCACAGGGTGTTGTTTTAGATGATGGCCTTTTCCTTGCTTGCGATGCTAATCTTGCTGATCATGTTGTAGCGCGTAATAATGCTAGTTCAGCACTTCTTGGTGGTGAAGGTTTATTTAACCTTTGCTTACAGGGACAGGGTCTTGCAGTATTAGAAAGTAACTTCCCAAGAGAGGAATTACTTGAGATTAATCTTGAAAATGATGAAGTAAGAATCGATGGTAACATGGCCATTGCATGGTCTGGCTCATTAGCTTTCTCTGTTGAAAAGTCTACTAAGTCATTAATCGGTTCAGGCCTTAGTGGTGAAGGCTTAGTAAATGTATATAGAGGAACAGGTAAGATTCTTATGGCTCCAGTTATGGATGGCACTACAATGTCTACAAGTAACAGCGCTCAGCAGAGTTCAAAATCATCTTCTAATGGTCTATTATCAAGTGTAGCTACAAGTGTATTTAGCTAAGATGGTTTGAGTGACTATTTGATATATCATAATAAGAAGTCAGACAATACTTTTTAAAATTAATTTTTTCACAATCTTATTTGAAAAAGAGAAGATAATACTTTATAATGTCCTAGGTGAATTTTTAATAAGTCGCCTAGGACATATTTACTTTTATTTTGGAGGTCACTATGAGTGAAAAAAATTCTGGAGCGATTCGTGATGCTAGACAACTAGGAATTCCTAAGATGTTAATTCTTGGTTTACAGCATATGTTTGCGATGTTCGGCTCAACAATTCTTGTCCCAATTCTTGTTTCTGGATATTTTAGCGCAGCTTGCGGTGAAGAATTAACAAGAGGTTTGACTGTTTCTGTTACATTATTCTGTGCAGGCGTTGGTACTTTAATGTTCCATTTTTGTTCTAAGTTAAAGGTTCCAGCATTCCTTGGATCATCTTTTGCATTCCTTGGAGGTTTTAGTACAGTTGCTAATTTAAATAATGGCATGTATGCAACAATGTCAGCTAATGACAAGGCTGCATATGCATGTGGTGGTGTTGTAGTGGCAGGTGCACTTTATCTTATACTTGCACTTATTATTAAACTAGTAGGTGTTAATAGAGTTATGAAGTTCTTACCACCTGTAGTTACAGGACCAATTATTATTTGTATCGGTTTATCACTTGCTAGCTCAGCTATTTCAAGTGCATCAACAAACTGGTTATTAGCAATTATAGCTTTAGGTGTTATAATTATATTTAACATCTGGGGTAAGGGAATGTTTAAAATTATTCCTATCCTTATGGGCGTAGTAATTTCTTATGTAGTTGCAGTTATTCTTAATGCATGTGGAATTACTAATCCTGATGGCTCAGCAATTCTTAACTTTAGTTCCGTTGCTTCTGCTAGTTGGGTAGGTATTCCAGCATTCCAGATTTGTAAATTTGATGTTACAGCTATTTTAGTTATGGCTCCAATCGCCATTGCTTCTATGATGGAGCATATTGGTGATATGTCAGCTATTTCAGCTACTGTTGAAGAGAATTTTATTGAAGATCCAGGTCTTCATAGAACTTTAATGGGTGATGGTATTGCAACAGCTTTCGCTGGTTTAGTAGGTGGACCTGCTAATACAACATACGGTGAGAATACAGGTGTATTAGAGCTTTCAAGAGTTCATGATCCACGAGTAATTAGACTTGCAGCTGTATTTGCAATTGTTCTTTCCTTCATTCCTAAGTTCTCATCAATTATTGCAACAATGCCAACAGCTATTATCGGTGGTGTATCATTTATGCTTTACGGTATGATTTCAGCTATTGGTGTTCGTAACGTAGTTGAGAACAGAGTTGACTTAACAAAGTCTAGAAACTTAATTATTGCAGGCGTAATCTTCGTTTGTGGTTTAGGCTTCTCAGACGGTTTAACATTTGCTGTAGGAAGTGCCGAGATTACACTTACAGGCCTCGCTATTGCAGCTATTGTTGGTATTTTACTTAACGCAATTTTACCAGGTAACGATTATACATTCGGTTCTAATCCAAGTGGAGACAAGAGCCGTGGTGTATATGTAATGAACACAGACAATAAGGAGAAATAGTATGAATTTTGATAATGAAGAGAATGTAGTAGTATTTAAGCATCCACTTATCCAGCATAAGATTTCATTGCTTAGAGATAAGGCTACAGGTACAAATGAATTTAGAAAGTTAGTAGAAGAAATCGCTATGCTTGAAGGTTATGAAGCATTAGCTGATCTTCCAGTAGAAGACGTAGAAATCGATACACCAATCGAAACATGCATGACTCCAATGATCGCAGGTAGAAAGCTTGCTATCGTTCCTATTCTTCGTGCAGGTCTTGGTATGGTTCCAGGTGTTTTAAGCCTTGTTCCATCTGCTAAGGTTGGTCATATTGGTATGTATAGAGATGAAGAAACACATGAGCCAGTTCCTTACTACTGCAAGCTTCCTCATCCAATCGAAGAAAGAACAATCGTTGTAACAGATCCTATGCTTGCAACAGGTGGTTCAGCAATCGATGCAATCGATCAGATTAAGAAGACAGGTGGTAAGACAATTAAGTTTATGTGTATTATTGCTGCTCCAGAAGGTCTTGAGAGATTACACAAGGCACACCCAGATGTTCAGATTTATGTTGGACACCTTGATAGAGAATTAAATAAGGATGCATATATCTGTCCAGGTCTTGGCGATGCTGGTGATAGAATTTTTGGTACTAAGTAATGAATAATTTAAAAGAAATAATCGAAGGTAATATGAATGGAGCCATTAAAAAAGGCTCCATGAAAACTACAAAACTAATCTTAATGGGCATTCTTGCAGGTATGTTTATTGCCTTAGGTGGTGCAACAAGTAACACAGCAGTTCACAACATTTCTAATGTTGGAATTGCTAGAACTGTTGCAGGAACAATTTTCCCTGTAGGTTTACTTATGATAGTTTTAGTTGGGGGCGAGCTATTTACAGGAAACTGTTTAATGATTATGTCTTGCCTCGACAAGAAGACTAAAGTAATTAATCTTATAAGAAATCTTATAATTGTATTTTGCTCTAACTTAATAGGTTCACTTATTATTGTGGCTTTAATTTATTTTAGCGGTAATCTTGATTATACATCAGGTGCCCTTGGAGCTTATTCAATTAAAGTAGCGCTAGGAAAGGCAACAATTACTCCAGTAAAGGCTGTAACTTCAGGTATTCTTTGTAATATCTTAGTGTGTATGGCTATTTTAATGGGAGCTTCAGCTAAGGAAGTGGCAGGAAAGATTTTAGCTATCTTCTTCCCTATCTTCGCTTTCGTAATTGGCGGTTTCGAGCACGTTGTTGCTAATATGTTTTATATTCCTATTGGATTGTTTGCAAAGCACAATGACAGCTATGTGGCTAAGGCAGAAGAACTTTACGGCCTAACAGCTGATAAGCTAGCAGACTTAAACATTGCTTCAATGTTTCATAATTTCTTATTCGTAGCAATAGGTAATATCCTTGGTGGAATGATTTTCGTAGGATTAATTTACTATATTGTTTATAAAAAAGAAGATTAATACATGAGAATGTGTGAATAATAAGTGTGATATCCATTTTTATTTGAAATTTATGATTTCATGAATATGGATATCGCATTTTTTTTATGCCAAAAAACGTTTTAAACACATAGTAAATATAAAAGTGCGATCAATAAAATTTTATTTCCAAAAAGTGCATAGTTTAAAATTGATAATAATTATAAACTATGATATATTTTTGCTTGTGGAAGAAACTCAAAGGAAAAGGTACGTTATGAATTAGGGTGTATAATGTGTTTTTTGAATAATTCCGCACGAACACAAATTATTCAAGGAGGGCTTATGAGTTTAATTGTAAGTAATTTAACAAAAAAGTACGGAAGCAAAACGGTTGTTGATAACATTTCCTTCGAAATGAATGAGCCAGGGGTTTACGCTTTACTTGGTAGTAATGGTGCTGGTAAGACAACATCCATAAGAATGATATTAGGAATGCTTGAGAAAAATGGTGGTGAAGTTACATGGAATGGACAGCCACTTAATTTTGATACATGTAATATCGGATACTTGGCAGAGGAGAGAGGCCTTTATCCTAAGTATTCATTACTTGATCAGATAAGATATTTTGGTAATTTAAGAGGAGTTACAGGAAAAGAACTTGATAAGAGAATAAAGTACTGGGCTAAGAGACTTAAGGTGGAAGAATACATTTACCCACACTTTGAAGGAGTTGAATCAGGAAAGATTGGTAGTGCTAATAATGTAAATTCTGGTAAGAAATCACTTTTTGCTGCTAGAAGAACAGCTACAATTAAGAAGGTTAAGCCAAAGACAGCAGATCAGTTATCAAAGGGTAATCAGCAAAAGATTCAGTTCCTTATTGCCATGTTATCAAACCCTGATTTAATCGTGCTTGATGAGCCATTTTCAGGATTAGATCCAGTAAATACAGATATCTTAAAGGATGTAGTAAGAGAGCAGATTGCTAATGGCAAGTATATCATTATGTCTAGCCATCAGATGGAAGTTGTAGAAGAGTTCTGTACTGATATCACAATCCTTTCAAGAGCTAAGGCTGTAGTTTCAGGTAATTTAAATGAGATTAAGAAATCTTACGGAAGAGTTAACCTTTATATTAAGACAGAAGTGGATATCACAGATTATATTAACAAGGCCGGTGTAGAACTTGTTAATGAAAAGGATAAAGAATATACATGTAAGGTTACAGGAGATGAGCAGGCTAATGCCTTACTTAGAACTTTAATTGACAATAACATAACAGTTATTAGATTCGACTTAAGCGAACTTTCACTACATGAAATCTTCGTTAAGGAAGTAGGTGCATAATATGGCAGGTTCTAAAAAGGAAAATATTTATAGTCTTAAAGGCTTAAAGTCAGTTTATAAATTTACTACAGGCCAGATGTTTAAGTCTAAATCATACCTTATAGGACTCATTACACTTGTATTGTTAATGTGGTTTATGGGCCCTTTAATGATGGTTTCGGGAAACTTAGGCGCAACATCTGCATCCTCAGCTATAGATGACTATAATGATAAGGATATTGTATCTATCAATGGAATTATTGTGTGTAACGGTACTGAGATTGAGCTAAGCAAAGAAGATGTTTCTAGCGCTATTGGGGAGAATCTAGCTAATACTTATATTGCAGTGACAAAGGATGCCCTAAGCTATGAGGCGGAATTAGCAGAGTTTAGCAATTCTGTTAGCGTAGATGAAAGTCTTGGTGAAAATGTAGAAGCTAAGGATACTTTAATCACAGTATATTTAACTACAGATTATGAAAATGCATCTTATTTAGTAGATGGTGTTGTCTCAGATAATAGCGTAATTTCCAATGCAACACTTGATAAGGTGCTTGATTCTATCTCAGATACTTTTAATGCTAAAAGATATGAGCAGGCTGGTGTTTCAAGCCTTGATGTGCAGTATGTAATGTCAGGAGTTAGTACAAACGATTCTATGACATCAACAGAATACAATGACATGATTAATAATAAGAATTCTGAGGAAGAGATTTTTACAATTTCATATCAGATGTCACTTTTGATGGTAATTTTAATTTCTCTTTCAATTTCATATATTGTTACAGTTGTTATGGAAGAAAAGTCGTCAAAGCTTGCAGAAACAATCCTTGTAAGTGTACGTCCACTAGCCCTTATAGCAGGTAAGATATTAGCGGTTATGACATACATTTTCACAATTATTATTCTTGGAACAGTGGGTTCCTTAATTTCTAATAGTGTGTGCAAGGCATTACTTAATTTAGAGTATGAAATCGACTTTATTGATTTCTCAGTTGTATTTAGTAAGGGACCAATTGTGGTAGCTGTAATTTTAATTTCTCTTATTTGTACTTACCTTATTTTCTCGATTTTTGCAGGAATTATGGGAAGTGCTTGTAACAAGATGGAGGATATTCAGTCAAGCATTCAGGTGGTTGCTACAGTAAATATGGTTGTAGCTTTTGTGGCTATGTTTGGACCACAGTTCTTTGACGAGAAGATAATGCTTGTGTTAAGCATAATACCTCCATTCTCATGCTATTTTGCGCCAATCACATATATGCTTGGAGATTTACCTTTAATTGCAATGATTATTTCTATTATTATCGAAGTATTAGTTGTTGCTGCTTTAGCAATGCTTTGCGCTAAGGTTTATCGTACACTTATTTTAAGTGATGACCATAGATATAAGTTTATGGATATTATTAAATTAGCTAGAAAAAAGGAGGAGGTAACAAATGTTTAAGAATTTCTCTAAAGTTTTTGCCTTCACTTTTAAGAACATGGCAAATACAAAATCCTTTAAATCACTAACTGCATTTCTTGCCCTTGTGCTACTTATAGCACCAACAGTTTTATTCTTGCTTACAACTAAGGATGGTAAGGGTGAAGTTGAGGATGTAGCTTTAAATGAATGTGGACTTGAGAGCATTTACGTTGTAAATCAAGTAAGCTCTTCAGATGTAAACTTTAATGCCTTAAATACTCTTGCAGAAGATGGATACGATAATATTGTTTATGTGAATGAAGAAAATTTAAACACAGCCCTTAAGCTTTCAGATGAAGCAGCGGGGCAAGGCAAGAAAGTAGCGGTATTGCAGCTATTTTCAAAGGATGACTTAATTGAAACAAACCTTATAGTACCGGATGCCTTAGCAGATGATGAGAAGGAAATCAATAACTATAACAAGTTCATTAATAAGTATTCTAATATCTTTGCTGTGATGTCTCTTGGTTTAAGTACAGACCAGATTATGACAATCGCTATGAATACTGACGTTAATAGCTATGATTACACTGGCTATAATACTGGTATTAGTAAAAATGATAAGCTAAATGAACTTGATACAGAAACTGCAGATTCCTACGTTCGTGACGTTATTATTAAGGCCCTTAAGTACATAGTGCCATTCATAAATTTAATGTTTTTCTACTTTATGGTATTGTTCTATTGTCAGGGCGTGACTCAGGCCTTAGTTGTGGAGAAGCAAAACAAATTAATGGATACCATGCTGGTTTCTGTTAAGCCAGAAGCTCTTGCAGCGGGTAAGGTAATTGGAATTAACTGTGCAGCTATTTTACAGGTGGTAATCTGGGTATTAAGTTTAGTTGTTGGCCTAGTTTCAGGTGTGCTTATTACAGATCATTTTAGACCAGGTAACACAAATCCAGTGATTTATTTCCTTAAGAATTTAAATCGCTATGATATCTTTAATCCTTTATATGTTGTAATAGCTATAATGATTTTTATTCTTGGCTTTGTATTATACTCAAGCCTTTCAGCTATTGCAGGTGCTTTATCTACAACTAGAGAAGAGGCAGCAAGTAATAATTATATTTATGTTTTAGCGCTTCTAGCTTCGTATTTTGGAGTTTTATTTGGAGGAGTACTACAAGGTGGAACTTGTCCAATTTGGGCTAGTTTAATTCCATTTACGGCAGCCCTAATTGTACCGGGCTTTGCACTACTTGGAGCTATATCAACAGGCCAGTTAATTGCGTCACTAGCAGTTAGCATAGTAGTATCAGTAATTCTTGTGATATTATCAGGACGTTTATATAGAGTTACAGCCTTGTTTAAGGGAAACAAGATTTCTTTTGCTAAAATGCTTAAAATAATCTTTACATCTAATAGTTAATGTAAGTATAATAAAAAAAGATAAATAAGTATTAGCGTAGCATTATGCTACGCTTTTACTTTAGGCGTGATTACAAATAAATAATAATCTTGCTAATAAATAGAAAAGAGAGGTGACATAAATGAAAGATAATAATATATCTGAAGCTATAAGATATGTTGGCGTTGATGACAAGGACTTAGATCTTTTTGAAAGTCAGTATAAAGTTCCAAATGGTGTTTCATACAATTCATATGTTATTCTAGATGATAAAATTACAGTAATGGATGGCGTAGATGATAGAGGAGAAGACGAGTGGCTTGCTAATATCGAGAAATTACTTGAGGGAAAGAAGCCAGACTACCTAGTTGTATTACATTTTGAACCAGATCATTCAGGCGGAATTGAGAAGTTCTTAGTTAAGTATCCAGAGACAACAGTTGTGGGAAATGCAAAGACATTTTCAGTGGGCTCAAACTTCGTAGAGTTAGATAAGTACCCACAGCATCTTGTTAAGGAAGGGGACGAGCTTTGCCTTGGTAAGCATACATTAAAGTTTATGATGGCTCCAATGGTACACTGGCCAGAGGTTATGCTTGCTTTCGAAGAGACAGAAGGAGTTTTATTCTCAGCTGATGCCTTCGGTAAGTTTGGCGCTCTTGAATTTGAAGAGGACAACTGGGCTGACGAGGCTAGAAGATACTATATCAATATCGTTGGTAAGTATGGTGCTCCAGTTCAGACAGTTCTTAAGAAGGCTGCAGCTCTTGATATTAAGAAGATTGCTCCACTTCATGGACCAGTTTTATCTGAAAATCTTTCTTACTATATTGGCTTATACGACACATGGAGCAGCTATAAGCCAGAAGAATCCGGCGTTTTAGTAGCTTATGCTTCAATTCATGGCAATACAGAACTAGTTGCTAAGTATGTGGCTAAGAAGCTTGAAGAAAAGGGTGAGAAGGTAGTTCTTACAGACCTTACAAGACAGGACAAGTCTCAGGCTGTAGCAGATGCCTTTAGATTTGATAGAATGGTACTTGCTGCATCAAGCTATGATGGTGGCGTATTTATTCCTATGGAAGACTTCCTTGTTGACCTTTCTTATAAGACATACCAGAATCGTAAGGTCGCTCTTATTGAGAACGGATCTTGGGGTCCAACAGCTGGTCGTAAGATGAAGGGACATATTGAAGGCTTTAAGAATGTAGAAATTATTGGCGATATGGTTACAATTAAGTCTAGAGCTAAGGATGCTGATTATGCAAATGTAGACGCTTTAATAGAGGCTGTTGTAGCAGCTAAGAACTAAATTCTGTCAGGTTTTGGTGGAGTTTATAAAATTAAATATAGCGAAATGTAGATTATAAGCGAAATGGAATAGAGGTTTGAGAAAAATTTTCTTAAATCTCTATTTTTTTGTTGACAAATTATCAAAGATTGCATACAATCTAATTGAAAGCAATTAAACAGGAAATACTTAAATCTGTTATTTACTAAAAAATATATGGTGACATCTACTAACTAACATTGTATAAAAGTTTATGTTATAATAGCTTTAAGTAGTTCGTGTCAATTAAAAGTTTAAATATGGAGGTTCAGTATGAGTTTTTATGATTATTCAGTAACAACACCAGATGGTACAGAGGTTTCTATGTCAGATTTCAAGGACAAGGTAGTTTTAGTTGTTAATACAGCAACAGGATGTGGATTCACACCACACTATAAGGATCTTGAAGCAATGTATGAGAAGTTCCACGAGCAGGGATTTGAAATTGTTGATGTTCCATGCAATCAGTTTGCAGGACAGACACCAGGTAATGATGAGGAAATTCATGAATTTTGCCAGTTAAAGTACAATACACAGTTCCCTCAGTACAAGAAGAGTGATGTTAATGGTGAAACTGCAATCCCATTATTTAAATATTTAAAGAGCCAGAAGGGCTTTGAAGGTTTTGGTAAAGGACCTAAGGCATTAGCAATGAGCGCTATGCTTAAGAAGATCGATAGTGATTATAAGAATAATTCAGAGATTAAGTGGAACTTTACTAAGTTTGTTGTAAATAGACAGGGTGAGGTTGTTGCTAGATTTGAACCAACAACTAAGATGTCAGAAGTTGAAAAGTGTGTTGCAAGTCTTATCTAGTTAGACTATAGTAGTTAATACATTTATAATACGATTAGGAAAAAGGAGGAAGCCATGAGATACGATGTAGCAATCATTGGAACAGGACCAGGCGGTGTTTCTGCGGCCCTAACTCTTAAGAATAGAGGTAAGAATATAATCATGATTGGTAGTAAGCAGTCTGCTAAGGTTAGCAAGGCACATGCTATCATGAATTATCCAGGTTTACCTAATGTTACAGGAGCCCAGCTTGCAGATGCCTTTAGTAAGCACCTTGAACTAGCTGGAGTTGAAATTACAGAAGATAGAGTAAGTACAATATATGATATGGGTGATTTCTTCGGAATTCAGGGCGGTAACGAGATGTATGAAGCAAGTGCAGTTATTCTTGCAACAGGTGTAGTTACTGGTAAGGCAATTCCAGGTGAAGATGCACTTTTAGGTAATGGTGTAAGTTACTGTGCAACATGTGATGCCCCACTTTACAAGGGTAAGGATGTGGCAGTAATTGGCTATAGCAAGAAGGAAGAAGAAGAGGCTGCTTTCCTTTCAGAGGTTTGTGCTAACGTAACTTATATTCCAATGTATAAGGAAGAGTTAGATTTACCAGAATCTGTTAAGGTTGTAAATGTAAAGCCTACAGAAATTGCAAAAGAAGATACAAAGAGAATTATTAAGTCAGAGGGTGACGATATTGCAGTAGACTGCGTATTTGTTCTTAGAGATGCAATCTCTCCAGGACAGTTAGTACCAGGCCTTGAGACAGAAGGCGCTCACGTTGTTGTTAAGCGTGACATGTCTACTAATATTAAGGGATGCTTTGCTTGTGGAGATATTACAGGCTTACCTTACCAGTACGTTAAGTCAGCTGGTGAAGGAAATGTAGCAGCACTTTCAGCTGTAACATATTTAGCAACACTTCCAAAGCAGGCATAATAATTACGCTTCATCTTAAACTAGGCCTTAGGCCAAAAGCTTAGGGCCAACTCTAATTAAATACATATTTTTAGACGAGATGACTCCCGCCACTTTAAAGTGGTGGGGGTTATTTTATTGACTTTTATTAAGTTCTAAAATAAATATAAACTTTACCGTTCTAAAGTATTAAGACTCTATGACTTAAATCACACTTATTTATTATAAATTTTATTGAAATATAGGCCTTAAAGCTAGTGTTTATGGGAAACTCACCAGACGATGCTAATATTTACATAAGCTATTTAAAGTGTTAAAATTATATAAAATATCAGAGAGAATTGAAAAGGAGTATTATGAAGAGAAAGATAGTTTTATCTCTAATTTTATGTCTAGCAGTGACTTTTACTGCCTGTTTAGAGACAGAAAAAAAGAATAATAAGCAAGATATTAATATAACACAAAATCAGGAAGGCGTGACATTTACTGATTCCCTAGGTCGTGAGCTTACAGTTTCAAAGGCTGATAGAGTTGTTACCCTACTTGGAAGTTTTTGCGATGAGTGGATGGTAGCAGGCGGAAGCGTTGTTGGTACAGCTAGCGATACATTTACAAGTTATGACTTTGTCTTTGATGAATCAGTGGCTAATACAGGTAGTAATTTACATCCAGATGTGGAAAATATTATTAATTTAGAGCCAGATTTAGTAATTGCATCAAGCAAGTTAGATGGTCAGGTTGAAATTAAGGAAACGTTAGAGAATGCAGGTATAACAGTTGCCTATTTTAATGTAGATAATTTTGATGATTACTCAAAAACAATGGAGATTTTTACAACTATTACAAAAAGAGATGACTTATATAAGCAAAATGTAACAGATGTTAGTAATCAGATTGAAGCAGCTAAAAGTCAGATTGATGGCAGAAAGCCAAAGGTTTTATTTATACGAGCAGCCGCTTCTTCAGTTAAGGTTAAAACAAGTACTGGTACAGTTGGTGGCGAGATTTTAAAGGATTTAGATACAGTTAATATTGCAGATTCTAATAAGAGTTTAGAAGACTTAAGTATGGAGGCTATTTTACTTGAAGATCCAGATTATATCTTTGTTACAGTTCAGGGCAGTGATGTAGATAAGGCCCTAGAAAATGTAAATAAGCTTTTAATTAGTAATCCGGCATGGAATTCACTTACAGCTGTTAAGAATAATAACTATTATGTTTTAGATAAGATGTTATATAACTCTAAACCAAATGCAAAATGGGGAGAGGCTTACAAGAAACTAGCAGATATTATTTATCCTAAAAACTAAAAGGGAAGGGAATTGACTATGGCTTATTTTCCGTTTTTTATGGATGTAACAAATCTACATGGACTTATAATTGGCGGTGGAAACATTGCTTTAGAAAAAGTGGAAAGGTTGTTAGCATTTGACGCAAAAATCACTTTAATAGCAGATAGAATATCTGATGAAATTAAAAAATATGCAGATAGAATGGAACTTATTGAAGAAAAGTATTATAAAGAAATCCTAGAAAAGGCGGATTACGTGGTAGCTGCCACAGATAATACTAAGCTTAATGAGATAGTATATAGTGATGCTAGGAAGTTAAATCTTCTTGTAAATGTGGTAGATGTGCCAGATATGTGTGATTTTATTTTTCCATCGGTTATGAAAAAGGGAAAGCTTGTTGTGGGGGTATCTACAAGTGGAGCTGGACCTCAGGTAGCCATAAGACTTAGAAAGAAAATAGAAGAATCAATTCCTAGTGATATTGAAGAAATTCTAGATCAATTAGCAGAGGCTAGAATAGTTGCTAAAGAAACAATGCCAGATTCAGGCAAAAGACGTAAGTACTTAATTGATTTAGCCAACGAATTATTAGATAGGACTGGACTATGATAAAAAATAATTTTTGTAAAAAAAGCATTCTTGTTTTTGTATTTATTTTACTAGTTATCTTTTCCATACTTGGATTAGTTTATGGCAGTGTAAACATTCCCTTAAAGGATCTTTTAAATGTTTTGTCTTTTAGGGATACAAGTTCTAAGATGGCTGTAATAATTTGGTCGGTGCGTTTACCAAGAGTGCTTGGAGGAATTCTTGCAGGCGCTGGTTTAGGAATAGCAGGGGTCATTCTGCAAAGTGTAATGAACAATGCCCTAGCAAGTCCTAATACCATAGGTGTTAATTCAGGTGCAGGCTTTTTTGTAATGCTTTCTATGATAATTGCACCTAATAACTTATTTTTAAAACCGATGATGGCTTTTATTGGTGCATTTGTAACATCTCTTGTAATACTAACTTTGGCTTATATTGCAGAAAAGTCAAGAATTACTATTGTTTTGGCAGGTATTACAATTTCTAGCTTTTTATCAGCGGGTATGAGTGTAATAAAAGTTTTAGATTCAGATGTTAATGTAAATGCAACTAATTTCCTAGTAGGCTCTCTAGCTGGAGTTACAATGGATGCTCTTTTTTTACCTGCTATAGGAATTTCCATAGCGATTATAATTACAATTATTCTTTCTAAGGCTCTAAATATCTTAGCTTTAGGAGATGGTGTAGCTTACTCGGTTGGCCTTAGAGTAAACTTATTTAGAATGATTTTTGTAATTATTGCCAGTTTTCTAGCAGGCCTAGTTGTAAGTTTTGCAGGTTTAATAGGCTTTGTGGGCTTAATTGTGCCTCATATAGCTAGAAGCATTTTTGGAAATGATGCCAAAATTTTAGTTCCATCATCAATGCTTATTGCATCTTTACTTGTAGTAGTTGCTGACCTTTTGGGACGAGTTATATTTGCACCATATGAATTAGCAGTAGGAATTTTATTGTCCCTTGCAGGAGGCCCATTTTTCCTATATTTACTCATGAGAAAAGGAGGTAGAAGACTTAATGCTTAAGTTTTGTAATGTTAGTGTGGAAGTCTCAAAAACTCCAATCTTAAAGGATATTTCTGTTTCTTTTAAAGAGGGAAAGATTACAGCTATTATTGGACCTAATGGTTGTGGTAAAACTACTCTTTTACAGACTCTTAATGGTATGAGTAAGGTGACTTCAGGAAAAATATTTCTTAATGATGAAGATTTCTTGTTATTAGGCTTTAGACAAAGAGCGAAAAGGCTCTCATTTATGCCTCAGTTTAGGGATAATAACTTGAATATTTCAGTAAAGAAATTAGTGGAGCATGGTAGATTTTCTTATATGGGCTTTACAAGAAAAATGAGTAAAGAGGATAAGTCGGCCATTATGGGAGCTCTAGAATACACTAATCTTTTAGATTATAAAGACAAAATACTAAATGAATTATCAGGAGGTTTACAGCAGCGTGTCTTTTTAAGTATGCAGCTAGCTCAAAATAGCCCTTATATGGTTATGGACGAACCTATGAATTTCCTGGATTTTGCTAGTAAAAGAGATATCTATAGGCTTATTAGAGATCTTGCAAAAAAAGGAAAGACAGTGGTTATTGTAATGCATGATATAGGTCAGGCTCTTAAACTTGCTGATGAAATTGTTGTTATGAAAGATAGAAAAGTTGTGGCCTGCAATAGCCCTAAAGCCTGCATAGATTCAGGCGTTATAGAAGAAGTTTTTGATTGTAAGATAAAAAGTGTAGAAGTTGATGGAGAAACAGAATACTTAGTAATATAGTTAATATTAAATTCTAAAAAAGCTAATATTCGAAAGGATTAGATATTTAGTCTATGAACAGTAAGGTAAAATCAAGAAATGTCCTAAATAAGTTATCTAAAGAAAGTAGAGATAATCTTTTTAAATTGGGCAAGCTTATTAATAAGGACAAGGGCGAAGTGCTCTTTATTGAAAGAGATAAAATAGAGTATATGTACATAATCGTTGAGGGTTATGTTTCCCTATACAGAAATTCTAGATATGGGGATGAAAGAGTTATATTTATATGCACTGAAGGAGAAATTATTAACGAGGTATGCATGCAAGATGATAAAACATCAATTGCTGCTAAAACACTAAGTGAAGTAAGCTTACTTAAAATTTATGTTAAGGACTTAGATAAGTATTTTGCTAAGGACTATGAAGCCTTTAGAATTGTATATAATTCTCTAGCTCATAAACTAAGAAGATTGTATAGACAAACAGGTAATTCTAACGGAACTTTCCCAATTGAGAAAAGACTTGCAGCAAGATTGTGGAAACTTGCAAGAGACTATGGTAAAGATGTGGAAAGTGGAAGAAGAATAAGATTTGAAGTGACAGTAACACTTTTAGCTAATATGGTAGGGGCTAAAAGGGAAACTGTATCGAGAATAATTTCTAGATTAAAAAAAGAAAAAATAATAAAGCACGAAAAGGGTGTTCTTACTGTTTTAGATATGGATGGTTTAAAAACCATAGTATAAATTTACTAAAAATATGACGAATTTTGATTATTTTTTAACAAAAATGAATAGAGCGTGACATATATCACAGATTTTAAACCGGTTTTAATTGATAATTATTATCAAGTATGACCGGTTTTTAATTTACTTTTTGTTGAATTTTTATTTTTTTTTAAGAAAAAGGGACGGGGAAAACTTTGTCATTAAGATTGTTAAATAAAAAACAATCTGTAAATAAAATTCGCTTTTTGTAAAGGAAAGGAGATGTGTTATGGGTTATCAATTATCTAAAGAAAAGATGGAATCCATATTTAAGACATTACAGGAAACACATGATATTTATGCACCTGTAGTAAAAAAAGGAGACGGTACATTTTCAGAAGTAGACGTTGTTCGCTATGATAAGGTTACAAGTCTTGATGAAATTGAATGGAATAAAAAATCCGATTATTCATTTAAAGAGGCTTTATTATCAATTAACGAAACTCTTTTCTACTTTACAGAAGATGAAACTACTGTTCCAAAGGGACCAACTAAGGACCTATTAATTTTCCTTAGAGCATGTGATATGCATGCACTTAAAAGACTAGATCAGATTTACCTTGATAATAAATTTGGCGATTTCTATTACCAGAGAGTAAGAGCAAGAGCTAAGTTTTGCTTAATGGGTTGTGAGCACTCTTGCGATTCAGGTTACTGTGTTGCTATGGGAACTAATAAGGCTGACGACTACGATTTATATTTAAAGCTAGATGGAGACAAGGTTTTAGTAGATGCTAAGAATGAAGACTTTGTTGCTATCTTTAATGAAGAGAGCAAGTTAGATGTTACACCTGACTATGTAACAGAAAACAAGCAGAAGGTTTCAATTCCTAAGAATCTTTCAAAGGCTACTAAGGATAATCCTATTTGGGAAGAATATGGTTCTAGATGTATTGGTTGTGGAAGATGTAATTTCGTCTGTCCAACATGTACATGCTTTACAATGCAGGATATCTTCTATAAGGATAATCCTAAGGTTGGTGAAAGAAGAAGAGTTTGGGCATCATGTCAGATTGATGGCTATTCACAGATTGCTGGTGGTTTCGAATTTAGAAAGAGCCAGGCTGACCGTATAAGATTTAAGGTTATGCATAAGCATTACGATTTTGAAAAGAGATTTGGCTACTCAATGTGTGTAGGTTGTGGTAGATGTGATGACGTCTGTCCTGAATACATTTCACATGCAGCAATTCTTAATAGATTAGCAAAGGAGGAAGGTTAATATGAAAAACGAATACGTTCCATTTCCTTCTGAGATAAAAGAAGTAATTAAACATACTAATTTAGAATATACTTTCCGTATGGAATTTGATGGTGATGTTAAGCCAGGACAGTTCTTTGAAATTTCAATTCCAAAGTATGGTGAAGCTCCAATTTCAGTAAGTGGTATTGCTGATGGCTTAGTAGATTTTACAATTAGAAGAGTTGGTAAGGTTACTGATGAAGTTTTTGAAAACTATGTTGGTGATAAGTTACTTATTCGTGGACCATATGGTAACGGTTTTGATATTGAAAACTTTAAGGGTAAGGAAGTCGTAATTATTGGTGGTGGTACTGGTGTATCTCCAATGAGAGGTGTTATTCAGCATTTTGCAGCTAATCCTAAAGATGCAGTTTCAACAACACTTATTGCAGGTTTTAAGAGCCCTGAAGATGTTTTATTTAAGGCAGATTTTGAAGAATGGGCTAAGACAATTAATGTAATTAAGACTGTAGATGCAGCACCAGAGGGCTATGAAGGTCCTGTGGGAATGGTTACTAAATATATTCCAGACCTTAAGTTTGAAGATCCTAAGAATGCAGTATTTATCTGTGTTGGACCTCCAATTATGATTAAGTTTACAATCCAGGAAATTAAAAAGCTTGGTATAGAAGATGAGCAGATTTGGACTTCATATGAAAGAAAGATGTGCTGTGGTGTTGGTAAATGTGGTCACTGTAAGATGGATGACAAGTATGTCTGCTTAGATGGACCAGTATTTAATTACACTGAAGCTAAGGAATTATTTGATTAAGGAGGTTTCTATGAGTCTTGATATAAATACAAAAAAAGCCAAAAAACATGCATGGCGTATTAGTAAAGAGCGTGGTATAGGAGCTTCTAGAATTAGAGTTCCAGGTGGTTATCTAGATGCCGAAGTACTTGGTATGGTACAAAAAATTGCTAGAGAATATGGTAATGGATATGTTCATTTAACAACTCGTCAGGGTTTTGAAATTGAAGGTATTCATCTTGAAGATATGGACAAGGTTAATGAATTACTTCAGCCAATTATTGAGAAGGTAGGAATTAATCAGAATCCAGAAGATAAGGACAATGCGAATGGATATTCAGCATCAGGTACAAGAAATGTATCTGCATGTATCGGTAATAATGTATGTCCATTTGCTAACTATAATACATCAAAGCTTGCAAGAAGAATCGATAAGGAAATCTTCCCTAACGACCTTCACTTTAAGATTGCATGTACAGGATGTGCTAACGACTGTGCTAAGGTTCGTATGCACGATTTTGGTATTATTGGTATGACAATGCCACAATATGATCCTGATAGATGTATTAGCTGTAACGCTTGTGTTAAGGGTTGTACATCTTTATCAGTTTCAGCACTTCGTATGGAAAACTACAAGATTGTAAGAGATACTGAAAAATGTATTGGTTGTGGTGTTTGTGTTACAAAGTGTCCTACAAGAGCTTGGACAAGATCTGAAAAGAAGTATTATAAGCTTACAATCATGGGACGTACAGGTAAGAAGAATCCTAGACTTGGTAAGGACTTCCTTGTATGGGCTGATGAAGAAAATATTGTTAAGATCATCAAGAATACATATAAGTTCGTTGAAGAATATATTTCACCAAACGCTCCAGCTAGAAAAGAGCATATTGGTTACATTATTGATCGCGTAGGCTTTGAAAAGTTCAAAGAATTCGCACTTAAAGATGTAGAATTAATGCCAGAGACTATTATGAATAATAACGTGTATTGGGAAGGCATTCATTTCGATAATAAACATTAATTTTTTAAAGGCTTGGGGTATGCTAAAAAGCTAATTAGGCCTTAAAAAAGCAAAGATTAAAGGAGTAAATTTATGTTTAAAGATGAATTTGAAATGGCTGCTAATGGTGCAGCAAGTAAAGCAAGCTTACTTAAAAAGAATCCTATTGGATATTTCTTATTATCAATGCTTGCCGGTGCTTTTATCGGTTTTGGTATTTTACTTATTTTTACTATTGGTGGTCAGCTAGGTGGAGCTCCTGCAACTAAGACAGTTATGGGTGCTTCATTTGGTATCGCACTTTCACTTGTTGTAATCTGTGGTGCAGAACTTTTTACAGGTAATAACCTTGTAATGACAGCAGGTGTTTTAAAGAAGAAGACATCAATTTTTGATGCTATTAAGGTATGGATCGTTTGTTACCTTGGTAACTGGGCTGGTGCAGTTGTACTTGCATTAATTTACAACTACACAGGACTTGCTAAGGGTGCTGTAGGTACATTTATGGCTAATGGCGCACTTGGTAAAATGTCAGCAACAGCTCCTGAACTTTTCACAAGAGCTATTCTTTGTAACATGTTAGTTTGCCTTGCTGTTTGGTCAGGTTTTAGAGCTAAGTCTGATTCTGCTAAGTTAATCATGGTATTCTGGTGCTTATTTGCCTTTATTACATCAGGTTTTGAGCATAGTATTGCTAACATGACTCTCCTTACAGAAGCTCTTTTAAACCCATGTGGTGTAGCAGTTACAACAGCAGGTTATTTCCATAACCTCTTATGGGTAACACTTGGTAATATGGTAGGTGGTATTTTATTTATTGCCGTTCCTTATTATGTTGGTGCTAGAGAAAAATAAAAAAACTTATAAGTACACTTAGAGGAAATTAGCTAGATTCTCATATTTGTAAAGTGTGTTTGTATAAATGGAAGAAACAACCTTGTCTAATAAGACTTGGTTGTTTTTTCTTTAGCACACACTAAATGGATGTGTAAGTACCATATAGTGTTCACACCTAAGTATATGAGAGATTTTTATACCAAGCTTTTTAATTGCAGAGATTAGAATGAAAATGTGTAAAATCCACTAATGTGTCAAAAATACCACGTTTAAGTTATTAAAATGTAAATATATATGTTTTATTTTTTTGTAAATGATGTTATTATAAATTTAACAAATCAGTACACAAAAAATAAAGGCTGATAATAATGGAGGTAAAAATTATGCCAGTTTTTTTAATTGTTTTAGCAGTTTTAGTTGTCATTTTGTTGTGCTCAATTAGAATTGTTCCACAGGCAAATGCTTATGTAATTGAAAGATTAGGTAGGTATAAATCTACATGGAGTGCAGGTATTCACATCTTGATTCCTATTATTGATAGAATTTCAAGAAAAGTTCTAATTAAAGAGCAAGTTGCAGATTTTGCACCACAGCCAGTAATCACAAAGGATAATGTAACAATGCAGATCGACTCAATTGTATATTTCAAGATTTTCAATCCACAGTTATATACATACGGAGTTGAGAACCCAATCGTTGCTATTGAAAATTTAACAGCAACAACACTACGTAACATCATTGGTGATATGACTCTTGATGAAACACTTACATCTAGAGATCAGATTAATTCAAAGATGCTTGAAACTATTGACGCTGCCACAGATCCATGGGGTATCAAGATCAATAGAGTAGAATTAAAGAATATTAACCCACCAGCTGCTATCCGTGAATCAATGGAAAAGCAGATGAAGGCTGAAAGAGAGAAGAGAGCTGCAATTCTTACTGCAGAAGGTGAGAAGCAGTCTATGATCTTAGAGGCTCAGGGTCGTAAGGAATCAGCAGTCCTTAATGCTGAGGCTGAAAAGCAGGCAACTATTCTTGCTGCTGAAGCTCAGAAGGAAAAGGAAATTAAGGAAGCTGAAGGTAAGGCTGAGGCTATTAGAGCTATTCAGGATGCCAATGCTTATGGTATTGAAAAGTTAAAGTCAGCAGGCGCTGATACAACAGTTCTTAGACTTAAGAGCCTAGAAACTCTTGAGAAGGTAGCTGATGGTCAGGCTACAAAGATTATTGTACCATCTGAAATCCAGAATTTAGCTGGTTTAGTAGAGTCTGTTAAGGAGATAAAGTAAAATGTCAGAGATATTTACTCTAGTATGGCTTGTATTTGTAGTAGTTTGTTCAGCTATTATAGGTCAAAGTAAAAAGAAAAATAAGAATAATAGCCAGAATGCTAGAGTTAGTCAGCAGGCAAGAAGACAACAGACTAAGGTAAATAAGACTAATTTTACTCAGTGGAATTCGGCTTCTATGAATAATAGTGCAAGCCAGAATTTCAACAATTTCTCTAGCAATGGACAAAAGATAGACAAGTCTTTTGATTATACTTGCGAAACAAGATATGATCACACACATAGACCAGAGTACTCAATGCCTAATCGTTATGTGGTGCATGAAAAACCAACAACAGGTTATATAGTACTTAATGGTAAAAGATATTCTAAAAAAGAATTAAAGAATATGTAAATGATACATTTTATCAAAAGAATACATTCTAGGATATTGACAGACATTATATATGGGTATATAGTGTAGTCAATTGAATAGTTCTTCGGGGCGTGGTGAAAGTCCACACCGGCGGTAAAGCCCGCGAGCAAGCAATTGCATGACTTGGTGAGATTCCAAGGCCGACAGTAAAGTCTGGATGGTAGAAGATGATAATTATGTGATTAGATTATTAGGCGCTCTGGAATTTTCCAGAGCGTTTTTTTAATTACAATTTAGCATTTAATATGCATGTAAAAGTTTTAGTGATAGTACTTGGAGCTTCGAAGATTATTCTTCGAAGCTTTTTTAACTCAGTCGGAGTACAAGCTCCGACTGAGTTAAACGCTCCGCGAGGATGCGCACGGATTCGGACAGGAATTTGTCTGCTTCAGCAGACCCGAATCCGGCGCACAAGACTCGCGAGCGAGTCTTGATTGAGTTTAAGGGAGGCAGGATTAATGAAAGAAAATATAGATGAAATGTATATGAAAGAAGCAATAGAGCTGGCAAAGAAGGGAATAGGCTTTACAAATCCAAATCCTTTAGTTGGAGCAGTTATTGTAAAAAACGGACAAATCATAGGTAGAGGATATCATAAAAAATATGGGCAGCTTCACGCAGAACGAGAAGCTATTAAAAACTGCATCGAAGAGGGCAATGCAGAGCTTATGAAGGGAGCATGCATTTATGTAACTCTAGAGCCTTGTTGCCACACAGGAAAGCAGCCTCCTTGTACTGAGGCAATAATAGAGGCGGGCTTTGAAAGAGTGGTTATAGGTTCTATGGATCCGAATCCCTTGGTTGCAGGTCGTGGCGTTGAGATTTTAAAAAATGCTGGCATTAAAGTAGAAGGTCCTGTGGCTAATAAAGAATGTCTAGCCCTTAATAAAATCTTCTTTCATTACATAACAAAGAAGAAGCCTTTAGTAACTTTAAAGGTAGCTCAAACCCTAGACGGAAAGATTGCTACATTTTCAGGGGAATCCAAATGGATAACTTCAGAAAAAGCGAGAGAAAGGGTGCACCTTGATAGACATAAAAATAAGGCAATCCTTGTGGGAGTGGCTACGGTTCTAAAAGATAATCCAATGCTTAATTGTAGAAATAAGACATTAAAGGAAGTATCAAATCCTATTAGAATCATTTGCGATACAAATCTTAATACTCCTATAGAGGCAAATGTGGTGCAGACAGCAAAGGAGCAGGAGACTTGGATATTTACATCTATTAAGGAAGAGAAGATATGTGATAGATATAAGGAATTTGGGGTAAAGATAATTAATGATAGCTCAGTTATTAAAGTTGAAAAAAACGGACATAAGGCTATCAATCTAAAAGCCTTAGTTGATTATCTAGGAGCTAATGGTATTGATAGTTTAATAGTTGAGGGCGGTGGCACAATTAATTTCTCAGCCCTTAAGGAAAAAATTGTAGACCAAATTCAGGTCTACATAGCTCCTAAAATTTTTGGAGGTATTGAGGCTAAAACAGCAGTGGAAGGACAGGGAGTAGAATTCCCTAAAGATGCCTTTATTGTGGATAATTTAGAGCTTGAAAGAATCGGAGAGGACATCTTATTAGAGGGCGACTTAAAATATTCTGACGAAAATGAATAAAAATTACTAGTATATGTAGACAATTTTAGAGTAAATAAGCGGATTTTTTGGAAGGAAGTGAAATTAAATGTTTACAGGAATTATTGAAGAAATCGGACATGTTGCTTCTATAAAAAGAGGAGCTAAATCCGTAGTTCTTACAATAAAAGCTAAAGAGGTTATGGAAGGGACTAAGCTAGGAGATTCCATTGCGGTTAATGGAGTTTGTCTTACAGTTACAAGCCTTACAGCCGCAGGCTTTATGGCAGATGTAATGCATGAAAGCATGGAGCGTTCAAGCCTTTCTAAGTTAAAGATTGGCGATGCAGTTAACTTAGAGAGAGCCATGCTTGCAGGGGGCAGATTTGGAGGTCACATAGTTTCAGGCCATATTGATGGCATGGGGAAAATTGAAAAAATACGACAAGATGACAATGCCTATTGGTACAAGATAACTGCTAGCAGTGAGATTATAAATTGTATTGTAATGAAGGGCTCTATAACAATTGACGGAATAAGCCTTACTGTGGCAGGTCTTGATGATACAAGCTTTAGCGTGTCAATTATCCCTCATACAAGAGCCAACACAATCTTGGCTAATAGAAAAGTCGGAGATTTGGTGAATTTGGAAAATGACATTGTAGGAAAGTATATTCAGAGATTTTGTGCAGGAGCTAGATTAGATGCTGGCGCAGATAATGGCAGTGGAAGCAAAAAGATAAGCGAGACGGGCCTAAGTATGGAGATGCTTGCTATGAATGGATTTTTATAAGGGAGAGATACATTTTTATTAATAAATGGGATTTAGGAAAGGAAGGATACTATGGAATTTAATTACAACACAGTGGAGGAAGCTCTTGAGGCTTTAAGAAATGGTGAAGTTATCATGGTTTCAGATGATGAGACAAGAGAGAATGAGGGCGATTTTATATGCGCTGCTGAGTTTGCAACAACTGAAAATGTAAACTTTATGGCATCGGTTGCAAAGGGCCTTATATGTATGCCGATGTCTGCAAGTTACTGTGAAAAGTTAGAGTTCCCTCAGATGGTTACAACAAACACAGATAACCACGGCACTGCCTTTACAGTATCAATTGATCATGTAAAGACAACAACAGGAATTTCCGCTAAGGAGAGAGGTTTCACAGCTAGAGCAGTGGTAAGTGAGGATGCTAAGCCTAGTGACTTTAGAAGACCGGGCCACATGTTCCCGTTACTTGCAAGACCTAATGGAGTTCTTGAAAGAAATGGACATACTGAGGCAACTGTGGATTTGTGTAGACTTGCTGGCTTAAAGGAGGTTGGTCTTTGCTGTGAAATCATGAAGGATGATGGAACAATGATGAGAACACCAGACCTTATTGAGTTGGCTAAAAAGTACAATTTAAAGTACATCACAATTAAGGCTCTTCAGGAATACAGAAAGCATCATGAAAAGCTTGTGGAGTGTGTGGCTGTTACTAAAATGCCTACAAAGTATGGTGAGTTTATGGCTCATTGCTACGTAGATAAAATCAGTGGCGAACACCATGTAGCCTTGGTTAAGGGCGAGGTTGGAGATGGTAAGGATTTACTTTGCCGTGTCCATTCTGAGTGCTTAACAGGTGATGCATTTGGCTCAATGAAATGTGACTGCGGACAGCAGTTTGCAGCGGCTATGACAAGTATTGATGCTGAAGGCAGAGGCGTACTTTTATACATGAGACAGGAAGGCCGTGGCATTGGCCTTGTAAATAAGCTAAAGGCCTACGCTCTACAAGATCAGGGCATGGATACACTTGATGCTAACTTAGCTCTTGGTTTCCCAGGAGATATGCGTGAATACTACATTGGTGCGCAGATTTTAAAAGATTTAGGAGCTAAGAGCCTTAGACTCCTTACAAATAATCCAGATAAGGTTTACCAGCTTGAGGACTTCGACCTTGAAATCAAGGAAAGAGTTCCAATTCAGATGAATCCAACAGCTTACGATTTGTTCTATTTAAAGACAAAGAAGACAAGAATGGGACATATCCTAAATTTTAGCCAGGAATAGTGGGAGTTATTTCATTTTAAAGAGAGTATTAATAAAATATAAGAATAAAGGAGACAAAGAAA
>JAEEGF011299948.1_pt1 | contig 79878 bp, 61 predicted proteins | sample 9134171 | NCBI WGS metagenome assembly JAEEGF01 (sample SAMN16246542, study PRJNA631951) | gut metagenome | biome: gut microbiome; feature: rumen; material: AP-attached | host: Bos | place: Iran: Karaj | collected 2018-10 | reverse complement strand
TTGAACGCAGTGTAAGCAATCCCCCGCTTCAAAAGCGTAAGCTTTAAGCGGGGGTATAAAGCTTACTGGTGTCAGAAGGGGTTAAAGCCCCTTCTGACAGGTGGCACAAAGTGCCACTGCGTTCATGAGGAAGTAGCAAAGCGGATTCCGAATGTCCGCTTTACCACAATTTCTAACGTGCCACAAACTATTCGCTACCATGGCTCAGTTGGTAGAGCAACTGATTCGTAATCAGTAGGTCGTGGGTTCAAGTCCCATTGGTAGCTTATGTAGCTTGCGACTTACGTCGCGAGCTACACGTGTGCGAGCTCTGCGACTTTAGTCGCATCTAATGCGAGCACTTCCCCACTATGTAGTGGAATGCGTAGAGCCCGCGACTTTAGTCGCATCTCATGGCGGGGGTTCCCCCCTGAAAGGATCACTATGAACTGTAACATCTGCCCTCGTGGCTGTAATATAAATCGAAAAACCAACACAGGATTTTGTAAATCCCAAGACCAAATAAGAGCAGCCCGTGCTGCTCTTCATTTTTGGGAAGAACCCTGTATTTCCGGAAGTAATGGCAGTGGCGCCATATTTTTTTCAGGCTGTAATATGCGATGCATTTTCTGCCAAAACTATAACATTGCCGCAAATACAGATGGAATTGAAATAAGTGTTGAGAGACTCTCAGAGATTATGCTAACCCTTCAAGCACAAGGGGCCAACAACATAAATCTTGTAACTCCAACACACTTTACTTATGAAATCATAAAGGCTCTTGAGCTTGCAAAGAACAAAGGCCTTGTTATTCCTATTGTCTATAACACTAGCTCTTATGAAAAGGTGGAGACTTTAAAGGATTTAGACGGTCTTGTGGATATCTATCTTCCTGATTTTAAGTATGTAAGCCATGAGTTATCAAAGGAATACTCAAACGCTCCAGACTATTTTGAAGTGGCTAGTGCTGCCCTTGCTGAAATGTATAGACAAAGAAAGGCTCCAGTATTCTTTACAGATGAAGAAAGAGAAATCCTTAAAAAAGCTCACAATGTAAATATAGAAGATGGAATTTTAAAATCCGGCATTGTTGTTAGACATCTTTGCTTGCCAGGAAGCACAAAGGATTCAAAGGCTGTCATAAAATATTTATATGAAAAATATGGCGACAACATTTTCATAAGCATAATGAACCAATATACTCCTCTAAAGCAGGTGGAAAATCATCCAAAGCTTCACAGAAAGGTGACAAAAAGGGAATATGATAGTGTCATTGACTACGCCCTTGATTTAGGCCTTACTAAGGGCTTTACCCAAGATGGCAGCGTGGCTAGTGAAAGCTTCATTCCTGAGTTTGACTATAGGGGAATTTTATGATCTAATTGACAGTGTTTTGATTTGCAATTATCATTTTATTATTATTTCGTTTTTGACTTATGTCAGAATAATTTTTGAGAGGAAACTATATGATATCACTTACAGTTACTAATACCAGCGACTTTATGAACAAGCTCTTAGTAAAGGAAACTTTTGATATGTTACTTTTATCTGAGGCGGATATTCAGACTGGTTCATTTTATAAAATTGATGGTAGAATCAACACAAGTTTCTACACAGCCGAGGAATTAGAAGCTCTTCCTGATAGCCAATATTCTAACTGGAAGATGCAAAGACCTCACGTCTTTAATCTTATAAAGGGCAAGAAAGTGCCAAGCGGCCTTAAAATCATTTTCGCCCTATCAAAAAAAGCAATTGCAAAACTCATTGAGAAAAATGATATCGACCTTGATATTGATAGCGTTGATGGACTTTTTATAAATGTGAATTACAAGGATGATGCTGTAACAATTATTACAGGTACTTCTCTTAAGACTTTTACTCTTGATAAGAGTTTAGAGAAAGCTTTTGATGCTTATATTAAGAACACTTTTGAAATGGCTGAAATTGCCTATACAGAAAATTAAAGAAAGATGCAAACATAAGGAATGAATAGACTATAGACTTTGTCTACTCATTCCTTATTAACTAATATCATATAGAAATTCTCATTCACTACAGACAACGACAATAACTTAGGGTGTAATACAATATTAGTTGTCAGGAACAACTGACATCGTTTGCATGATGTTTTCATGATCTTTCGTGAAGCTCTTCATATCACGCTTATAATTTTACTCTTTTTAAAGTTCCCCTTTCAACACAGTTGAGTACCAAAAAGCTACATCTAAGTACATTGAGCACAATTTAAACCAATTAGAGTAAAAAAAATAAAGCCTAGAAATCTAGACTTTATTTTTTCGTTTAATGTTTGTGAATTCGAGGGTACGATCTGTCTAAAGACAATCTATATTATGTCCATATGAGAAAATGCATTTATTAATATACGGGACAATAGGGAGAACGCATTTCCTTATATGGGCATAACCTCCATGTTTGTTCTTTTATCCTTAATTAGATTTCGCCGAGTAACCAACGTCTAATTAAATCAAAAAATGCTGAACCGCTTACCATATTTAAAAACCTCCCACGATCTTTATGTTTACGATGATAATTTATCATCTAAGAATATTTTAATTTGTTAAGTTTTATTTTTCAACACAGTTGAGTACCAAAAAGCTACATTTGGATACACTTTTTTGAAAAAAGTTTTAACTATTATGATTAGGTATAATAATCTCAGTTGTGTAAATGTAACCGTCATCCGAAGTTATAAGAGAACCATCTAGCTTATCTAGTACATTCATTGCGTTCTTTAGGCCGTAACCATGGCCTTCCCCCTGTTTTGAAGTAATATATCTATTTCTAATTTTAACCGGTGGACTTATGCGCTTGTTCTTAATTGTAAGAATCTTGTTTACATTTGTCATAGACATTTCAATATAGACATCGCAGTCAAGCTTTGCCCTATCCTCTTGTCTCTCTTCACTAGTCATAGTCTCAAGCTTCTTGTTTGCTGCCTCGAAGGCATTAAGAACAAGATTATAGAAAATGGTACAAAGGTCGATATTTGATATACCCATGTCAGATGGCAAATGTCCCTCCCACCTTGCGTTTACCTTTGGACACTGTCTTATACACTCCGATAAAATAGATGACATAAGGCTGTTTCCGGTATTAATCTCAGGACTTAGCTCTGTAACATTTTCACACATAGCATCAATGTACCTAGCAAGCTCCTCATATTCCTTATTCTCGCTTAAATGTCGCATGCAAAAAAGATGCTTTCTAATGTCATGTCTAAAGGCCATAGTTTGGCTATCCTTCTCCTCCATGACCTTAAAATACTCGATCTGATTAGCAATTACCTTATTGGATAATTCGATTTCATACTCTAATCTGTCGTTTTTAACTAGGTTAAAGACAAGTAAAACTAAGGTAATTACTGCTAAACTTGTGGAAATTAAAAGCACCACTACTATTCTATCTAGGCTCATATTTAGGTTGAGAAAATATAGCGAGAAGACGCTAATATTTGCAATAATACTAAGACCTGCAAAGGAATAGACTAAAATGTACTTATCTAATTTATACTTGCTAAAATCAAACTTCTTCTTATAAACGATGAGGCTTATAACTAGAATCAAGAGAAATACTGGAATCTCTAAGATAAATTTAGTTGCATCATAATTGTAGATTGAAATTTTACTCTCTGGTATAAATAAATAATTTAGTATAGAAACTAGGCTATCAAGCATGGTTACTAGAACCGTTGCAAATATAAGCTTAGTTAGGTCTTTCTTATTGTAGAGATTAAAGCCTATAACCAGCACCGGCAGTACTATCTCAATAAAGTCCTGTAAGCTATCGTTTAAGAAAAACTCACTTAAGATACCCACCACTAAAACTAATATGATTGATGGGTAAAGTTTGTATTTCATTTTTAATTTAAAAATACAAGTAACTAATAAATAAACGTCTAAATATATTACTAACAAAATTAAAGCTCCTAAAAAATGATTATTCATGTCTTCTCCCTATAAATTGTCATCCTCACAAACATTAGATAGTCACTTTGTTGCTTAAGCTATAGACATTCATACTGTCTATAAAATGACCCCAATAACTAGAACTTACCTCAACCTCTTTATAATGCACGTTATCAAGCTTTACGCTTCCGCCTCTATAGCCCTTGCTATAGCCAACTACATGTTCTAGATTAATTACGTAACTTTTTGTAATTCTTACAAAGCAGTTAAGCTTTTCTTCTTCTACAAATCTTTCCCAATCGGAAATGTTTCTTGTGCTCTCCACCTCAGAATCTCTAGTTACTACAATGCTCTTTCTGTGTCCCGCTTCAAAAAGAACAATGTCGTTTATTTTCAAAACTAGCTTCTCTAATTTTGAGACAGGTACTTCTATCAATCTATTCTTGGTTATTTTCTTATGCGCAGCAGATATCATTTCATTGAATCTGTCTTTATTAATTGGCTTTCTAAGAAATCTAAAAGGTAACACTTTAAAAGTGTCATCAATAATTCCATCTTCACCTGTTAAAAAAACAATTAGTCCCGTAAAATTATTCTTTCTTAAAATCTCTGCAAGCTGCAGGCCATTAATCTCTGGCATTAAATGATCTAGAATTATTAAATCGTAAAAATTATAACCTTTGTTTTTCAGAGTCACCAACAGATCAATACTTGAACTATATCCGTCATACTCTATGCTGTCGTCAATATCTTGAATGCGCCATCTTACGTCGTCTATCACTATGCTGTCATCATCACATATGGCTATTCTCATAATTTACCTCCATTATTTAGTTAAGAAAAATAAAAACTAGAAGTTAAAATTTTGGTATATTATAGCATGAACGGAAACTAATATCTAGTAAATACAACTTATACATTTATCTTATAAGTTTATAAAAATTTTATTAGCACTCGGCTAATTTGAGTGCTAATTTTTATTGACTTTCAGTCATTTTAAGTTTAAAGTATATTTTGTTGGGCGAAAGCCTAGATTCTAATACTATTACAATCAAAGGAGTGGATAAAATGGCTAAAGAACACGGTAGTTTATCAATTAACAGTCAAAATATTTTTCCTATTATAAAAAAGTGGATGTACTCAGACCACGATATTTTCTATAGAGAATTAATCTCTAATGCATGTGATGCAATTACTAAATTAAAGAAGTTATCACTTATTGGCGAATACGAAGAGCCAGATGACATTGAATATAAGGTTAAAGTAGAAATTAGCTCTAAAGATAAGACTATCAAGATTATTGATAATGGTCTTGGTATGACAAGTGAGGAAGTTAACGAATATATCAACCAGATTGCTTTCTCAGGTGCTGAAGCCTTCCTTGAACAGTACAAGGATAAGACTAATGACGATCAGATTATTGGTCACTTCGGTCTTGGTTTCTACTCAGCTTTCATGGTAGCAAACAAGGTTACTATCGATACTTTATCATATAAGAAGGATGCAACAGCTGTTCACTGGGAATGTGATGGCGGTACAGACTATGATATGTCTGATTCAGATAAGACAAGCGTTGGTACAGAGATTACTCTTTACTTAAACGATGATTCTTATGAATTCTGCAACGAATACAAGGCTAGAGAAGTTCTTGAGAAGTACTGCTCATTCATGCCTGTTGAAATCTTTATGGAAAATGTTGACGAAGAGCCAAAGACTGTCGACATCCCTGAAGAAGAATTACAGGAAAAGGACGTTGTAGTTAAGCGTTTTACAAAGGATGCAGTAACTGAAGAGGTTGAGGAAGATGGCGAAAAGAAGACTGTTGAAAAAGAACCAGCAAAGAAGATGGTTACAATCAACAAGCGTCCAGAAGCTCTAAACGACATTCATCCATTATGGACAAAGCATCCAAATGAATGTAAGAAGGAAGACTATATTGAGTTCTATCACAGAGTATTTAAGGATTACAAGGAACCACTCTTCTGGATTCACTTAAATATGGACTATCCATTTAACTTAAAGGGTATCTTATATTTCCCTAAGATTAACATGGAATATGAATCTGCTGAAGGAACAATTAAGTTATATAACAATCAGGTATTCGTAGCTGATAACATCAAGGAAGTTATTCCTGAATTCTTACTCCTACTAAAGGGTGTAATTGATTGTCCAGACCTTCCACTTAACGTATCTCGTTCTGCCCTTCAGAATGACGGTTTCGTTAAGAAGATTAGCGACTATATTACTAAGAAGGTTGCTGATAAGTTATCAGGTATGTGCAAGACTGATAGAGAAAACTACGAGAAATACTGGGATGACATTAATCCATTCATTAAATATGGTTGCTTAAAGGATGAGAAGTTCGCTGAGAAGATGAACGACTACATTATCTTTAAGAACTTAGATAACAAGTACTTAACACTTAAGGAAGCCCTTGAGGAGAATAAAGAAAAGCATGAGAATACAATCTTCTATGTAACTGATATGCAGGAACAGAGCCAGTATATCAACATGTTTAAGGCAGATAATATCGATGCATTAATTCTTGATAACAGAATTGATCAGCCATTTATCCAGAGCTTAGAGGGTAAAAACGAAGGCTTAAAGTTTAGCCGTGTTGATGCTGCTATTGATGATAGCTTTAAGGAAGAAGTTAACGAAGATGAATTAAAGGATATCTCTGAAAAGCTTACAGATACATTTAAGAAGGCCTTAAACAATGACAAGCTTAATGTAAATGTAACAAAGCTCAAGGATGAGAACATTTCCTCAATGATTACTCTATCTGAGCAGGATAGACGTATGCAGGATATGATGAAGATGTATGGCATGGCAGGCATGGACCCATCTATGTTTGGTGCTAACGGTCAGACCCTTGTACTTAACGCTAACAACAAGTTAGTTGATTACGTTGCAAAAAATCCTGAAGGAGAGAACACAAAGCTCTTCTGTGAACAGATTTATGACCTTGCTTTACTTGCTCATGCACCACTCTCAGCAGAGGCTATGACAGCATTTATTTCAAGAAGTAATAAAATTATGGAATTACTTGCCAAATAAAAAAATTTAACGTAAAATAAAGCTAGTAAATTCGTGAAAAATAAGGGTTTTCCTACTTTTATGCGAATGTACTAGCTTTTCTTTTTAGCTAGACATTTTACGAACTTATAATATTTACAATTAGGGGTATAAAGATGGCTGACAATCGCAAATACAGATATAATGAGGAGTTCAACGACGATTTTCTAACAGATATCGATGACAGCGTAGATGACGGTATCTATTTTGAAAATCCTGACGACTATGACGACGATTTAGATTACTCTACTTCAGCTAGTAAATCTAGTTCTAAGAAATCATCTAGTGATGATTCTTCTAAATCAAATGCTTCTTGTAAGAAAGGCACTAAGAAGCTTATTGTAAAGGAAATCCTAAGCTATATTAAGATTTTAGTTATTGCTGCTGTTATAGCACTTATCATTACTAAATTCGTTATTATTAACGCTCAGGTTCCAACAGGTTCCATGGAGAACACAATTAATGTTAATGATAGATTAATAGGCTTTAGACTCGCTTATATCTTCTCAGAGCCTAAGCGTGGCGACATTATCATTTTCAAATTCCCAGATGATGAAGAGCAAAACTTCGTTAAGCGTGTAATTGGTACACCAGGAGACGTGGTTACAATCTCTGAGGGCAAGGTTTATGTAAATGGTGAAGAATTAGTTGAGGACTATATAAAAGAGGCCATGGTTGACGATGGCACAAGCCAGACTTATATCGTTCCTGAAGATAGCTACTTCGTATTAGGGGATAATAGAAATAGCTCAAAAGATTCTAGATTCTGGGATACAACTTCTTATGTAACTAAGAACGAGATTTTAGCTAAAGTAATCTTTAAGTATTATGATGGTGAAAATTCAAAACCAACCTTTAGTCTATTTAGCAGAAGCTAGTCAAACACTGCTCTAGTTTAAGTTAGTCTTAATTTAATCAATAAGTAAAAAAAATCGCTTAGTAAATAACTAAGCGATTTTCTTATTATTATAATCTTTATTAAACTCTAAAATTATGCTCTTGAAAGATATTCACCAGTACGTGTATCAATCTTAATTGTATCACCCTGGTTAACGAATAATGGAACATTGATCTTAGCGCCTGTTTCAAGGATAGCTGGCTTTGTAGCACCTGTAGCTGTATCACCCTTAACACCTGGCTCAGATTCTGTAATTACAAGTTCAACTGTAATTGGTGGCTCGATAGAGAATACGTTACCGTTATGTGAACATAGCTTAACTAATTCATTCTCCTTAACGAACTTAAGTGAATCACCAACGTTATCAGCTGATAATGCGATCTGATCGTATGTCTCTGTATTCATGAAGTAGAATAAATCTCCATCAGCGTAAAGATACTGATATTCCTTCTTTTCGATGTGAGCTAAATCAAACTTTTCTGTTGGTCTGAAAGACTTTTCAACAACACCACCAGAAACGATGTTCTTTAACTTTGTTCTAACAAAAGCTGCGCCCTTACCTGGCTTTACATGCTGGAATTCAATAATCTGCCAAATGTTTCCATCCATCTGAATTGTAATACCATTTTTAAAATCACCTGCTGTAACCATGCTTGGTAAACCTCCTAAATAAATCAATTATGTTATCTGTTCTTAAATAATATATAAACTTATGATAACTCAAATCTTAAGAAAGATTATCCCCTCCTAAGATACGCAATAACCTTATTAATTTTATACTAATAAAGGCCATTTGGCAACTATTTTTTATTAACCATATCCATTAATGCCTCAAGTCCGTATAAATATCCCTTAAGTCCAAGGCCTACAATCTGTCCATCACAAACAGGAACTGTAACTGATGTATGTCTAAAGTCTTCCCTTTTATGAACATTTGAAATGTGAAGCTCAATCTTCTTAATATCAGCTACTGAAGCTAGGGCATCTCTAATGGCATAAGAATAGTGAGTAAAGGCACCTGGATTAATTAAAATTCCATCCACCTTCTCATAGTAAGCTTCCTGAATCTTATCAATTATTGCTCCCTCATGATTAGACTGGAAAACCTCTACTTCTATTCCTAACTCCTTAGCCTTAGACTCAATCATGGAAACTAAAGTCTCATAGTTGTCATTACCATAAATTCCTTTCTCTCTAATTCCAAGAAAATTAATATTTGGTCCATTAAGAACTAATAATTTCATCTTAACTACCACCTTTCATTTACTACACTTAATTTTAATTCTTATCTCTTTAAGATAATTTATGAATTAATTATATCCTTATACATATCTTCAAAATCTCTATTGGCTGTATCCACCTTTACAGTAGCCGCCTTTTTATAGATTTCTTCTCTCTTCTCCATAAGCTCATCGATTCTATCAGACAAGTTAACATCCTTTAAAAGCGGTCTGTTATTGCTTGATGAAAGTCTCTTAATAAGCTCACATTTAGGTGTCTCTAAATAAACGACCTTACCCATATTAGCAAGTAACTTCTGATTTTCAGGCTTTACAACAAGGCCTCCACCAACTGAAATTACGCAGTTAGTAAGCTTTGCCTGAAGTTCCTTAACCACGCTTGTTTCAAGCTCTCTAAAGTACTCCTCACCCTTAGTTTCAAAAATTTCGTTTATAGACATATTTTCCTTAGACTCAATATAGTCGTCGGTATCGATAAATTCCATGTCCTTGTGCTTTGCAATCCACTTGCCAAAGGTAGACTTACCGCTTCCCATAAAGCCTATTAAAATGATGTTTCCTGCCATATGGGCGCGCATCTTAGTATAAATCTTTTGGCACTCTGAAGCTGAAATCTTAGTGTCTGTCCATAATTCGTAAGCACAAACGCCCTGGTAGAGTAACATTTTCAAACCATTATAAGCTTTCTTGCCGGCCTTGTTACATAGCTTCATAAAGCGGGTTCTGTAAGGATTATAGATTATATCCACCCCTGCTGATAGCTTTTTGTAAAATGCATCATCGCTTATAATTACATCCTCTACGTTAGGATATAAGCCTACGCTAGTACACTGAATGCAAAGGCAGTCATTATCCTCAATTCGCTCATATTCATCAAGGCCTAAAACCTCAACAATATCTGAATTAAAATGTGCATTAACCGCTTCTTTAATAGAATTAGCCTTATCAAGACTTCTATTAATTACAAAAACTTTTTTAGCTTCCCTGCTGGCACATAAAAATGTAATTGCTCTTGCAGCTCCTCCTGCTCCAAGAATAATACATGTCTTATTCTTAATGGATAAGCCCTCATCCATTAATTCACGCTCTAGTCCAAGGATATCAGTATTGTAACCCTTAAAGCCCTTCTCATCCCTTACTAGAGTATTAACTGCCCCAATGGCCTTAGCTAATGGGTCAATTGCTACTAAACTCTCCATTACTCTTTGCTTGTGGGGAACTGTTACATTTAAGCCAACAATTCCAAGTGAGTAAGCCCCTTTAATGGCACTATCCACGTCTTCATCCTCAACTCTAAAGGTTGTATAAACCATATCGATATCCTTTAGCTTTGATAAATTGTTGTGGATTAGTGGGGAAATAGAGTGTTCAACCGGATTTCCAACAAGTCCGCAAAGCTTTGTTGTTCCCTTAATTTCTTTCATTTTCCTTCTTCCTTAAAAACCTTTTGTAAGACTTTAAAACAATCCACTCAAGTCTTCTTTTTAATACTATCTGAATCTCCTCATGCTTTGCAATAGGTTTTACTAATATTGAGAAAATTCCTGCTCTATTAGCGCCCCAAACATCAGTAAAAATCTGGTCTCCAACAAAAAATGTTTCATTAGATCTTGTATTCATAATGTTCATGGCCTTGTGATAGTTTCTAGGATTTGGCTTGCCTGCCTTACTAACGTACTTAGAATTAGCTGCATTAGCTAGAGGTCTTACTCTTTCCTCGCCGTTATTAGAGATAATGCAGGTTTCAAAACCTATCTCGTGTAATCTCTCAAATAAATTCTTGCATCTTTCATCTACCGGTGCATTATGTTCTACTAGGGTATTATCTATATCAAAGATAATGCCTCTATAACCACCGTTATAGAGGCCCTCATAATCAATATTATACGCAGAATCAATATACAAATCCGGATAAAATCTCTTTAACATAAAAACTCCTTATAACAATAGATTGCTCTATTTTAAAATTTTCTTGATTTCATCCATAAATGTGTTTACATCCTTAAATTCACGATATACGGAAGCAAATCTTACATAAGCGACTTCGTCTGCATCCTTTAATTTATCCATAACGATTTCGCCAATTGTATTAGTAGAAATTTCTTTCTCTCCCATATTAAATATCGTATTCTCAATTTCGTCAACCATAGAATTAATCTTTGAGATAGAAACTGGTCTCTTATGACATGATCTAACTATGCCTGCCACTATCTTCTCTCTATCATATGGTTCTCTGTTATTATCCTTTTTTATAACAATAAGCGGTAGGGTCTCTACTTTCTCATATGTTGTAAATCTCTTACCACAAACTTCACACTGACGACGTCGTCTAATTGAGCTATCGTCTGTTGGTCTAGAATCAATAACCTTAGTATTATCATTACCACAGAATGGACACTTCATGTTAAGCACCTCCGCATCTTTTATTTAAATCAATTATATGTAATTTTTTAAGCAACGTCAAGTTTATATTTACTTGTCAAGTATACATAATTACTAGATTTCGTAACATTTTCAATAACACTTTATTATATTAGTTTTGTTAAAAAATTAACCGAGTCCTATTGAAAAATAGCCCTCCTTGAATTAAAATTGAACTAGATTGTTTTAACGTGACAAAAAACTAAAGGGGTTTTTATATTCATGGAGACAATACTTTTTATTGGAGGAAAACTATGAGTAAAAAATACGTAGCATATGTGGGAACATACACACAGGAAAAAAGTAAGGGCATTCATATTTATGATTTAGATGTGCCAAAGGGACGTATTACTGAAAGAGATGAGATTGAAATCGACAATCCTTCTTATGTGACTACATCATATGATAAGCAGTTCCTTTACTCTATTTGTGATCAGGGTGTTACTTCCTTTAAAATATTAGAAGATGGTTCTTTAAAGAAGCTTAATACTGCTTCTATTAACGGTATGAGAGGCTGTAATATTGTTACAACTAAGGACAATAAGTTTATGGTTGTTGCAGGTTATCACGATGGTAAGATTACAGTTTTAAAGATCAAGGCAGATGGTTCAATTGGCGGCATTGCTGATGAAGTATTCCATAAAGGTATGGGAAGTATTGCTGAACGTAATTCAAGACCACATGTTAGTGGAGTTTGCTTCACACCTGATGAAGATTTACTTTGCGCTTGTGATTTAGGTATCGATCAGATTAAGCTTTACGAATTTGACCACAAGACTGGTAGAATTAAGCTCTATGATATTATTAGATCACAGCAGGAATCAGCTCCTCGTCAGCTTTTATTTAGTGCAGATGGTAAATTTGCTTATGTTGTTTGCGAGCTTAAGAACTACATCAACGTATACGAATATGACAAGAATTCAGATAAGAATAGATTTGAACTTATTCAGAACATTTTCACTGTAAGAAAGGACCACAAGTCTAATAGTGCAGCAGCTTATATTACCTTTACAAACTCAGGCAATAACTTACTTTGCTCTAATGCTGGTGATAACACTCTTACAGTTTATAAAGTAGATAAGAAGACAGGTAAGTTATCAGCTCTTAATTCCTTACCTGTAAGTGGCGAATATCCTAAGTTCTTAGGTGTATTCCCAGATGACAAGCATGTAATGTGTATGAATAACGAGAATAACACAATTACAATTTTTACTGTTGATTATGAGAAGGGCTTAATTGTTATGAATGGTAAGCCACTTAACATTTCTCATCCTAACAACATGGAGATTGTTGAATTAGAAGACTAATTAGAATTTAGTCAAGACTCGCTCGCGAGTCTTGCGCGCCGGATTCGGGTCTGCTTCAGCAGACAAATTCCTATCCGAATCCGTGCGCATCCTCGCGGAGCGTTTAACTCAGTCGGGGTACAAGCTCCGACTGAGTTAAAAAATATTGTGATTCTAATATAAACCCTAAGAAAATTAAGTTTATTTTTCTTGGGGTTTATTTTTTGTATTTTTTTTGAAATAAACATTGATATTTTATGATTTTAATAGTAGAATACTTAAGATTAAAAATTAATTGAGATTTACGGAGGCATTATGAAACATTTACTTAGTCCGCTAGATTTAAGTGTTGAAGAATTAAATAACCTACTTGATTTAGCCAGAGATATTTCTCACAACCCAGATAAGTATTCTAAACGTTGTGAAGGAAAGAAATTAGCTACTTTATTCTATGAACCTAGTACAAGAACCCGATTAAGTTTTGAAGCTGCTATGCTTAACTTAGGAGGGTCTGTATTAGGTTTTTCTTCTGCTAACTCATCTTCCGCTTCAAAGGGCGAAAGCGTTGCAGATACAATTCGTGTTATTTCGTGTTATGCAGATATCGCTGCTATGAGACATCCAAAGGAAGGTGCACCAATGGTTGCTGCTTCTGTTTCTAGAATTCCTGTTATTAACGCAGGTGATGGTGGTCATCAGCATCCAACTCAAACTCTTACAGATCTTATGACAATTAGAGAGCTTGGTGGTTCCCTTGATAATTTCACTATTGGTCTTTGTGGCGATCTTAAATTTGGACGTACTGTTCATTCTCTTATTAGTTCCCTTGTTAGATATTCTAACATCAAGTTTGTTCTTATTTCTCCTAAAGAACTTAGAATTCCTGATTACATCAGAGAAGATGTTTTAAAAGAAAATAATTGTGACTTCGTTGAAGTTGAAAGCTTAGACGATGTTATTGGCGATCTTGATTTCCTTTACATGACAAGAGTACAAAGAGAAAGATTCTTCTCTGAAGATGAATACTTAAGAATGAAGGGCTTCTACGTTCTTGATAAGGCAAAGATGGCTAAGGCAAAAGAAAATATGTATGTATTACATCCACTTCCAAGAGTAAATGAAATCTCTGTTGAAGTTGATGACGATCCAAGAGCAGCTTACTTTAAGCAGGCTCAATTCGGTGTATATGTAAGAATGGCTCTTATCCTTACACTTCTTGGACTTGATAAATAATAAATCTTAATAGATAGGAATTGGCGCTAATAAAGACGGGTTTTAGCATCATTTTTAAAATTAAGAAATACAAATATAAATGAGGAGATTCTATGTTAAACGTTGGACAGTTAAATGAAGGTTTCGTACTTGACCATATTGAAGCTGGCAAGGCTATGGAAATCTATAATAAACTTGGACTTGGCTTACTTGATTGTCAGGTAGCTATTATAAAGAATGCTCGTTCTAATAAGATGGGCAAAAAAGATATCATTAAGATTGAGGGTGGTCTTGATTTAGTAGATTTAGACGCGCTTGGTTTTATTGATCATAACATCACTGTTAATGTAATTAAGAACGGTGAAATCGTTGAGAAAAAGACACTTTCTCTTCCAAAGGAAATTACTAATATTATCTTCTGTAACAACCCAAGATGCATTACTTCAATTGAACAGGGGTTAAAGCACGTATTCTTCCTTGCAGATGAGGAAAAGCAGGTTTACAGATGTAAATACTGTGAAGAAAAATATAATAGATAATGCATCCAAAATTTAATAATATAAATGGCCTAGGCAATTGCTTGGGCCAGTAAAAAAATAACAGCAGCCATCACTGGCTGCTGTTATTTTATTATAAATGAGCAAAACTATAAGCCGGGTTATGTCGAATTGCTTCGTGATGATCATCTATCTAGTTCTACTGTTGCCAATAGACTCAAGCGACCTACCTAAAACACGCCGGGCAGACGTATTGTTTTTACTCGGTCTTGCTTCGAATGGGGTTTACATAGCCAATCTTGTTACCAAGACTGCGGTGGTCTCTTACTCCACCTTTCCACCCTTACCATAAAATGGCGGTATATCTCTGTTGCACTAGCCTTGGAGTCGCCTCCACCGGACGTTATCCGGCATCCTGCCCTATGAAGCCCGGACTTTCCTCACCTACTTCCTTTCGGAAATGTAGCCGCGATCATCTGTCTTACTCATATATAAATCTGAAATTGTAATTACAACTTTTAAGCCCCTTCAGTTGCTAGTCTTGATTCGTAAACGATCTGATATACATCAATCTTAAACTGATCATCACTAGTAATACCAATGAAACGGCATCCATAAGTTGTTTCTGGTTCGCCTCTATTCTCCATGCGAACTACTTCGATAATTGCTTCAAAGGATTCCTTGTTATCAAGCTTGATAATAGTATCATGATATGAGTTTAACTTAAACTTTCTATCTGACTTAAATGCAATACCATCCTTTGAAATGTTAAGAGTATTAACAGAAACTGCTTTGCCTGAAATACCCGTAACAAAATTATCCCCTAATTGCTTTAATGCAATGACTGCGTCGATGTCAGTCCTTTTAGACTTTCTTCGTTCAACCATCTTATTACCTCCAGTTTTAATCCTCTCTACTAGTATTATTTTAGCACAACAGTGCATTAATTAACAACTGATATGACAGGATTTTTCATTAAACACTCATTAAATTTACTGTATTTCATTGTCTGTAATAAACATTGCATCACCAAAACTAAAGAATCTATACTTCTCTTCCACTGCAATCTTATAGGCATTAAGTACATTTTCTCTGCCAGCAAGTGCAGATACAAGCATAACAAGTGTAGATTCTGGAAGATGGAAGTTAGTAATAAGGCAATCAATTGTCTTAAATTTATAACCTGGATAGATGAAAATGTCTGTCCAGCCTGTCTTAGCAGGCACTGTACCATCTTCGTTAGCTACAGACTCAATAGTTCTTGTAGAAGTTGTTCCTACAGAAATTACTCTGCCACCATTCTTCTTAGTCTCATTAATTATATCAGCAGCTTCCTGGCTAACCATATAGAATTCTGAGTGCATGTGGTGATCTAAGATATTCTCAACCTTAACAGGTCTAAATGTACCAAGACCTACGTGAAGGGTTACTCTTGCGATTTTAACGCCCTTTTCCTCGATAGCCTTAAGTAATTCATTAGTAAAATGTAAACCTGCTGTAGGGGCTGCAGCTGAGCCCTTATGAGTTGCATAAACTGTCTGGTATCTATCCTTATCTTCAAGCTTATGTGTTATATATGGTGGAAGTGGCATCTGTCCTAAGTCATCAAGAATTTCTTCAAAAATACCATCGTATTCAAACTGAATAATTCTATTACCATCATCAACAATGTCCTTAACTTCAGCAACAAGCTTACCATCACCAAAGCTAATTCTAGCTCCAACCTTAGCTTTTTTACCTGGTTTAACTAAAACTTCCCATGTATCCTTTAAATCCTCTTTACGCTTAAGTAAAAGCACTTCAATGCCTGCGCCTGTGCCTTCCTTCTCACCGTAAAGTCTTGCAGGAATAACCTTAGTATCATTAAGAACTAAGCAATCCCCTGGATTAAGATAGTCAATAATTTCTCTAAAAATCTTATGTTCTAGTTTTCCTGTGTTCTTATTAAGAACCATAAGTCTAGATGAAGATCTATCAGATAGTGGATCCTGAGCAATTAACTCCTCTGGTAAATCATAGTCAAAATCATGTAAATCCATCATTAAACACCTATAAATATGACCAACGCGATCATACCCTTTCTTTTATCAAAAACTAACTTCGGGAAGCGATCTTACAAAACTCCCCGAAGTTAGTATTTTATCATTTAATTGTTATTATAAAAAGTTAAAACTTTAAAATTAAGCTCTTAATTCAACACCTGCTGCTGATAAATCCTTTAAGATGTTATCCATTACTGGTGTAATGTCCTTATCTTCAAGAGTTCTATCATTAGCTCTAAATGCGATTGAGTAAGCAACTGACTTAAAGCCTTCCTTAATCTGACTACCCTCATAGATATCGAATAAGTTATAGCTTTCAACTAACTTGCCACCACGCTTAGCAATAATAGCTTCAACGTCACCAACTGGCATAGTCTTTGGCATTACCATACTTAAATCTCTTGTTACAGCAGGGAACTTAGCGATTCCTGTGTACTTAATATCGAAGTTAGCAAGCTCTGTTACTACTGGCATATCAAGAACTGCAACATAAGCTCTATCACCAATACCGTAAGTATCAGCTACCTTAGGATGAACTTCACCTAAGTAACCAAGTACTTTACCTTCATATGAGATTTCAGCCTGTCTACCTGGATGTAAGAAGTTCTTCTTAGCATCTGCATTATATGTTAACTTGTTGCTAATTCCAATTTCATCAAGGAATTCTTCAACAACACCCTTCATTGTAAAGAAGTCGCCATCACCAAAGAAACCAAGTGTGAACTGAACTCTCTCATCTGGAAGTTCTTCACCTGTTGGAATATAAACCTTAGCAAGCTCGAATAACTTAACGTTCTTGTTACGTCTGTTATAGTTTGTTGAAAGGCTGTTTAACATACCATTAAGTGGAAGTGTTCTCATGATTGAGAAATCTTCACCAAGTGGGTTAGAAATAACAATAGTCTTTCTTAACTTATCATCTGCATCAAGCATTAACTTATCAAATACCTTAGGGCTTTCAAATGAATATGTCATAGCTTCTGAGAAACCAGCAAACTTAGCAATTCTAGCAGCCTCTAATTCAACTTCCTGCTTAAATGAAATCTTACCCATTGTAGTTGCACCATGAGGAAGAGTTGTAGGAATGTTATCATAGCCAAAGAATCTAGCTACTTCTTCAGCGATATCAGCATTTCTAAGTAAATCCTGTCTAAATGTAGGAATAATTAACTCATTGCTATCCTTATCATATTCAATTTCAAGTCTCTTAAAATATGTCATCATATCATCAGTTGATACATTTGTACCAAGTAATGCATTAATCTTTTCTGGCTCGAAAGTAATTCTCTTTCTTTCATTCTTAACTGGGTAAATGTCAATAGCACCACCAACAACTACACCAGCACCAAGCTCTTCAATAAGCTGGCAAGCTCTATCCATTGCAGCCATAGCATTTTCAGGATCAAGACCCTTTTCAAACTTACCTGAAGCATCTGTACGAAGACCAACTCTCTTAGCTGACTTTCTAATGTTAGTACCATCAAATGTAGCAGCCTCGAAAAGCATTGTCTTAACATTGTCAGTAATCATAGAATTTTCGCCACCCATGATACCTGCAATACCAATAGCCTTCTTACCGTCATTAATCATAAGCACTTCTGAATCAAGATTTCTTTCCTGACCATCAAGTGTTACAAACTTTTCTCCGTCCTTTGCTCTTGCAACAACGATCTTTCTATCTTCAATAGTTTCAAGGTCGTAAGCATGCATTGGCTGACCATATTCTTCCATAACATAGTTTGTAATATCAACGATGTTATTAATAGGTCTAATACCAGCTGTCATAAGTCTTCTTCTCATCCACTCTGGAGATGGAGCAAGCTTAATATCCTTTACAACTCTAGCTGTGTAGCGCTTGCAAAGGTCGCTATCCTTAACTTCAACCTTAATATAATCATTAACGTCCTCATCGTTACCTGTCTTAGTAACAACTGGAGCCTTAAATTCCTTCTTAAATGTAGCTGCTGCCTCTCTTGCAATACCAATTACGCTATAGCAGTCTACTCTGTTGTTAGTAATTTCATATTCGTAAACAACATCATCAAGACCAAGATACTCAATTGCTGATGAACCAACTTCTGCATCATCACCAAGGAAGTAGATACCGTCTGGATCTGCACCTGGGAAGAATTCAGAAGAAACACCAAGCTCTTCCATAGAGCACATCATACCAAATGATTCAACTCCACGAAGCTTACCCTTCTTAATCTTAATTCCATTCTCTGGAAGTGCGCCACCATCGTGACCACCAGCTACCTTACCACCATCAAGTACTACGATAACCTTCTGTCCTGAACTTCCAACCTTAACATTTGGAGCACCTGTTACAATCTGTAAAACTTCTGTTCCAACGTTAACCTTACAAACTACAAGCTTGCTAGCATCTGGATGAGCCTCAACAGACTCGATCTGGCCAACAACGATTTTCTCTAAGTTCTTATTATATCTTTCAAATCCCTCAACCTTTGTACCTGAAAGTGTCATAGCATCACGGAATTCCTGATCAGTACACTCAAGGCCTGGGACCATAGCTTTAATCCAATTTAAAGATGTATTCATGATTTAATCTCCCTTTTAGTTGCTTTTCTTATTTAAATTCCTAAAGTTACATGGCAACTGCTTCGCAGTTGTCACAACTAATTGAAGCTCTCGCATTAGAATTGCCCTTGGCAATCTGCTCGAGCCTACATGGCAACTGCTTCGCAGTTGTCACAACTACTAGAACTGCTTTAAGAATCTTTCATCATTCTCGTATAGAAGTCTCATATCATCGATTTCATACTTAAGAAGTGCAATTCTCTCTAAGCCGATACCAAATGCAAATCCTGTGTACTTATCCTTATCGATGCCGCTCATTTCAAATACGTGAGGATGAATCATACCACAACCAAGGATTTCAATCCAACCTTCACCCTTACACATACGACAACCCTTACCGCCGCACTTAAAGCAGCTTACATCCATCTCTGCACTAGGTTCTGTGAATGGGAAGTGATGAGGTCTAAACTTAACCTTTGTCTCTGGTCCAAAGAGCTGCTTAGCAAATTCAGCAAGTGTACCCTTTAAATCAGCAAATGTAATATTCTCATCAATTACCATACCTTCAACCTGATGGAAGCAAGGTGAATGTGTAGCATCAACTTCATCTGCTCTATAAACTCTACCAGGACTAATCATCTTGATTGGGAGCTTTCCTCTTTCCATCTCATGAACCTGAACTGATGAAGTCTGAGTTCTAAGTAATGTCTTCTCATCAATATAGAATGTATCCTGTTCATCCTTAGCTGGATGGTTTGCAGGAATGTTAAGTGCCTCGAAGTTGTAGTAATCATATTCAACTTCTGGACCTTCAACAACTTCATAACCCATACCAACGAAAATCTTCTTAACCTCTTCAAGAGCTAATGTATTAGGATGACTATGTCCTACATTAGTCTTCTTAGCTGGAAGTGTTACATCAATTACTTCAGACTTTAACTTAGCTTCAAGAGCCTTACTAGCTAAGCTCTTCTTTGCATCTTCTAAAACTTCCTCGATTGCTGCTCTTGTTTCATTAACAATCTGACCAACCTTAGGTCTATCTTCTGGTGCAACGTCCTTCATTCCCTTTAGTATTTCTGTAAGTTCACCCTTCTTACCTAAAAAGGCTACTCTGATATCATTTAATTTATCAAGAGAATCAGCTTCATTAATCTTAGCAAGCGCATTCTCTTTAAGCTTTACTAGTCTCTCGTTCATAATAACTCCTCAATATAACGTAGTAGTGTTTACTGACCCTCTCCAAGGTCCAAAAAACCATTTCTTATTGTAACACAACCCCTAATTTTTGCAATAATTTATAATTTATTATCTATTAAAATGCATGCTTTCTCTCATACATCTCAACAACCCTCAATGCATCCGCAGCATATTGTGGATTTTTGTTAGTTACATTTTTAATATTATTCTTAGCTTCCTTAATACGATTCTCATTATACTCAATCTGACCACGAAGCTTCTGTCTTCTAGAGGTTAACTTATGTCTAATCTCCACCATTTCCTTATCAGAAAGAATGGCTCTAGCTTGAGATAGCCAGATATGAGGATCATAAAGGTCAAGCATGCGTAAAATGTCTTCAAGCTCTTTTTCTGCAGAACTAAGAGCAGAAGTCATCTCCACAAGATGTTTTTGATCAGCTCGCATAATATTAAAGAGTTTAAATTTTTCTGCAAGCTCATAGGAACTTGTTATATCATACTTAGCATACTCGTAATCTAGTGTGTTAGCAGCGTTTATGTACTTAATCTTCACCTTATTAAGAAGAGTTGTGGCCTTATTAATTTTATTCTCCACCACATAGACTTCTCTTTCAGTACGACGAAGAAGAGCGAACATAAAGAGTGCAAGGGCTGCTGCTAGAGCAGTCACAATAACAAATAGTAAAGTGTTAGCATCATCTTGAAGCTTAAACATTGCTATAACAAATACCACAAAAACCACCATAAGGCAAATTATTGTAGTAATAGCAAGGCTTCTAATGTTTAACTGACGCCTAACTAAAGACTTAGCCTCTGACTTAAGAGTGATTCTCTCCCCCTCAAGCATCCTCATGTCTCGCTTTACATTTTCATAATAATTCTCTTGGCTCTGGATATCATCAATAGCGCCTGGAATCTGGTCTTCTAGGCTCTCTAGTTTTCTAAAGACCTCCATAGGAAGCTGGTTTCCCATACCCCTGCTAATGCGTCTATCCGTTGTAAGATTTTCCACACGCTCTGCGGCATTCTCTACCTTAAGCTTCATATTGGTTGGTGCATCGCAAATCTTATTGGTATCCTCGTAATACTCAGCCACTGTCTCGTATTCAAGCTTGGCTCTCTCCACGTAAGAAGAGGCCTCCTCCATAATATCGCACTGGCTCTTAACATAAATCTCCATATCCTGAGGCATGAAAGTACTTGTATTTACCTTATCAAGAGCCTTTGGCTTTTTAGAAACATCTGGCAAATCTATCTCTAGCTTGTCGATTTCTCTATCCACCTTGCTTGTCTCAAGTTTTCTATAAAGCTCCTTCTCATTATCAACCCCCATTTGCTGATAAATATCCTCATCAGTTTGGATGTCTAGTCGCTTCTTACCATTTTTAATATATAAAGAGTCCTTGCCCTCTTCTAGGCCTTCCTCAATTTTTTCCTTCTGTTTTTCCTTGTTAGCCTCAACATTTATCTTCTCAACGGTCTTTATAAGGTTTTGAGCCTGAACAGAATTTAGAAGTTCGTCGTATTTCTCCTCTTCCCTTCTTAAATCCTTTTGATTCTTCACATTCTTTTTACGGCCTACCACATCACTTTCTTCTGGCAGCTTATTACCCGAACCATCAAAACCAAGACCTGCAAAAAGCTCGCCCATATCATAGCTTTTAAGGTCCTTTTTAAAATCCTCGTCTGTTAAATTCTCGTCTGTATCTAAGGGCTCGTCTTCATAGACTAAATCCTCTAGATTATCTAGATCATACTCATCATCAATGCTCTTTTTTATAAATTTGAAAATCCCCATAGCCACTCCTTTTTATTAGATACTAGCTGTATATTTTAAATATTCCTCTTTCCACTTAGCTAAAATGTCCTTTATTTTCAAATTAAATTCTGAAATTTTGCCCTCATCCTTTAACTTAAATACTCTCTCTAATTCCTTGAATTTTTCGCTAAATCTGGCGTTATCCATAAGTGTCTCCATTTCACTTCGAATAACATATTCGTCTTCGCTTATGTCCAAATTTTCCAAATTGCTATATAAATGTATCAAAGCATCACAAGTCTTTAGCATACGCTTAGTCTCTTCATGCTGGCTGATTTTATAGCTCTCTTCAAAATATTTTCTAGCCATTTCATATAAGAACATCCTTGCATAAGCCACTCCTAGGTTGTGAAGAATTTTTGCATAAAAAGGACTTCCTAAATCTTCTAGAGAGTAGTTATTAATTATCTCAAGATAGCAGTCAATTGCGCTATAATAGCACTTATTGCTTAAATAACTATCCGCTCTTTTTTCAAGTCTTTCAAAAGGTGTCTGACTTGATAGTGTATTTAGAATCTCTCTTATTTTCTCAATTTCAGCAATAGTATAATAATCAATAGACTTTAATATGGTTACAAGCATTTCTGCAAGGCCTGCATTATTCTCTCTTAGATAATCTAGTCTATTAGCAAGGTTTACTTCCCCTAGCTCATTTTTTAGAAAATCTATCAACCTATCATCTATAAAATCATTAGCTATTAAATAAATATTGTTGTAAATGTAGTAACAAAGCTCTTGGCTTGTATAAATTCTAATTCCCGTACTATAAACCCTGTAGGGATTAGTTGCCATTTTTGTTCTACAAAGTATCATTCCACTCATAAGCACTCCTTAAATAGCAAAATCCAAATCCTTATAAACTAACTTGCCAGAAGATTTAAAGAAATCTCCAAAGCCTAAATCCTTAACTACAATTTGGCATCTATCTGACGAAAAGAATTTCACAGATATAGAAATCCTAGTAGTCTTCCCCTCTCTATAAGGAAAATCTGATATATCAATAGATTCATCATCAAATCTATTATCTGCTGTAAGAATATGCAATTTAATCTCCCTCATATCCTCAATTATAAAATCAATACTTCTATCTGCCATAAACCAGTTAGTGCCTGGCTTAATAAGTCTAAAGCGCTTTGGCACGCCTTTGTCTAGAATATCAAGCTCAATGCCCACCATAATTCTTTGCTCAGATAAAAGCACTGTATTATCAAAGACCTTAGGTCTAATATATTCAAGAGCCGAATAGCAAGCCCCCTTAGAATAAAGATTATTACCTATAAAGGCCTTCTTTCTACTTGTAATTAACTTAGTGTAATTCTCCGGTAACTTATCCGTATTAAAGCCTGCTCCCGTTAGATAGATTGAGGAAATCATTTTCCTATCTAAAAATTCATTAAGGCTTGAAATAAGTAAATCCTCCACATCCTCTAAGCTCTTTTCCCTTTTTAAAACCTCTTTAAATTCAATGGAATTATAGATTTTCTTATCCTCAATAATATAGTCCACGTTGTTGCTTCGTTTTGAGTTTAGCCTTATATATTTAAGTCCATTTTCTTCAAAATCTACAAGACAAACTCCCCCAATGTATAACTCGCGTTTCTGAGAGTATGCATAATAGGCAAAGCTCTCTCCTTTACTAATGACCTGGCTGTTTGCCTGATTTAGACCTAGATTTTGAAAGACTCTTTTAATAGCATTTAAATAGTCGATGCTGTAATTGTGAAGCACCACAGTTAGACAAGAAATTACGCTAACCCCAGTTTTATTGGCCGCAGCATCTAAAAGGCTAGATAAGAGATTAGTAAGCTCCCTATACTCTCCTTCTCTTACCCCTTCCACGTCTTTAACCAATTCCTTTAAAGGCTTATTAAGAAAATATTCCTGCCTATTATCAAATTCTAGCTGATTTACTATATTGTTGTTGTAATCATAGTAGCTAAGCATGGCCACGTCTTCATTTAAATCCATACCAATTATTAAGCCTGACACATTTTCTAAACTCTCCATTGATTAATCCTTTCGCATCTTAAACGTCTCATCAACTACAAAATCCTCAACCAAATAACTTTCCATAACCCTTCTTAAAGTCATGTAATCTCTAAGTTCGTTGCTAGCAAAGCAGTCGTTAATATTATCAAAACGGCCCCTGCTTGTCTCCCCAATTAGATTAGTAAACTCTATTGTATTCTCGGCGGTCTTAGTACATTTTCCCTCGCCTTCAATAGTGAAGTAATACCTTAAACTATCTCCGTAGAAGAGATTGAATTTATATGTAAATAGACCAAAATCCGTAGAGTTCATAAGCTCGCTAGTAAACTTAGTAGAAGACTCATTTAAAATGTAATGAATCATTACTTTATGATTTGGGCTTGCTATACATTCAAGAATCGTTGCTCCCACTAGGTTATAAGGAAGTCTAAGGTAATTGCTTAGGTTAGAATAAAAGCTAAGCATAATATTTTTCTTGCAAAGATAATCTATAACCTTTTGAGCAAGTTCCCTTCTTTCCTCTTCCTTTAGTAGCTCTGGCTTTCTTGAAATTTCTTTTAAATAAGCCACGTAACATATATCTGCAAGACCTACATTTTCAGCAATACTTCTTTCAATTACCTTATAGATTACCTCGTTTGCCTTCTTACCCTTAACAATAAAGAGGTAGGAATTATAGGCTAGGTAAGCCTTTGTAATAAGCTTAATGCCGTGGTGGCTGTAGTAATCTGTAAAGACTTCTGTAAGTCTGCCATTATGAACCCCACTAAACATCATCTGAATAATGACTCTTTCAGAAAGCTCTGTGACATCAAGGCCGAAGTTTTGGCAGGCCTTCCACAACTTATAAAAGTCCTCATTAGAACAAGAAGCATATCTTAACATGTATATAAGCAAGTCCTCATTATAAACTCTGTTTGCAAAGAGGTAACTTGCAATAAAGTCTAGTTCCTTAGATTCCTCAAATTTATTATTTGTAATTAAATGATCTGCAAGTCTAAGTAGCTTAGCGGGATAAACCCCTCTAAAGCCATATTCCTGTCCCAATTCATAGGCCTCATCATAGAGCTTATTATTTAGAGCTATCTCAATAAGTCTAATGCCATCTTCTCTTTTTAGCTTTGACTTAATAAGCAGGGCTAATACACTTTCTGCATTCTCAAATTCATTTAATTCATAATAATATTTAATAAGCCATGAATTAACCTTTAGCTTAAAGTTATAGCCCATAAGTGGATTTACTAAAATGTATTTATATCCACCAAGGGTTTCCTCAGCTTTATCCCCCTTTTTGTGACTATCATAAGCCCAGTTAATCAAAAAGCCTTCATTTGAAATATCAAATTGTCTTAGGGTATTCATAGAAACCATATCTGTCATTAAAGGCTTGATTTCATGCTCTATACCCTCTTTTCTAATAACTCCATCCTCGCATAAAAAGCAGATGGCAGAATTATTAGTATAAATTGGAATATAGCAAACTCCCCGCTTTAACTCATAAAAATCAAGGCTAGCTTTTTCTGTTAGCTTAACCACTACCGCCTTAACTCTCTTATCCTTAACAGTGATTTTATTAATATAATCAAGAATGGATATAAAGTTTGCGTTGTCCTCGTTTACAAGTTCCCCTCTCAACACATTTTTGTAAATAATGGACATATCCTCGTTTATAAAGCCTAGCTTTAGTTGTTCAATTGCAAAATTTTCTATAATTCTTTCATAAGCCTCATACTCATCCTTATAAACTCCCTTATTATCTAGAATATTGGCATAAAGGAAAGCCTTATCCTCTCTAGATAAAGAGTTATCATACATAAAATACATAAGCACAGGCTTAGGAAATACCACATTCATAGACCTAGGACAGCTAGAAATATAATACTCATAAATTCTTGTTATCTTAAAGCCCTTTACAATGGCAAGCTCGATATAGTGGTTGTTATCCTCACTATCAAGGCCTGCTCTAACTAGGTGCTTTACTAGTGGCTCTAAAATGCTATCAAGCTTATACATGTTATAAAGAATCTTTAAAATTACTAGCTGCTCGTTACTTGCATACTTAAGCTCATCCACCACATCAGCAATCTGTCTTGCAAGATTTTCATGAATAGCACTGTGACGAATACCAAAGGTTACAACCTTTAACTCAAAGTCATCAAGAACTCTAAATAATTCTGGATGGCTATTAAAGATTCTAAGGGCCTCATAATACATAACAGGACTTGTGCAGCCCTTTGATATAATCTCCTTTAAACGAACTAGTCTAATACTTCTATTCTTCTCATTTTCTGTATTAAGATAGAATAAAATCCAGAGAATCTGCCAGCTCTTATTGCCACTTTCATAAATTCCCCTAACCTGATTTATTACCTTTCTTGTGTAATCTCCTGACTTTAAAAGCAAGCTATTTACATAGAGAAAATAAGCGTAATTTACAGGGTTTGAGTGCATACTTCCTAGGGCTTCAACCTTTACCTCTTCAATAATTTCTGAGGCTAAATCATCCTCCCCAGTAATTACAAAGCTCTGGGCAAGGGCTAGTTTTAAAAATATATCCCCCTTTGTAGAGGAATAATATTTATTTACAATTTCTCTTACGTGACTTACAAAATCATCACGTCGAATAATATTCATTCTGTAATCAAGATACTCCATAACTAGATGCTTATAGGCAAGCTTACTTTCCCTATGTCTAGTTTTTTCTTCAGATTTTAGAATCTGTGTATCCTCTTTAATTTCAATGATATAATCTAGATTTACGTTAAAAGAACGAAGTCGTATTTTTGCAAAATTATTACCCTTATGTAATTTTTCTACATCAATAAAATATTCAACTTCGCAGATATCTCCTGTGAAATCATCCTGATTTAAGCTTGTATTCTCTAGCTTAATAAAATCCTCATCACAAGATAAATCGAGTTTAAAATTTCCCCAGCCCGATTTTTTTATTACAAAAAAGTCTTTAAGATTACTGTTTGGGCATTCATAGATTTTCTTAGTTTCAGCTAGCTTAAAGCTAGTTGCCACTTTCTTATTTAGGGCAATTAAAAACTCTTCAATAGATTCTAGTCCGTGCTCACGATTCTTTAGGGCATCGTAAATATTAGATAGCTTTTCATCATTTTCCAAAAAGATATCCTTAAAATCTGGACCAAAAAAGATTTCCATAGCCTCGCTTGGGGCTGTTTGGTAGAGGTTTGTAAAATGAAAGAGATTAGATGCATTGCCAAGACTAGTCTCCACAAACTTTTCAATGCACTTAAAAGAGTAAGGGATTTCAAGTTCGCCAGCTTCACTAATAACCACAAACTTTCCCTCTAAGCTCTCCTTTTTCTTTAAATCCCTGCCATCCACTCTATATCTAATAACTATATTAGTTCCGGCAAAATTCTTATCAATAATTTCCACTCTTAAATCAGAGGCAAAAACCATTCCTCTCAATGGATTTGATGCCTCTAATTCAAAGCTAGACTCAGTTATAAGGTCTTTTGCAATATCAAGTCTTACTATCTCTTCCTTACACTTAAGTCGATTTTCTTCAAAATTAAATTTTCCTCTTGATAGACGATTTACATAATCTCTCATTTGGAACCCCTCCCATTTTTAACCAGTTTAAAAATCTAGCATCTACTCTTCAATATAAAACTTCTCCTCTTTGTATTCGTCTGGCAAATACTGCTGTTCCACATAATGCCCTGGATAGGCATGTGGATACTTATAACCAACTCCATGTCCAAGCTTTGCGGCCCCCTTATAATGGGCGTCTTGCAAATGTGTTGGCACCGGCACCTGCTTATGAGTCTTTACAAATTCTAGGGCTCTATCAATTGCCATATAACTTGCATTACTCTTTGGTGCCTTGGCTATATAAATGGCTGCCTCTGCTAAGATGATTCTAGCCTCTGGCATACCCACTCTTTCAACTGCAAGGCAGGCAGAAACTGCAACATTTAGTGCATTAGGATCTGCCATTCCTACATCTTCACTAGCACAAATCATAATTCTTCTAGCAATAAACTTTATATCTTCCCCAGCATAAAGCATCTTAGCTAGATAATAAGTAACTGCATCCGGGTCTGAACCTCTCATGCTCTTAATAAAAGCTGAGATTGTATCATAGTGATTATCCCCGTCACTATCATATCTTACGGCTCTTTTTTGAATACAGTTTTGAGCGACCTCTAAATCGATATGTATCTTTCCATCTTCGCTTTTATCTGTTGTTAAAATGCCCAGCTCAATGGCATTTAGAGCACTTCTAGCATCTCCATTAGAAATATCTGCTAGAAAATCTAGTGCCTCTTCATCAATTTCAGCATTATAAGAACCCATACCATTAACTTCATCATAAACGGCTCTCTTTAAAATCACCTTTATGTCTTCTTTTTTCAAAGGCATAAGTTCAAAAATAATTGATCTAGATATAAGAGCGGCATTTACTTCAAAGTAAGGATTCTCAGTAGTTGCACCTACTAAGACTAATGTTCCATCCTCCACATAAGGAAGGAGGAAATCCTGCTGCCCCTTATTAAATCTGTGAATCTCATCTATAAAAAGTATTGTCTTTTTTCCATACATAGCTAGGTTATCTTTAGCAGCCTTAACCACTTCTTCCATATCCTTTTTACCGGCTATTGTGGCATTTATCTGTCTAAAGTCTGCGCTTGTTGTATTGGCAATAACTTTTGCAAGGGTTGTCTTTCCTGTTCCTGGAGGTCCATAAAAGATAACTGAGCTTAACTTATCCGCCTTAATTGCTCTATAAAGTAAGCTATCCTTACCAATTATGTGCTCCTGACCTACTATATCATCTAATGTCTTAGGTCTTAGTCGCATAGCAAGAGGTGATTCCTTCTTGCTATTATTCTCTCTCATATAATCAAACAAATCCATATTAATACCTAACTTGTCCTATTTACTTTAACTTAGTTCCTAACCAGAATCTTGCTATCTTTCCTACCTCACTAAGAGAGCCTCCCTTAGTTGAGCAAGTGCATAAAAGCTCGCTTGATGCGTAGAAATATAGCTTATTCTTATATTTTACCATACCAATGTTAGTAGTAAGATTATCTCCTGTGTAAATCTTTACAGCTGCGGCTGTGGAAGATTTTCTATAATAAATACTATTATCAACTATATAGCAAATAGCCTTACTATCATTACTTACAAGGCTAAGGGAACCATCATAGACATTGCTTTCAAGTTCCTTTTCCTCGCCCTTCTTAACCCTAACTAAATTAGAATCTCCATCAATAAAGTAAAGTTCCTTTGTGGAATAATTATATACCACATTTCTTGCAGTCTTAATATTATCTAGTTCCTCAAGACTTGATACTGTGTCCCCATCAAGCTTTGCAGAATAAACTGTATTAGTATTAAGAGCATAAACATAATTATTAGTCTCATCATAGATAAACTCCATGCTTGAGTCTGAAGACTTAGCAAGAACTGTAGATTTAGCATCCTTAATATCATATAGATAATAAACATAACCAATGGCATAGACAAAGCTATCAGCCTTATCCCACTCATTTACTAAATCAGCACTATAGCTGTAGTAATTGTAATTATCTGAACTCATGCCTAAAAGATTAGTTACATTTCCCTCAAGACTAGTCTTTTTCTTAGTCTTATAGTTATATTCAAATAAATTACCATCATTATCTACTGCCACCACAAGGCTTTGGTCTGTATAAACATAATATTTACTGATGTCCTCGCTTAAATTAATGGTTTGATATTCAAGGCCATCAAAAAATGCTACGTTTAAGCTCTTGCTACCTGTACCACCCTCGTCATTTAGCTCTTCAGTTTCAGTATAAATCAAAACTCCGCTATCTCTTAGGGCTACTAATTCCTTTGAATTTTTGTTAGTTGCAAGCTTAACTGTTCCCTTACTTGTATTAACAATGATTTCGTAATTGCCATCCTCAAGATAAGAAACGAAAGCTAAATAATCTCCGTCATTACTTGCCATCTCCTGCTTTATGCTACCCTCTATATCAAGGTTTTCTGCTTGGTAAAATGTTTTTCCATCCACGGCAAATACAGCATCCGACTCGTCACAAACATAACTAGACTCTAGATCTGTTACATTGTAAATCTTGTCGTTATAGCTAAAGAAAAGCTCGTAATTCTTTCTTGTTACCAACTTATAAATTCCAACAATTATAAGGACTAAGCACACTAGAGCTGCCACTAAAAAGGCTATTCTTCTAATGTTATATTTGAATTTCTTAGCCTTTCTAATTGAAACAGACTTAAGCAGTCCTTCTTCATTGTTCTCATTATTCTTATTTGAAGACTTGGTGTCTTTAGTTGACTTTCTCTTAGACTTTCTAAGCTTCTTTACTAAGCCCCTGGCCTTGCTTTTAAGCTTAGACATTTTATTCTCCTCAGAAAATAGACCATCTACAACTTCCATCAAATCAAATTCTTTTTTCTCTTCTTTTTTATCTTCTTCTAATTCTTCCTTACCCCTGTTTTTAAGTCTCTCTTCGTAGGCCTTCTTTCTTTTAAGGTAATCCGAATTATTTACAAGGACCACAGGTCCATCACAACGTGGACACTGAGGGCCTTCATATTCCTGACCACACTTTGGACAAAGCATAATCTCACCTCAGCTCTTTAATCTATATTTATTATTATTATTTTACATTATTATACTAACTATTTAAAGTATTTCTTCTAATAACATATCTTTAGATTTGAATTTCTTGTCAAAGCAAATGTCCTCAAGCCTGTTAATTACACTAGCAATAATTCTAAAAGTCTCATCGTTTAGTGTAAAGGTATAAAGCTTATTAAGAGGGCTTGTAACAATATACTGTAGTGTATAGAGGGCATCTTTACTAAGTCTTACTGCTGCAAGGCTCTCTGTTATACAATTGTCACAAACTACCCCATTAAGATCCTTTGCGTAAAATAATAAATTATCTTCCTTGCCACATTTTCTACAAGAGAAGAAATCCGGACATTCTCCATTAATGGCAATCATTCTTAACTCGTAAATGTATCTAATTAAGACGTTTGGAATCTGCTCCTTTAAAAGGGCCTTAAGGCTTACATATAAAAGGTTTATAAGGTCCTTTGCCTCAAGGTTTTCTCTTGAGTAATAATCTGCAATTTCTGCAAAATAATAGCCATAGCAAACCGCATCCAAGTCAGTTACTAACTCCTCAAAATACTCTTTTGCCACGGCCTTATATATGGTGTAGGAATTCCTTCCTCTATAAACTTCAAAATCAGCAAAGATAAAGGGTCTTGTAAGCCCTATCAAGCTGCTATTAGGTCGTCTAGCACCTTTAGCAAAAGCACTTATCTTACCTAATTCTTTTGTTAAAATAACAATTCTTCTATCTGACTCACCTACTGGCATGCTAGATAAAATAATTCCCGTAACATTAATTACTTCTGCCATAAGACATCCTTTCAGTTAGCTAATAATCCCCTTTATTATACTCCAAATGGGCAATAAAAAAAAGGCTGCTACATTAGTAACAGCCTTTGATAATTAAAATCTAAATTTGTCTTCGAAGTATGCCTTAAGATCTGCAATTGCAACTCTTTCCTGTTCCATAGTATCTCTATCACGAACAGTTACGCAACCATCTTCTTCAGAATCAAAGTCGTATGTAATACAGTAAGGAGTTCCGATTTCATCTAATCTTCTATATCTCTTACCGATGTTTCCTCTATCATCGAATTCGCAGTTGTAGTACTTAGAAAGTTCTGCATATACCTTCTCTGCGCCTTCGTTTAACTTCTTAGAAAGTGGTAAAACACCAATCTTTACAGGAGCAAGTGCTGGATGGAAGTGAAGAACAGTTCTTACGTCGCCGCCTTCTAATTCTTCTTCATCATAAGCTGCACAAAGGAATGCAAGTGTAACTCTATCTGCACCAAGTGATGGCTCAATAACGTATGGTACATACTTTTCCTTAGCTTCATCATCAAAGTAAGACATATCCTCACCTGATGTTGTCTGATGCTGAGTAAGATCGTAATCAGTTCTATCAGCGATACCCCATAATTCGCCCCAACCAAATGGGAATAAGAATTCGATATCTGTTGTACCCTTAGAGTAGAATGCTAATTCTTCTGGATCATGATCTCTAAGTCTCATTTCATCTTCCTTGATACCAAGAGAAAGTAACCAATCACGGCAGAAGCCTCTCCAATACTGGAACCATTCAAGGTCAGTACCTGGCTTGCAGAAGAACTCTAATTCCATCTGCTCGAATTCTCTTGTTCTAAATGTAAAGTTACCAGGAGTAATTTCATTACGGAATGACTTACCTACCTGTCCAATACCAAATGGTACCTTCTTTCTTGAAGTTCTCTGAACGTTCTTAAAGTTAACGAAAATACCCTGAGCTGTTTCTGGACGAAGATAAACTGTATTCTTAGCATCTTCTGTAACACCCTGGAAAGTCTTGAACATAAGGTTAAACTGTCTAATTTCTGTGAAGTTATGCTTTCCACAAGAAGGACAATTAATTTCATGCTCATCGATGAAGTTCTTCATATATTCCTGAGTCCAACCATCTACTGATGACTCAAGTTCGTAGTTATTGTCTGCTGCCCAATCTTCAATGATCTTGTCAGCTCTAAATCTTTCATGACATTCCTTACAGTCCATTAAAGGATCTGAGAAACCACCTAAGTGACCTGATGCAACCCATGTCTGTGGATTCATTAAGATAGCACAGTCAACACCAACGTTGTAAGGATTCTCCTGAATAAATTTCTGCCACCAAGCTCTCTTAACATTGTTCTTAAGCTCAACACCAAGATTACCGTAATCCCATGTATTAGCAAGACCACCATAGATTTCAGAACCTGGATATACAAAGCCTCTTGCCTTAGCTAAGGCAACAATCTTCTCCATTGTCTTTTCCATATTGAAACTCCTTTTTATTATAGTCTATTAGACTTAATTACTTATAAAGCTAGTTATCTAGAAGATAACTAGCTTTTTTAGTTTATAACATAATATTAAATTTGGCAATTGTTAATTTAAGCCTTTTAGTTGTCTGCAAGATCTTTTTTATCATAGCCGAAGTTTTTCATTAAGATATCGCTATCTCTCCACTCCTTCTTAACCTTAACCCAGAGCTTTAAATTAACCTTCATTTCTAACTGCTTCTCGATTTCGAAGCGCGCATCAGTTCCGATTCTTTTAAGCATATTGCCGCCCTTACCAATAATAATTCCCTTATGAGAATCTCTTTCACATATAATTGTGGCATCAATATCAGTAATAGGCTTTTTATTAGTAGTCTGTCTTTCCTTAAGCATATTGATTTCAACAGCAATACCGTGAGGAATTTCATCTTCTAGACAATAAAGTGCCTTCTCTCTAATAAGTTCAGCAATAATCTGACGCATTGGCTGATCTGTAACAGTATCTGCATCATAATACATTGGACCATATGGAAGATAATCAAAGATAGCTTCCTTTAAATCCTCTACATTGTTACCATTTCTTGCAGATACAGGAACTATCTCATCAAAATCAAGTTCCTTTCTATACATATCAATTACAGGAAGGATTTCCTCCTTCTTAACCATATCTATCTTATTAATAACAAGGATTATAGGCTTCTTAACATTTTTAAGACGTTCTAAAATCTTTGATTCTGCTTCCCCTATGAAAGCCTTTGGTTCAACTAAATAACATATAACATCCACATCCTTGATTGTACGCTCTGCTGCGTTAACCATGTACTCTCCAAGCTTATTCTTAGCCTTATGAATACCTGGTGTATCAACAAAGACAATCTGTCCTCTCTCATCAGTATAAACTGTCTGGATTCTATTTCTTGTTGTCTGTGGCTTATTAGAAGTAATGGCAATCTTCTGACCTATAATATTGTTCATAAGTGTTGATTTACCTACGTTTGGTCTTCCAATAAATGTTACAAAACCTGACTTAAGGTTTTCATTATTAGCTGTGGCACCATTTCCTGTAATACCACTAGCTGCAAGCATTTCGTCTAAATTCATTAATTAATTCCTTTCTTACTATCTCATCATAACCATTTTTCTAGTTTCCACTAGATAGGATAAGAGGCTTAACCTCGTCAAAGATTTCCTTATTATCCTGGATTACCTGCTGGTTACCTACTACGCTTAAGTAATCCTGCTCCATTGCTAATTTAACAATTGGTGCAAGGGCCTTAATAGCCTTAACATCACACTCTAGAATTTCCTTTCTTTCCTTTGCAAATGTGTCGTAATCCGCATTGCTTAAGTAAGCACTAAAGGATCTAATACCCTTAGCTGAAGGATTTAGAGGTGTGTCTAAATCACTAATTGTTCCAATGATATATTTTAACATATCTCTATCTGAAACATCAAAGTTTTCTACATACTCATAAGCCTTTTTAAAGATATCAATAGTTTCCTTTAAGTTTGGATCTCTATAACTTGAAAGATACATATCACCATTTCTTAGGAAACTACTGTTACAGCCATAAGCTCCACCCTTAACTCTTACATTTATCCATAAATAATCATAAGAGAAGATAACCTTTAATACCTTTAGAGCGCCAGTATATTCATAGCCTTCCTTAATATAATTTCCACACATTGCCACATACTGCACCTGTGAAGAAGATGTAAAGCCAGTCTTAACCTTCTTTGGCACGTATTCACGCTTAGCGACTTCATACTTATTATCAGGAACAGCCTCTAAGAACTTCTTAAGAGACTTCTCAAATAATTCGTAGCCCTCATCATCAGCTGTAATATGAACTACAAGATTATCCTTATTGAAAATGTATGAAACAAGCTCATTTAACTTTGAAACGATAGTTTCCTTAAGCTCGTCAAAGTTAGCATTTAAGTGCTCAATAAAGCTGTAATACTGATAGCCTTTCATAAGGTTAGAATAGTGAGCCTTCTTTGAGAACTGTGAAAGTGTATTCATAACAGCCACTGTGTTACCTGCACTAACCATTGAACCCTCAAGTCTTGACTTACTTCTAGCAAGGATTTCCTTTAATCTCTTATAGTCATCAAACTTTGTTGTATAGATGATTTCCTTATACATATCAAAGATGAAGTCTAACTTATTATAAAGGGACTTACCCTTTAACTCATATCTAATTGTAAACTTATCTAAGTCGTCCTTATCTGAGTAAATTGCAGCTCCATCAGTTCTAATTCCACCACTGTTAATATTGATTTCATTAGTTAATTCCTGATAGCTGTAATTTTTTGTATCCATAGATGTCATTACTGTTGAAAGTAAGCCAACGTATGGAATAAGCTCTTCTGGTACATCCTTACAATCAAAAGAAAGTAATGAGTAGGCAATCTTATTAGTAAATAAATCACTAAATACTACGTCTACTCCGTTAACTTCCCTCTTATCGATGTAGAGCTTTTCAGGGTTCTTTTCAATATCAGATAGCTTAAGCATAGGAATTGTCTCTAAGTCCTTCTGACTAGATGGAGTATCCTGATATTCCTTTAATTCCTTAGTAGACTTAATGATTTCCTCAAGCTGCTCATCTGTTAAAGTAGCCTTGTAATCTGCAAGTCTCTTAGCTTCCTTTTGTCTTCTTGCCTCATCTAAGCCCTTCTTAGGATTTAGAGTAAGAATTAACTTGTGGTTATTGTTAAGTAAATACTTGTCGATTAAATTTTCAAAATAGCCCTTATCAATCTCTTCTCTTAGTTCTGCATAAATCTTGCCTTCCTTAACATGAACAAAAGGCTTTGTCTCATCATAGAACCAGCTATCATTCATATTTAGGTAGTACATAAGTCCCTTAGGGAATGGGCCGTAATCTGCCTCTCTATACTTAAATTCGTAATAGTTAAGAGCAGCAAGTAATAATCTAGGATTAATACCCTCATCTCTTAGCTTAGTTAAAGTCTCATTAACTACCTTAACGAATTCGTCCTTCTTATCTGCATTAGCATTCTTAGCTACAATTGAGTAAATTGGCTGATAAATTGAAGATTCAAAATCAGAATAAATATCAGTACCAATACCTGCATCAATTAAAGCCTGCTTTAGTGGTGCGCCTGGCGCAAGAACTAAGGCATAATCTAAGATATCCATAGCAAGATATAACTTATCATCAGTACTTGTACCAACTACTGTGTTATATGAAAAATATGTATTATTCTCCTCTGACTCATCATCAGCAATAGCATATTCTCTTACTAAATCAAGAGGCTTATCAAAGCCCTTCTGATAGGCAATATCAGTGTTAATATTAACATCTGCCTTATCAAAATTATCAAGATATTCCTTAGCTAAGTAATCAAGTCTTTCATTAATATCAAAGTCACCGTAAATATAGATGTAGCTATTCACAGGATGATAATATTCACCATGATACTTTAAGAAATCCTCATAAGTTAAATCAGGAATAACCTCTGGGTCTCCGCCAGATTCATACTTATAGTTGTTATCTGGGAAAAGACTTGAAAATGTATATCTAGCAAGGACGTCATCAGCTGATGAAAATGCACCCTTCATTTCGTTAAATACAACGCCGTTAAACTTAAGTGGTGCATCCTTACTCTCTAATTCATAATGCCATCCCTCCTGCATAAAGATCTTCTTCTCCTTATACATGTTAGGATAGAAAACTGCATCCATATAAACGTCAGTTAAGTTCTTAAAATCCACGTCATTACAACTTGCCACAGGATAAATTGTCTTATCTGGGTAAGTCATGGCATTAAGGAATGTATTAAGTGAACCCTTAACTAATTCAACAAAAGGATCCTTTACAGGGTACTTTCTTGAACCGCAAAGAGTTGAATGTTCAATAATATGCTGAGTTCCAGTGTCGTTAGTTGGAGGTGTCTTAAAGCCAATTGAAAACACCTTATTATTATCGTCATTAGATACTAAGCAAATCTTAGCACCACTCTTTTTATGTTTAAGTAATAAACCTACTGAATTAAGGTCTTCTAACTGTTCAACACTAATAGTCTCATAATCATCTCGACTAAAGTTTTTTAACTTGTCAAAATGTGCTTTTAAATCCATAGTCTGTCCTCTTTTCTTTTAAAATTTTATCTATAAGCAAATGCATTAAAAACAGCTAATTTACTAGCTTACAAAACAATAAAACAGGTCTTGCAAATGCTAATTTTAACATACTACAAGACCTGTTGTAAACTTACCGTATAGCCATAAATAGTGAAAGTTTTATAAAACTAACTCAAAATAAACTAGTAAATTTATATCACGTACTTTTATATATAAATTATATCATTAATAAATAGAATTGCAAGTTTCAAAAAAACTCACATAAAACAACACGACAAGCTTAGACTAATTCTTTACGCTTTCTCTCAATCATTTCATCAATACGATTAATGTACTCATCTACATTTTTCACATTCTCAACTCTAGTAATAAGGCTAGAATTGTCTACTGGGTTAGTGCTTACAATCTTTGTGCTAGCGCCTGCACCACAAGCAATGATTGTCTGTACTTCCTCCATAATGAGAATATTGTAAATGCATTCTTTACCTGGACGGGCATAGCCTACATTTTCAAAATTGCCAGCCATATTCTTCTGGCGATACATATAATAAGGCTCTACTCCTAAGTCCTTAGCGCATTCTTCTGTCATATTCACAATGCTTTCAGTGTTCTTAAAATCTAAGTTCTTATATCTATCTCTATAGATATTAAGTCTACTAGAACGCTTAAGGGCAAGGGAATGTACAGTTAAAGAACTTGGATTCATGGCCTTAATTGTATCAAGGGTATTCTTAACCTCTTCTGGTCCTTCCCCTGGAAGTCCAAGAATCATATCCATGTTGATATTATCAAAACCTAGCTCTGTTGCTAGCTTGTAAGCATTCTTAATGTCCTCAACGCTGTGCTTTCTACCAATTAGATCAAGAGTTTCCTGATTCATAGTCTGAGGATTAATAGAGATTCGCTCTACCTTGTGGTCTCTTAAAACCTCTAACTTCTCCCTTGTGATGCTGTCTGGTCTACCAGCTTCCACTGTAAGCTCCAATACATTTTCTAAATCAAAGCACTCCTCTAACTTAGTAAGTACCCTGTCTAGCTGGGCAGGGCTTAGAGTTGTAGGTGTTCCCCCGCCAAAATAAACTGTATCAAGGCGCTTGCCCTTCATCATCTTAGAAACTTCTGTAATCTCATGAATCAAGGCATCCACGTAAGCCTCTACCCTATCCTTAAAGGCATTGTATGCATAAGCTGAGAAAGAACAGTAAAGGCAGATGCTTGGACAAAAAGGAATCCCAATATAAAGACTATATCCATTTTTTACATCAAGCTTTGAAACTAGAGAAATCTCCTTTTTAGCCACCTCAATGGCAAGCTTTGCCTTAGCTAGACTTGTAAAATGTTCCTTTGTAAAAAAGTCAATAATCTCTTCTTCTGACTTTCCCTCAACTATCATCTGATAGGCGATTTTACTAGGGCGAACCCCTGTCATGTTACCCCATGGAAGACCGTGGCCTTCCTTTTCTTCAAGCTGCTTATAGAGCTTAACCTTAAACTTCTCGTGGGCATCGGCTTTTGAGAGTCCTGTTACATCAGGGGCTTCAATCTCAATTAGCTTATCCCCTTCCTCTAACTTTACTGTCACTTCCTTAATAGGATTAAAAGTGGCAGGATTATTCACATCTGAAGTTCCAGATATTGGTCTTGCAGGCTTTACATCCACTCTTGGATAAAAGCTCCTTACAATTGTAACCGCATCGTCGTAAAATGCGTCATCATCTATATTTATATAAATCATATTGATCCTTTCTAAACTTGGGATTTCTCTCCCAAATAAAAGCAGTCTAAAACAAAAATCTGCTTGTCCCAAAAGACAAGCAGACTTAATTCTACTATATATCACAAAAATTATCTAGTTAGTATTTTTAGTAAACAAATGGATTATATGCCTTTTCATGCATAATGCTTGTTTCCTGGCCATGTCCTGGATAACAGATAGTCTCATCTGGTAAAACAAATAGCTTATTCTTAATTTCACGAACTAAGCTAGACATGCTACCTGTTGGGAAATCTGATCTACCCACAGATTCATAAAAGAGAGTATCTCCTGTAAACATAATAGACTCCTCTGGAAAATAAAAGCACATGCCACCTTCTGTGTGTCCCGGTGTATGTATTGCCTTTATCTTAAAGCCAGCAAGCTCAAACTCCTCTCCATCTTTTAAGTAAACATCTGCCTTAATTGTAAAACTAAGACCATAATCACTTGAAAGATTCTTATAAGGAGATTCAAGCAAGTCTTTTTCTGCATCTGCTGCATAGACCTTAATATTATATTTCTTTCTTAATTCATCCACTGCTCCAATGTGATCAAAATGCCCGTGAGTTAGTAAAATCGCCACAGGCTTAGCCTTACTAGATTCTACCATTTGAGCAATTACATCTGCTCTATCTGCTGGGTCAACAATAATACATTCAGCCAACGCATCATTAGTATACAAATAACAATTTGTACTAATCATGCCTAAAACTCTACAATCTAGTTTGCTCATTTTTCCTCCCAATTGACCTAAAGGTCTAGCATTAACAATATGTAAGATAAATATTAGCCCGTTGTTCTTTCAATATCAGTTACTGACTCAACCTTCTGTAGCTTATCAATAAGTCTGTTAAGCTCATCCTTTGTATGAATAGTAAATCCAATATTGATTGTAGCAATGTTCTTCTTATTAGTTCTACAATTCAAGCTTGTCATAGAAATGTTAGCTTCTGTAAATATCTTAGAAATATCAACAATAAGGCCATTTCTATTATTAGCGTAAATATTAATTTCAGTACTGTACTTCTCTGTGCTATCTCCTGAGCTTTCCCATTCCGCTTCAATAAGTCTTGCTCTCTCACTTGCTGGGAAGTTTAGGATATTAATACAGTCTGTTCTATGAATAGAGATACCTCTACCTCTTGTAACGAAACCAACAATTTCATCGTTTGGCACTGGATTACAACACTTAGAAAATCTAACTGCTACATCATGTGTACCCTTAACTATGATGCCAGACTTGCCGGAATTTTTCTTAATTTTAGCCTTAGGGTCATTTGCAAGAAGCTCTTCAAGTACTGAATCGTCTGTGATTTCATTTTTCTTATTCTTAAGATACTCATCATAGAGCTTATTAACTACCTGGCCTTCTTTTAAGCCACCATGACCTACTGTTGCAAGCATGGAATCCCAGTTTTTAAAGCCATACTTCTTTAGAGCCTTCTCTATAAATTCTGGCTTAATAAGTTCTTCCTGCTTGTAGCCCTTAGCCTTAATATAGTTAGAAATAAGCTCCTTACCGCGAACGATATTCTCTTCCTTTAATTCCTGATTGAACCACTGATTGATCTTATTCTTAGCCTGTGTTGACTTAACAATAGATAGCCAATCTCTACTTGGTCCCTTAGAATTCTGGGATGTGATAATTTCAATTCTATCGCCGCTTTGTATCTTATAATCAATATTAACTAACTTACCGTTAACTCTAGCGCCTACCATTCTATTACCTACAGCAGAGTGAATGCTATAAGCAAAATCAATAGGACAAGAGCCTGCTGGTAAATTCTTTACATCTCCTGATGGCGTGAAGGCATATACGGAATCTGAGAATAGGTCTAAATCACTCTTAATAGATGATAAGAATTCCTTATTATCTGACATATCACGCTGCCACTCTAGAATCTGTCTTAACCAGCTAAGCTTAGCCTCCTCAGACTGAGTGTCCTTACCGCCTGTCTTACCTTCCTTATATTTCCAATGTGCTGCAATACCGTATTCAGCAATTCTATGCATCTCGTAAGTTCTAATCTGAACTTCAAAAGGCTGACCATTTGAAGCAATTAGAGTTGTATGAAGGGATTGGTAGTTATTAGGCTTTGGCATGGCAATATAGTCTTTGAATCGACCAGGGATTGGCTTATACATCTCATGAATAACACCAAGAGCCGCATAACAATCCTTAACGGAATCCACCTTAATTCTTACAGCAAAAATATCATAAATCTGGTCTAGTGTCTTATTCTGACTTACCATCTTACGATAAATTGAGAAGAAGTGCTTAACTCGACCATCGATTTCAGCATCAATATCCGCATTCTTAATATGCATTCCTACTTCCTTAATTATGCTTTTTATAAATGCTTCTCTGCCGGGTCTATTAGCACTGACCTCTTCAACTAATTTGTTGTATTCTTCTGGCATTAAGTAACGCATAGCTAAATCATCTAATTCAACCTTAATCTTACTAATACCAAGTCTATGAGCAATAGGAGAATAAATCTCCATTGTTTCTCTTGATTTCTCTATCTGCTTGTTAGGCTTTTGATACTGCATTGTACGCATGTTATGAAGTCTATCGGCAAGCTTAATTAAGATAACTCTAATATCCTTTGCCATGGCAAGGAACATCTTTCTTAGGTTTTCAGCCTGAACCTCTATCTTATCATGCTCGTAATTTAACTGAGTTAACTTAGTAACACCATCTACAAGTAAGGCTACTTCACTGCCAAACTCTCTTGTAACATCCTCACTTGTAAGGGCTGTATCCTCTACAACATCATGTAATAAACCCGCTATAATTGTCTCTTTATCAAGCTCTAATTCTGCAAGTATGATTGCAACACAAAGAGGGTGGATAATGTATGGCTCTCCAGATTTTCTCTTCTGATCCTTGTGAGCCTCATAAGCCACCTTATATGCCCTTTCAATATCAGACAAATCTGTGGATGGGTGATAGGCCTTTATCTTTCTTACTAACTCCTTATATAACTCTTCTGGCGCAGTAAAATCAGCCGGTGTCTGTGTTGTTCCCTCCACCTGATTAGTCTTAACATTATTTGATTCTGCAAGTATAATCTTCTCAGGCATAAACTTCTCCTCGTCTTTTAAAATTCTTTATTATCTATCATTATATACATAACTAGAAAAAAAGTCACTCTTTTTATGAAACTAAGTGCACCAGAAAGCTTTCTGGTGCACTTTTATTTCTATTAGTATTCTTTAATTATAGCGATGCGTAAAGATTTTCCATAAATTCACGGGTCTCTACTGCATTTTCAGGAACTGTATTCTCAAGAGTGCAGTGTACATAAGGCTTGTGCTCCTTAATTAACTTAAGAAGTAATGGGTAGTTTAAGCCACCCTTGCCATCTGGGCCGCCCTTACCTGCTGCCACGCTCTTTAAGTCTACTTCCTTGCCTTCATCAATGAAATCCTTACAGTGAACTACTGCAATATCCTTAGAAAGTAATTCAAAGGCCTTTGTTATAATTTCATCCTGATCTTTAATATTACCTGGATAAAGTAGGTTAACTGGGTCAAGAATAATCTGTAAGTTTGGAGAATCAATGGCATCAAGCACTTTTCTAGCTCTCTCAACTGTATAAACGATGTGTTTCCAAACTGGCTCAATGGCAATGATAACGCCAAAGTTTTCTGCATACTTAACGATAGGTCTTAAATTTTCAATAAAGCATTCAAGAGCCTCTTCAGAGTGATTAGCCTCTTCATACTTGTATTCTTCATTAACAGCACCTGTCTCAGTTCCTACAACGCCACATCCAAGAATGCTTGCAAAGCGGATATGAGCCTTGTACTTTTCAACTATCTCAGCATGCTTAACTGGATTAGGATTGCAAAGGTTTAAATAACAGCCAAGTACTGCTACATCCACCTTATTCTCCTGACATAATTCCTTCATGTACATAGCAAGTCCTGGAGTCATTGCCTCCACCCCTGTATTAAATTCCTTAATAGACTTACCTAGGGCGATGTGCATGCAGTGAAAGCCCTGCTTGTGAATGTTAGGAATTAATTCATTTATTGGCGCATAAGCCACGTCATGTGCTCTAATACCTATTCTCATTTAATTGTTCTCCTCCTTCTTTTAAAGCCTAAATAATTAGTCTTATCTTATATCCTCGTAATTGATTCCAGCCTCAGTTAAAGCCTTGTAGTATGTAATAAGAGGTACAAAGCTTTGTGCAAAACCCTTTGTTGAGTTACCTGCTACACATACTGCATCATCAATTATAGTTTTAGTTGATACTCCAGCACTGACATTTTCACCAATAGTTTTCTTAAATGTCTTAAAGCCTGGATATAAATATTTTATATCAGCTGTTAACTCAAATGCAATAGCCAAAGACTCTAAAAGTAAAGTATTATTGCCATTTCTAGCTAAACTTGGAAGCTCCTTATAATAGAACAAGCCATTATCAAGTAAGCAGTTATCTACTAAATCATCTACAGCACGAATAAGCATGTCCTTCAAATCCTGTCTTGGGAAAACTCTATAATAGCGCATTACACTACCAATGGCTACAGAAATCATAAAGCCAACACGAATTAAAGTATTATCTGTATATGGTGCAAGCCAGTGTCCATACTGCTTTTCCCAAGTAATAAAGCTATCTAATATCCAATCACACTTACTTAGCCACTTCTTATCATTAGTCTCTACGTATAGAGCAATCAAGGCTCTAAGAGCCCAACCAGTTTCTCTAGCGTTAGCCTCTCCTGGTACTGCATACATAGGTGTATCAAGGAGTCGAAGTACATTTTCACCAATACCAATGGCAGTCTCAAGGCCTCTCTCATCTCCTGTAAAATGATAATAGTCCATAAGGCCCTCAACCCACTCGTGAGAGCAAACCATAATACCGTTTACAATGTGGCCCCCTGTGTGTTCCCACATACCACCGATTCTAAGCGGATCCTTGCTATAGTGGCAAACATCCACGTCCATCCAGTGACTAGCGTGATTAGCCATGTAATCGTAGAATCTTCTAGTTCCAGTTCTTGCAAACTGAAGAGCACAAGCATGTGGATAGTCGTATTCGTTGTTACTATAAACTGGCTTTCCATTAGCTCTACCCTGCTTTGTATAGCCCTGATCTACTGAGTCGCCCCAGTTTAACATACCGTAATTTCTATCATGGGCATCGCATCTATTAATAAGGGCAATTTCCACATCGTCATCAAGCTTAGTTGGGAATACATCCATTAAAGCCCCTGACTCTCTAAAGACGTCAGGACTGATAACTCCAAGGTCTGGCATCTGATAAATCAAGCTACGGTTGTCAATCTCAACCATACTTTCTTCTGGTCCATGAAAATGTAACAAGAATCTCTGCTCTCTTGCCATACCTGACTGCATCACAACTTTATTGATATTCTCTGGCACAAGCATAACCCCAATGCCATTCTTATCTGCCTTAATTGCCTTTGGGTAATTTTGCATCGCCTGATAAATCGTTGCACAAATTCCAGACTTCTCATCAGTTCTATCTGCAAAGAAAGTACCATATAAAACTTCTGCAAAGTGCTCGTTACCTTCCTTTAAGAGGCCCTTGTCGTCTGCGATAACATTTGCATTAAAGCCATCTCTTCCAATATAGAAATCAGTCTTATAGTTTGATCTAGCTGCCACCGTTCTAACAGTATCCACAGGTGTTCTTGATAAAATATCATCTAAATCGTTAATTCCTCTAGTATGAAAGACTGGTCCGCTAGTCTTTGAATTATCAATTGCACCATCACCACAACCTGTAGAATCGCCACCTGCTGATTCGTGAAGAGCTTTTGCCATATCAACTAGCTCATTATCACAAGCCTTGTTTGCATCTGCCTTAACAAAGAATTCAAGACTATTAATCTCTAAAGGATTATCGCTTGTGTTAATGATTCTATAAGCCACATCTAAGTAAGGCTTTCCAGAAACTGCAGTAATTCTAAGTTCAAAGTCAATACGCTTTGCACCATTCTCACTCTCTTCAATTAAATCATGATGTCCTTTTCCTTCAAAAATCGCACTAACAGCTCCTACCTCAACCACTCTCCAGCTATCAATGTTAAAGCTGTAATTATCAAGCTTAAAGCTATCCTCACTAGTTCTATTCTTAACTGATAAATTAGGTCCTACAAAGTTATCCTCTGTGTAATCTCTATAGCTATCTTCCAACTTAGAGAAAATGTTACTAGAATTATTAGAAAGTAAAAACTTTAGAGCACCTGTATCTACAGAAATTGTGCCAGCTTCCTTATTTACGTTACAACTAAGCTTAGATACATTTTCTAAAGACAAGGCATCTAGATTAGTGATGCCTGTAACCTCCTTTAATTCTTCCTCTGTCTCCTTGCCTGTAAGGACTGTTGCAAAACAAGTCTTATTAGCTGCTAGGTCAGCAAGAAATCTAACATAAGCAAACTTTATACTTCCATCGTCATACTTTGCTGTAACCTTTGCCTGATGAACTAACTTCTTATCCTTTTGAACAACTGATAATTTGTCCAAGTCAAAGTATTCGCCCTTCTTAAAAGGTATAGCAACGCCTACGTATTCCTGCTTTCTCTCGTATCTATATAGCTTCTCAAAATACACATTAACCATAACATACCACCCTTAATACATAAATTTTTAAAAACAATATATCTTTATTATAATATAGTTTGTTAATATAATCTATCAAATTTACATATTTTTTACCCTTGAATAATTATCTATAAAACAAGCTTTTACAGTTATATTGTACAGATGTTTTTGTCCTCTATTAAGAACTTTAATTTATTAGCCAAATTTGATAAAATGTTAAATATAAAAACGGGAGGATTAGAATCTATGAATTATGCAACAATCAAATATAATGATATAGCTAATGGTCCTGGTGTTCGTACCTCTCTTTTTGTAAGTGGTTGTACACACCACTGTAAAGGCTGTTTTAACGAGGTGGCATGGGATTTTAACTATGGTTTAGAGTTTACTAAGGAAGTAATGGATGAGATAGTAAAATCCTTAGAGCCTGACTATATTACAGGTATTACTCTTTTAGGCGGAGAACCTTTTGAACATGTTAATCAAATTGGTTTACTTCCACTCTTAAGAGAGATTAAAGCAAAGTATCCAGATAAGTCTATTTGGTGCTTTTCAGGTTATTTATTTGATAAGCAGATCTTGCAAGAAATGGTTCCAAAGTGGCCAGAAACCAAGGAAATGATATCTTATATTGATGTTTTAGTAGATGGTAAATTTGTTCTTGAATTAAAGGATTTAATGCTTAAATATCGCGGTTCATCTAATCAAAGATTAATTGACGTTAAAAAGAGCCTCAAAGCTAACGAAGTAATTTTATGGGAGGACTAATATAATATGGAATTCACACCATCTATAACTAATACAAAGGTTAATGTAAAAAAGCTTAGTGACAAGGCTGTCATTCCAAGCTACGGTTCAGAATTTGCAGCAGGTGCTGATCTTTACTCAGCAGAGGAAACAAGCATTGTTATTCCTGCAGGTGAAACAAGATTTATTCACACAGGTATTGCAATGGAGATTCCTACAGGTCTTGTAGGTCTTATTTATGCTCGTTCTGGTATGGCTTGCAAGAGAGGTCTTGCACCAGCAAACAAGGTTGGAGTTATTGATTCAGACTATCGTGGAGAAATAATTGTTGCTCTTCACAATCATACTAACGAAGAGAAGACTGTAGAAACTGGCGAGCGTGTAGCTCAGATGGTTCTAACACCTTACATCGTTGCTAACTACAATGAAGTTGAGGATTTATCTGATACTGATCGTGGTGAGGGCGGTTTTGGTTCTACAGGTAGAAAGTAGTAATTACTAAGTTAAAGTCAATTTAACACTATAATAACAAGGTCTAGTTTTTATTTTCAATAAGACTAGGCCTTTTTTATTTGTCTAAATTTTAAGCTAAAAAATACAAAAAATTTTATATGTATGATATAATAAATAAAAGTATATGTTTGGGGGAATTAAATATGTTAGAAGATATCAAGATTTTATCGGATTTAAATTTATATTCTATAACTTTTCGTTTAGTTTTGGCTATGATTCTTTCTGGTTTACTGGGTATGGAACGTGAAAGAAAGCAAAGACCTGCAGGCTTTAGAACCTATGTAGTAGTTTGTCTTGGTGCTACCCTAACCTGCATCACAAACCTCTATATGTTTGGTCTTTATGAAAATGTTGACCCAGCTAGAATCCCTGCCCAAGTTGTAAGTGGTATAGGTTTCTTAGGTGCTGGTACTATTATTGTGACTAGAAATAGTAGAATAAAAGGCCTGACCACAGCAGCGGGCCTCTGGTGTTGTGCCACCATCGGTATCGCTATTGGGTCAGGCTTTTATTCCGGAGCAATAATCTGCTCAATTGCTGTATTAGTTATTATGCGTGTTCTCACCTTCGTTGATAGAAGCTTTATAAAATATAACAAGTACATCTATCTCTATGTGGAATGTGACCATAGCTTATTCATGCCTGCTCTCATTCGTTTCACCCACGAAAGGGATTACACCATCTACGATTTAGAACAATATCCTGCCATTAACAATCTACCAGGATACATGTTATTCTCTCTTAAAATTAAGGATCCTCAAAACAGATACAGAGTAATTAACGATATTAAAAACCTAGAAGGCTGTATCTTAATTGAAGAGATGGGACATTAAATATGTCTTAGATATAGTTTGCTGTAGCGCTATCAAGTACAAACTGCTGTGCTCTTGCTACTAACATACCGATGCAAACCTTATTCTTACCATACTTCTCAACCATTAAAGAACCTGTTGAGAAACCATTGTCTTCTGCAAATGTATCAAGTTCTCCCTTGTACTGATATTCAGTAAGTGTCATACCCTCAGCTTCAATAATTGCTTCAAGGATAAGTCTCTGTTCACATGACTTACGAACATATTCGTCAAATGTCATATTAAAATAATATTCACAATACTCATCATTAGACTTACTCATAAGTGTTGCATAGAAATTGATACTAGTATTAAGCTGATCATACTTTTCATCATATAATGACTGTGGAATATCTGATACTTCGCAAATATCAGTAAGTTCTGTTAATACAGCTTCTTCATAAGCTGACTGAACCTTCTCATCCACATCACTTGCAACTTCTGTCTTAATAGACTCTCTATATTCTTCTACAGTTGAGTAACCATAGTACTGACTAACATAAGCATCTGTAATCATAGGTACATTTGCTTGGTCAACCTCTTCAACTGTAATCTCAAATACTACCTTAGCACCTGCATATTCTGTATTAGAATAATCTTCTGGTAAAGTAACTATCTGAACCTTAGTTTCACCAGCTGTCATGCCATAAAGCATGTCTTCAAGGCCATCAATATCAATAGGGAAATCATCTACACCTAAGATAATTGTCTCACCTGAAGCACTTAATTCAGAAATTGTAACACCAGCGTAAGCACAAGTTACATTATACATAACCTGATCTGTTGCAATAGCTCCTCTGCTAACTTCTGAATATGTTGTATTCTCTTCCTGATCTTCAAGAATAGCCTCTTCTACTAATTCGTTCTCGATAGATGTTCTATCAACCTCTACGTTAATATTCTTGTAATCTCCCAATGTTACATAGTCACTAGCCTTATAGCCCAAATCAACATCAATCTTTGTATTACATGCTGTAAATGTTGTTAAGATTGTAGTTGCAATTAAAGTGCTAGCTAGAGCCTTTTTAAATATATTCTTTCTCATATAACCCTAAATCCTTTTCCTCTTTTTTTAGGATGCAAACAAGCATATATCTAGCTTTCAGCTTTCGTTTGCATCGGTTATAAATATACCACAATTTACAATTTATTCATAGATTTAAGGCCTAAATTTTATATTTTTCACAAAATTGTCATAGACTTATAAATACAAAATTATTTTGTATTTATCTCCTTTACCATATCTAAGAAATTAGCCACAGGCACAGCCTTTGAATAGTGGAAACCTTGTATATAATCCACTCCTAAATCCGTCATCTTTCTAACCATATCCTCTGACTCAACGCCTTCTGCTGTAAGCTCATATCCAAGTTCCTTAAAGGCCTTTATCATAATAGCTACAATTAAATTACCTGAGTCACAATAAGCTCTAACCAAGGACTTATCAAGCTTAATATTTATAAAGTTAATCTCATTAAGTCTCATAAGATTAGAATAACCAACTCCGTAATCATCAAGTACAAAATTAAAGTCGAATCTGTGAACCTTGCTAATTTCATTTTTAAACCTTAGAAAATCCTCCACAAACTCCTCTACAATTTCGATATGAATAAAGTTTCTATCCACCCCGTATTTATTAGTTACCTCACATAAACTGCTTGATAAATCTTCTCTTAAAAATTCCGAAGGAGATATATTAAAGTTTAACCATTCTATGCCTGAGGCCTTTAAATCATTTTCCTTAATGTACTTACAAGCCTTACTAAATACTATATAGCCTATCTTATTCATAAGCCCATACCTCTCCGCTACACTTATGAATTCTCCTGGCATAAGAAGACTTCCATTATCCCTTTTAATTCTTGTTAAAAGTTCACCGCCTACAACCTTTTTATTCTTAGTTTCAACTATTGGCTGAATATAAATTTCCACATCATTATTATCAATAGCCCATTCAATTTCAGACTTAATTTCTAGCTCTCTCTTGCTCTTATTATAATCATCAACACTAATAAGAATCCTATCAAAAGCGGCCATATTATAACGACTATCATAAACATCCTTAATAAGCTCTACCTTAGTAGAAACCGGAAGCCCAGCCAATTCTTCATCAAGCTCAATAATAGCAAGATCTGTTCTAATCTTAATGTCATGCATCCTTTTATAATCTTCTAGATATCTTGTTACTTCTTTTTGAACCTGACCAAAGTCCTTCTGCTCCTTATAACAGACAATAAAGCCTCCCCTTCTTATATAGAAAATGTTTCTAGTCTTACCGTATATCTTTAGCGCATTTGCTACAGCTCTAAGAAGTTCATCTACTAAATTATCCTCTGTAAAACTATGAAACTCCCTGTAATTTCTAAGATAAAAGCCCTTAATACTTGTCCTATTAATAGCCCTATCATCAAATAAAAGAGCATTAAGCGCTGAATAATTAAAAGACGAGGTCCTCCTATCAATGTATAATTCTGGATTTTCAAAACATAGATAAATCATCAAAATAACCAGTACACAGGTCGTATCCATAAGCAAATAATTAGGTATTAAAATTCTTACAATTCCACCTATAAATAAAGCCATATTAAATAGAATTGTGTAGGCAAAATATTTCTTTCTATAAAATTTCTTTCTATTAAAAATTGCTACAACAATAGATAAAATTACATAAAAGAAAAGACATATATAAATCGCATAATAATATCTACTCTTATTAAAGCCATTTTCATCAATATAAAAGATATATTTATTAACTACACTTGAAATAGCAAAAGCCTCTAAAATGATTAATGGAATAGTTGCTAAAATGACTCTCTCTTTTTTTAATCTAATAGCCCTATTAGATAAAACATAGCTATAGATAAAAAAGACATAGGATCTAAGTAAGAATAAAATATAGAATAAAAGACTAATAAATACTAATAACTCATAAGAAAAATGTTCAAAATGGTCGCAAAAATAAGACGATACAATATCAATTAGTATCGTAAAGAATTCAACATATAATACCGCAAAAAATACCTTTTGAACCCTAACAGATATATGTTGCGAAGTAAAAAAGTGTAGCAAAATAACCGCCAAGATCATAAAACTAGGTATAGCATACTCAAAATGCCACATAAGCTCTCTCCCCTTAAATTAGAATCCCTCGCATAAAAAATAATCGTCCCTTATTATTTCCATATGTTTATTATAGCTTAATTTTCTACACTTTACAATAAGTCTATATTTATGTTTATAAAAATACATATGTAAAAATCTAGTATTTCTATGGCTTGGCATTAAAAAACACCTTATAGATAAATCTATAAGGTGTTAAAATTCGTTATTAACTTTATCTTAATACTAATTAAGCTAACTTAGACTTTGCAACTTCAACAAGCTTTGCAAAACCTTCAGCATCGTTAACAGCCATTTCAGCTAAAACCTTTCTATTAAGGTCGATGTTAGCTGACTTTAAACCGAACATGAACTTGCTGTATGAAAGACCATTAAGTCTTGCAGCAGCGTTAATTCTTGCGATCCATAACTGTCTGAACTGTCTCTTCTTCTGCTTTCTACCCTTGTAGCTTTCTGTGAGGGCTCTCATTACAGACTGCTTTGCAACTCTGTACTGCTTAGATCTAGCTCCTCTATAACCCTTAGCGAGCTTTAATACTTTATTATGCTTCTTCTTTGCGTTTAATCCGCCTTTAATTCTTGCCATTTTAATAATTCCTCCTATAAAAAACTTGAAATGTTAAGACTCAAATTTAATCATCAGATTAAAGATAAGGCATAATCTTCTTCATTGTCTTAACGTTAGTTGCGTCAGTCATAGCTGCGTGTCTAAGATTTCTCTTTCTCTTAGTAGTCTTCTTAGTAAGGATATGGCTCTTGTAAGCCTTCATTCTCTTTAACTTACCTGTTCCAGTTACTTTAAAACGCTTAGCAGCTGCTCTTTTTGTCTTTACCTTTGGCATAATAGTTCCTCCTAAATCCTTCTTAATTTTTTAACGTTTTTCCGTTAAAAACATAGTCATACTCCTACCTTCCATCTTAGGAGCTTTATCGATTACGGCGATGTCTGAGAGTCTCTCAGCAAATTCTTCAAGAATATGCTTACTTGAATCAATATGTGCCATCTCTCTACCTCTAAATCTTAAAGAGACCTTAACCTTGTTGCCTTTCTCGATAAACTTTCTAGCTGAGTTACACTTAGTATTAAGATCGTTAGTATCGATGTTAGGTGATAATCTAACTTCCTTAACTTCAACAGTTTTCTGTTTCTTCTTAGCTTCTTTCTCTTTTCTGATTAACTCGTACTTGTACTTGCCATAATCTACAAGTCTGCAGACTGGTGGATTGGCTGACGGAGCTACCTTAACAAGATCAACTCCTGCTTCTCTTGCAAGTCCCTGAGCTTCCTTTGATGACATAACTCCTAATTGTTGTCCTTCTTGTCCGATGACTCTTACTTCCTTGTCACGGATCTGTTCATTAATCATTAATTCGCTAATGGTCGTGTACCTCCATATTCGTCTATATGTTATGCAAAATCTCGTTTCCACAAAAAAAGTGGATAATCAATATTGATTATCCACACTTAATTCAAACAAAACCTTACGGTAAATGATTTAAATATTAACCCGAGTCACTTAATCGTGCTGAGGTGAGAGTGGATACTCTTCTTTGTTTTGCAACTATTAAATAATAACATCATCAATATCTATTGTCAACATATTTCTTGATGAAATTAATAATCATATTTCTTGTTTTCTAGCCTGCCCACAAAGTCTTCTTTTTCAAGAGGTCTGTCAAAATAATAGCCCTGTGCATACTTACAGCCAACCTTCTTTAAGAAGTCTGCCTGCTTCTTTGTTTCTACACCTTCGGCTACAACACATTTTCCTAACTTGTTAAGCATATCAATAAGGCTAGTAACAATTATATCATCTTTCTGACTTCCATTATCTACATTATCAATAAATACCTTGTCAAACTTAATGTAGTTAAAGCTTAAGTCGCGAAGATAATTAAGGGATGAAATGCCATCACCAAAGTCATCAATTGCAGTCTTTATATTTCTATCCTGCATAGCCTTCATAAATCCCTTTAAAGTAAGGAAATCGTCTGTGCAAGATTTTTCTGTAATTTCGATTTCAATATACTTTGGATCAACACCATACTCAGTAATTATCTTACTAATTCTCTCTGCAAGATTGTCATTATAAATGTGCATCTTTGAGAAATTAATAGATACAGGAACTGGCTCAATGCCCTTATCAATCCAAGTTCTAATATCTTTACAAACATGCTTAAGCATGTAGAAATCTAAGTCTTTAATAGAGCCCTCTTTTTCAAGTACAGGAATAAACTCATTTGGCTGAATAATTCTTTCCTTTGCCGCCCATCTAACTAAGGCCTCAGCACCACCTAGAGTGCCATCTTCAAGATTTACCTTAGGCTGATAGTAAACAGCAAACTTCTCCTCAGATACAGCGTCATGGAACTTATAGCTAATTTCCTTCTCTCTTAAATTATCATCAATCATGTAATCTCTAAACCATACGCAGTCGTAGGTCTTTGAGTTTCTTGCATACTTGCAAGCAATAGCTGAGTAATTAATTAGATTGGAAATATTATCCTTATGTACTGCAAAATATAAACCAGCATTACACTCTACCGTAAATTCCTTAGGACCACGATTGGTATTAGCTCTTATATTCATGCTAGTAATAAAGTCTACGAAATTATCAACTCTTTCCTTTTTAACAAAGGCTACAAAGCTATCTCCGCCTAGTCTTGCAAAGATTTCTTCATTCTGAATGTAGGCATTAACTGCAATACTAAACTTCTTTAATATCTCATCACCTAGCTTTGTTCTATCTACATGATTGAAATAAGAGAAATTCTTAATGTTAAAATATACCGATGCATAATCTGCAATGTCATGCTTAAGGAATAATAAGCCACCATTTCTAGATAAGCCATTAGAATTTAGACATCCTGTTAAGCTATCTGTAAATGCATTCATAGCATCATGTTCAGCAATTCTTACATAGCGACTTACGTAAGCTATAATGCCGATTATGAATTCAAGTATCTTGTCATCTTCCACATCATATTCATAATCTGGAACCGAATAAACCTGATAAGTTAATCTACCACCATCCGCTGTTAGATACTGGAATTCCTTGTATTCCTCGCTATGTGCACCTGAATCATATAAAATGTATCTCTCATTCTTACCATTTGGAACCCTTACAGATACAGGAATATTAACATCTGCTGTTAACATGCCTATTTTTAGATCCTCTGCAATGCCTTGTACTGCCAGAGATACTACATTCTGAATATCTGAAGTATCAGCAAAGTTAGCAGTTAAGCTCTCATAAAATTTTTCAAATTTCTTGCTATAAAGTTCATTATCCATATTGTCATCTTCCTTTTAGAAAATTATAGTCACGCTCTAACTTCTAATATTATACCATATGAATAGTTTTATTTACAATAAAAAGCTGCTTTTCCTCTATCAAATAGCTCTTCATATAACTGTATAAATAAAGAAAAGCCTAAGAGGATTGACTTCTTAGGCTTTTAATGTTTAATTTTCAAATACTAGCTGTGTAGCTTGCACATTACTGATTTTTTGTTCAGTAATATAGCCGCATGCTTTAAGACCTGTTTCTATTATATCGTTCCACTTTTTAGCGGATAAACTTATAACTGTAGCGTCATTCAGTTCAATTGTGCATGCATTCTCATAGCTGCATGATCCACATGATACTTTATACATGTTACCTCTATTAATGGCACCTATCTCTTCAAGGACATTTACCATTCTATAAACAGTAGCACTTCCTATCTTTGGATCACGTTTTGATGCTTTGTAGTAAATTTCTTTACAGCAAGTGCAATTCTCTTCAAGAATTACATCTAAAAGCATTTTTCGCTGCTTGGTGATCCTGCATCCACGTTCTTTAAGTAAACTTAAAACCATGTCTTTTTGCATCTGAGTTCTTGTAAAACCCATTTCTAATTCTTTCTTTTTTGCAAGATTGTCAAGCATAATTTCACCTCTTTACCGCCTAATGAACAAGCGTCTCTATTAGTGGCAACCGCCATTGCAGTGCTTACAATCAACACCACACTGAACAGACTTGCCGGCCTTTTTATCTTTTACAAGGCTTCTAACAGCCAAGAAAACTATTAACAATACAACTAAACCTGTAATAATACTTCCTAACATTTTTCTTCCTCCTTGTTAAGATAAATATACTATAAGTTACATTTTCTATTAATTAGATATTAGCAACCTTCTTATCCACCTTAAGAGTTGTTGCCTCCTTATATGGTCTAAAGATAAGATATAAAACAAATGCTAATACAACAATAGCGATAATTAAACCTAATACGTTAACTGAACCTGAGATAAGTAAACCGAACTGGTAAATAAGGTAAGCAACGATATAAGCTGTTACACACTGATAACCAATTGCAATCCATGTCCACTTTCCACTGTTCATTTCTCTCTTAATTGCACCGATTGCAGCGAAGCAAGGAGCGCAAAGTAAGTTAAATGCAAGGAATGAGTAACCTGCAAGTGGTGCAAGACCTTCAAAGTCAAGGACACCAAATACACCAACAACTTCTTCCTTAGCTACAAGACCCATAACTGTTGCAACTGTTGCTGTAGCATTAGCAAATCCAAGAGGAGCAAAGATCCACTTAAGACCGTTACCAATTGCACCAAGAACTGAATCTTCAAGTTCAATATCTGCATTCCATCCGAATGCACCGTCTGTCCAACCAAATGTTGAACCTAACCAAATAAGAATTGATGAAAGTAAGATAATTGTTCCAGCCTTCTTAATGAATGACCAGCCTCTTTCCCACATACTTCTTAAAATAGAACCTACTGTTGGTAAGTGGTATGAAGGAAGTTCCATTACGAATGGAGCTGGATCGCCAGCAAAAATCTTTGTCTTCTTAAGGATAATACCTGAAAGAATAATTACTGCAATTCCTAAGAAATATGCTGATGGAGCAACCCACCAAGCGTTATTAAATAATGCTGCTGAAATAAGAGCAATAATAGGAAGCTTAGCGCCACAAGGAATGAATGTTGTTGTCATAATTGTCATACGACGATCTCTTTCATTCTCAATTGTTCTTGAAGCCATAACACCAGGAACACCACAACCTGTACCAATAAGGATAGGAATAAATGACTTACCTGATAAACCAAACTTTCTAAAGATTCTATCCATGATGAAAGCAATTCTTGCCATGTAACCACATCCCTCAAGGAATGCAAGGAAGATAAATAATACTAACATCTGTGGAACGAAACCAAGTACTGCACCTACACCAGCTACAATACCATCAAGGATTAAACCTGTTAAAAATTCATTACAGTTAATAGCTTCAAGTAAGTTTCCAACTAATACTGGAACACCTGGAACCCATGTACCGTAATCTGCATTATCTGGAAGTTCTGCATCCTCACCAGTTGCTTCATCAACAACTTCTGAAATTGAATACTTACCGTCTTCCTTTTCATCAAGCTCAGCACCATAAGAGCCATAGCTTTCATCAAATGTACCGTAATCCTGATCTTCAATAGCTGCAAGAATTTCGTCTGCACCAGTAATACCAGCCTCAGCAGCATCTTCAACATTAGCTACTACTTCGTCTGTCCATACATTTTCTACATAGTAATCTGTCATAGCTTCGTCATAAGCAGCTCTACCATTACCAAAAAGGTAGAAACCATCACCAAATAAACCATCGTTTGTCCAATCAGTTACATATGTACCAACTGTAGTTACTGAAATGTAGTAAACAATAAACATAATAACTGCAAAGATTGGAAGAGCAAGAATTCTGTTTGTAACGATTCTATCGATCTTATCTGAAGTTGTTAACTTCCTAGCAGAATTCTTTGTTACACAACCATCAATAATAGATGAGATATAAGTATATCTTTCATTAGTAATGATTGATTCTGTATCATCGTCAAACTCTTTTTCAAGAGTTGCAATTTCATCTGAAGCATCAACAGCTGTTGCTGTTAACTGAGCAATCTTATCATCTCTTTCAATGAACTTGATTGCAAAGAATCTCTTCTGAGCTTCTTCAACATCTGAACCTAACTTAGCCTTAACACTTTCAATAGCAGCCTCAACTGTAGGATTGAACTTGTGAGCAAGTTCGTTAGCCTTCTTTGAGTTAGCTGCCTTAATAGCTGCATCTACAACTTCCTTAATACCTGTTCCCTTAAGAGCTGAGATTTCAACTACTGGAGCACCAATAGCTTCGCTAAGCTTCTTTATATTAATCTTATCACCAACCTTATTGACGATATCCATCATGTTAACTGCAACAACTACTGGAATACCAAGTTCAATAATCTGTGTTGAAAGATAAAGATTTCTTTCAATATTAGTACCATCAACAATATTAATTACTGCATCTGGTCTTTCATTTACTAAATAATTTCTTGCTACTACTTCTTCAATTGTATATGGAGAAAGTGAGTAAACACCTGGAAGATCGATAATACCGACGCTCTTATCGCCCTTATACTTACCTTCCTTTTTTTCTACTGTAACGCCAGGCCAGTTACCTACGTACTGATTTGATCCTGTTAATGCGTTAAAAAGAGTTGTCTTACCGCAGTTTGGATTACCTGCAAGTGCAATCTTAATTGACATTTCCTACCTCTTTCTGATTAGGCAAATGTTACTCTACCTAGTCTTCATCATTAAACTTTTTTCTTAAACTTCTTTTTAAACTCTAATAAAAACTCTAATTACTCTACATCTATTAAAGCAGCATCTGCCTTACGTAATGAAAGCTCATAACCACGAACTGTAACCTCAATTGGATCACCTAAAGGTGCAACCTTTCTTACGAAAACTTCGACGCCCTTTGTGATACCCATGTCCATGATTCTTCTCTTAACTGGGCCTTCACCGTTAAGCTTTGTAACTTTAACTGTCTGACCTGTCTTTACTTCTTTTAAAGTCATTTCCCTGTCTCCTTTAAAATTTAGCTCTAAAACATCAAATAACACATGATTTAGTGCATATTCTGTTAAACCTTCTAGAAAGTATATATATAAATTATCTTAAATGATAAATTATATCATGATTTTATTGGCCATATCCTTGCCAATAGCAACTCTTGACCCCTTTACGTTAACAATAACATTACCTGACATCTTAGATACCACTTCCACATCAGCTCCTACAACAAAACCTAGCTTCTCAAGAAACTGTCTTGTTTCTTCAAGGCCTCCTACTCTAACGATTGTTCCATTGTTTCCTTCTTCTAACATTGATAATGGCATACTCATATTACCTCCATGTCATTCTTATTGATAATTATTTTCATAACCGTAGTTAGTATAATCGAACAAGAATTAGTTGTCAACGATAATTATTAGCTTTTTCTAAATTTCGTAAACAAAATCAAACTCAGAAATTTACTTTTTAAACAAATATTAAATTTATTTGCTAAAAAACCCGTGCCTATTTTGAAAATATAAAGGAAATTATTTTCATGTCTTAAAAAAGGCACGGGTAAAACATTTCTATTTAGTTTGGTTTGAGTTTAGTTATAAGTATTAACAGATTATTATGCTGCTAATGTTTCACCTAACTTCTTAGCATTTGCTAAAGCATCGTCATCTGGTGCCTCATTACAAATAACAGAAGCACCTGCAAGATTAGCGCCTGCTGTCTTTGCTCTATTTTCCCATTCTTCCATCCATTCGCCTGAACCCCAGCCGTATGAACCAAAGAGGGCAATCTTCTTTCCTGAAAGTGAAGATTCAATTTCTGTAAATACAGGATCTACCTCTGTTTCTTCAAGCTGCTCAGCACCCATTGCTGGACAACCAAATGCAATTGCATCATATGAATCGATATTAGATGAATTAATATCACCAAATCCTAATACTGATACTTCTGCACCTGCAGACTTAGCTCCGTCTGCTACTGCGTTTGCTAAAGCTTCTGTGTTACCTGTCTGGCTCCAGAATACTACTGCTACTTTACTCATTATTTTCCTCCATTCTCCCGCCATGCGGTTATTAAGTAGTGTTACCCATGTTAACCCGTACATAGGTTATATAAAAAACAATTACTTGTTTTTTAACAATTTTGAAAATGTAAAACTTACGCGCTTACTGTAAGCTGACATAAGCTTCTTCCCTGTAGGAAGACTTTTTTATAGACCTCGATACATTTTCTATACTGTTCAAACTTCATCTTAGAGCTTTCCTCATCACCATATACCTTCCAAAAGCCACAGCACTTGCAATTCTGTCCCTTTTGTTCAATAAATCCTTTTACATCCACTGCAGGATATCCAAGGAATAATCCAATCTCATGAGGAAAACACTCAGATTCATTGACTCTTCTAGTAAGAAAAATTATTGCCTTCTCACAAATCTCAATCATGCTACATTCTCTAGAGCTTGTCTTTTTAATGTAATCCCCGTAGCCTTCTTTTTTTAAAAGGCTTACTGCAAGCGGATTGGTTAAGTCTTTGGCAAGTCTTACCGGTCTATAGACATATAAAAGAGCTCTAGTCATGGACTTTCTAAGAATTCTTACATATACGCCCTTAACGTTTAATAATTCATTAATTCTGGCAAGTTCTTTATGCATATTTGTAAGATCATCGAACTTATAGTTGAAAAGATTTGCGGTTTTCAAACCTGCTAAAGTTGGGGCACATTCTCTAATTAAATCCATCTCGATTTTGTTATCCACCCATCTCCTAAGTTCTAAGATATCTTCCATGACTGTTACTCCCTTAAATACATACGTAGTAGTTTTTAAAGACCCTCTCCAAGGTCATGTCATTTATGCTTCAATAGCTGCAAAATATTCATCAAGCACGTTATTTAATGAAGAAGCACTACTAGAATGTGTTCTAATAACTTCAATATCATTTTTCTTTGCTTCACTAACAGCTGATAGCACCATCTTATGAGAAACTGTATTTGTAAAAAGAATCATGAGATCAGGACTACCAAGACGGTCCCTAAATCCGCTCTTTTCCTTAACGAAAACCTTGGCCTTACAACCATGCTTCTTACAAATCTTCTCGTACTGGCACACCATACACTCATTACCACCAATAATTACAACGCTCATGATTACCTCCTCAATCTAGCGCCCATTAATCTAACTTAAGTCAAGTTAAATAGTGTTCTATTATCATATCCCCTTATAGCTATAAGTTTAAAACATCTCACTTACGTTAGACTAATCTAACCAATGTGTTTAAAATAACGGGTTACTTAATAACCCGAATAAAAAATCCTTTTCAGTTAGCCATCACTAACTTAATTATAAGTTAGCATAGTCTAACCCACTTGTCAAGGGCTTTTCCCAATACTATTGTTTATAATAGTATTAGGAAAACAAGCCTTTTAAGGCAACTTTTCATCTTTAATTGAGAGTAATTTAAAATCTAGTCTTTCAACAGCTATCTTTAATGCTGCATCATCTAGTTCTCTGTCGTAATCTACAAGGGCAATATTCTTCTTTAAATCAACTACTGCCGATGCACCTTCTAATCTATTAATAGAACGTTCAACACTATTCTTACAATGATCACAGTGCATACCTTCTATCGATAAAGTCTTTCTTCCAATTACTGGATTGTCTAATTTCTTTCTTTCCTCAGCTGCAAGCTCTTCCTGGCCTCCGCCACAGCATCCGCCTTCACCCTTCATATGCTTTCTTGATTGAACTAGGGCAAATGCTACAATTGCTAAAAGAATAACAACAACTATTGCTGATCCCATTAAACCACCTTCTATATTTATAGTTTGTGATAACTAACTCACGTTAGTGATGATACCCTTAATGACTATAAATGTCAATAAAAAAGCCCACCATTTACTAATAAGATACAAATATCTATTAGTAAATGGTGGGAAGTTAATTCATATTTTTACACTTCTATGAAATTACTACATTGGGGGAAGTGCTCGCATTATAGACGCTTCGCGTAGCGAGCACCTACATAGCGACTTCTACGAAGTCGCTACATAAAATACTTAACACCTGATTCGAAGATCTTAAGATCCTGTTCGCCATAGATGTTAATAGCAACTGAATCGCCACGTCTTTCTGAGTGAGCCATCTTACCCAAGCAACGACCATCTGGAGATGTAATACCTTCAATAGCCATGTAAGAACCGTTGATGTTCCACTCTTCATCCATTGATACATTTCCTTCTAAGTCACAGTACTGTGTTGCAACCTGTCCGTTAGCAATAAGCTTATCAAGCCATTCCTTAGGAGCTACAAATCTACCTTCACCGTGTGAAGCTGGGTTTGTATAAACGCCACCAAGCTTAGCGCCTGCAAGCCATGGGCTCTTATTAGATGCAACTCTGATGTATGCCATCTTAGAGATATGACGGTTAATTGTGTTATATGTAAGAGTTGGTGAGTTAGAATCCTGACCTGTAATTTCACCGTTTGGTACTAAACCAAGCTTAATAAGAGCCTGGAAACCATTACAGATACCAAGAGCTAAGCCATCTCTTTCGTTAAGAAGCTTTGTAACTTCTTCCTTCATCTTTTCATTTCTAAATGCTGTAGCAAAGAACTTAGCAGAACCATCTGGTTCATCACCAGCTGAGAAACCACCTGGGAACATAATGATCTGTGACTGTGAAATAGCCTTGCTAAATTCATCAACAGATTCTCTGATGCTTGCAGCATCTAAGTTCTTAAATACCTTAACGATTGTGTTTGCGCCAGCATTTTCAAAAGCTCTAGCTGAATCATATTCACAGTTTGTACCTGGGAATACAGGGATGAATACTGTTGGCTTAGCAACCTTATTCTTGCAAATATGAATTTCCTTAGCGTCGTAGCTAATAGCCTCAATCTTATCTGTTTCCTTAGAAGCCTTTGTTGGGAATACTGACTCAAGTGTGTCAGACCAAACGCTAAGAGCTTCTTCAAGATTGATTGAAACGTTCTTATATGTAAACTTAGCTTCAGCAGTTACCTCACCAACCTTAGTGTAAGCAACCTTAATATCAGCTAATCTATCTGCAGGAACTTCTGCAACGATGCAGCCATAGCTTGGAGAGAATAAATCCTTCTTAGCTAAATTCTCATCTAAGCTAACACCTAACTTGTTACCAAATGCCATCTTAGATACTGCTGGTACAAGACCCTTAGCATCAAGAACATAAGCTGAAACAATAGCCTTTGATAATGTAAGCTCATGGATAGCTGAATACATCTCCTTAAGCTGTGTAAAGTTAGGAAGATCATACTGATCCTTAGCAATATCAAATCTAACTAAGACATTACCTGCTGCCTTTAATTCAGGAGTGACAATGTCTGATTCCTTAGCAATATCAATAGCGAAAGAACAAAGTGTTGGTGGAACATCGATATCTTCAAATGTACCTGACATACTATCCTTACCACCAATTGATGGAAGACCGAATTCCATCTGAGCCTCGTAAGCACCAAGAAGTGCTGCAAAAGGCTGACTCCATCTCTTAGGATCTTCGCTCATTCTTCTAAAGTATTCCTGGAATGTAAATCTAATCTTCTTATAATCACCACCAGTTGCAACGATCTTAGCAACTGAATCAACTACAGCATACATTGCGCCATGGTATGGGCTCCACTTTGAAAGGAATGGATCAAAACCATAAGACATCATTGTTACTGTATCGCACTTACCCTTAAGAACTGGTAACTTAGCAACCATAGCCTGAGTTTCTGTAAGCTGATACTTACCACCGTAAGGCATTGTTACTGTACCTGCACCGATTGAAGAGTCAAATCTTTCTACAAGACCCTTCTGAGAGCATTCATTTAAGTCACCTAAAACCTTAAGCCAGCTAGCTCTAACATCTTCAACTTCTACTGGAGTTAATACATTTTCTTCTTCAACAGGCATCTCAACTTCTACGCAAGTTTCCTGATGAGCACCGTTAGTATCAAGGAAAGCTCTTGAAATATTAACGATATCCTTACCTCTCCATGTAAGTACAAGTCTTGGTTCCTCTGTAACAACAGCAACTTCAATAGCCTCTAAGTTTTCTTCTGCTGAATAAGCTAAGAATTCCTTAACATCCTTAGGATCAACTACAACAGCCATTCTTTCCTGTGATTCTGAAATTGAAAGTTCTGTACCATCAAGACCTTCATACTTCTTTGGAACCTTATCAAGATCAACTCTTAAACCATCAGCTAATTCACCAATAGCAACTGAAACACCGCCGGCACCAAAGTCGTTACACTTCTTAATAAGCTTTGTAACTTCTGGTCTTCTAAAGAGTCTCTGCATCTTTCTTTCAGTAGGTGCATTACCCTTCTGAACTTCTGCGCCACACTCTTCAATAGACTTCTCTGTATGAACCTTAGATGAACCTGTAGCACCACCACAGCCATCACGTCCTGTTCTACCACCAAGTAAGATAATGATATCTCCTGGATCTGAACTTTCTCTCTTAACTGCAGCTCTTGGAGCAGCGGCCATAACAGCACCGATTTCCATTCTCTTAGCTACGTAATCTGGATGATATAATTCCTTAACATAACCTGTTGCAAGACCAATCTGGTTACCGTATGAAGAATAACCATGAGCAGCACCTGTAACTAACTTTCTTTGTGGAAGCTTACCATGCATTGTCTCAGATACTGGAACTGTAGGATCTGCAGCACCTGTAATTCTCATAGCTTGGTAAACGTAAGTACGTCCTGAAAGTGGATCACGAATTGCACCACCAAGACATGTTGCAGCACCACCAAATGGCTCAATTTCAGTAGGATGGTTATGAGTTTCATTCTTGAAGTTTACTAACCATTCTTCTGTCTTTCCATCTATTTCAACTGGGACAACAATTGAACAAGCATTAATTTCTTCTGATTCTTCCTGATCATCAAGTAAGCCCATCTTCTTAAGCTTCTTAGCAGCAAGTGTACCAAGATCCATAAGGCAGATAAACTTATCCTTGCGACCTGCATAAACAGATACTCTATCAGCTAAGTACTTCTTAAATGTAGCTTCTATTGGAGCCTTGTACTTACCCTCGTCAAACTTAATATCCTTTAATTCTGTAGCAAATGTTGTGTGACGACAGTGATCTGACCAGTATGTATCAAGTACTCTGATTTCAGTCATTGATGGGTCACGCTTCTCTTCTGCAGCGAAATGTTCCTGAATGAACTTAAAGTCATTAAATGTCATAGCAAGACCAAGGGAATCATAAAGATCCTTTAAATCTGCCTCATTCATAGCTGTAAAGCCGTCAAAAATCTTAACGTCAGCTGGAGTCTTAAACTCAGTAACTAAAGTCTCTGGAACTGTTTCAAGAGCTTCTCTAGAATCTACTGGATTTATGCAGTTTTCCTTAATCTTTTCCTTTTCTTCTTCTGTTAACTTACCTGAAATAACATAGGTAGTTGCTGTTTTAATAACTGGAGTTTCATTTTCGTTAAAGAACTTAACGCACTGTTCGGCAGAATCAGCTCTCTGATCAAACTGACCTGGTAAATATTCTACAGAAAATACAAAATCATCATCGTTTTTAGTAAATGTGCCTTCATAAACATTGTCTACAGGAGGCTCAGAAAATACTGTTGTTAACGCCTTCTTATAAGTTTCCTCGGATAGGTTTTCCACATCATATCGTATTAAAACCCTGACATTGCTAACAGTTTTAATACCTAGATAGCCAATAATCTCATTCTCAAGCGACTTCGCGTTCATCGCAAAATCCTTCTTCTTTTCAACAAAAACACGTTTAACGTTGCTCATGTCGTCCTCCTAAATATTTAATAAATCATTCCTCGCCTCTAAAGGTAAACGCTACCAAAAAAGACCCGTTGAGAATACACTCAACAGGTCTCAATTTTAACACAGCAAAATAAGTAAATCAATTCATTAACTAGGCAAAAAAGATTATTTTTTTAAGTTTCACACACACAATCAAAGTCGATAAAACTCAAACATCTATTCATGCATTCTTCTAAGAATTTTATAAACTACCTCATCCCCTAAAACCATAGGAGCTGTGTGGGCAAAGAATACGATGCCCTCTGTAGGAGACTTAATTTCTGCCTTTATTTCCCCTTCGTGTGGGTCAAGAATTTGTGCTATGACCTCCTCATGAGAGCAGAAATCTCCTGGATTTTTAAGTCTTTTATAAAAGCCTGCAGTCTCAGACTTTACAGCCATTAAATCCTCTTCATTAGTGATACTAGCAATAAAACCGGAATGGTTATTATATTTTAAAATACCCATTCTAGTTAAGAATCTAAGCACAGAGGAAACTGCCTGTCTTGCCGAAGTTTCATCAATTAAGTCAGTGCTATTAGTGTATATTGAAAATGCGTTCGTGCCCTGCATTTGCCAATTATAATTTAGAGTTACTGTATCCATAGGCTTTGGCTTTCGAATAATTACATAAGGAAGGCCAAAAAGGTTGGCAAGAGATGCATTTTGATGGCCAGTATCCATAAGTCTTACATGAGGAATAAAATCTCCCGGCATGTAAAAAGAGGCAAACTGAATGCCATAACTATAACCCTTTACTCTATTAAAAATAGCAGCTGCAATCTGCTTTGTAGTATCCCCAGTTTCATCTCCTGGGAACTGTCTATTTATATCCTGATTATCAATAGCCCAAAATCTCTTCTCGATGTTCATGGAAAAGCTGTTAGCGCTTGGAATCACAACAATTTCATGATTGTGAGTAATTGCCCCGTGAGCCTCTAAGTACTTTAAAGTCTTAATAAGCTGTGAGCAAATGTAGAGCTGCTGCATTTCATTTCCACGAAGAGCCCCTACAATGGCCGCAGATTTCTCTCCCTGTCCGAAACGATAAGCCTCGATTTTAAAATCTTCACGATATAAGCCTTTTAAGCTAAAAACTGTTTCTTTAACCATTAATTTTTCCTAATCCTTATGATAAATTCTGCAAAGTAGCGCACCCTTATAAACTACCGGATGCTCTCTAATAGTAAATATAATTCCATCCACCGGCGACTCTAAATGCTGTAAAATGCGTCCTTCAATAGGTTCAATAATATCTCCTATGTGACTGCCAATAGAAATCTCTCCAAGATTTTCCATATTAGGCACAAAAAGTCCAGATTCTAGAGCACTAATAAAGGTAACCTCACCCTCTTTAGAAACAATAGGTTCCTTAACCGGCTTAGTATCCCCATCCCAGACACCTACTTGCTTAAGTAAGTTTAGTACACCTTCAAAAAGCTGCTTACAGTAGCTCTTACTAATTCTATTACCAACGCCCATCTCAACTACCATAGTTGGCACCCCAAGATGATTTAAGGAATAAGAAAGGGTTGCCTCTCTTACCGGAAGGGAAGAATAAACCCAGACAAAGTCAGCATTTAGTGACTTTGCGAAAGGAAGTAACTTCTCCTCGTTATCATCATTTAGACGGACCTGTAACATTTCCTTTACGAATTTATTACTTGAGTGAATATCAAGGCACATGTCAGACCCTATAATGTCATTAACTAGATTTGCAGCTGCATATTCTGCAAAAGCGCCATTACTCATACCAGGAAACACCCTATTCATGTCTAGGTCAAACATAGGAATTCCGCGGTATCCACTATCAAGTCCTAAAGGATTAACACATGGGTAAATGTCAATGATACCCTTTAGTTTGTCCTCATGCATTTTAATATGTCTTATTAATTCAAAAATAATATACTGTCCATCAAGCTCATCCCCATGAATTCCAGTAACTAAAGAGAATCTAGGAAGCTTTGATAGCTCCTTTTTACTAAGCCCTTCAGGCTGTAGACGTCTCTTCTTAATTACAAGCTTTTCATGCACCGGAAGCTCGATAGATACTATGTTCTCAATCATCATAACTCCTTCAGATTTCATTTTTTACATCTATAATAATACTACTTTTAGGCCTTAAAAAAAACCACTAGCATTCTCAACTAGTGGTTTTCTAAATTTCTAAAGTTATTCATGTAAAAATGTTACAAAACACGCCTTACTATCAATCATCATCATAATCTATTAACTTAATAGCATTTTGCGATTTCTTTACTAAAATGTGTTCAAAAACGGTAGTTGGAATATAACTCTTATCATCCATAATAATTCGACAGCCCGGATAACAGTTCTTCTCTATCTTAACCACTGATCTTTCCGACTCTCTAATCATTGAAAAGAGCTCTTTACTTCTCGCCTCTGCCTTTGACTTCTCCGCTTTCTTTACAATCTTAGATTGGAAAATTCTAGTCTCCATATCCTTATTATATTTGTCTGATTCAGCTTCCTTTAAAAGAGCAATCTTTTCAAGGGCCTGATCAAAGGTATCTATAGCTGAATCTATCTCTTTTATTTTCATAATGCATTCCGCATATTCATGCCTAATTTCCTTAGTGGCGCCAACTCTAACAACAGTCTTAGCGTTAGTCTCGTGTCCGCATTCCTCCATCTCAACGCCTAAAACTCCTGTGACATCACCACCAATAATAGAGCCTCTGTTACCTGAAACATAGACCTTTCCATAAGCTACGGCTGTGGAATTAAGAATGTAATCTGCCTTTATGTCACCCTTACAAAATACAAATGTATTTTCAAAGAATCTAGCCTGAACGCAGCCATCTGCCACGATCTTACCAATTCCCTTAGTATTACAGCCATCCTTAATTATAATGTCCTTCTTAGACTTAATATTAGCACCCTCAACAAAGCCGCTAATATAAATATTTCCCATGGCATTAATATTAACACCAGATCTTACTCCACCGGAAATATTAATATCCCCGTCAAAGTCAATATTACCAACGCTTAAGTCCACATCTCCGCTAATATCAAGGACATCACTAATATTTAAATCATAGTTTCTAAATTCAACCTTACCCGTCTTTGCAGCGTAGTAATCGAGGCCATCCTCAGAAACTATAAAGCCCTTGCCTCTAATTCTTGGTGCTGGTTTTCCAGGCTTTGGAACTAGTAACTTACCTAAAACATCAAAGCCAAAGTTACCCTTTGTTGGCTCGTGATATTTACATAGCAAATCTCCTTCCTTAACCTTTACAAAAAGAGTGTTACTAAAGAAATCTATTGATCCATCCTCTCTAATAGTAGGCTTGCTACCGCCATTTCCAGCCATATCTACATCAAAGAAATAGTCATAAAAACCATCTTCGCCGGCTTCCACAGGTCTACCTGTTGCGATTATGAAAAATTGTCCAAATTGTTTTTGGCTTACAATTTCAAGTATCTTTTCCTCGTCAATTCCAGTTTTTATACCCACTTCCGCAAGCTTATTTAAAACCTCATCGCGGGTATAATCGCTTTCTTTTGAGTCAGGCTTAGATAATTGAATTGCAGCCTCCATTCTATCGTCTGATAACTGTATTTGAATATCTTTACCATTCTCTACATTTTCAATTGTATCGTCCACCTGCTCACCCCCTTTACATACACACTAAAGGTTATAAGAAAACTAATTTGCATAAATCAAAAGATCTGAAGCATCCTCGCCTCTTTCTAAACGCAATCTAATGGCTTCCATCTGTTTAAAGCTATATCTTGCATCCGCATATAAACTGACGTCCACACCACTAGTAAGTCCAAGTAGTATTTCTTGACTTTGCAAATCATTAAGAGTAGGTTCTTCTTTAGAATCTCCTCGCTCTAATTGTTCTCTTTTTTCCCTCATGGTAACTGCATCATAAAAAGGATCAGCATAAGATGCAACATCTATTCCCGCTTCAAGACCCAGCCTAATTTCCTTCATTTGGCCGGATGAGAACCCTAACTGATTATAAACTTCGATATCGATACCATTTTCAAGGCCTATTCTTAACTGCTCCATTTGCTCGCCAGTGTATTCATGCAGCATATATTTCGTCACATCTACGCAAGACTTTATACCTAATCGCAGTTCGTTAAGCTGAAAGGCATCGTAATTGTCCTTTACAAAAAAATCAATATCTAAATCGTCTTTCTTTGCCATTCTAATCTGCCTTAAAACCTCGCCAGAATAGCCAGATTTTGCAAACCTAGAAATGTCATAACCAATCTTTCTAGCTAGACGAATTTCTCTAATAACTGAATTCGAGTAATGTGGATTACACACATCTTCAATATCGATTCCTGCTCTAATTGCTTCCTTTATTTCCTCCATTTGCATGTAGTCAAACTCAGGCGCAGCAAAAGGGCGAACATCCATCCCTTCTTCAAGACCTAGTCTAAGAGATTTCATGCTAGCCGCGTTAAATTCCGGATTGCAATAAATCGATACATCTACTCCATTTTCCAAACCCCTATTAATTTCCATACATTGGAATTCATCAAAACCAAGTGCCATCCACTCATTTCTGTCGGCCTTACGCTTGATGTATTGCCCAATAAGCTTTTCAAATTCTGTATCTTCCATGTGAACTCCTCGCATTAGAATCATTTTCTTGTCTCTATAGATTTTTTCACGCCATAATCTATAACAATGATAACATATTTTATATTTTATCACAATAGACGATAATCTAATTTTTTAACTAATTAATGCCCCAGAAGTCCTTTACAACATTTTCCAAATAATCCTTGTTTATAGGATAAACCTTGTCCCACTCCCTTGGGAAAAGTGCCTCGTACTCAGGGGTTAGGAATCTGTCATCAAGAAGTAAAATAACCCCCTCATCATCGGCGGTTCTAATAACCCTGCCTGCTGCCTGCAAGACCTTATTCATACCAGGATAGACATAAGCATAGGAATAGCCATCCTTCTTGTTGTCGTTAAAGTAGTCCTTAATAATGTCTCTAGACCTGCAAATCATAGGAATTCCCGTACCTACAATGGCGGTTCCAATAAGGCTGTCCTCTTTTAGGTCAATTCCTTCTGAAAATATACCTCCAAGGACGCAAAAGCCTACTAAAGACTTAATGTCTCGCTTTAAATTAGCCCTATCAAATTTATCATCCACTTTAAGAGCATCACTTAGTTTCCCGTCTTCTAAGGAGAAGGCAAATGTAACGTTTAAAAGGGAGTCTTCCTTAGATGTGAAATTTTTTAAAAATTCTTCTCTCTCAATTTCAGACATCTTGCTAGACTGCATAATTACATTAACCTCAGGGTCAAAGGGATTAAGATAGTAATTAGTGTAGAGGTCATAAACCTTTTCCATAAAGGCAAAGGATGGGAAGAAAACCATGTACTTGCCGGGTTTTGCCTTAACCATACCATCAATATAGCTGCAAATCTTTCGATACTCTGTCTCATTTCTTCTAGAATATCTGCTACTTACATCCCTTGCAACAATTACTCTCTTCTTATCCTTATCAAATGGAGAGTTAGCATAAATCGCCTTATCAGACACTTTTCCTGTAATCATTTCCTTGTAATAATTAATTGGAAGTAGAGTTGCAGAAAAGAAAATGGCGCTTTTTACCTGACCTAGTCTAGTGCTTATGTTTCCTGAAGGGTCAATGCAAGATAAATTTATTACAAAATTTCCCCTTTCATCCTCCTCCACGTAACGCACATATTTTTCATCGGCAATATCCTCCATAGCTAGGAAATGTCTAATATCAAAGTAAAAATCCAGTAGTTCTGGGTAAACTGGCTTGCCCTTTTGACGCTCTAAATATTTCATAAGAACACCTCCAAGACGCTCTAGGGCTAAACTAAACTTTCCAAAGGAAATTAGCTTTTTAAAGGACTTGGCCTCTTTCTTTAACTCAATAAGTTCCTTGTTACATTTATTAATAGCAGACACAATTTTTTTCTCAGAAGGATCCTTTAGTAGCTTTTTAACCTCTAAGAAGTCCTCTTTAATTAGCCTTGCACTATACATATCTCTAGCCCTATCCACTAGGTTGTGGGCCTCATCCACAAGGATGCAGTAATCCCCCTTATTGCCCTCTGCAAAGTATCTCTTAAGGCAAGCATCTGGATCAAAAACGTAGTTATAATCACAAATTATGCCATCACACCAGTAGCTTGCATCTAGTTCCATTTCAAAAGGACATACCGTCTGCTCCTTAGCATATTGTAAAACCACATCTCTAGTTATGGTTTTCTCATGAGTAATCATGTCATAAACTGCCATATTAACTCTGTCATAATGCCCCTTAGCATAAGGACAAACCTGAGGGTTACATTCGCACTCATCAAGTGGACAAATCTTTTCCTTAGCAGTTAAAGTAATTGCCCTAAAGGAAAGGCCCTTATTTCTTAATATCTCAAAGGTATCCTCTGCTACCGTTCTAGTTATAGTCTTAGAAGTGAGATAAAAAATCTTATCAATATAGTCTCGCCCCATAGCCTGAACAGAAGGATAAACTGTAGAAATAGTCTTACCAACACCTGTCGGTGCCTGAATATACATATGCTCTTTACTTGTTATAGTTCTATAGACACTAGAAATTATGGCCTTTTGACCCTCGCGATATTCAAAAGGAAAAGATAAATTTCTAATGGATTCATTTCGTCTTGCTCTTTCATCTAAAAGGAAGTCTGTCCATTTTTTAAAATCTAATAAAAGCTTATTAAACCAGCTAGAAAGGTCCTCGTAAGTATATTCCTCCACGAATTTTTTTGTAAATTCTGTCTCTGGATTGCAGTAAGTCATCTGAACTGTTATGGAATCTAGCTCATTTTTTGTAGCATAAATATAGGCATAGACCATGGCCTGTGCCTTATGAACATAAACGGGCTCCTTTAGTTTTGTAATTCCTGACTGCATAGTCTTAATTTCATCCACAGTAACAGGACCTAGAGGAGTTTTATTGCCCTCCTCATCCTCTACAATATCAGCAATAATGCCGTCTGCTCTTCCCTCAATCTGAATGACATAAGGATTTCCAAAATTTGTCACCTGATTAAACTCCATCTTAAGAGGGACTTCTGCGTGATATGCAGAACCTGCGGCATGCTGAATTTTCCTATGGATTCTTGCGCCCTCCTGCATGGCATGAACGTCTGATATTCCTGTACTTCGCTTGTCTATATCTCCACTGGTGCACAAAAATTCCACCAGATTTCTTACTGATATTCTAAGAACATTTTTTACAATAACATACATAGTAATTTCCAATCTTCTAAGTCAAATTTACATATACTAACATACTAGTTTTAGACCATTATAGCACATAATCATATTGTTAAATTTCTATATTTGTTATAAAATTAGTATAGAAAATGTAAACAAAGCTGAATATTCTTCGGAGGTCTTTTATGACAACATTTAGTCTATGTTTAATCGTGAAAAATGAAGAGAAATGCCTTAGAGAATGTCTTGATTCCTACAAGCCTGCCTTTGACGAAATCGTCGTGGTAGACACTGGTTCCACAGACGCTACAAAGGAAATTGCTCTAGAATATACTGATAAAATCTATGATTTTAAGTGGGTCAACGACTTTAGTGCTGCTAGAAATTTTGCCTTTTCAAAATGTAGTTGTGACTACATTTTTAGCGCAGATGCGGATGAGGTCCTAACCCCTGACAATCTTGAAATGCTATTAAAGCTTAAGGAGGTTATGATGCCAGAAATCGAGATGGTCACCTTCCTTTATGTCAACGACTCAAAATACAACACCAGCTATAACTTTAAAACTGAGCGCAGGGCAAAGCTTTATAAGCGCATTCGACAGTTTACTTGGATTTCGCCAATCCATGAGACAGTGCGCCTTGATCCTGTGATTTTTGATAGTGACATAAGCATTAGTCATAGGCCTATATCTAATCATTCCAAAAGGGATTTTGACATTTACTACAAATCCCTAGATTCTGGGGTTACCTTCCTTGACTATGCCCTTTGCATGTTTATTAAGGAGCTATTTATTTCCGGTGACCGTCAGGATTTTCTAAAGGCTCATCCTTATTTGGAGAAAATGTCACGCTCTAACTACTATAAAGAGGACACTCTAAAGTACATCCGCGTGGCGCTAATACATGTCTATAGGCTTGAAAATGATTTTGATAATTTCTTCAAGCTAGTATCCTTAGAGCTTTGTGACAACCCAAGTGCAGAGACCTGTCTTGAGCTTGGCTACTACTATGAGGATAATCTAGATTACGAGCAGGCCATTCTTTGGTTTATAAATGCTGCCAATGAAACTGCAAGCATTATTGATATCCATGCCTGCACCGATACCCCACGCTACTCTCTTTCAAGATGTTATAAAAAACTAGCCCTTGAAGCAGAAGAAGATGGGGATGATGAAATGGCTAGCAACTATAATGACATTGCTAAGGAATACGAGGAACAGGCCGATAATGTGAAATTACCTGAGGTGGATGACTAAGGTTGGTAAATTTTTTACAAAAATATAAGCTACTCTTATTGGATAAATCAATAAGAGTAGCCTTTTTATATTTAATGTGTTTTGTAATTTTGTTTATTTTTTTTAGGAAATGCTAAATTCTACCGTCTTAGAATTCTTATCCCAACCATATGGCATATTTATTGTAACTTCTGTCTTTCCCTTAATTCCTGTGGTCTTTAGGTAAGTTCCACCCATACCACCAAGAATTTTTACACTTTCAGGTCCAATTATTTCAAGACCTTCTCCCTTAATAGTTATTGGAAGATTGTCATTAAAGAACACTGCCTGATTGCCATTCTCATCCTTTACCATCACTCTAATTTCAGCCACATCATAAGTTTCGTCATCCACTAATTCAGTGCTTGAAACATCTAATTCAAGGTGAAGCTTTGTAGCTGTAGATTTTGTCCTTGAAATTACAAGCTCACCATTCTTATAACCATCAAATCTAAACTTAGTAGACTCTCCACCCCAGTTGCCAACGTACTTCTGATAGAGTTCGTAAAGCTTAGCATAATTAAGATGATAAATTGTAATTAGCTTTATGCCTTCAAGATAAATCTCCTTTGGCATGTGATTCATACCAAATCTTGCCACATAATTAAAGCATTTCTTTAAGCTATCACTTTGCTTTTTAGATAAATTTTCTCCAGTAATGAAAGCGTCACCAATGTAGTCATCTACAAGAATTGGGCCATTTTTCAAATTCTTATATTCTGAATCCTTGTGAGTGTATTCCTTAATAAAAATGTCGTTTTTATACATTTTTACACTGTCACAGTTTGTGAAAATGTAGGTGTTACCTCTCATGCCTGCTGGATGCTCACCAATATCAAAAGAGGAACTTATCTCAAGCACAGGATTTACACCCTGCACTGAAGCATAGACGTAAGCTGCCATCTTTGGATTTCTAAACATATCCAAAACTCCGTGATAGCAAATTCTATCGCCACTTCCAAAGTCCTTATGAGTATTGTAATCAAACATACACCAGCCAATAGCTCCGGCAATGTCTTCATTTTTATAAAAATCATTCAAGACTTTAGCGTGTCTAAGGGCATGGTCTAGTCTATGCTCCTCGCAGTCATAGGACTTTGTTGGAAACATGTGACCGTTAAACTCACTAATCATGTAGGCCTTTGACATGTCAGAAGTCACCTTCTTCTTGGCATCCACACCGTCGTTAGTGCCATCGTGGAGGAAGTCGTTATAAGTGTAAACATCCTCAAGGAAAGAACTCTTCTTTAAATATCTAACACCTGCAGTTGCTCTTGTAGAATCCAGCTCTCTTGCTAGCTTATTAGTCTTTGTATAAAGCTCGTCATCATCCACGGATTCATTAATTCGCACGCCCCAAAGAATGATAGAAGTATAATTTCGATACTGAAGCACCATGTTTCTTACATTTTCCACTGCCTGAGCCTTCCAGTCTTCATCTCCAATGTGCTGCCAACCTGGAATCTCAGTAAATACAAGAAGTCCTAGCTCGTCACACTGCTCAATAAAGGCCTTTGACTGAGGATAATGAGAGGTACGAACTGTGTTAACTCCTAGCTCTTTTCTTAAAATCTTGGCATCAAGTCTTTGCATGCTATCTGGCATGGCATAGCCCACGTATGGGTAGCTTTGATGTCTGTTAAGGCCTCTAATTCTTAACTTTCTGCCATTAAGATAAAAGCCTGTATCTCTAAATTCTGCCTTCTTAAAGCCAATCTTATACTCTTTAAAATCTCGCACATAGTCCTTATCAAGGAGGCTAACTCTAACCTTATAAAGCTTAGGATTTGTCACATCCCAGACATTGATATTGTCTAGTTCAAGAGATTCCTTTAGGCTTGCACCCTCTTTTTTAGCATCCATAAGGAAAGCGCCATCAAGTGTTTCTAAAAGGCTCATGTCCTTTTTATTCAAAAGCCTTTCCCCATCAAAGATCTCATATCTAAGAATTGTGCTATGTAAAAAAGAGACATCATTTGTCTTACTTGAATTCTTTATAACTGTCTCAAAACCTAGTCTTGCCTTGGCTTTGCTAGCCTTAAACTTTTCTTGTTGTTTAAGGGCTTCCGTTAAAAATTCAATCTCACCCACAATCTCTGGCTTTAAATAAACATCCTCAATAAAGAGCTTGTCTGTCACTTCAAGATAGACCTCTCTATAAATTCCGCCGTAAGTCATGTAGTCAATAACATAGCCAAAAGGCGGGATGTTTAAGCTCTCCCTTGAATCCAGTTTTACTACTAAGATATTGTCCTTCTCGTAATCAAGATAATCTGTTATGTCATAGGAAAATGCAGTGTAGCCGCAATTGTTCTCACCGATTAATTTACCGTTTAAATAGACGCTTGCTCTATGTCCTGCCCCAGCAAAATTAAGGCTAACTCTTCTATCTTTCCATTCCTTCTTAGCACTAAAAACCTTACGGTAACCACTAAGCATCTGATAAACCGACTCATCAAAATAATTAAAAGGAGTCTCTACTACTGTATGTGGAATTCTAACTGTCTCTAATTCTAGATTACAGTCCCTATCTAAAAGCTCATCACTGTAATTTTTAGTAAATTGCCAGTCATTATTAAGCGGTATTTTCTTTGTAATATTTTCTAAACCCATATAAAACCTCCATTAAGACAAACATGAGGTAGTAGCGAAGCGGATTCCGAATGTCCGCTTTACATGCCTCAAATTATTGTCTACCCTTGTCCCTAAGCTGATTATAAATGATTTTAAATAAAAAAGAAACTGCTTTTATAAAAACAGTTTCCTTTTATTTTTTTATAAAATTAATTCAGTATTTATGCGGCTTTGATGGAAACTTTTTTATTTTTCATCTTTGTCGATTTCTGTTAATTCGATTTCTTCACTAGGCTCATCTTCTTCACTAGGTTCGGCCACTTTACTAGGCTCAGCCATTTCACTAGACTCGGCCGCTTCACTAGGCTCATCTTCTTCAGATTCGTCTTTATTAGCACCAAGCTTTGATAATCTCACGCTTAGAATGCTAATGATAATGATTGCTGCAAGTAGCACCACTGCTAGGCAAAAGAGTGATAGATAAAAATACCACTTATAAGCCTTTGAAACCATGCCCTTAGCCTCTGCCTTTGAAACATCCGCTGCATCGCTTGCCACAAAGTAGTTTGCATCATAGAGCTGAATTGTGCCGTCAATTGACACTTCCCTTTCAACAATTTCCTCGGTCTCTGACTGGCTTTCCTCCTCAGTTGTGTTTTCAGTTTCCGTTGCATCCCCTCTTGTAGTTGCAATTGTGTAAGTCTTTGTGTCACCGTTTTGCGCTGTAACTACTACATAGGTCTCATTAGCGCCCATGTCTAGGTTTGCGTATTTTACTGAAACTGTGGCATTTGCATCATTTGCAACAGCATTAACCACTAAAGTTTCCACATCTGCATCCACGCTAGTGGTGTAATAAGTTGTGGATGATGAAAATGCAGGCGAAAGCACGCCAGGGCTAATCTTTAAAGATTTTAGTGTGTTATCTGATGAATAATTAGCTGCGGCCTTTCCTGTAACACTGCCCTTTGAGCTTGAAACTGTCATATCCTCTTCGTTGCCATCAATAAGTCTTGTATTTCCAGTAACTGACACGCTTGAAGTTCCAACTCCCACAATCTTAAAGGTGAAGTTAAAGCTCTTGCTTGTGAAAGTGTCTGTATTAACTAAGCCAAGAGTTCCAGCGCCGCTAGTATCTGCGGAGCCTGAAACATATTGCAAAATGTTTGTGTCGTAGGAAAGATAGAGCTGTGTGGCATAAACCTCAGAACTTGCACTGATGGTCAATGTCACAGTTACGCTCTCCCCTACTGTGGCTGAGGCTGAACTAATGGATATGTTGGCAGTTTGCGCTGCCTTAATATCCTTTAAATTCTGCCCAGCAAATATACTTACAAAGACAAGTAAAAAAGCAATTATTGTGCTTAATAATCTAGTATGTCCTTCTCTCTTTCTCATTTTTATTCTCCCCTCGTTTTTAAGCCCTCTAGTTTTGCATTATGCAGAAGCTACTCTACGATATACTTGCTACCAGTAATGTGTTTCTTAATAGCAACAATATCTAATATGTCTGAGCTTCCATTTCTATTAGCATCTGCGGCCTCTAAGTACTCACTGTCTAAACTAATGCTGCCTACTATGTACTTCTTAAGCCTTACTATATCAAGCAAATCAACAACTCCATCACCGTTAATGTCTCCATAAATCACAACGCAAAGTGAAGTCTTGATATTTCCGTTGTTATCATAAATGTTTAATTTGTCCCCAGTGGCAACTCTACCCGTCTTCTCGTTGCCATTTTTATCACAAATTTTTCCATAACCGCCGGTTATAGATACATTTTCTAACACACTTCCAACATCAGAGCCAATGCCTATTCCCGATACTCGACTATTACTTATGGATAGGCTCGTTTTATAACTTGTATCTCCGATGCTTCCTGAGCTTTGACTAGATTCTCTTACAATCTTTATGTAATAAGACCTTACACTTCCGTTTTGAGCCCTTACATTTATTGTAAAATTGTTCTCTCCTTCAGATAAACTAACTGTGCCTGTTCCACTTACTGCTGCTCCTGAATCTATGGCCTGTGCACTAATATCAACGCTTGCTACGTTGTTTGGCACGATTACAGAATAGCTTGTAGTGTCCTTATTAAAGCTTGGTGTTAGGCTCTGACCTGAAACTGAAAGGGAGCTTAACTTGTTATTTACGCTACCGCTACCAACTGGACAATCACAGATTGACTCAGGCATATTTTCATAAACAGGAATTTCAAAAACTAGGCTAGTATTCTGCTTCATAGTATCTGTATATGCCTTACTTGCGGTCACCGCTTCAGACCTAGCTCCAAGAATATTTGTCATATACTGATGATAGAAATTAGTTACATCAAATTTTTCATAGTAAATAGTATCCTGTCCCTTATTGATATAATTTTTGCCAAGTATAATGGCTCCACCAACAATTGATTTCATTCTTGAGTTCCAAGGTCTAAGACTTGCTGAATCTGATCTATTAGCGTAAATAAGTCCGTTAACCACTGCACTTGCGCTACTTGTCTTATAAGCGCCTTGATTATAGTAATTGTATAGTCCACCATATCCGCTAACGTTTCCAGAAATACTTGAACCAGTTCCTTGTGTTCCCTGTTCCTGAATTATTCTAGAAGCTAAATGATATGGGCTTACACCTGATCTTCTTGCCGCTAAAAATAGGGCGTCATTATAATTATAGGAAACTCCTTCAAAGGATAAATCATGGCTTGAATTTTCCATAAAGGTTCCTGATATAATGCTTGATAAACCTGAAGATGTTTGTAAAACTGAATTGTATGATAATTTCTCAAACATGAAAATGTAATTACTTGTTAAGAAATTTCTAGGATCTAGGGCATATGCCACAAGGTCAGGTGAGGCCTGAACCCATCCGCCACTATCAAGTTCCACATATGTACCAGTATTCCAGTCATAACAACCTTCTGCCGTTGACTTCCAAGAACTTGCTGCTGAAGAATAAATCAAACTTCTTCCCTTTACATTTTCATTGGCAAGAAGTGTATTCCAATCAACACCTGTCTTATCTGCAATAAATACCCAATTAGGATATTTTGCATGTAATTGTCTTAATGCGGATTTGTAACTTTCTGGAAATCCTTGACGTGTTAGATAATCTTCGAAACTTTCATCAGTAGTTTGAGTAGAATTCTCCACATAGGAATCAATTGTTACATACTCTGCAGCAATATATCCATATGTGTATGAATTATTGATATTCATAGCAACATATAACCATTCATAGTTGCTTGAATCTGACTCTGTTCCATAAATATCCATTGTTTTACCACCATTGACTTTAGTAATAACATTGCTTGTATTACTAGTATCCATAGATGATCTAAACCTTAGATTTGTTACACCATCGGTAACATGACCATATGCAATAACAGAATTTGCACCATAGGCCTTTGTTTTTGCGTTCGCTACATCAAAAAAAGTAAGACACGATAATAGCACACATGACAAATAAATAGTAGCCATCACCAATCCTACTAACGATTTAGCTTGAAAACTCTTCTTCTCCATATTCTCCACCTACGTATCTTTCTAGTGTCCCCTAACTATACGTGTTAAGCTTGTTTTCGTTTAATATTAAATTATTCGCATATATTCTAAATTCATAATAACATAAGATTTTTGAAATGAAAAGGGGGAATGTGGAGAAATTGTGGGGAATTTAGGTGGCGAACGGGCGGGCATAGTGTGCCTACTTGCTTAAGTTTTTGGGGATTATAGGCACTGCCGGATGGGGAGAAATTGGGGCTTGTGCCTACTTGCTTAAGTTTTCCGGGACTGTAGGCACTGCCGGATGGGGAGAAATTGGGGCTTGTGCCTACTTGCTTAAGATTTCTCGGATTATAGACACTACCGGATATGGAGAAATTGGGGCTTGTGCCTACTTGCTTATTATTAACGCAGAAAAGGCACAGGCCTTGTGGGGTATAGCTAGCTTGTTTTAAGCGATTTGTGGCTGTAGAACCGAGATTTCAACGATTAAGGCACAGGCTATTGTTAGATAAGTTGGGAATAATATTCAAGATATTTACGCACTGTGACTTTTTCTCAACCGGCTAGAAATTTAGGCACAAGAAAAATTCTTGTGATAAAACTATCCGGAAGATTTTGTGGCCGTATTGGGAAAAATTAGCAAGTTAGGTCAATTTCCACTAATTATAACCTAATTTGGAGGTGTGAATTTCCTAGGAATTTTAAAGCTTCAGTGACTTTATTTAGGGGATTGTCAGATTTCAGGCACAAATCACCCTGAAAACCCCCGAAAGATTGGTGGGAAACCTAGCAACTTACTTTAATTTATAGCGACAAAACAAGAAAAAGAAGGCTTTCGCCTTCTTTTCCTATTTATTCGTAACCTTATACACCAGCTTTA
>JAEEGF012428864.1_pt1 | contig 79887 bp, 82 predicted proteins | sample 9134171 | NCBI WGS metagenome assembly JAEEGF01 (sample SAMN16246542, study PRJNA631951) | gut metagenome | biome: gut microbiome; feature: rumen; material: AP-attached | host: Bos | place: Iran: Karaj | collected 2018-10 | reverse complement strand
CCAGCCGCGTTGGTGCCCGGGTTGTGGTGACCACTTCTTCCTGGCTTCACTCCATAAGGCTATGGCCGAGATCGGCGTAGCCCCTGAGAACGTCGCAGTCATCAGCGGTATCGGCTGTTCCAGCCGTCTGCCCCACTACATGGCCACCTACGGCATGAACACCATCCACGGTCGTGCCGCTGCCATCGCTACCGGTGCGAAGGTCGCTAACCCCAACCTCACCGTCTGGCAGGTGTCAGGCGACGGCGACGGACTGGCTATCGGTGGTAACCACTTCATCCATGCCAACCGTCGTAACATCGACCTCAACATGATCCTGCTCAACAACCGCATCTACGGTCTGACGAAGGGTCAGTACTCACCCACCTCTCCCCGTGGCTTCGTCTCGAAGTCAAGCCCCTACGGTACGGTCGAGGACCCCTTCCGTCCTGCTGAACTCTGTTTCGGTGCCCGTGGACACTTCTTCGCCCGTTGCGTCGCTACCGATGCCAAGGGAACGGTCGAGGTGCTGAAGGCCGCCTATGAGCACAAGGGCGCTTCTGTGACGGAGGTCCTGCAGAACTGCGTCATCTTCAACGACCACTGCCACGACATCGTCTACAACAACGAGGGTCGTAAGAAGAACGCCATCTACGTCCGTCACGGTGAGAAGCTCGTCTTCGGCGAGAACAATGAGTTCGGACTCGTGCAGCAGGGCTTTGGCCTGAAGGTGGTCGAGATCGGCAAGGACGGCTACACCATCGACGATGTACTCGTCCACGACGCTCACTGCGAGGACAACACCCTGCAGCTGAAGCTTGCCATGATGACGCCTGAGGATGGCTTCCCCATCGCCCTTGGTGTCATCCGCGACGTGGAGGCTCCTACCTACAACGATGCCGTACATGCCCAGCTTGCTGAGGTCTCTGCCCAGAAGAAGTACCATAACTTCACGGAGCTTCTCGAAACCAACGACATCTGGGAAGTGAAATAAAGGTGAAAAGGTAAGATAGTGCTTTTTCTAAACATCCACAAACAATTTCATTAATGATTCATATTTGTGGATAAAATTATGCCACCATCCAAATGAAGAATGGTGTGTTAAATTGATGCGCAGCATTCCGATAGCCGGAATTGCAGCGACATTTTGAAACAAAGTAAATCGAGTCCATTAATGATGAAGAAATTGATGATGATCGCTACCATGCTGGTAGCCGCGCTCACGGCAAGCGCACAAAATGACAATCTGAAAAACGAAATCGGTATCTACTATGGAGTCGGCTCGGCTTCAGATCTCTTCAGTGTCTTTTCTGAGATCTTCACATTTGCTACAGAACAAGACAGCTTCTGGGGCCCTGTCGGTGTGGAGTACTACCATCACGTAACGCCCGTAGTGGCTGTAGGCTGCGTGGCATCGATTGCCGGCTGTAACTGGAAATCTGGCTCTGACACTAATACCACCGACTGGTCTTCCAAGTACATTACAGTGATGCCCTCTGTCAAGTTCAACTGGTTTAGAAGAAACCACTTCGGCATGTACTCATCGCTCTCAGCCGGAGCCATGTTCATGAGCAACGATATCGATGACAGCAAAGACTACAAGAAATCTGATTCTACCACTTGGTTCATGTTTCAGGTTACGCCCATCGGTGCAGAGTTTGGCGGCACAGCCTTCCGCGGATTCGTCGAGGCTGGTCTTGGTGAGAAGGGTCTTCTCTGTGCTGGTCTCCGCTACAAGTTTTAGTAACGCAGGACGGTTCTCCTATTGTAACAAAAGAACCGTCCCGCTGTGATATGACGAACTGGTAGATGAGGTGCGCAATACTCTCAATTTCCATGTTGAAGGGATGATTGCCAATGGTGATGATGTCCCCCAATGGCTTCGCGATGGCGACTTCGAATTTGAATACCATTTGGATGCGGCTGCTTTGCTACAGATGTGTGCCCCTTATGCTTCTATCGCCGCCATAAGCCGTGTTTCAGGCATTAATCAACATCAGCTCAGCCACTATGCCAACGGTCTGAAGAAGCCTCGTCCTGAACAGCGCAGGCGCATCGTTGGAGGACTTCACAAAATAGGCCGGGAACTTATCGCGGTGGAATAGAACATAGTGGGATTTGGGTGGAGAAAGCAAACAATATTTTGGCCACCACCCAAATGAAGAATGGTATGTTAAACTGATGCGCAAATAGATTGTTATTCAGTTCTAAGAGATTAAGGGGACGGCCTTTCGTGTCGGCTGACACAAAAGAACCGTCCCTCTGTGATAACGCTAAGACGTTAAGACGCCTGCGTGATAAATATTCCCCAATTTATTTGGAAGTTTCATATTTATTGCCTACATTTGCAGTCGAAATATACAATTACGATTATGACAATGATGCAATTAAACGCTGAGATGCTACGCAACACTCCTACAGATTTTAGTCGTGAGGAGTTTCTTGCACGTATTGAAAAAGCAAGAACACAACCAATTTGTATCTTTGCCCTCAATAGGATCCAATATAATCAGTAAGTAGCCCCAATGTAACAAGGATGCAGCAAGGGAGTAGCTCCTATTCATGTCCGATATATGTCCGGTATATGTCCGGTACATGTCCAGTAAATCACTGAACATCTACTGGACAAGTACTGGACATGTACTGAACAAGGATAGGAGGAACATTGAAGCAATATTGGGGCAGAGGTATTGGTAGAGTAGAAGTAGAATGGAGATAGGTATGTCATAAAGATGAATTAAAGATTAGGAGAAAAGAACGATGAAGAAGAAAGAAAGTGCAGGGTTAGGAATGACGATTCCCAAGAGGATGCGCATGGCAGGAATGACTTTTTACCTGCGTAACGGACAATTGGTAGGACGAGAGTCTTCCACACATGAGAAGCGGAGCAACACGCTGCCACAGTTCATTCAGCGGCAGAAGATGCGGCACACGATGGCACTGTGGAAGATGCTGCGGTTTTGCGACGTGATGTTCACCGAGCGACGGACGGCCTATCAGAATTTCGCGTCGCTGGCGAATCAGTTGCCTGTGGTGTATGTACCTGACAACGGTATTATGAATCAGGCATCGTTTCTGATGCCCGGTATTCCGATGAGCGACGGCATACTGCCGACGGTGAAGCTGGAGTTGGGAGAAGCCGATGGTACGCCTGCGTTGCTGACAGACCTCAAAGAAAGCGACCGGACGCACCATGCGAAATTGCGACTTTATATAGCCGTGCAGACAATAGAGGATGAGGTCTTGCCACGTGTCCGGTTCAGCATGCGCGAGGTGTCGTGGTGGGATATGACCGTGGTGGATGGCCGTCTGGCACTCGTTGGCGAGGAGTATGCCGACGAGATGAAGGGCTGGGCATTGGTAAAAGTGATTGACGGACGCTGTTCGCCACAAACCATCGTCACCCGCTGCACGGTGTACCAGCAATACACCACCGAGGAAGCCCTGGAAGTTGCTGCTGACAGCTACGGCGGACTCACCGAGTTTCCGATCCTGTCGCCACGATAGTTCATATCGCTACAATTAGATTTCCTTTTCGATTAACGATAATCAATTTCATTCAGTTGGCGTGTATACTCGCTAATGGAATGAAACAATAATAAAAATGTCCCCGCCACATTCTATCCTGCCACAATCGAAATATAAGGGACTGAGTATTTATTATAATGGAAGAGCCTTATCCTGTTTCATAATTATCCTATTTCCGTTCCTTGATATAAAAAAATGAATAAAAGTTTGGATGTTCCATTTTTTTTCGCTATCTTTGCCCCTGTTATTGATAGCGATGACATTGTTTAATTAAAAAAACATTTGAAATATGACGTAAAAGTTAATTGAAGACTTGCGCCTATTCTTTTGTGCCATCGCCAAGCGAAATTTTCCCGATTATTCACATATAAAGATAAAACGATTATGAAAAAACTAATCCTTTTCTTAAGAACAAAACGACTGCTATCCACATGGGCTTTAACTTGTTTATTACCGCTAATGACTTGGGCTGCCGTCTGGCAAGACCCTGAGACGAAGGTGAACTATTCGTATACACCAGGTTATACATCTGCCTATGTTACGTCAGGAGGTTATAATCCCGGAAGCAATACGGATATAGCAGGTTCGCCAGACGCGGCAGGTGATATTGAAATTCTTTCATCTTTTACGGTTAATGGTAATACTTATTCAGTGAAAAGCATTGGATATGGTGCATTTTATGGATGTAATTCCTTGACAAGTATTTCTATCCCTGAGAGCGTAATTGAAATCATGGACTGTGCATTTGAGGGTTGTAGTAATCTGATGGATATTGTTATTCCAGAAAACATGATATACATTGGAGATGCCTTCAGAGGAACCTCATGGTATAATAACCAACCAGATGGCCTTGTATATTTAGGAAATGTTGCATATAGCTATAAAGGGAAGATGCCATCAAATACAAGTGTTGTAATAAAAGATGGATGCTTGAGCATAGCAACTAATGCATTTGAGAGTTGTAAAAATCTGACGAACATCACCATCCCAGAGGGTGTAATTTATATTGGCGAAAGAGCTTTTTATAATTGTGACGGATTATCAAGTATTACAATTCCAGGAAGTGTGACCCGCATCGGACATGAAGTTTTCTCAGGTTGCGACTATCTGGCAAACATCACCTTATCTGAAGGTATAACTAATATTAGTCCCAGTGCTTTCGCGTATTGTAATGGTCTGAAAAATATCATCTTGCCAGAGAGTTTGATAAGCATTGAAATGGAGGCTTTTGCTAATTGTGCCAGCCTAACGACCATCACCATTCCAGCGAGTGTAACCACCATTAACGATGGTGTTTTCAGGGACTGCTACAGTTTGGCAAGCATCAATATTCCTGAAAGCGTGACATACATCGGTGAAGAAGTATTCGATAATACCGCATGGTTGAATAATCAACCTTCTGGATTACTTTACATTGGTAAGGTTGCCTACAAATTCATAGGAACGATGCCAGAAAATACGGAAATTATTATTAAGGATGGAACTACACAGATTTCTGGTTCCGCATTTTATGGCTGTAGCGGTTTAACATCCATAACTATTCCTAATAGCGTTACTTACATCGGTGGTTATGCATTCCTAAATTGTTCAGGATTGACCTCATTAGTTATTCCAAATGGAGTGAAAGGAATAAGTGGTCAAACGTTTTATGGCTGTAGTGGTTTAACATCCGTGACCATCCCTTCAAGTGTAAATTTCATCGGCTATAAAGCTTTCTCTGGCTGTAATAGTCTGACAACTATCACTTCATACATTATAGAACCGTTTGCCCTTAATTCTGAGATCTTTTCAAATGAATGCTATCAGAATGCCACTCTCTATGTTCCAGAAGATGCACTCGAAGTTTACTCGAAAACAAATGGGTGGAAAAACTTCACCATCCTTCCCATTATTTCTTTCCAAGACTGTAGCCTCTCCATCTCACTGCCCGACGGTACCAATGCCAAAGATTATTCGAAGATGTGGTTAGAGTTGATCAATATAGAGAGCGGCCAGCGTATGCACTACGTTATGACAGACCGTACTCTCTACACCTTTGCAAATGTCGGCAGTAACACATCATGGAATGCCACGTTGCGCAATGAACGAGGTGATGTGTTTGGTCAGATAGATAATATAGAGGTGAAGAACAAGGATGTGTCTGTTACGTTCACCTCGTTGTCGAAGCCACAAAACGTTTCGCTTTCTGTGCAGACTCCTGATGGTAAAGATGTGACGGATAAAGTGAAAATCACTTGGACGGATGAAACAGGCAATTATGTTGCACAGGGTAGCACACTAACAGGCCTACCCGCTGGATACCAAGCGAATTACCAGATTGTTCTTTCACAGGAGTTAGCAATAGCGTATAATACACCTCTTGCCGCAGAATATACGTTGAAAGACGGTGACAATCAGATTGTATGTCTTTTGGAAGCAATCAAACAAATAACACTTTCAGGTAAGGTGAAAGATGTAAAAACGGGACTTCCATTGAGCGGAGCCACAGTCAGTGCGTCTCAGACTTTTGGTGGGAAATATAGTAAAACACTGAATGCAAAGACAGACGGAAACGGTGTGTTCACTCTTGATGTTGCCTGTGTTCCTACTCTATTGGCCTTTGCTGCCACAGACTACATTTCGCAAACCATTGATTATTCTAACAACAACTTTGGTGAACTAAACCAATTCTCTGTTCCCGATGTATCGCTGAAATCCATCACTGGAGCCACGGTCTCTATAGAGATCATGTACACCACATGCGATGGTGAGACACAAAACTGGTATAGTGATCATCAGAATATAAGTTACGAACTATTCAACGTAACCAAGAATCACGCCATTAGTCAATATAATGTGCAATATCCGCAGATTGTTCTATTAGAGGAAGTTGAAGATGGCGATGTCCTGCATCTAACGGCCACCAGCCGTACCAATGCCTTCAATGCTGCGGAAGCAACGACAACTATTGCAGAACAGAAGGCAACCGCATCGTTTGGCATTACGGAGTTAGGTAAAATTAGGGCTTCGTTTGCTCAAACAGGTAATACTGCGGTCGTTGGCTCTTTGTATGATGCATCGGGTAAGCTAATCAAAACCTATAATTACTCCGAGGCACAACTTACAATTAACGACCTTGCCGATGGCGAATATACATTGGTTTCGATGGGCAGCAGCCGCTTATTCAACACTATCTACGATCTCAGTCAGCTACCTCAAATGGGGCTTTTAGCTGGTACTGACTATGCGCAGAATTCAGTGGTGGTAAGGAGCGGATCTATCAGCCTGATCAACATCGATCAGGTACCGAGATTTGACGAAAGCAAACTTTATTATACAGGAGATAATACTTCATTTACAGTAAATAAGTCTAGCATCGTCGTCGGCAACTACCTCACATTGACTGGGCACATCGACTTCAAGCCAGACTTTGCGGCAAATGTCAGCAATGTACAGATGGTTGTCGACCTGCCGGAAAACTGTTCATTTATAGAGTACTCTGTTATGGTGGGTAACTCTATCAGTGCTTATACTCTTAACGGGAATCAACTCACAATCCCTATGGCTCGTTACACTGACCGAGTTCGTTTCTGTATCATCCCCACGGTTGGTGGCGAGTATGCTCCAAGTGCTTTCGTACAATTCGATCTCAAGGGTGAAACCGTGACGCAACCTATAGGTTCGGCCAACTACACGGCCAAAGACCTGTCTATATCTGTGCCCTCAACGGTGGCAAAAACCTCAATCCCCATAAACGGTATGGCTTTTGGAAAATCAGAGATTGAGATTTACGACAATGATGTATTGATAGGTCAAACCACGTCTCTTGCAAATGGTATGTGGACAATATCTTGTGAATTGAATCAGCCGTACAATCTCTCCACACACAGCATCTATGCACGGGTAACTACGAAACAAGGATTGGAGTTGCAATCTGAAATAAAAACAGTTCAATATGACAAAAACGCAGTGGAGGTTTCTAAAGTGATAATGACAAATACAGCTCATCCCTCGGGTTCGTTAAATCTTTGTCAATACACTACAGTTTTCGATTTCCAAAACAGTCAATCCTCTATACCTGCCTATTGGTATTGGCCATCATATCCAGACTTTACTTTTGTAGTTGATTTTACTAATAATGACCCTGCCATTATATCAAACGTAGTCCTTCATGTATTTACAACGTCAGATGCGGTAAAGAATCTGTATCCTGTCTATGATAAAAAACTAAATGCATATGTAGCATCAGACAAATTCTATTCAAATGCGTTGCCAGAAACAGTTAGTGTCAGCTTTGATGCTAATACCAACATATATGGTGATGCGCAGAAAGTATCTGATGCTTTTGACTCTGCAAATCGTATGAAGGAAGAAGTTCAAGATGGCAATGTTATCAATTTGTTAACCCAACTGGACAATGCCGATGATGAAACACAGGAAAATAACATAGTTGAAGAACTATATGAGAGATTGGGGATTCAAATCGAGACAATTGAAGTTACTGATTTTGATACACAATTGAATAACTTTGAAAATGACATAACCTTCCCCGAAGTTCCTTTGGTTTTATCAGACGGATCGTTAGAAGTTACTTCCGAAGGCGAACATTGTCAGTTGTTTGTATCATCATATACAGAAAACAAGGAGAATATCGACATAAATGACTTCATACCAAGTGAATTAAATGATGGTTCTATCTTATATTTTAGGGCATCGGATAAGTTGTATGAATTTCTTAATTTAAAAGAAGATGTCTTTATACGCCTATATATCAGCAGCAATAATAACACCGCGTTTGCTCGCAGAATTTCAGGCAAGGATGCATTACAAGTATTTGTTACAGCTTTTGATAATTATGAAACCATTATAAAAGGACTGAACATGGATATCAATACTCATCGATTGGAACTGCTTGCAAAGATAAATGGTTCTGTAGCCAACTATACTTCGAAACTAAACGAAGTAGAATCTCTTTTAGAATGGATGAGGTCGAATGGTAAAGCAGCCCAATATAGATTAGCCTATGAAAGTTTGATTAGCCAAAGAAGGGCTATATTAAATGCTTTGGCTCCTTTTAAAATAGCATTGAGGACAATAGGAGCTATTTTTAAGGCTATTAAATTTTGGTCTGCTTACCAAGATGCTGTATACGCTGGCGAGAGCTTAAGGGAGTGGATAGAAATCATCCGCACAATAGAAGGTATAGACTGCCCTGGCATGGACGAGTTGGCACAAGAGGCTTTAGGGTATGCAAAAAGCGTTGGAGTTGGATATGCAGCAACACTTGCTGCAGATGTAGCTACATTGTCTTTCTTAAAAACTTCACTATCTTGTGGGCTGGCATCTAAAATAACCTTAGCGATTGGTGATTTTGCCATTATCCAGGGAGGAATTAACAAAATTATAGATATACGTTGTAAATCAAGAATAAGAAATAAGATTCCTGTATTAAAGTGTAAACCTGATGACCCCAATCCTCCAATGGCTCATGAGCCTCGAGTTCCACATGTAATGGATCCTTCTGGTTACGTTTACGAAGGTGTAACATCCAATCGTATTGAGGGCGTAACAGCAACAGCCTATTATAAGGAAATGGTGGAGGACATGTATGGAGACCTTCATGAAAATATCGTAAAGTGGGACGCTTCTGAATATGCACAGGAGAACCCACTCTTTACGGATGAGTACGGAATGTATGCTTGGGATGTTCCACAGGGACTTTGGCAAGTAAAGTTCGAAAAAGAAGGCTATGAGACTGTCTACTCAGAATGGTTGCCCGTTCCTCCACCCCAGCTTGACATCAATATCGAGATGAGACAGAGCAAACAACCGGAAGTAAAGAATGCCCGTGCCTTTGAGGATGCCGTAGAAGTGGAGTTTGATAAGTATATGATGCCCGAACTGTTGACTACGGAAAATATTATTGTGATGCAGAATGGAGAGGCAGTTGAGGGCAGTGTGGAATTGCTCAACAGTGAAGCCGTAACCGAAGGGAGCAACGAGACTTTTGCCTCAAAAGTCCGCTTCAATGCTACCCAGCCATTTATGGAGCAGGAAGTCACACTGATGGTAAGGAACCGTGTGAAGAGCTATACAGGCACTCCTATGCAGGACAACTACCAGCAAACGTTCTTTGTTGAGCAAGAAATTAAGCAGATTGTCAGCGATGAACAGACGCTTGTCGGCTATGGTGAGAATGCAACGCTAACAGTGTCCGTATTGCCAGCCTCGGCATCAAAGGGCAAGATGCTGAACGTCAAGACGTCCTCACCGATGATTCTTGGCGTGGAAGCAGAACAAGTAATCATTGGCAATGATGGAAAGGCAGAAATCACAGTGTCTGGCGAACTGCCTGGTACTGCTGGTTTAACCTTCTATGTAGAAGGTACGGACAAGACAGCCATCACCATTGCCAACGTTGAGAAGATTTATCGGGCAGTAGCAACTCCAACAGCGAGTATCAGTAGTGGCCAAGCCGTGGGGATTGGTACGCAAATAACGCTGAACTGTGAAACCGAGGGTGCAACAATCTACTATACGCTTGACGGTTCATGTCCCTGTGATGAGACAAAGCGCATTGAGTACACTGAGCCTATAATGATATCGAAGGGTACGACCTTGAAGGTTATTGCTGTGAAAGAAGGTATGGATGACAGTGAAATCGCAGAGTTTATCTATGGTATTCTAGGGGATGTCAACGGTGATGGCAAGGTGGATGTTGCCGACGTGGTGGCTGTGATGAACTACATTCTAGATAAGCCGACAAATGCATTTAACTTTGATGCTGCCAACATGAATGGAGATAATGTTGTTGATCTTGAAGATGTTGAGAGTATTGTTAATACCATTATGGGGCAATAACTGATGTGCGAATAATCATGCGTAAAGGGTCAGGGGGGTAACCTTTGGCCCTTTGCTGTGTGCCCTGATTGCTTAAGGTTTCAGGGCGATGAACCAGGCAATATTATAATCGCCAGTGAAGTGAAGCCGTGGAAGCCTTCGCTGCTGGGCAAGTTTGATGATGAATAACAACGGTTCTTTTGTTACACAGGAGAGCCGTCTCTTTTTATCTTCGATCAGATGTTTAGCAGATGTACATAGAAATTTCTTCTGTGTTACACTTTCCATGTATTTCACTTCACTTTCCTATTCTTCTCCACTAATACTTTTTTTGTTTTTGATGTTCTTTTTTTCTTTTCAAAGTGTAGAAAGTGTAACAAAGATGGTGTTTAACAGATGCCGATGTATTTCTTGCAACGAAGCCTTCTAACACTTTTTTGATGGCCATGGAAAAAGTGTTGGAAGGCTTCGTAAAAATCGGGGGTCTGATCTATGTGCTCGCACCCGAGGCGAATAGCGGCGGCGGCAACGACGTTAACTGATGAAGATGGGGCTCGCAATGCGGGTCCCATTTACTTTGGGTCGCTAAAGTAGGGTAGTAGTAATTCGGCCGGTAGTAATAATTCGGTATTTTCAGTCACATTTTTAATGAATAATTTGGTAGAATCTGAGGAAATCATTACCTTTGCAACCGCGTTAAACATTTTAAATAATTGAAACAATGAAAAAAATTCAAATGATGATGCTCATGATGCTGGTGGCATTCATGGGTCTGTGTGTTCAGTCATGCGGTAGTGATGATGATCCCGAAACCGTTCAGAATTATACCTTAAAGGTTGCTTTGCATGATGCCGGTAATCTGGATGAAGCCAGTGCTACTGCCATGGCTTCCATTTTACCTAACTATTCCCAGACAATGAGATGTACAGAATCTCAGGCAAAACAAGCCCTCGATATAGCAATGGAGGAGAATAAAACGAGTATTCCTGTTGCTAATGAAAACGGTGAATACGTCAATTATACTCTTAAGTTCTATCTGGTTGATGAATCCAACAAGGAAGTCTATTCAAAACTCCTGGTTATAAAAGACGGTTCATGGACTATTAAATAACAAAAAAACAATATTGAAAGAAACGGGAGGGTGTGTTCACATTGACACACCCTCTTATCTTTGATGGCGCGCCATTTGTCTGCCAACATACGGCCTTTAGTGATGATTTCTTTTGCTATGTCTACTTGTCAATCGGTCTTGATGCCACAGCGGGTAGACTTAAAACGTGTATTTATACACTCATTATTCGGGAAATAGTGAAGAGTGAAGGGTGAAAAATGAAGAATTCTTCGTACCTTTGCAGCCGCAAAATTGATTGCCATTCATTATTATTGTAAATCTTTAAATTGTAGAATAGATGTTTCATATTTACGAAGGCTTCCATCTCGTTGATGCATACCACAAGGTGCGCCATCAGCGGAAGTATCATCCGGAAGACAGCTCTAAGCGTGTCATCAAGATTGCCCTTGTGGCATTAGTCACTCTCCTGCTCTGGAACATGCCTGCCGAGTGGTACGGCATTCAGAACCTGACGGTCATCCAGCAGCGCATCATTGCCATCTTCGCCTTTGCCACGCTGATGTGGGTCCTTGAGATCGTGTCGTCGTGGGCTACGTCGGTGGCTATCATCGTGCTGATGCTCCTCTTCTGTACCGACAGCGGCATCCTGCCGATGGTGAATGAGGCGGAGGTAGGCAAACTGCTCTCCTACAAAGGGGTGATGGCAACGTTTGCCGATCCTGTGATCATGCTGTTCATCGGTGGCTTCGTATTGGCGATTGCCGCCACGAAGACGGGACTCGACGCCCAGTTGGCGAAGGTGCTGCTGAAGCCTTTCGGTACGAAGAGTGAGATGGTGCTCCTGGGCTTCCTGCTGATTACGGGACTCTTCTCGATGTTTGTGTCTAACACGGCGACGGCTGCCATGATGCTGACCTTCCTCACACCGGTGTTCCGTCAGTTGCCACCAGAGGGTAAGGGCCGCATCGCACTGGCAATGTCTATCCCTGTGGCAGCCAACCTCGGTGGTATGGGTACGCCCATCGGTACGCCGCCGAACACGATTGCCCTGAAATACCTCAACGATCCTGAGGGTCTGAACCTCGGACTGGGCTTCGGTCAGTGGATGATGTTCATGTTCCCGCTGGTCGTCGTGCTGCTGTTCATCAGCTGGCGCATCCTGCTCAGCATGTTCCCCTTCACCCAAAAACGCATCGAACTGAATATTGAGGGCGGCATGCAGAAGGGTTTCCATGCCAATGTGGTCATCGTCACGTTCTTTGTCACGGTAGCCCTCTGGCTGCTCGACAGTGTCACAGGCATCAACTCCTACACAGTGGCTATGATTCCGTTTGCCGTGTTCGCCCTGACGGGTGTCATCAATAAGCGTGACTTGGAGCAGATCAACTGGAGTGTCATCTGGATGGTGGCCGGCGGTTTCGCCCTCGGCTATGGTCTTAACGGCTCCGGCCTGGCCGCCAATGCTGTGGAGAGCATCCCCTTCGCTGAGTTCTCCCCGTTGCTCATCCTGCTGCTCGGTGGAGCCATCTGCTACCTGCTGTCAAACTTCATCTCGAACTCCGCTACGGCAGCCCTGCTGATGCCTATTCTCGCCATCGTCTGCGGTGCCATGGGCGACAAACTCAATCCTATTGGAGGCACGCCCACCGTCCTCATCGGTGTTGCCATTGCCGCTTCGAGTGCCATGATCCTGCCTATCTCTACGCCACCGAATGCCCTGGCCTTCGCTACAGGCCATGTGAAGCAGAACGAGATGGCCAAGATGGGAATCATCATGGGTGCCATCTCGATGGTCCTTGGTTTCGCCCTCGTCTACCTGATGGGCACGCTACACCTTATTTAATATAATAGACAACGAATTACACGAATTACACGAATGGGCTACCGCCGCAATTGAATTCGTGAAATTCGTGTAATTCGTTGTTTTTAAGAACTCTATAGTTTGTACATGAACGGCAGTTGCTGCGCCTGACGGAGTATGTTTTCCGCCAGTGCGGCATTGGAATCCTGTTCACCGTTGATGACATCGTAGACGGCCTTGATGCCATAGAGTCCGCCGCCCTGCTTGAGCACGTGGACCAGACAGAGGTTCTGCAGGCCAACGCTCTCAGAGAGGATGTCGAGGTCGGTGATGGCGAGCTGGGAGAGGGCCAGCTGGTAGGCATCATCACTGTCCTCTTCCAGGAACTGCTGCACGTCGCCGAGGTTCGTAAAGCGGAATTCCTCGAGGATAGGCAGGAACTGCATCATCGGGGCTGGGAAGATCTCGGCCTGGTTGACGGCAGCAATGCGCTGGTTCAGGCGTTCGAAAGGCTTCAGCTCCAGGTACTGGCGGAAGGACTCAGTAGAGAGCGACACCTCGTTGAAATGTCCCGACTTGACCAATGCCTGCACCTGCCGACGGTATTCGGTCATGGTAGTCCGCAGACGGCTGAACTCATCGTCGGCCATCTCGAGCATTCCGGCCAGACGGCTGAACTGCCTGACGAACTCTGGTGGCAGCTTGACGGCACCCTTGTAGCCGATGTCGTGCTCGATGGCCGACCATACATGCTGCAGGGCCGTCCGCATCTGTATCTCGAAGGGAATATTGCGCAAAGGGCCTTTCTTCAGATAACAGATGTAGTGGAGTGAGAGGTAGCCGAAACTGTTCAGCTGATGCTTCCGCTTGTCGACGGAGTTCTTCCAGTCGATGTCGAAGATGTTCTTGGCGATGACGGCCACCTTGTCCACGTCATCGGTATAATAGGTGACCACGCGGATGCCCACGACATCGGTGACATCGTTGAGCGTCTTGTACTTATACCCTTTCTTCTCCAGTTTTCCTGCCAGCGACTCTTCCGTCTTTATGCGGCGCTCGAAGGTGTTCAACTGGATGTTCTGCTCGCGCAAAGCCGCCTGGAGCAGGTCTGAGGCCTGCTCTGCCAGTTGCTCCAACTGCGGCAACTCGTTGCGATACGCGTCTAACAGTTCCTCGGTATGGGGGCTCAGGGCGGTCATACGAACTCGAAGAGGTGGGTGAAGCCTGTCATGGCAAACACCTGGCGGAGATTGTCGTTCATGCTGGCGACGCATACCTTGCTGCCCTTCGACTTGGCAACTTTGAGCAGTGTCAGGAACAGGCGCAGGCCGCTCGAAGAAATGTAGTCGAGTTTCTCGCAGTCGAGAATGATGTCGTGACCTTCGCAGTCGTGGAGTACCTTCATCTCCTGTTCTGCCTGAACGGAGGATGCTGTGTCGAGGCGGCCTTCAAAGTGCATGATGTACTTGCCGTCTTTTTCCTCAAATGATGTCTTCATTTTATTTTACTATTTAGTTATTAATGATAATATCTTTTATTTTTTCAATTTCTTCTTCAGTGTCAGGACATTGTGTCCGTCTTTATATTCGTACTTGATGTCGTCCATCAGTTGTCTGACAAGATGGATGCCCAGACCGCCGATGGAACGCTCTTCGGCAGAAAGGGTCGTGTCGACCTCGCCCCTGGTCGTCGGGTCGAAGGGCTTGCCGCTGTCGCTGATGACGAACGTCAGGCCGCTGCTGTCTGTCTGGACCGAGATGTCCACATAGCCTTTCGTGCCTTCAGGATAAGCATAGCTCATCACGTTGACGACGGCCTCCTCTAAGGCGAGGTTCATCTGCATCGTGGTCATCATATCGACGTCATTCGACTCACAGACCTCTTCGATGAAGGCTGCCAGTTGGGGCACCTCCTGAACGTCGTTGGACAGTGTGAGGGTCCAATGACCGCTATTGTTGTTGTCTGCTTCTGGCATAGTTATCGCTTATCTGCTATTTTACGGAATGACTGTAACTTCTCACCGTAGCAGAGGTCACCGCAGTCGCCGAAGCCGGGCACGATGTACTTCTGTTCGTTCATGCCCTGGTCGATGGCGGCGCACCAGATATGGCTGTTCTCGGGCAGGGCCTCCTTGACAACCTCGATACCTTCCGGTGCAGCGATGACACAGCAGAGATGGATCTTCTTGGGCTTGCCCGTCTCCAGCAGAGAGTCGATGGCGGCTGCCAGCGATCCGCCTGTTGCCAGCATCGGATCAACGATCAGCAGCGTCTTGTTCTTCACGCTTTGCGTGGCGATATACTCGGTATGGATACCCACCTCGGTATGCTCACGGTTGATATACATACGGAAAGCGGATACGAAACCGTTGTCGGCCTTGTCGAACACTTCGAGGAATCCCTCGTGGAAGGGCAGGCCTGCCCGGAGCACGGTGGCGATGACCATGTCGTCCTTTGGCAGGGGAATGTCTATTGTACCCAAAGGCGTGGTGACGGTCTTGGACTTGTATTCCAGAGTCTTCGACAGCTCGTAAGCCATCAACTCGCCGATGCGCTTGATGTTATGCCGGAACAAAAACCGGTTTTTCTGATAGTTCTTGTCGCGAAGCTCAGACATGTAGAGGTTCATGATAGAGTTGCTCTGACTGAAGTCCGTTATCTCCATACCGATATTGTTTTTATTATTCTGAGTGCAAAGATAAACAAATTCTTAGAAATAGTACCATTTTAAAGACATATTAACATACGAAGAGACATTTTTATTATGTTCGTATGTTAAATATGTCTATTATTTGTTCATATGTCTAAAAAAAGTAGTACCTTTGCAGCGGATTTTATAGAAAGCGACTATGCAGACAAACACTCATTTGGCCCGTCTGATTCATGATCAGGCGAAAAAGTATGGAAACCGCGAGGTGCTGATCTACAAGGATTTCGGCGGCAAGGAATGGAAGTCGTATTCCTGGAATCAGTTCTCCCAGACGGTGAAGATTGTGTCGAATGCCCTGCTGAACCTTGGTGTGAAGGTACAGGAGAACGTAGGCATCTTTTCGCAGAACTCCATCCAGTATCTGTTCTGTGACTTCGGCGCATGGGGCATCCGCGCCGTTACCATCCCCTTCTACGCTACCAGCTCTGAGCAGCAGATCCAGTTCATGGTGAGCGACGCGAAGGTGCGTTTCCTCTTTGTCGGCGAGCAGGAACAGTACGACAAGGCCCGCCGGGTGTTCCTCACCTGCAAGACTTTGGAGCGCATCATCATCTTCGACCGCGGTGTGCGTATTGCCGAACAGGATGCCAACGCCATGTATTTCGACGACTTCCTGAAGTTGGGTGAGAACTTGCCGCGCCAGACGGAGGTGGATGCCCTGACGGCAGCTGCCTCGATGGACGATATCGCGAACATATTATATACAAGCGGTACGACGGGCGATTCGAAGGGTGTCATCCTTACCTGTGGCCAGTATCATGCCGCGATGGAGGCCAATAATAAATGTGTGCCGGTGGGAGAGAACGACCGTGTGCTGAATTTCCTGCCGTTTACCCATATCTTTGAGAAGGGCTGGAAGATCCTCTGTCTGACGGAGGGAGCCACGCTGATCGTGAACACCTATCCCTTAGAGGTGCAGCAGTCGATGAAGGAGACCCATCCGACGTGCATGTCCAGCGTACCCCGTTTCTGGGAGAAAGTCTACATGGGTGTGCTGGAGAAGATCGAGACGGCCAGTGCCCCGAAGCGCAAGCTTTTCCAATATGCCCTGAATGTCGGCAAGAAACATAACATCGACTATCTGTCCAAAGGCAAGCGCCCGCCGTTGGCGTTGCACTTGGAGTATGAGATGCTCAACAAGACCGTTTTCTCTCTGGTGCGGAAAGAACTGGGACTGGAGAATGCCCATTTCTTCCCAACGGCAGGAGCCACGGTTAATCCCAAGGTCGAAGAGTTCGTCCATTCCATCGGTATCAACATGGTGGTGGGCTATGGCCTGACGGAGAGTCTGGCCACCGTGAGCTGTAACCATTTGGGTGAGCCGTTTACCGTCGGCGGTGTGGGCATCCCCATCGAGGGCATCAGCATCCGTATCAGCGATGAGGGCGAGGTGCTGCTGAAAGGCCCGACGATCACCATCGGCTATTACAACCGCGATGACCTGACGAAGGACGCCTTTACCGAAGACGGTTATTTCAAGACCGGCGACTCGGGCTATCTGAAGGGTGGTGAGCTGTTCCTCAAGGAGCGCATCAAGGATCTCTATAAGACCTCCAACGGCAAGTACATCGCCCCGCAGATGATTGAATCCAAGCTTCTCGTAGATAAATATATCGACCAGATTGCCATCATCGCCGATCAGCGCAAGTTCGTTTCGGCCCTTATCATCCCCGTTTATCCGCTGCTTGAGGAGTATGCCCGTGAGCACCATATCCAGTTTGAGAACCACGAACAGCTCTGTGCCGACAAGCAGATCAACGAGATGATGAAGGAGCGTATCGACACCCTCCAGCAGCAGCTGGCCCATTACGAACAGATTAAGCGGTTTACCCTGCTGCCCCATCATTTCTCGATGGAACGGGGTGAACTCACCAACACGCTCAAGATCAAGCGCCGCGTGCTGAACGAGAACTACCGTAAGGAGATTGAAGCGATGTACGCCGAGTGATGTCTAAGAAATAGTACCTTTGCACTCATGATTACGCAAGACCAACTAAAAGATGTGTTAGAACGGGCAGATGCACTGCACCGTTATCTGGAGATTGACAAGAAACAGATGGAGTACGAGGAGGAAGATCTTCGTACCCAGGCGCCTGACTTCTGGGAGGACCGTGTCAGGGCCGAGGAACAGATGAAGAAGGTGAAGGGCATCAAGCGCTGGATTGATGATTATAAAGAGGTACGCACGCTGGCCGACGAGCTGCAGCTGGCCTTCGACTTCTATAAGGACGAGATGGTGACGGAGGAGGAGGTCGACGAGACCTACCAGAACGCCATCAAGGCCATTGAGGACCTGGAGCTGAAGAATATGCTCCGCCAGAAGGAGGACCCGATGGAGGCGGTGATGAAGATCAATTCAGGAGCCGGCGGTACGGAGGCACAGGATTGGGCCTCAATGCTGATGCGAATGTATATGCGCTGGGCTGAGGCTCACGGCTATAAGGTGACTGTCTCGAACCTGCTTGACGGTGATGAGGCTGGCATCAAGAGCGTGACGATGCAGATAGAAGGCGGCGAGTATGCCTACGGCTATCTGAAGTCGGAGAACGGTGTGCACCGTCTGGTGCGTGTCAGTCCGTTCAATGCCCAGGGCAAGCGCATGACTTCGTTCGCATCGGTGTTCGTCTCGCCCTTAGTGGACGATACCATCGAGGTGTATGTCGATCCCGCCAAGCTGTCGTGGGACACGTTCCGTTCCTCAGGTGCAGGTGGCCAGAACGTGAACAAGGTGGAGTCGGGTGTCCGTCTGCGCTATTGGTACACTGATCCTGATACGGGCGAGGAAGAGGAAATCCTGATTGAGAATACGGAGACGCGTGACCAACCGAAAAATAAGGAACGTGCAATGACGCTGCTGAAGTCACAGCTCTACGACCGTGCGATGAAGAAGCGCTTAGAGGCTCAGGCGAAGATCGAGGCGGGTAAGAAGAAGATAGAGTGGGGCAGTCAGATCCGTTCATATGTCTTCGACGACAAGCGGGTGAAGGACCATCGGACGAATTTCGAGACCCGTGATGTCGACAGCGTCATGAACGGTAAGATCGATGGCTTTATCAAGGCCTATCTCATGGAGTTCCCTGTCAACGATGAAGATAATTAATCAATAGTTTATAGTTTAAAGTTTATAGTTTATAGAAATGGCACAAATCGCAAAACCATCCAAGTCGACCCAGAAGAAGGTCGCCTATCAGAAGAAACAGGAAGACAGTGGCAAGAAAGTGCTGGAGTGGATCTTCGGCGTGCTGGTCGTACTGGCTATCATCTTCGTAATCTATTCCATCTTCATCGTCAGCTGATGAGTAGCGGACTTGTTGAGATCGAACGCAAGTTCCTGGTCCTGAACGATGACTACAAGCGGCAGGCCTATAGTAGCAGCCGCATCTGTCAGGGATATATCTGCAGTGGTCACGGCCGTACCGTCAGGGTACGTATCCGTGGCGACCGCGGATATCTCACGATTAAGGGTCCCTCAAATGCTGATGGAATCAGCCGTTTTGAGTTTGAGAAGGAGATCACGTTAGAAGAAGCAAAGGGACTGATGAAGCTCTGTGAACCGGGTCTGATAGACAAGACACGCTATCTTGTCAAGAGCGGAAGCCATATCTTCGAAGTGGATGAGTTCTATGGTGATAACGAGGGTCTGGTGATGGCTGAGGTAGAGCTCCAGTCAGAGGACGAACCGTTCGAAAAGCCCGATTTCATCGGAAAAGAAGTGACAGGCGACCGTCGCTATTATAACGGTCACTTGTCGAAGAATCCATATAAGCTTTGGGGAATGAGTAATAAGTAATTCTCATTTCTCCTTTCTTATTTTTAATACTATCAGCCCAAATACGGCTCCAAGAGTCACGCCGAGGGCGTTGGCAGTTAAGTCGAGCCAGTCGCCATTGCGATTCTTGGTACAGTATTCCTGTAACAGTTCGATGACGCCGCTCATCACGATGGGTGCTAACCAGGCCCATACGAACAGGCGCTTATAGTCGGGGCGGTCGTGCTGACGGATATACTCTATCCACAGCACACCAAAGGTACCGCCATACATGACGAGGTGGACCCATTTGTCGATGAGGAGGACATTGTCGAGGGGCGTCTTGGGGGCGTGGAAGAAGAGGGAAAGGTACCAGATGGCTGCGATAAGGACGCATGAAACAGGGTACTTCTTAAATTGAACATTAAACATCTGTCGTTGAACTTTAATTTCGGTGCAAAGGTACTATATTTTTTTGTACTTATGTTCTTAATGTCAGAAAAAAGTTGTACTTTTGCAACAGATTATTGAAATAAGTGAATATGGCGAAACTGGAAAGGGCAAGTTTCGGGAGTAAACTTGGAGTTATCCTGGCCACGGCAGGATCGGCTGTAGGACTTGGGAATATATGGCGCTTCCCCTATATGGCGGGGCAGAACGGCGGTGCTGTTTTTATTATGATCTATGTCTTCTGTGTCCTGTTGTTAGGCATCCCCTGCATGATCAGCGAGTTTATCATCGGCCGTTATGGCAAGGCAAATACGGCACGGGCCTACAGTAAGCTGGCTGGTGGTACGATGTGGTCGCTCGTCGGTTACATGGGCGTGCTGACAGGCTTCCTGATCTCTGGCTATTATGCCGTGGTGTCTGGCTGGTGCCTGGAGTATATGTGGGCTTCACTGTTTGGTAAACTTCAGGGGGATCCTACTTATGTAAGTGCCTATTTCTCGACGTTCTCCCAGGATCCGGTGAAACCGGTGTTTTGGACAGTTCTTATCCTCCTGGCCACATTTCTCATCATAGAGAACGGCGTGCGAGACGGCATTGAACGGGCTTCGAAACTGATGATGCCCACATTGTTTATCCTATTGCTGATCATTGTGGGGGCTTCGTGCTTGCTGCCCAATGCCGAGAAGGGTATCGAGTTCTTGTTCAAGCCGGACTTCTCGAAGATCACGGGCGATGTGTTCTTAGGTGCCTTGGGGCAGTCGTTCTATTCGATGAGTATCGCCATGGGCTGTATCTGTACCTATGCCAGCTATTTCTCCAGGCAGACAAAGCTGGTAAACTCTGCTGCGCAGATAGGTCTGATAGATTTCTTGGTGGCATTGTTGGCCGGACTGGTGATCTTCCCTGCCGCCTTCTCCGTAGGTGTCAGTCCTGATAGCGGTCCGTCGCTGATCTTCATCACACTGCCGAATGTGTTCCAGCAGGCTTTCGCTGGCATCCCGTTCGTAGGCTATGGCATATCCGTGCTGTTCTATGCCCTCCTGTCGATGGCAGCCCTGACCTCACTGATGTCGCTGCACGAGGTGTCGACAGCGTTCCTGCACGAGGAGATGCGGATCAGCCGTAAGCAGGCGGCGCTCCTCGTGTCGGTGATGTGCATGGTGCTTGGAGCGATCTGTTCACTGTCGCTGGGGCCGTGGAGCGATAAGCTGTTCTTTGGCAAGACCGTGTTCGACCTCTTCGACTTCACCACGGGTCAGCTGTTTCTTCCGATCGTCGGTTTCCTGACGTGTATTTTTATCGGCTGGTTTGTACCGCATAAGGTGGTTCGTGAAGAGTTCACAAACTGGGGAACGCTCCGTAATGTGGGACTCTTCCACTTCTACCTGTTCCTTGTGAAGTATGTCTGTCCGATTTGTATTTTATTCATTTTCCTGCATCAGTTTGGGCTGTTAAAGTGAAAAGGTGAAAAGGTCGAAAAAGAGTTAACGGTGAAATGAGTGAGCGGGGAAATTTCGGGAGTAAGTTGGCGATTGTTTTGGCCACGGCAGGCTCGGCGGTAGGACTGGGCAATGTGTGGCGGTTCCCGTTTATGACGGGACATAACGGCGGTGCTGCCTTTATCCTCATCTACTTTGCCTGTGTGCTGTTACTGGGCATTCCCGGCATGGTCAGTGAGTTTATCGTGGGTCGCTATTCCCAGGCGAATGCGGCTCGTGCCTATGGCAGCATGGGGCATCGTGGCTGGCGGTGGATAGGTTACTTAGGTATTCTTACTTCCACAATCATCCTCGGTTTCTATGCAGTAGTGGCGGGCTGGTGCCTGCAATACCTGTTTGCCTCTCTTGGGGGACGGTTGAATGGCGATGCCTCGTATGTCATCGAGTATTTCACGACCTTCTCTTCCGATCCCGTGAAGCCCTGTCTGTGGGCGGTGGGCTTTGTGTTGATTACTCATGCTGTGGTGGCACAGGGGGTGGAGAAGGGTATCGAACGGGCATCGAAGCTACTGATGCCGTTGCTCCTTTTGCTGTTGGTCGTCCTGGTGGTGGCATCGTGCATGCTGCCTGGGGCTTCCAAGGGTATTGACTTCCTCTTGCGACCGGACTTCTCGAAGGTTACTGGTAGTGTGTTCTTGGAGGCCTTGGGTCAGGCCTTCTTCTCGTTGAGTCTGGGTACGGCCTGTCTCTGTACCTATGCCTCTTATTTCAAACGCGACACCCATCTGTTGCGCTCTGCCACGCAGATTGCCGTGCTGGATTCGGCCATCGCCATTCTGGCGGGACTGATGATCTTCCCGGCAGCCTTTTCGGTGGGGGTACAGCCTGACAGCGGCCCGTCGCTGATCTTCATCACTCTGCCGAATGTGTTCCAACAGGCGTTCATTACCATGCCTGCCGTCGGTTATGTCATTGCCATCCTGTTTTATGCGCTGCTGGTCTTCGCGGCCTTGACATCGACCATATCCATGCATGAGATCGGTACGGCTTTCTTCCATGAGGAATTGAAGTTGCCCCGTCAACGTGCGGCTTGGATCTTGACGGGTGTCTGTGCCGTGATTGCCGTGTTCTGTTCTCTTTCAGTGGGAGCCAATACCGATATTCAGGTGCTAGGCCTGTCGCTAATGAACTTCTGCGACTATCTGACGGCTCAATATATGTTGCCAGCAGGAGCTTTCCTGACGAGTATCCTGATAGGTTGGTTTGCTGACCGACGGCTGGTGAAGGATGAGTTTACCAATGGCGGTTCACTCCGTGAGTCGTTCTTCCACGTGTGGCTGTTTGCTGTCCGTTTTGTGGTGCCTGTCTGCATCATCCTGATCTTCCTCCATCAGTTCGGCGTGATATGATCCGCGAGTTTCTTTATCTGCAAAAGTCTGACCGGAAGGTGATTCTCACGCTGTTGGCCGTCATTGTCGTGGCTTTGAGCGTCATTTTCCTGACAGGAGGGGAGAACGATGAAACAAATGGATTGGTTTCTGCCGATTCCACAAATCTGGGGGACAGGTTGCGTGATTCGGATAAGGTCCGCCATCATGGACTTGTCCCCCAAAGTCGCGAACGGACGGTCTATGTCCGTACGAAGGTCATCTATCGTGATACGGCCTATCGACGTGGGCGAAGGCTTGCTGATGTGGAACACGACTCCATCAAGGCCCACTACCAGCCGAAGATCCGCCAGGATGAACATATAGTCTTGAATACGGCCGATACGACGCAACTGAAGATGGTCCCTGGCATCGGACCTTATTTCGCCCGGAAGATTGTGGAGTACGGACAGCGCTTAGGGGGCTATGTCAGTGTGGATCAACTCGATGAAATCGAGAATTTTCCCTTGGACTCCAAGAAATACCTGACTATCGAAGCACCATCGCCAGTTAAGCTCAACATCAATCGTCTGTCGCTCAACGAATTGAAACGTCACCCCTATATCAACTTCTATATGGCCCGGGCTATTACGGACTATCGCCGCCTGCACGGCCCGATTCGTTCATTGGAGGAGTTGAGACTCTCAAAAGACTTCCCTCCTGAGGCAATCGAGCGCCTGTTGCCTTATGTTGCGTACTAATTTTGTTAATTATTCTAACAGAATGTTGGTGTTACGGAATATTTTCGTAATTTTGCGGAATGAACTTAAAACATAATGGATATGTTTGAATCAATGTTACTGTTTGGACTTGGCATGCAAGAGATACTCGTTATCGCATTGATTGTCCTGCTGCTCTTCGGCGGCAAGAAGATTCCTGAACTGATGAAAGGCCTTGGCAAAGGCGTAAAGAGCTTCAAGGAAGGAATGAATGAGGTGACGGATATGACGAAGGAGTCAGGAGACAAGAAGAATGAGTGATGGGGGCATGACCTTCTGGGATCACCTCGACGAACTGCGAGGGGTGATTATCAGGTCGCTCCTGGTGACGGCGATAGCCGCAGCAGTGGCGTTCTGCCTGAAAGATGAGTTGTTCGCCATCGTTCTGGCCCCGAGGTCGGGCGATTTCATCACTTACCGTCTATTGGGTGTCGAACCGTTCAGCATTTCGCTGATGAATACGGGGTTGACGGAGCAGTTCATGGTCCATCTGAGGGCAGCCTGCTATGCAGGCGTGTTGGTGGCCTTACCTTATATTATATATGCGCTCTTTGGTTTCGTCGCGCCAGCGCTCTACGACAACGAACGGCGATATGCCACCTTGCTCTGCGGAAGCGGCTATCTGATGTTCATGTTGGGGACGGTCATCAACTACTTGTTGATCTTCCCGCTGACGGTCAGGTTCCTCGGAACTTATCAGGTGAGTCCTGACGTGGCAAACATGCTGACATTGCAGTCGTATATGGACACACTGCTGACGATGAGCCTTGTGATGGGCATCGTCTTCGAACTGCCGGTGGTGAGTTGGATATTGGGGCGGATGGGCCTGGTGAATGCGCAGATGATGCGGTCGATGCGACGCCATGCGATTGTGGCCATCCTGATCGTGGCGGCTATCATCACCCCGACAACCGATGCCTTTACACTCTTCGTGGTGGCTTTGCCCATTTGGCTGCTTTATGAGGTGAGCATCCTGATAGTGCGCCCGCTAAATGATAAATGATAATGATAAAAAATACTTAAATAGACTTATGTTACGTAGAATCAGAACCATCCTTGCAGCGGTGACCTTTATGCTGATCACCCTGTTGTTCCTCGATTTCACGGGGACTTTGCATCACTGGCTCTCGTGGCTGAGCAAGATTCAGTTCCTGCCTGCCGTGATGGCTCTCAATGTGGTTGTCGTCGCGGCGCTCATTGCCCTGACACTCGTCTTTGGACGTATCTACTGTTCTGTCATCTGCCCGTTGGGTGTGTTTCAGGATATTTTAGCCCGATTCCGTCGGAAGAAACACAAGTACAGCTATTCAAAGGAGGTGCGCTGGCTGCGTTATCCGGTATTGGTGGTGTTCGCCATTGCCGCTTTGGCTGGCATCGGATCGTTGTTCCAGTTGCTGGCACCATATAGTGCCTACGGCCGTATCGCCACGATGATCTTCCAGCCCGTCTGGAAGGCAGGTAACAACCTGTTGGCGATGGCTGCGGAGCACTATGATAGCTATGCCTTCTATACGGTCGATACGTGGATGCGGTCATTGCCTGTACTGATTATTGCCGCCGTCACGCTGGTGGTGCTCTTCGTGCTGGCTTGGCGAGGCGGACGTACCTATTGTAATACGGTGTGTCCCGTTGGTACGATTTTGTCGTTTTTCGCCCGTTTCTCCTGGTTCAAGGTGCATTTCGATGCCGATAAGTGCAAGAACTGCTCACTCTGTTCTAAGAACTGCAAGAGTTCTTGCATTGACTTCAAGACACATACCGTCGACTATAGCCGTTGTGTGGTCTGCGGAAACTGTATCGACAACTGCAAATTTGGGGCACTTCGTTATGACAATTCCAAACTTCATGCCACAGTAAAATCGCAAACCGATGCTAAAGTAGATACATCCAAGCGTTCGTTCCTCGTGGCTTCGGCACTGGTGACGACTGCGGCGATGGCGCAGAAGAAGGAGAAACTGATGGACGGTGGATTGGCGGAGATTGAGAATAAGGTGGCTTTAGAACGTCAGACACCGTTGACGCCTCCGGGTTCTCTCTCCTTTGATCATTTTGCCCAGCACTGCACGGGTTGCCAGCTTTGTGTGTCTGAGTGCCCCAATCAGGTGCTCCGCCCCAGCAGCGATCTGATGCACCTGATGCTGCCTGTGATGTCTTATGAGCGCGGTCACTGCCGTCCGGAGTGTACACGTTGTTCTGAAGTCTGTCCCGCAGGAGCCATCGTCAAGGTAGACAAGCCCGAGAAGTCTTCTATCCAGATAGGCCATGCCGTGTGGATCAAGAAGAACTGTGTGCCTATCACCGACGAGGTGTCATGTGGAAACTGCGCCCGTCACTGTCCGGTAGGTGCCATAGAGATGGTGCCGCTTGACGAGAATGACGAGAAGTCGCCGATGGTACCGGCTATCAACGAGGCTGCTTGTATCGGTTGTGGTGCCTGTGAGTATGTCTGTCCTGCAAGACCCTTCTCAGCTATATACGTTGAGGGGCATGAAGTGCATAAGAAACTATAAACAAAGAAAAGAATGGAAAAGAAAAATATATCGAGACGGAGCTTCCTGAAGCTTTTTGGAGCAGGAACAGTAGCTACGGCAGCTACATTGGCTGGTTGCAAGGGAGGCGATAAAGCGGGCAGTCAGGCCGCTGAGGAGTATAAGAACCAGGTGGAGCCGCCCGTAGGTAAGATGACCTACCGCGAGAATCCTAAGACGAAAGAGAAAGTGTCGATTTTGGGCTATGGTATGATGCGCCTGCCGACAAAGCCGGACAATGACGGCGAGTTCGATCAAGAGATGATCAACAAACAGATTGACTATGCCCTCGAGCATGGTTTGAACTATATCGACACGTCACCTGTCTATTGTCAGGGCAAATCGGAGCACTGTACGGGTATCGCCCTTAAGCGTCATCCACGTGACAAATATTTCGTAGCCACCAAACTCTCCAACTTCAATCGCGATTATTGGCAACGGGAGAAAGCCATCGAGATGTATCAGAACTCGCTGAAGGAACTGCAGGTGGACTATCTCGACTATTACCTGTTGCACGCTATCGGCGGCGGTATGGACGAGTTCAACGGCCGTTATGTCGATAATGGTATTATGGACTATCTGATGAAGGAGCGCGAGGCTGGCCGTATCCGTAACCTCGGTTTCTCATTCCACGGCAAGAAGACGGTGTTCGACGAGGTGATTGCGCTGCATGACAAGTACCACTGGGATTTCGTGCAAATAGAGTTGAACTATCTCGACTGGAACTATGCCGATGAGATCAGCAAGAACAATGTCGATGCCTGCTATCTTTATGCCGAGTTGCAGAAACGAGGCATCCCTGCTGTGATTATGGAACCTTTGCTCGGAGGTCGTCTGGCCAATCTGCCGCAGTATCTGATGACGGAATTGAAGAGTCATGCGCCAGAGCGGTCCGTGGCATCTTGGGCCTTCCGTTATGCAGGAACTCCTGAAGGCGTGCTAACCGTGCTGAGCGGTATGACCTATATGGAGCACTTGAAGGACAACCTTCTGTCGTATTGTCCGCTGGAACCCTTGTCTGATGACGAGATGAGGTATCTGGATGATGAAATAGCCCATAAGATCGTAAGACTCGAGAATATCCCATGCAACGACTGTAAGTATTGTATGCCTTGTCCCTATGGCATTGATATCCCGGCCATCTTCGTACATTATAATAAATGTAAGAACGAAGGTTCGCTGCCGATGGATGCAGGCGACAAGGAGTATCGCAAACATCGCCGGCAGTATCTCATATCGTTAGACCGTGTCGTACCCCGTGAACGTCAGCCGGATCATTGCATCGGTTGTCGCCAGTGTGAGCCTCATTGCCCACAGAATATACACATCACTCGCGAGTTGCAGAAGATCAGTGACATGATTGAAGAACTGAAGTTATCAATGGAATCGTAAGCATCGAGAGGAGCGTGGTGATGAGCGTGACCTCCGTGATGAGTGTAGTGTCTCGGTTGTGTTTCAGGCAGAGGATGGTGCCGTAGGTGGCTACGGGCATTGCGATGACGACGGTATTGATGTCCACCACATAGGCGTCGAATCCTAAAGCCTTGCAAAGATAGTAGAATCCGAGGGGGATGAGTATGAGGCGGAAAAATGTCGTGACATAGACCGTCCTGTTGCCGAGCATCGTCCGCAGAGAGAGTTGCGACATTGATGAGCCGATGATGAGCAGGGCGGCAGGTACGGTGATGTTGCCGATCATCGTGAGCGGTTGGCTGATAATGCCTGGGATGTTATCAATACCAAGGGCCACAATGAGCATTGCCAGATAAGCCGAGAGCATCGGGGTGCTGTAGAGCACTTTCTTTTGGAACCGCTTACCGTCTCCTAAGTCGCCAACGATAAGGATTGTGCCGATGGTGAAGACGGCAAAGGTGTTGACGACATTCAGCACGGCAGCATAGAACACGGCCTGATGGCCGAAGATGGAGGCAACGACGGGATAGCCCATGAAGCCGACATTGCCGAACATCAGTGCAAAGCCTACGACGCCCTCGTCTTCTTTCTTCGATGTGAGATAGCGTGGCAGCAGGAACCCCACGCCCGTCAGGATTACATAGGTCAATAGGCTTATGCCTAAGAGCGGTAGGATAAGACCTCTGTCCGGTAGTTCGCCCGTCATCGCTGACGACAGGATCAAGGCAGGGCACGTGATGTTGATGACCAGGCTCGACAACTTCTTGTCGAACTCACCACCCATATAGCCCAGCCTGCCTGCTGCGTATCCGACTATCACGATGGCAAAGAGCGTCATCATCACTTCAAACATACTAACCTTTATTAAATGACAAGAGGCTGAATAATCAGCCTCTTTTTGAAAGTCGGGATGAGGCGATTTGATTTCCTGCCTGAAATCGCCCGAAAACGCCCTGTAAAGGGCAGTTCCCAAGTTGGTTTTGGACGGTTGCTGTCCGAAAACTGTCCGACTTTTGAGCAACAAAACAAAAAAATAATTCATTGATTACCATTGTTTTGTGCCAACTTAATTAAACGATCGATTTGCGCATCTTTCACTTTTAACTGCTGATGCATGTTAGCCTCCATACGTTTGAGCTCAGTGTTCTGATGGTCAATGATTTGCCTCTGGGCGGCAATGATTTGGTGGAGGGCGTCAGGGTCATTGGTGACTGTCACGTTGCCCACCTGGTTGTTATTGCCTGAAACTAAACTCATGGGGTATGTAGGCCTCCGGAGCAGTTCGTCCGTCGAGCAACCGATAACATCGGCTATCTGCTCAATGGTCGTAAGGGTGATGTTCTTCGTATGATTGAAGTAACCAAGCCCCTTATTGATGTTGTCTGGCCACAGGGCATCCCTTAGAGTCTTGGGATGTTTACCATGCTTGCGCAATAATTCTTCTAGCCATTCCTTATCTAAGTACATAAATCTATATATATAATTGTCTATCCATATTTATTTAGAATCAGTCTAAATTAAACATAAAAGGATATATTTCTATCCAAATTTGTTTAGTAATTCGATTTTATTTCGTAATTTTGCCCACAAATTTAGTGATTTAATTTGATATGAACAAGGAAATTGACGAAAATTTGACTGAGATAGGTCTGCAGGCCTATTACAAGAAACTGGGGAAAAAAGAGAAATCTGAGTTCATTAAGTACCTGATGGTGGAATTCAGCTATTCTTATGCTTCCATCCAGCAGAAGATGACCGGCAAGGCTGGTTTTAACAAGCGGGACTTGATCCTGATTGGTGAGGTTGTAAAGGATGAGTTATGGAGAAGCTAGAATTTTTCCTGATCAATGGCCAGACCTGTATCCGGAGGGAAGACGGCAGAAGTAAACCGCTGACAATGGAAGACCGTGAAGCCATCAGCTTCATGATCGAGAAGCTCAAGCTCTATTTCCCCAAAACCTTCGACAGGCTTTGTGAGTGGGCTGCAGAGTCTGCCATGAACAGGCCATTCTTTGAGTACCGTATGGTTGACCGCTTCATCCGTTGCAACTTCGGCGAGGCAGACTTCCTGTATGCAGACATCGAGGACAATATGTTTCATTTTGAGGAAGTCAAATGTCCGCTCAGGCGCATCTGCAAGGATGAGGGGGTGATCTGCAAGCCAAAGGCCATTCTTGGTCTCCCTGCAGAGGAAGAGAAAGTCGTGTCGCTTTATTCTAAAGGTTATCTTCCCGGAGAGATCGCCGAGCAGCTGGGCAAGGCCGAGAAGACCTGCAAGGAGCAGATCCGGAGTGCCTGCAAGCGCCTGAAGCTCCCTCATGCAAGATGGCTGATCAGACTGTTCAACGCTTACACCTTCTAATTGTTATATAGGAATCACATTTGTTGGAAACGTTCTGCCCAGACGGCGGTCTGGCTTTTTATTGTCAAAGATTAATATTAATACTCTCCCCTTCCATCCGTGAGGACCGAGGGGCTTTCCAGAAACCAATTTAAACAAAATATATGATATGAAGACAAGTGATTTTGAAAAGGCCATCGATGCCTTGGGAGTACAGGATCTGACTGTGACGAAGTACTCCTATGCTGCAAGAGGTCAGGTTGGCGCTGTTTATGGCCAGCTTGGCGAAAGTACGTTCGTGATGTGGGATGCTAATGGTCGTGGCTTCACCATCACGCTCAACTATGAGCTGGAGGGTATCCGTCCTCCGCGTTATCCAGAGTTAATGGACTATAGACGTGATGAAGGTTTTGACCTTACATTTGAGTAAGCGTATGAAAAAGTTATCTATCGACGTTATGACAATGGGGGGGGCAAAATTCTATCGTTCTCTGCAGTATCCTTTCAATCCTTTGTTCCGGCTCGACATGAAGCAGGTCAATTCCTGGATCATGGATCGGCTACCTTTGCTGAAGTACGAGAAGAATATCGTATTGTTCGTAGACTTTCCTCCGGAACTGAGGTGGAAGAACGAGTCTGCAAAATTCACGCTTGACGACGATACTCTTATTGAATTTGATTATTATGCCAGACGTGTTTATAGGTGACGGCGTGGTGAGATGCCGGACAGAACAAGAGAATTGGGTGGTGTGTGACCCCTTGCAACTGTATAACTGTAATCAGCAATGCGGAAACTGCCCTCTGATTGCCTTCGCTGAGAGATATGCTATGATATATTTTGAAGTATAAATTAAAAACATAAAGGTATGGATAGATTTTTATTTGTTGAAGTGCAGACCTATGCGTCTGTTAACAGCATGGGTCATGAGCTAGGGAAGTATGCCTATGACAGGTATGATCAAGTGGTGGTGCATGCTAACTGTATCTATGACATCAAAAATGATCTCCTCAGGAAAGCTGAAGAATTGCAGGAGAAATATCCCAGGTGTAAGCCTCTTAAATTCGATCTCAGGGAGTATACGGACAGGTATAAAGAGAAAGTTTATGACATCTCTTTTAAGCCGGACAGTCAGTACAATGATAATTTTGTTTTCATTTTACGTACGAAACATGTCTGCAAAATGAATTTGGAGGTACAACTAAATTATTGAGATACGGTAGTATGTACGGAGTTTGTAAAATTTGCGGATGCAAAGAAAATGATCCCTGCTTTCACCCGGATTGGGGAATGTGCTGGTGGGTTGATGACAGTCATGAGCTTTGCAGTCATTGTGCGGATCCGGAAATATATAATGACCCCGCTACAACGCACTGCATCAATTCCGTCGTTCCTGGTCTATATGTGGAAGAAACGACCTGTCTGCATCCGGAACTGGAGTGTTGTGATACCTGTGAGCGTTATATCCGGGATGAAGGAATATGCGATATGGAATTATAATTGAATAAAAAATAGGAAATTGACATGAAAGTTTATATCAGTGGAAAGATCGGCGAGGAGGTGATCAGTGAGGCCACCCGCCAGCGGTTTGCCAAGGCTGAAGAAATGCTGAAGGCGAAAGGGTACGAGGTCGAGAACCCGGCCAGCGAAAACTACCAGATGGCCATGGGCTCCTGGATAGAGAGTCAGGAACTGGCCTATCTGTTTCTTTGCATACCATTCAATAAGCTGGCTGAGATCATGCAGTACGACTTCGACAAGATCAAGAGCTGCGATGCCGTGTATATGCTTCATCACTGGGTTTTTTCGCGTGGAGCCACACTGGAGTATGATTTTGCGGAGTACATAGGAGTGGATATCTTATTCCAAGAAGCAGATGATGCTATCTGCTATCTGGAAAGGAGACTGATGAAGGAGATTATCGCAAACAAAGAATCCGTGGACCTGGACAGTAAAGAGTACAAGAAGCGTGAGAGAGAATACGTTGACGAACATTTGAGTGAAGTATGGCTACCGATAGAATAGTAACGAGGACATGCATCTGGCACCCGAAGGATGTGAAACCGGAGTATAGGAAGGATGGCGACAACAGGATCATCAGGTGTGCCTTGATGATCGACGGCATTAAGAACGTGACATACGACGATGTACTGCCGGACGGAAGTTTAATCAGCTGTGGGTACAGTTGGCATAGTAAGAAGTGGATAAAGAAACACGCCATACCGTGGGACCATGTGATTACGGACTACTGGGCATGGGTGACTGACATTATACCAATGTAATTATAAGTTATGAGTAAGAAAACCGTTTTTATCCGTCTCCGCAAGGAGGCTAAGAACCGCTACCGCATCGAGGAACGGCACACGTTCTTGTTCTTCTTCCATTTCTGGATCAAGGGAGCCATCAGGATCAAGGTACCTAAGAGGTATATAAACCCCGTCATCGCAGAACGGGCAATCAAGACGGCCTGCGATAAGAAGGGCTGGAAATATCTCTTGATATCATTGGAAAGGTAATCAGGACTGTAAATTGTGTAGAATTGTATGAGGAAGGCTGTTGTTACTGGAGTAAGTCGTCTGTCTGGTGAGCGCGAAAATATATCGGGCTTCCATTCGCATGCAGTATGTAAGAGAATGGTAGAAGTACTTATGAAGGTTCCGGCCAAAAAGCGGGCTCATCTGCGCCTCAGGGTAGACTTAATTCCATGGAAAGAGGAATGGCTTAGGTTCAGTGATGGGGGGGGTAAAAGTTGCCCGTCCTCCGTAGTTTCTTCGCATAAGGATTCTGCCTATTTTTGCAACCGGAAAGAAAAGTAATGAGCAATATATGATTGACAAGGAACGTGTGATGGATGAGACCCGGGATGGTCTCGACATCCTTTTGGACCTCTACCCGCAGGCAAAGGACTGTGTGGGCAACAAGAAGCAGTTTAAGATGCGCCTCTCTGAGAAGACGGCGAGTGCGACTATCCGCAAGAACAATGCCGGGCTTTGGGTGGTGCATGACTTCGGCGGGGATGATGAGGATCTGAACGGAATCGATGCGTGGATGCGCGTCCACGGATGGGACAGGTCGCGCTTCGGCGCTGCCGTGCTGGCCATCGCCCAGGAGTTCGGGATCCGCGACGAGCTCTCCCCTGACAAGAACTTCGCCCGCGTGGTGGAGCGAGATGCCAGGGAGGATGAGAAGGAAGGCCAGTGGTACTACGAGATTCGCGAGTTCACTGACCGAGAACTGAAGATACTCGGACCCAAGGTGTCAAGGGATGTGTGCGAGAGCCTACACTGGCATGCCCTGGAGTGGCTGGGCAAGGTGAAGGACAGGAAGATCAAGGAGTTCCATAGCAATGAGTCGTTCCCGATCTTCTTGCGCGAGTGCTTCATAGACAAGCCGGAGGAGGGTAAGCCTGACAGGTTCTATAAGGTGTACCGCCCGTATGAGCCGGACAAGAAATGGCGCTTCATGTACTTCCCTGAAGGGGCTAAGCCCGCGAACTATATCAACGGCCTGGCGGAGCTCAGGAAGGCGCATGAAATCCTGAATAAGAAACAGTCGGATGAGGATGATAAATGGCAGACGAAGAAGCTGTGTGATATCCCGCGTCCGGGAGTGGACCGTGGTGTGACGAGATATTACCGTGCCGTGCTGTGCTCGGGTGAGCGTGATGCCCTCTGCGTGGCTGCCCGTGGTGACTGTCCGGTGTGGCTGAACTCCGAGACGGCCAGGCTTGACCAGCAGGACTATATGGCCATCATCCGTTATGCCGGTGAGCTGGTGAACATCCCGGACCTCGATGCTACGGGCATCGCACGTGGCTCTGCCCAGGCGCTGAAGTATATGGAAATGAAGACTTGCTGGCTGCCGGAGAGCCTGAAGGATATGAGGGATAATCGCGGAAGGCCTTCGAAGGATTTCCGAGACTGGTGCCAGTACTTTCCGACGATGCAGGACTATTTCGACCTGATGGATAGGGCCGTCGAGGCGAAGTTCTGGGTGACATCCACGAACTCGAAGACGGGCGACCGCAGACATAAGATAGATGCGACGTGCCTGCACCAGTTCCTCCGGCTGCACGGGTTCGCCATCCTCCACGATGAGAATGACAATGAACCGCAGCTGGTTCGCGTGAAGTATAATATCGTCTACCGCAAACGGCCGCGTGACGTGCGTGACTTCGTCCGGAGGTGGGCCAAGGGGGAGAAGGATCCCGACTGTCCCTCCGAGAACCTGAGGCAGGATACGCTGATCCGTCTGGAGCATGGTGTCATCAACCTGATCCTGACGGACGTGGCCTTCACGCCTACTTACCTCTCTGCCCTGCCTTCCGTCGATCCTGACTTCACGAGCTATACGGTGGCCACACAGGACTTCTACTTCCAGAACGGCCTGGTGCACTGTCATGGCGAGGACTATGACCTGCATCTGTATCGGGACCAGGCGCTCGAGACGTGCGTGTGGAGTCCTACGGTCATCCCGCATGACTTCCGCAAGCTGCCGGCGATGTTCAAGGTGGAGTGGGTGCCTGGTGAGACGATGAGCGACGGGCAGACGCCGAGGTTTAAGCTCGAGGTGGTCGATTCCAGGTCCAGCCATCTGTTCGGATATCTGATCAACACGTCACGCCTGTACTGGAGACAGGAGATCGAGGAGCAGTTCTCCGGCAGTCCGGATGCACAGCGGGCCTATCTGGAGCTGCACCCCTTCGAGATAGCTGGCGAGTCGCTGACGGAACAGCAGCGCGAGGAACAGGCGCAGTGCCTGCTGAACAAGATCTTCACCATCGGCTATCTGCTGCATGCCTATAAGTCGCCGTCCCGTACATGGGCGGCCTTCCTGATGGATAACCGCATTGCGGAGACGAACGAGGCCAACGGACGCTCCGGTAAATCGTTCTTCACTGAGTCCCTGAAACAGCTGCTGCACCTCGATATGACGACGCTCGATGGTAAGGTGCTCGACCTGCAGAAGGACTCACACGCCCTGTCAGACGTCACGAGGTATACCAGGCTCGTCCGCGTGGAGGATATCAACCAGTACACGTCCGTCAAGGACTTCTATAACCTGATCAGCGGCGACATGCGCGTGAATCCTAAAGGCCTTACTCCTTTTACTATTCCTTTCTCAGACTCTCCTAAGTTCTTGTTCTCGACTAACTACGTGCCTGGTGACTTCGACGCCTCCAGTGATGCCCGTATGCTCTACGTGACGTTCTCCGACTACTACCACCAGCGGACGGCCGAGAACCCGTTCGACTACCAGGAGTCCCGCACGATCTACGATGACTTCCAGAAGAACCTCTTCGGATCGTTCTATACGGAGGAGGAATGGAATGCCGACCTTAACCTGCTGATGCAGTGCGAGCGGTTCTACCTGAGCGTGGCCATGAAGAGCGTGAAGGTGCTGCCGCCGATGCAGGATATCATCCAACGTAAGCTGAAGACGGAGATGGGACCGCAGTTCGAGGAATGGGCTTCTACATACTTTGCTGCCGAAGGTCCCAATGTCAACCGCCAGCTGGTGCGAAAGAACGTCTACGAGACTTATCTGAAGGACTGTCCGGGCGTGAAGGACACCATGCGGCGCTTCTCTACGCGACTGAAGGCCTTCTCGAAGTGGGCTTCCTGGATCTTCGCATTGAACCCTGCAGACCTTCTCAATACGCAGGGGCGCAATATCCAGAACTCACGCGACTCTCAGACCAACGAGATTGTGCAGCAGGAGATGATCCACCTGCGGACGGTCGACGAGGAACGACGCCTGAAACAGGCTATGCAGGATATCTGGGGAGATTCTGCCAAATAACTTTTCTTTCCTACTTCAGTATTGTTCCTGCGAGGCCGTCTACTTCTATACAGTTGTAGCGGCCTTTTTTGGCGCCTCATACGGATCTTACATTCTTTTCCGGCTGGCCACAAACAACCCTTATACGGTTGGGGTGGCCGGTCTTCTGTTATGCGCGTTTTGTCCGGCTGCCGGTATTCCTCTCCCCTTTCCCCTCTCTCTGAATGTGCTTTTCATCTGTATATCTGTATATTCCAATTCGCGAAACGTGAAAAATCCTTGTGTTTATCGGCATTTCGAGCATTTTCTTTATATACAGATATACATTTTCGATGTGTATTTAAAAATAGAGTTTTGTATATCTGTATAAAAGATGTGAAAGCGCCGTTTACAGATTTTAACGGAAAACTTCGGCCTTTCCGGCCAATACAGATGGGGAATGGGGGTACAAAGCGAAATACGGGGAGTCATACTGTTTTCTGTATGTTGCGAAATCCCTTTATTTAAAGGCGTTTCGGGTGGTTTCTGATGGCTGTTTACAGAAAATACAGAAAAAACAGCCGAAAATCAGGAAATTTGAAAAACACTATCCAAGCAGATGTGGAAAAGGTGTGCGATTTATATATAATTGGCTAATTTTTATCCAAATATGGTTGTTTTTCAATTTTTATGTTTAATTTTGCGGCGTAAAATCAATCATCATGAGTCAATCTGTTATCTATCTGAAACTTAAGCCTTTCATTCGTCAGTACCTGATCCATGCCTTCGGGGATCCCGTCAGGTTCGACGACCACTCTGTGACTAATGCCCGCATCATCAGCGTCCTGCAGCAGCGGCGGAGCTCTTTCCCGCCAGAGTCTCCTGACGAGGGACTGACGGCGGTGTGCATCCCGTATTCGAAACAGAAGGATCCGGCTACCTTCAACTTCGTTTCCTCTTCCGGAAAGAATTTCATCATCGAGCACATCGAGGCCATCTTCCTCATGAACCTCTGGAATGAGATGTCCCAGATGTGCGGCGATGATACGAAGCTCCAATCGGCCGCCTATGCCTGGTGCGAGATGCATGGCATCGACCTCGACTATGCCGACACGATCCGCATGAGATTCTACCGCGAGAAGAAGAAACTGCTGGAACATGGTATTGACCTCAGAAGCAAAAAACGGATTCATAAGTAGTTATTTGTTGTGAATTTAACCAAATTACGGTTAAATCCTTACCTATAAAAATGGGTGTTTTTGTTCGGATACGTTCGAATGCGTCTTTTACGTTCAGTTTGGGAATTTTTTCAATTTTTAAGTGTATGATCAAGAATGTGGTTGCGGTCTACCGCTTACAGTGCTTAAACATGCCTTCGGGGTTACAGAAATCATGGTCTCAGATCTTTGATACCATGAAGGAGTCTGGTGATGGTCTGGATATCGTATCGCCTGCGAAGCTTTCTGTTAATAATAGGGTTTCGGAGAAGGCAAGGATTTGTGAGTACCAGCTGGTCTTCAGGACTTGCGAGGAGCTGGAGGTGGCTGGGCATTATGCGTATGCTCTGGTGTTTGCTGACGGTTCCGGGTGTGTGCTCGGTTCTGATTCGAGGCCGTATCCTGTGACGGTTTCCTCCAGGACGCTGCCGGACAATTTGTCGGACAGCCAGCTCTGGGAGGTGTCGGTTACCTATACCGTTCCTGCTCCAGTGCCCGTAATACCTTAATATATAGTTGTTTTATATAGCGACTTTCCGTTCTACCTTTGCCGAAAACGAAGGTAGAAATGAAGAAATATGACCTTTATTTGACTGGCACTGTCGGCTGGGGAATCTCTGCCGGCTATGTCAAATACGTGCTTGACAACTCCAAGGGCAAGCCTGTTACTGTCGCCGTTTCTTCCATGGGCGGCTATGTCGATACGGGCCTGCAGATCTATGAGCTCTTCAAGAACCATGGGGATGTGACTGTCGAGTTCCTCGGCATGTCTGCCTCTTCTGCCACTTTCATGGCCATGGGTGCCAAGACGATCAAGATGGCGAAGAACGCCCTAATCCTCATTCACAACTCCATGACTTGGGTGGGAGAGTACGGTTCCAGGAACAAAGAGCAGATCGATGAGTGTATCAAGCGCCTGAAGTTCCAGCGCGACCAACTGTCGACTATCGACGATGTCCTGGCTCAGATCTATGCTGACCGTAATGGGAAGCCTGTCGATGAAGTCAAGGCTAAGATGAAGGTGGCTGCCTGGATCAAGGCGGCTGACGCTGTCGACTTCGGCATCGTGGATGAGGTGATCGATGCTGTGAAGGTCGAGGGCGCCACGCCCCAGAATGTGACGAATTCTATTATCAATGAAATGGGGCTCCCTCCTCTCCCCTCCGGTTTCAATCCTGAGTCGGGTGAGGAATCTCCAGCTGGCATTCTCCAAAAGGCGATGGAGTTGCTGAAGGGGCTCAGAAACTCTTTCGCCGTTAATCAAGATAGTAAGATGATTAAAATCTTCACATGTGTGATGGCGCTGCTGGCTATTAAGGATGGCTTCCAGCCCAATGAGCAGGGCGATATCGTCCTGACTCAGGACGAGATGAAGAAGATTGATGATCAGCTGAAGCTTCAGGATGAAGCCTGTAAGAAGGCTAAGACACTCATTGATTCCCTGAAGGATGAGATCAAGAAGCTGAAGGATGACATCACTTCTAAGGATGATGAGATCAAGAATCTCAAGGAGGGTCCTGGTGAGAGAAAGAAAGGTGGCGAGGTCGTGGACGATCAGGGTGTCAACGGAGCCGCTGAGTTGTGGAAATCTATTGAAAATGCTCTGTAACTATGGCTGATCCTGTAACTCCTGTTACGACTCCTGCCAAGGTGCAGCCTGTCGTGGACCCGAAGACGACGTTTTCTCCTGAGAGCCTCAATGAGTCTGCTCAGAAATACCGTACCGAGCTCATCACGATGCCGATGTTCGCGCTCAGAATGGCTACCCAGCACATGGGTATGCGCACCGGTATCCGTTACAAGGAGCATGTCCATGAGCTGAAGGGTAATTTCCAGATTGGTAACTTCGACAAGTACAAGAAGGGGGACGGTGATACGGATATCAAGCAGCGTACACTGGAAACCTTCCTGGGTAACTGTATCGAGCCTATCGATCCCGTGAGTCTCTATAAGACACTGTGGGGTAGCGACGTGGTCAATCCCTCAGGTCAGAAGAACCAGCCCTGGACGAAGCGCATCTGTGCCTATATCGCTGCTCAGTGCGGTGAGAAAATGTATGACTATCTCTTCACTGCCAAGCATGACGATAACGATACCACTCTGACTATGAAGTGGTTCAACGGCTTCTGCGCCATCGAGGATGTTGAGATTAATGCCGGTGCCATGAGCGCCGAGGAACAGAACCTCTTCACGCTGCCGCATATCACTGCGGAGAACGCCGAGGATGTGCTGAATGAGTTCATCTGGGGCTCCGAGGATGTCAACTCCACCTGGAGAGGCTGCCATAAGAAGCTGCGCGATGCTCACGGCCTGAAGCTCTTCATGAGCGACAAGACCAAGCACCTCTATGAGGTAAGCTACCAGATGAACCACGGGGCTCTGCCTTATAACCTGCAGTTCGAGAAGGCTCACCTTGACGGCAAGTCTAATATCGAGTTCGTCGCTCTTGGCAATGTGCCTGATGACTATCTGAACCTGACTCATAAGAACAACATCCTGACTCTCTGGAACCAGGAGACTTCTGATGAGGGCTTCGAGGTGCGTAATTCTCTGACTTCCCACTACGACGTGGACTTCATCTCTAACCTCTTCTTCGGTACTCAGTACCGGAGCATCAACAAGGAGATGTTGGCTGTGGCTCGTAAGGCTAATACGCAGTACACTGCCTGGTAATACTCTAAATTCGTAAGATTATGGCTTCAAATAAATGTACTTCCGATAAGGACCTGTACGAGGATGTTGAGTACTGCCAGGGCAGTGCCTCTCTTCCCGGCATGCGTCCCCACTTCTATTTTATACGCAAGGCTGACATCGTGACCTTCCCGAAGGTGCAGGGTGATAGTGCTGAGTCTCTGGAGGACGTGGCTGTGATCAAGGACAACTTCGCACTGGCTGCTGATGCCGTGTTCAAGAAGGTGGACCTTGTGGAGGGCGAGTCTGAACCGACTTGCGAGAACCAGGGCAATGAGGGTGCCAAGTCATTCCTGAATAAGGTGTCTCTGGTGCTTCCCGGTACTCAGAAGAAGGTGACGGGCCTGATCTCAATGCTGAACAACGATGATGTCGTCATCCTGTACCCGCAGCGTGACGGTGCCATCCGTGTCATCGGTAATGATATGTTCCGCGTGCAGCTCGAGCTGGGTCAGAACTCAGGTAAGGCCGTGACTGACTCCAGCCAGTCGACTGTCACTGCCTCTGTGTCTGACATCAACCCTGCCCCGTTCTACGAGGGTAAGTTCCAGACTACAGACGGCTGGATCGACGGCAAGGACGATTCGGCTACTTCCGCTCCTAACGCTTAAGGGATTGTCTTTCATATTGAATAGGTTTTTGATTGGTGTTATTGGTTTGGGGATGGCTGGTTTTCTGGCCGTCCCTTTTTTGAATTGATTGTTTATGGCAAAGTTAGATCAGAAATTTACTGAGGAACTGGTCGCATGGCTGCGTTCCGACCATACCGATGATGGGAGTATCCGCAAGGGTGCCATGCTGCTGCTGAGGATGAACCGTAACCAGGGACTCTACCAGAGGATCTGTCGTCAGCCTCAGAGGGGACTCGCGAAACTGGAGTATGAGATCCGTAAGCATTTGAACTACCGTCTCGATGGCTATACCATTGAGGATGTCGTGAATCTCGACAATGAGATTGTGCCTGTGATCAAGGCGAATATGGTGGAATGTGACAGGGGTGTGCAGTTGGCTGCCGTCGAGGGGGTTGAGCTCAAGGAGGCTGAGGTGCTGCCTGTGGGTAATGCTGACGATGACAAGCCCGCCGCTTATTCCGGCAAGCGTCCTGACCATGAGGCCCTTCCTGATGATATCAGGGCTATATGGGATAAGAACGCGGAACGCTGGAAGCGAATCAAGGAGACGTATAACCTCCTGCTGACGCTTAATGCGCCGTGTGACCGCTTCGAGCATCTGAAGCTGCTGAAGGAGACGTGGTACAAGTACCGTGAGGATATGTGCCGCTATGATGACTTCAAGGCTGATACGACTGCTGAGGGTGGGGACCAGAAGCCTGAGATCTCCGAGGAGGATAAGAAGGCGATTGATGTTGACCAGTCGTATATCAGCCGGAACCTGCCTGTTCTCATGAGCCTTGTAATGGAATCGCGCGAGCCGGACTTCGCCAATGCTGAGAAACTGGAGAGTCTGCGTGCCAAGATCCAGGAGCGGGTCTTCGCCCTGCTGAAGCACGGCGTGGTGCTCTCTGAGGATCGCAAGGCTGATCTCGTGAAGTGTGATATCTCTTTGGATATTCCTGCTGACAATGCCGAAGGGGAAGGATCTGAATAGACTGCTGCAGCCTTTGTCCAAGTGCCCGCTTCAGAGCTTCTTGGGCAAGGGCGTCCACACGCTCGGTCTGCTGGACTGGATCCTGAAGCAGACGGGGCGTGCGGATGTCTATGTGTCTACGTTCTCGACGTCCGACGCTTTCCTCAGGGGTTTCTATAACCTCAGGAAGAAGGGGATGATCGCGCACTCCGTCCTGCTGGCTGACCTGAAGGCCTCGAAGAAGACGGTGAAACTCTATAGGGAGATGCAGTGCTGCTTTGATTCGGTGTACCTGGCCATGAACCACTCCAAGGTGCTGCTGGTGCAGAATGACCATCACCTGGTGACTGTCATCAGCTCGCAGAACCAGACGTATGGCGACCGGGCGGAATGCACGATCGTCACGACGGATCAGGAGGTGTTCCTGCAGCAGTACTCCGGTTTTAAGGATCTGGTGGATAAGAATTCTATTCAACTCAATGGATTGTTCAACGGACTTGCTGAAAAGGATCAAGGAACTGGCGAGCAAGCTGACTCCGGTTACGGAGATTTCCGTCCTTTTGGATATCCCGACTAATGACCTCCGGGATGAGATCGCCACGGAGTCCAGTGCCGTCCACCGTGCTTTCTATTCGGGCATGGCGGAAGCGGCGCTCGAGATCCGTGAACGGGATATTGAACTGGCACGTGCCGGATCGCCTGCAGCTGCTGACGCACTGCGGTTTCATCTTCGTAAAATGCTGAATGACTTATGAGCGTTCCTGCTGATCTTGATAAGTATTCCGGATGGCTGGCCCTAGACGAGGATCAGCTCATCGAGGAACATGTGCCTGCACAGGCGATCGAGCGGATTGTCCGCTTCAGGGCGCTCTATACGTACTGGTGCCGGTTCTCATCGAGGTCGCCCCGCGATATCGTGGAGTATGACATGGGACTGTTCAAGGTCAGCGAGTCCCAGGCGTATGATGATGTCCACTGTGTTAAGGTCATCGTGGGTAACCTGCAGGAGTCGTCGAAGAAGTTCTGGAGGTGGCGCATCAACCAGATGATCGAGGAAGACCGTGTGGCGGCCAAGCGCGACGGTGACTGGAGATCGGTGGCCTCGATGCAGAAGAATCTCATCAAGAACAACCAGACGGATAAGGAGGATACGCCTGACCTGGCATTCGATAAGATCGTGCCGCTGGAGATCGAGGCCACGGATGATCCTACGGTCATCGGTATCAAGAAACTCCCGGATCTGCGTGGGCGCATTAAGAAACTTAACAAGAAGTATGATGCCGATGGGGAGTTCACGGATTTTATAGAAGTGATGGCGACCGATAATGAGACTGCTCCGAGTCCTGGTAATGTCGATGATATCATTGAGAAACCCTAACAACCCTTTTCATCCCACCCGTTTATGTCTACGACGCAGAAACAGTACTTCAATGATGCGCAGCTCTATCCGCTGTTGTTGAAGCCGCGTAACCTGATATGCGTCATGGGCCGTGGTACCGGAAAGGGTATGATCGATGCGACCCGACAGATCCAGGTGTTCCAGCAGATGCCGGGTTCATGTACTGAATTTGTTTCTCCTTCTTACAAGAAGTGTCTCATCTCAACGCTGCCGTCGCTCCTGGTTCACTGGGAGAGGTGGGGTTTCAAGCGCGATATCCACTATACGGTTGGCAAGAAGCCGTGGAAGGCCTTGCACTGGAAAGATCCTATCTTCACACCGCAGAACTGGGAGAATGTCATCGGCTTCTACAATGGCTCCGTATGCCAGATCATCACCCAGGACCGCGAGGGCGCTTCGAATGGTATTTCCGGCGACCACATCATGATCGACGAGGCGAAGTTCGTGGATTATGAGAAACTCAAGAACGAGACTTTCCAGACGAACCGCGGTAATGAGGTGTTCTTCGAGAAGTGCCCGCTGCACCATGGGCTGACGATCACCTGCGACATGCCCGTGACGAAGAAGCAGTCCTGGTTCCTGCAGTATGAGAAACTGATGGATCCCGAACTGATCAAGGTGCTCGAGGGCCTGGTGTTCTACAGGTGGCAGGTGAAGCAGCGCATGAAGGATCATCCGGAGAGGTATGATTACTACCAGCGCGAACTGTTGAAGGCCGGGCAGCAGCTGGACTTCTTCCGTAAGCAGGCGTACCTGTATCTCGAGAGGCCTTCTACTTACAACCTCGCTGTCCTGGGCGAGGACTTCATCCGCAGAATGAAGCGTGAACTGCCGCCGCTGGTGTTCGCCACGTCGATCATGTGCAAGCGTTTCAATATCATGATGGACGGTTTCTATAATGCCCTGCGTGAGGATGTGAACCTCTATGTGGCCCCGAACAGGTCAAGGCTTTCCCTCTCTGAGCTGGGCGAGGGGAAGGTCTATGAGAATGACTGCCGGAACGATGGGGATCTGATGCCGGATGCACCGATAATGATCGCCCTCGATGTGAATAACAATATCAACTGGCTGGTGTGCGGCCAGGTGGGAACTGATGGGAAGCTCCGGGTGCTGAAGTCGTTCTATGTGACGTATGAGAGGAAACTGGATGCGGTGCTCGATGATTTCTGTGACTACTACCAGTACCACAGGGAGAAGTATGTGATCTTCTTCTTCGATCATACTTTCAAGGGCAACGGCTATGCCATCAACCAGAATGATGATTTCTATATTTTCATCGGCAATACACTCCGGGATCATGGATGGTATGTCGAGGAGGTCTATATCGGGCGTGCGATGAACCATGTCGACAAGGCCATCCTGATCAACCGTATGCTCGCGGGCAGGGCGGCTCACCAGGTGCTGATCAACCAGGATAACAACGAGGCCTTGCTGCTGTCCATCGAGACGGCCGGCGTCCATAACGGCCAGAAGGATAAACGGGCTGAGAAGGAGCCGGAGACTGAGACGGATCCTCTGTTTGCCCGTACTGACGGCTCCGATGCGTTCGATACGCTGTGTATCGGCGTGGAGAGGTTCCTGCCGTCTGACTACATGGGAAGCTACTCCGGTTTCACTTCATACTTCGGCGGGTAAGACGGAAAAGGTTATCAACCTTTTCCTGAAGTTAGTCTGTTGATATACCCCCTCCCCCAAAGCCAAATTCTATACAAAACTATGGTCTTTCCGGCAGCTGGGTCGATGAACCTGGCTGTTTTTTTTGGTTCCTCCCAAAAACTTTTTTGTCCCTTCGGGCTCAAAAAACTTTTCGGGCCCCTCCTAAAAAAACATCCAGAACCCCCGCCCCTGCAGCCTGAAAGCCCATGACGTAAGTATAGAATTTTACTTTGGGGGAGGGGAAATATCTGTGGCGTGCGCGTCGATCCTTCCCTACCGGGGCGGCACAAGCGATTTTGTGACCTTATCAACATATAGTATTAATTTAAATCTTTGAGTTATGGACAAAAAGTTTAATTTCGGGGTGTACGTACCCCAGCGATTGAGAGAGTTAGCAACGGAGGAAGAGCGCAACTTTTCCGAGTGGGTTATTAACTTTAAGGACGGGCAGAAAGCCCAACTTAAAGAGGGCGCGCAGATGCTTATAGGCAAACTCCGCGAGTGGTACGGCGACAAAGCCAAGGATCTCGTTATCGTTCCTGTGCCGTGTTCGTCGATGGCGCAATACCGCTACCGCTTCGCATATTTCTGCGTAGTGGTGGCCAATACCCTCGGGCAGGCGAACTGCATGCAGCACGTTACCATCTTAGGCAAGCGGCAGGCCTACCACCGCAACCCAGAGCACGTTTGCGCACAAGAGGACGGCTATGAAGTGCAACTTGACGCCGCTTTCTTCAAAGGCCGTCAGGTCGTAGTGGTTGACGATATTGTCAGCAGCGGCAAGACCGCGGATGAATTCGCCCAGCGGCTGACTGAGGTGGGCGCAGTGGTGAAAGGCGGTGTGTTCTTCGCACGTACGAAGAATTGTTTCGGCGACCCGACGCCGCAGGCCGTCCCCGTGCCCGCGCCACTCCCGTCAGACTTCGGCCTGCATTCCCTCGCGACGGCCGAACGTATGCAGAAAGCCAAGTCGGAGGTTAAGGCCAAGGCCGTCAAGGTGGAACGCCCCAAGGCCAGGCGCACCAGGAAGCCACGAAAGGAGGTGCAGGCATCATGACGGATTTTGTGCACTCCCTCTGCATGCTTGAATGCTTAGTGCTTCGGCTGGGTGTAGAGCAGGTCTTTGACGACCTAACGAGGTATAGCGAAGAAAAGAATTTCCTAAAGTCATTTATCGAACTTGAAAATATAAGGTATGGAAGCAATGAAGACGAAATTGAATATTAGGCAGTGGGCGGTAGAAGACCGCCCCCGCCATAAACTTGACACGTTAGGCGCTGAGTCCCTGACTAATGCCGAGTTATTGAGTATATTGATAGGTACGGGCAGCAGGAGAGAGGACGCCGTGAGGCTATGCGCCCGCGTGCTGGCTGACTGCGGCAACAACCTCAACACGTTAGGCAAGCGCAGCGCGTCGGAACTGATGCAGTACAACGGCTTAGGCTTTTCCAAGGTTATGACGATACTGGCAGCGGTGGAACTGGGCAGGCGCAGGCAGTACGCCACGCCTGCGGAGTCGCCCGACTTGGGCACGGCCACACGCATCTATAACTATATGCATCCCAAAATGATGGACCTGCAGACGGAAGAGTTCTGGGCCGTGCTGATGAACCAGCACTACCGGCTCATCAAGGCCGTGAGGATCTCACGGGGCGGCATCACGGAAACGGCCGTAGACATCCGGATCATCATCCGTGAATGTGTCACGAACAACACGACGATTTTGGCGGTGTGCCACAATCATCCCTCCGGCAGCATCACGCCCAGCATGCACGATGACAACTTGACAAGGGCGATACAGAAGGCCTGCAACATCATGAACCTGCATTTCTTAGACCATGTCATTGTTACCGACGGCCTTTATTATTCCTATAGGGAGCAGGGAAAGATATGATACTATGAACTGAAAGACACAAGTGAGCCCAAACACGTTAACCACGGGGCGGCCTATGCGGTCGCCCTTTATTATTGGTATGTGACGCGCCCTACCGCCGATGTGGAAACCGACCCTGCCAAATCACCGACATTATACAAAAGTAAATCGTCTTTACATATTCCGCATGAAAAGGGGCGGAAAGTCAGCGCGCGGCGTAGGGCGGTGGGGGCTGCCGTCGCAGTTGCCTGCGGCGCTTTTTCTGCCCAAAACATCTAATTCACTGTCTCTTAGATGTTTCGGGGCCCGGGGTGTGGAATTTTGGCGCAAAAACGCCCAAAATGAGTCCGACTTGCCGCTGATGGGCGGCTTAGCCGTGGCAAATTCTACCTTTTTCCTTCTGACTTTCCGTGTTTTCTGCCACGGAAACGCGACTTTCGGGGCGCTGCCAACGGCTGCCGACGGCGTGGTAAAAATTCACGATTCACTGCCCGTTGTTTTATATATATATAGGTATATGTATCTTTGCGGTAGGTATTTTTGCGACATGGATAATTCAACATTATACGAGATCATCGCCCTTATGGTCGGCACGAACGGTCTGACGGCCTTCGTCGTCAGCCTCCTGACCATCCGCTATGAACGGAGGAAGGCCAAGGGCGAGGCACACCAGGCTGAGTACGACGGCATGAAGATCGAGCAGGACACCTATCAGGAGCTGATCGCCGACCTGAAGGAGGCTCGGAATGAGGATAAGGAACTGATCATTCAGCTGAAGGATAACTGTAAAAGGCTCAGGGCTGAGCGTGACGCGCTGGACGGCGTCATCACTGAGATGAAGAAGGAGCAGCGGGAACAGGGTGACAAGCTCGCACGCCTGGCAAGGGTCGTCGATAACATGAAACTGCTTCTCTGTGTGAGGGCTGACTGTAAGTTGCGTGAAAAGAACATCATGGAACTGATTTCGGATGAGAGCTTCAGTGTCGAGGAGAAGCCGGAGCCTAAGAAAACCAAAGGGAGGAAATGATATGGATCTGAAACTGGTACGTAAGTATAAAAAGGCGAAGTACACCATCGGGAAACTGTATGTCGACGGGAAGTATTTCTGTGATACGCTGGAGGATACCGACCGCGGTATGAAACAGGGGGATGCCCTGGCTGCCAACAAGCGCAAGAAGGTGAAGGGTGAGACGGCCATCCCTACGGGCCGGTACCAGGTGACGCTGGGCGTACAGTCGGAACGCTTCAAGTTCAAGCAGCAGTACCGGTTCTGCAACGGCTACCTGCCGCGCCTGCTGAACGTGCCCTGCTTCGAGGGCGTGCTGATCCACATAGGCAACTATCCCAAGGATACGGAGGGCTGCATCCTCGTGGGCAGGAACACGGCCGTCGGGGCCGTCATGGACTCTACGAAGACGTTCCTGAAGCTCTACGAGATCCTGAAGGGTGCGAAAGGACTTATATTTATTAAAATTGAATGATAATTTATTAAAACTGATTGTTATGAACGAGTTTGAGAACAATGTGGCCCTGAAGGACGGGCTCAAGGATCTGGTGGACACGCTGGAGAAGGCAGCGAACATCACGAGAAACATTCACGCGCAGGTTAACGGCTCGCTCGACGCTGCCACGCTGCGCCGGTTCGAATCCCTGTCGCTGTCGGTGTGCTACGACCTGCTCGAGGCATCGGCTATCGACGGTAGCCTCTGATGCCTATGGCACTGTCACGTAGAGAGGTTCCGGAAAGCGAGCCGGAGAGGGAGGTCCCGAAGATCTGGTTCGGCAAGCGCTTCGGCGTGCCGGTGGTACTGTGGGCTGCCCTGGCGGTCATCGCCATGGTGTTCGTCGTACTGTCGTTCTCGGATACGGGCATCAAGGCCGGCCATGAGGTCGGATGTTCTGAGATCGTCCAGAGTCCGGACGGCCATACGCTGAAGATTGATCATGTCGATGGCGAGGTGTATGTGAAGGAGGATCCGCAGTGTGCGGTATGCAGGCAGGATCTTGACAGGCATATCCGCCAGGTGGTGAACTATGCCTTCGACTCGCTGGTGGTTCAGATTGCGTATTCTGATGAGTAGATGCTATGATGAGGTGTATCAGGGGGTGTCTCATGGGACTGATTATGATTCCGGTGCTTATCGGCATGATGGTGGTTGACGCTTTCATGGTACGGAAGGATGAAACTGACGAACCCAGGTGGTATGAGCAGAAATGAAGTGATCAGGAGTCTTTTCGTGGTACTGGGCATCTTCGTCCTGTGCCTGGTGATCATCTTGCGTGGTACCATGAATGTGAGGGCGCTGAAGCAGCAGGTGCGCGACCTGCAGGTGGAGCTGGCCCACTCGGCGGTGCCGCTGCTGGTGGATACGATCCGCGACTCCATCCCCGTGGTGACGCAACGGCTGGTGGAGGTGGACAGGACGGACTACAAGAAGCAGGTGGCCGACGCCCAGCTGATCAAGGACCTGAGGCTGAAGGTGGCACAGATCGAGAGCGAGAACGCGATGCTCCGCGAGATTGCCGACTCCCTGCAGCTGGTGGCCGTCGGTGACAGCCTCTATGCCTACCATGACCATTGGGCGGACTTCGTGGTGGACACACGCAGCGGTTGGATGGACTATGCCGTGCGCGACTCGTTCGTGACGTATGTGTCCAGGATCTACAAGCACCGGTTCCTGTGGTGGCGCTGGGGCACGAAGGGCTACGACGTGAAGCATGTGAACTTCAACCCGAGGGCTACGGTTAAATATGCCAGGACGATAAATGTTAAGGATTAGCGGTAGAATATCTTCATAATAGGTTTACGTTAGTTAGTTAAGTTTTTGTTAGTTTCGGCTCCCACGTCCGGGAGGATATGGGAGCTTCTGTGAAATAATCGCTGTTCCATCTGATTATATTTCGTAATTTGAATGATTGAAAATTGTGTGTTTGGCTTCCTTGCCCGTGAGGGTAGGGAAGTTTTTTGGATTGAAATGTTAAATCTTCTGCGTAAACGAAAAATAATCATCTGATTATTTGCGGGAATGGAAAATTATTCGTACCTTTGCATTGTCAATTAGAAACAAGTCGAACATTTAAAAATTTAGGCAAAATGGCAACAAGGGAAGAATGGTGGGAGTACTTCTATGAACTTCAGGAAAAGATTAAGAAGATTCAGGAATCAGACCTCCCCGACGATATCAAGGAGAAAGTGACAGACGAACTTCTCGACAAGTTGAACATCGTGAAAAAGTATTTCTTAGAGTAACTAACTAGAGCCCCTCCGGGGGCTCACAAAACATCAGGATATGGAGACAACAGTACAAAGGACCAGCGTTAAACAGGTGAACAGGAGAAACCAGCTGACGGCAGAGCAGCAGGCCCTGATAGCAGAGACTGAGGCCCTGCTTGGAAAAGGAGACCGCATGATGGAGGATGAGGTGAATCATCTTCGCCAGCAGCTGGGAAGCATCCCGGAGATCATCAACCTCAGTTGTGTGGCCAGGCGCTATTTCGGGAAGTCACGCACATGGCTCTACCAGCGTATCAATGGCAATAAGGTCAATGGCAAGACTGCCTACTTCACGCGTGCGGAACTGAAGAAGCTGGAAGAGGCAATGCACGACATCAGCAAACAACTCTTGGCCGTTAAGCTCGTATGATGCTTGACTGTTTCTAATTGACAATCGGAACACCAGGAGTCCATGCCCCGGCCTGCATATGGTCGGGGCAGTTACATACCAATTCGCGACGTGGGGGATGGCACAAGCCGCACAGTGACACAAGTAAAAATAACTTGGCATCTCTTTGTTAAAAAAGGTCTTTTCCTTCATAAAAATAGTGACTCTCGCTATATTTTTGAGGAAAAATGATTAAATATTATTAGAATATTTGCATTTTTGATGTTTTTATCCTATATTTGCACACGGAAAGAAGATTATCAGTAGTTCATACAAGATACGGAATAATAATAAACGAAATATAAACCACTTTTATGCTAACAAGAATCAAACATCTGTTCCAGCTTAGGCTGGCGCTTCCGACTATTCTGCTTTTAGTCGGACTGTTCCTGTTCTTGTCTTGCATCTTTAATTGGTTTGATTTAAATACTCAAAGTGGTGGTTTCAAGCTGATGGAGAAGGCCGGTGACCTTATCCTGATTTCATCCATTATCTCATTCCTTATCGACTCTGCAGAGTATCTGGGCATCTTCAAAAGGGAGTTGGAAGAGGTCATCTACGATACCAAGTTCCTGAAAAAGCGTAATGACATAGAGGATATTTGGATGAAAGTTTCCAAAGTCCTGTTTCAGTCGAAATTCCCAGATATCAGTACTGAGCTGATGTGTGCTGTCAAGAATTACTATTCGCCTGACGAGAACTTGAAACTGAATTATTATAATGACTACAGGAACATATATACTGTAAAATACGACGAGCAGAATCATGATTTTATTCATGTAGAGAGCAAGACCTCCTATATCCTCAAGGTGGAAGACGAGAAAGAATTTGAGTTTCCTATGAGATATTGGACATGTGTCGACGAGGGAGAACAGGACTCCGTAGAAGCGGCCATGAGTTCTGTCACTGTCAATGGAGAGAATGTTGAAGACATTGGAACTCCAGAGAGAACTTATGAAAATGGGACGGTATGCTACAACTTCAAGTTAAAACTTAAAGGATGTACGGAATATAGGATCATACAGGTCCTCAATCAGAAATACAATCTGAAGGAAGACAACTTCCTCGGTTTTCGTGCAAGATGGTTGGTTAATGATATGAGAATCCAGTTGTTCCATCCGGCGGATATGAAAATCCTGTTTATCAACCGTGCAACGGCTAAGGGGTTTGAGGTCAACAATGATACAGAAACATTCAAGGAATATGAATACAAAGGACTAATTCTTAAGCATCAAGGATACATTATTATACTAAATAGACCCTAAGAGGCAATACAATTATGGCAGAAAAGAAAATCAATGGCGATATGGAGGTTTGATCCGCCATTCGTCGCAAATGCGAGAAGAAAAGAAGTAAAGAACCAATCAATCACCGAGACGTATCAAGCGTCTCGGTTTTTTGATTTTAAGCGGTTCCGACACCTGTGCCAGAACCGCCTAAATTAAGCAGGCAAGCCTGCTGCGAACTGTTCAAACCGATGTGCCTGCTGAATGCTGCAGGCATCTTTTTGTTTACAGGAACATCTCCATCACGTGCATGAAAAGATGTGCTATCTCCAATATCCTGTAAACAGTCTCGAAAATCGTCTTCTTACTCATCGTGTCCTCCTTTCTTGGTTACGTTTTCTTTATTTATCTCTGAAGATTGTACTCAGATTTAAGGTTTTTGTCTGCGCTGAGACACCTTTTTTTATAAATAAATAGCCCGCAGAAATGAAAAATAAAGAGATAATTGCCTCAAAACACAACTTTTTTGCAAATAAATGCTTACCTTTGCCGCACGTATTAATTAATTATGGCTAATGAAAAAGGTATTTATCGTTATGTTGATGGCTCTGATGAGCCTGGGCGCTCAGGCGCAGAGTGAGAAGTATGCCTACTGTGTCATGCAGTGCTTTGGCAAAGTATTCAGTACAAAGTATGTCGTTACTCTGGATTTCGGCGAGGTGGCCAGTAAGCGGAAACAGATCTATGAGGATGGCAAAAAGAAGCAGTTCAACAGCAATGGTGAAAGCCTGAACTACATGGGACGTCGTGGTTGGGAACTTATTAGCACCTACACTGATCGAGACTTCAAGCAGCAGATGATCATCTACTTCGTCTTTAAGAAAAAGATCAATTCGGAAGATGAAGTTTTTCAGGGCTTGGAACTTAAAGATTCAGAGGAAAAAGACTGATTTTGATTTTTTTGAGCAAAAAATGAAAAAAAATCCCGAATTTCTTTGGAGGTTCGGGATTTTTTCGTAACTTTGCCAACGCTAAACATCATAGATCGGTTTGATCCGTGGGCGGTGAAAGACGCCCGAGTAATGACTCAGGGCATTTTTTATGCTCTTACTTCCGAGACCTGCCAGAGGTCTCACTACACCAATAGCGGTGGCCACCCAGTAGATACAAGTCCTCGGACAAAGTCTATGATGTTTAGCGACAGGGAAGGCTGCCGCTTTCTCTGTCTTTGGGAGAGGTGACGGGCGCCGTGAGGCCTCGTATGAACGCAATCCGGCCCGAAAGGGTTATGTCTCAGAATCTAGCACCCCTCTCCCTACCATAGGGGAAGGCAATCCTTGCCGTGAGGCAGGATGTATAAGAGAGAGCCCGTAAGGGTCCATGTTCGGAAGCTTGGCCTGCCTTCCTCTCGTCGGTGGAGACGGTCCGTGCCGTGAGGACGGATAAGCAGCTGTCAAGGGATTAAATGGCGTCGGGACAGCTTGGCCCAGGGGTCTCCACCGATTTCTTGAAAATACCGCGCAGGGCGGATCCCTGTATAGCTAAACATCATAGCAAATGCAACAGTTAACACTACAATTCGAGGGCTATGCCGACAGTCGGCAGCCGGAGACGCAGGGCACGGCGAGACAGTGCCAGAGGGGTGTTTTTTACGAAGCCTTCCAACACTTTTTGGAAAGCCTCCGAAAAAGTGTTACGAAGCCTTCCGTCAAGAAATCCGTCGCCTTGTGGTGGGCGGCTCCCTCCGGAACGTTCTCGGCACTATGTGCCACGGACCGCTCCGACGTGTTCACCCATGGCGACGTGGTGATGGCTCACCTCGCGCTCGCCGCAGTACTGGCCTTAGTAGGAATAGGAGGTGCGCTATGAGCATCATCAATCTGAAGCCGGAGGGCGTGGAGCTGCTTAACCAGCTCTGCCGCCCCAGCAACCTGGAAGAGAAGATCACTGTGCTCGACTCCGCCGAGGAGCAGCTGCAGCAGCTGGCCAGCAGTGAGTTCACCAACGCCCAGACGGGCTATAATCTCTACGACCTTGCCTATACTATCAAGGGCTACAGGAAGGATCTTATGAAACTTAAGGAATTAATGGAAGATGCCGAAGAATAAGAGTGAAGACCGTAAGGAGGAGGTGAAGCGCCAGATACTGGAGGCTTTCTTCACCTTCCGCAGCAACCTGCCCAGGGAGGGCTACATGCAGCAGAACCGCTCGACGCAGGAGCTGCTGGATGAACTGTGCTGTATGTATAACTTCTCAGAAGAAGACCTGGTTAATTACCTCATTGAGTGTGGATACGCTCCTACCACAGAGCCTGACGGATCGGTCAAGTGGGCCATCTGGAGGCTGATACACGAATAGCTTTTTTCCCAGCGTTTTAATTTTTTATGGGGACTGTCTGCAGCGATGCACGCAGCCCCCTTTTTTTGTTGTTTTAATATGTGACGGCCGTGTGTACCTTTGCGGTATGATTACATTGTTCAATGATTTCCCGGCTATGGTGTTCTCCAGCAGCATCCCTGATGTGGGCTTCCGCATCTCGTACACGCGGGCTGTGGTGAAGATGACTGTCACCCATGGCAACGACCCCGCCGCGGTGCCGTATGAGGAGACGCTCTATCCGGACTACATGGGCGATATCCATGTGACGGACATCGGCCAGATCATGGCTGCCTTCACTGAGAGGTGGATCAGGTTCAACCTCGCCGTGACGGTCACTGAGCAGCGGGTGGACGCTGAGATGAACGTGACGAATGAGAGTACCAGGAACCTGACGACGACGCAGGTGGTGTGCTGCCGCGCGAACGTCGTGGGCTTCTCGCCTGCCGACTTCTGCAGCAGGCATTTCCTGACGCTGCTCGACGGCGTGCGCAAGACGTCGCTCGGACGGAAGGAGCTGCTGTCGTACATCGGCTCTGATACGCCCACTTGCGTCTCCGTCTTCGACGATGGTACCAGCCGCACCGGCGGCGTGTCAGTGCTCCAGGCTGGCGAGGGCTACAGGATCCTCGACGTGAGCCCTGAGAATTTCGTCTTCGGCCTGAAACGGCTGGTCATGTACAAGATCATCGCGGGCAGCCGCTCGCAGTGGTACGAGGTGGACTACAGCGGCGACCCGGACGTGGCGCCGGTACTGCTGTTCGTGAACTCCTTCGGCGTGCAGGAGATTGCCTACTGCGAGGGTGCCCACCGTCAGGTGAGCAGCTTCGACCGCAAGCAGGCGCGCATCGGCAAGCTGAAGGAGAATTACCGTATCGAGGAGACGGAGTCGTTCAAGGCAGACACGGGCTACCTGTCGTTCCCCATGGCGCAGTGGTGGCGCGACGTACTGCGGTCCAAGGAGATCGAGGTGCTGCCGGTGTCGGACGGCGCCGTGGTGATCGACGGGGGCAAGCCGGTGGTCATCACCTCGCAGAAGGCGGAGGTCTCGAACGAGGCGGACCATCTGCCGCGCTATACCTTCGAGTACGAGTATGCCGACCGCAACCACAACATCTGGGAGCAGCCGCGCGAGGGCAGGATCTTCGACAATACGTTCGACCATACCTTCAACTGACCTATGGAAGACAGGAGACCCATTCACTTCAAGAAGGCGCAGCAGCTGCTGGACGTCGCCCGCGAGTCGAGGCAGCGGGTGGACATCTCGGCGTGGGACTCCAGGGGGAACGTCATCGAGTACCGCGGGTGGATGGTCAGCTCCAGCAGCTGGAGGAAGGGGTGGCACAGGATCATCAATCCGGTCAACAGCGAGATCAGGACGCTGCCTGATATCTATATCATCAATGTTAACGGTCATCAGATATATCTATGAGTGAGGAGAAGACGAATATGATGGTACCCGTCGGTACCAAGGGAGAGTATGATGTGTTCAGCATCGTGCCCGGCAGCATCGAGGACGCGATGGAGCTGGAGGCTGAGGTGTCGACGCACTATAAGCATGACACCATCGGCGTCTATGACAGCAGCGACGACGTCGACACGACGTTCGTTCGTGTGGGCGGCCGCTGGTATGAGTATGTGAACTTCGGCAAGGACAACCTGGCGCCGTACCGCAACCAGCAGCTGATCGAGGACAACATGGTGATGAGCCAGTGCCAGCAGTTCAACATCCTGACGTGCTACGGTCAGGGCGTCAGGTTCCTCGACCGCGAGACGGGGGAGATGACTGAGGACAAAGCGATCCGCAGCTTCTGCCTGAGTAACGCCATCCACCGCCTGTGGTTCCGGATGTCCACGGACATGAAGTACAACTTCTTCTCGGTGATGGTGATCTACCTGAGCCGCGACCACCAGAAGATCGTGCAGGTGCGTATGCGCAATGCCTGCGACTGCCGCTTCACGGTGCGCAACGAGTTCGGCTGCATCGAGCATGTGCTGGTGGGCGACTTCCGCGAGGGCCGCACCAGGACCATCGAGGCCATCCCGCTGCTCGACGAGGTGGACCCGCTGGGCGACCTGTTGTACCGCACGGGCAGGATGCCGAGCCTCTATACGTCGGAGATGGCCAAGGAGCCGCCCATGGGCGAGTGCTGCAAGTTCGCCGTCCTCTGCGTGTTGCCGACGCCTGGCTACCGCTACTATCCCATTCCCTTTTATACGTCGATCTACCGTGACTACTGGTATGACATCTACCGCCTGATAGGCATCGGCAAGCGCTACATGATCAAGAACACCAGCGCGCCGCGTATTCAGGTGGAGGTGCACCGCACGTACTGGGACAATGTGTGCCGTGAGGAGAACATCACCGACAAGGTGTTGCGTGCCAATCGCATCAAGGAAGAGCGCCGGAAGATCACCGAGTTCTGCACGAAGCCGGAGAATGCGGGCAAGGCTTGGGTGACGAGCTACGATACGACGCCGGAGGGCAAGGAGAAGCGCATGGTAAGGGTGTATAACCTGATGGAGGGCAACAAGAAGGAGGGCGGCGACTGGAGCGACGACATGCAGGAGGCCTCCAACTCGCTGTGCTTCGCCATGGGCGTGCACCCGAACATGGTGGGTGCCGTGCCCGGAAAGTCGCAGATGAACAACTCCGGCTCTGACAAGCGGGAGCTCTTCACGCTGAAGCAGGCCCTTGAGAAGGCCTTCCACGACGTGATGGAGGTGCCCTTCCACATGATCATGCACTATAACAAATGGGATGAGAAGTTCGCCATCGACGTGCCGATGATCCAGCTGACGACGCTTGACGAGAACAAGGATGCCAAGGAAGTAACCCAAAAAACTGAAGATGATGGAAATAACAGTGAAAATAAATAAGCCGGACTTCGATCTGGCCATCCCTGCAGCCAAGGAGCCCAAGGGGACTGTCTTTGCCAAGCTGGAGGAAAAGATCAATGCGGCTATAGCGGATATCGGTGAGGATATACTTGGTGATGCAGGCATTCAGTTTGTGAACAGCAATCCTGAAAGCGTGGCCTCATGGTCGGTGAAGGTTCTTGCCTCCGTCGATGTGTTCCTCCATGAGATGCGGGGCCTTGACCTGGTACTGACAGGCTCCGGCTTCGGCGTTGTCAGTACCAACGATACCGCACCGGCCTCGAAGATGCGCGTGGATGCCCTCGACGGGGAGCTGCGGGTGAAGTGGCTTCGTGCCCATGATGAGCTGCTGAAACGGTGCTTCAAGATGGATGGCTGGTACCAGCAGGGATTGGTGGTCATCGACACGCTCTTCTGTTTCTTCGAGCACCTGAAGGCCTTCGCCGGCCTGCAGGCACCGGTCTCGAAGGACTGGGAGGCGGCCCAGCAGCCGATCCTCGAGACCGACCGCTGGCTGCGGGACAAGATCAGCGACGAGTTCATGGATGAGCTGATCACGCAGATGGCCACCGACAGCCTGACGGCGAAGAACCGTGGCATCGTCTACCAGGTGCGCCGGATCATCGGCATGGCCGTCATCGGCAACAAGGGTGCGACGTATGAGTACTTCCGCCGGCTGATGGATACGCTGGAGGGTGATCTGGAGTCATTCCCCACTTATGCCAGCTCAAGTGCTTTCGAGGCTAACCATTTCGAACCTTATGAGAACAGGAAAGAGGACGGGGCCTTCCATTTCGTCGGATAACGTGCTCCGTCTGGAGTGCCCGACTTCCTGGGACGGCCTGTCGCAGGAGCAGCTGCACTATGTGCTCGACCTGATCGGCTCGAACCTCTACTCTGACGTGGAGATCCGTACCTATATGCTCTTCCGCTTCTGCGGCATCGAGGTGCTGAAGAAGCGGCTCCATGCGGTGTCGTGCCGCGTGAGGCTGGAGAATGGGAGGTGGCACTGCTTCGACCTGCAGGACTGGCAGGTGCATGACATGATCGGACAGCTGGGCTTTGTCGGCAGCTTCGAGGGATTCGGCCGTGGGCTGGACACGGCTGGGGAATTCAGGGCTGCCGACGAGCTCCTGTCTGACTATCAGTTCGGCTGGTACCTGAAGTGCGAGCAGAAGTACCAGGCTTACCTGAAGATGAAGGAAACGCGGTTCCTCGAGGACCTGGCGCGCATGCTGTTCCTCGACGGAGGGAGGCCCGTCGGCGACAGTGAGAAGGAGATGGAGGTGGATGCTGCCCTCTGCATGAGCGTCTTCTTCTGGTTCTCGTGGCTGAAGGGGAAGTACTCGAAGCTGTTCCGGCATTTCTTCAGGCCTGTCTCTACGGTGGGCGGCGACTATAACATTCTGGAATCGTATAACGCTCAGATCCGTGCGCTGACGGACGGCGACGTGACGAAGGAGGAGGCGGTGAAGCGCATCGACACGCTGCGCGCCCTCACGGAGCTCGACGCCAAGGCGCGGGAGGCTGAGGAATTCAAGGCTAAGTATGGAAATAACTAAGGACAATTTCGACGCGCTGGAGTACTTCAAGGGTCTGGGCGAGAAGAACAGGCTCGTGAAGGCCAACGGGTTCCACGTGGGCTTCTGCTCAGGACCGGACGGCATGGACCAGGTGATGCAGGAGTACCGCGACTTCGCCAACTTCTTCCTGGTCGACGACACGACCTCTGGCAACACCTTCGGCAACAAGCCGGGCTGGTTCGACCGGAAGGTGTATGCGGTGTATATCATCGTGGGCTATGAGCACGGCAACGAGCTGCAGTACAAGGCGGCGCTGGATCTGGCCAGACGGATCTTCAGGCAGCTGCTGTCGCGCCTGATCAGGGACAAGGCCACGATGAAGTACGGCAAGGGGCTGATGTACCTGAATCTCGAGACGGTCTTCTCGCATGAGTACGGCCGCTATTCGTTCAACGGCGCCACGGGCCTGTTCTTCCAGGTGCAGAACAACGAGCCGCTGAACCTGGTGTTTGATCCTGACGAGTGGGAGGAGTAGCGCATGGGACGGAGGAACGGCAGTAACCATAAGCCTACGAGCCGTAAGGACTTCGTCTCCCTGCAGGAGAAGGAGGAGTTCGAGAAGGCGTGGACGGAGAACATGAAGGCGTACTGGGTGGAACGCCTCGACAGGCTCCGTGTCTTCGATACCGGCAACCTGCGTTCCCAGATCGAGGGGACTCTGCTGCTGCAGGGGGCGAAGACGGTCATCCAGCACTCTTTCCCTGCCTATGGCAAGTATGCGGATGACGGTACCGGCCGTGAGTTCACGAACACTGGCTATACCGACTCGCTCGGCAGGCATTATACTTCCAGCCGTGAGAGTGAAGGCACGCTGCCCTTCCTGCTCCCCGGCGGTGAGGAGTACCGGAAGAACCACGGCCTTGACAGACCAAAGAAGGTGGGCCCTGCCTGGGGCGGCCGTGTGGCCGGTGGCCATCCGCGCCAGCCGAAGCCGTGGTACTGGACGAAGTACTATGCCTCCCGCATGGTGCTGAACGAGATGGAACAGGAGTATTTCGGCAACGAATACATGGGCATGTTCACCACGGCTCTCGACGAGGTGCTGGGTCAGACCAGGATGATGATGTAGTTTTAGTTTGATGTCTCTGATAGTAATTTTGCGGTATGACTCACGAACAGTACCTGAATCTTGAACGTTCCTTCATCGGCATCCGCGATGAGAGGAATTTCCGCGCCAATACGGCCACCCGTATCGGCACGGCGTTCCTGGAACTGCTGCGTAACATCCGCACGGGCGAGTTCGACGAGGTGAGCTTTAACTCCGTGTCGAACAAGCCGTCGTTCATTCAGGGACTCTATACCTACGGCTCCATCATCCTCGACGGCTATATCCAGGGGCTGCAGGGCGGCATCATCACCGAGGAGGGGTTTGCCGAGCTGAAGGACCTCTGGGTGCGTGAGCATGCCAGGATCGGCGACGGCTCCATCCACCATGATGCTGCCGGACGGCCGCTTCCCGCGCTGGAGGTGGACGGCGACGCCGTGTTCTCGGGCAACCTCTCTTCGCCTGAGTTCATCTCCGGATTCCTGTCAGGCCTCGGCTGGGCGATCCAGAAGAAGGAGTTCGTGAACTCTGCCGGCGTCACCGAGACGAAGTACAGCCTGGAGATTGACAACCTCACCGTCCGCAACACCCTCCGTGTCTTTGAGATGATCATCTCCCAGCTGCGGGGCGAGAACGACAACTATGTCTTCGCGGCGATGATGGAGGTGGACCACTACGACCCTATGACGGGTAAGGTGTGGCTCTCGACGAACGGCGGGAAGTCGTACATGAACTTCCGCAAGGGCGACTATATCATGGTGCAGCGCTTCCAGCCGGGCAATGATGCCAAGAGCGGGGGCGACGGCTATGTCGTCAAGAGCTACGAGCTGGTGGTCTATGCCGTCGGCAGCGGCGGCGAGAATGACCCGAAGGATGAGAACGGCGACCGCCTGGACTGGGTGCTGTTCAAGAACTTCACCACGCAGATGGTCTATGACGAGGAGGATCCGGGACACAGGGATGTGGACTATGTGGGCACGTACCATACCGAGGAGGAGATCGGCGGGATGGCGGATCCCGTCTTCATGGGGCCTGAGATGCTGATCGCCAAGGGTGACACGTTCTGCCGTATCGACAACGAGACGGATCCTGAGCGCAAGGGCCTGATGACGATCACGTCCGTCGGGCCGAATACGCCGTACATGGATATCATGTATGGCAGGAAGACGGATCCCAAGCATGCGCTGAAGAGCCGTATCGGCAACCTCGAGGGCATCCGCACGGAACAGTTCGGGTGGCTGCAGGGCTTCGGCGCGTATATCAATAACCTCTATGCCGTGGGCAACCTCTTCAACGCCCAGACGGGCGAGCATTATGAGAGCCGTATCGAGGCGACGCGCGAGAGCATGAGGATGCTGTACCGCGAGACGCTCTATGATATCAGCGAGGGCGACAACAAGATATCCAACGGCTTCTTCCAGAAGGGCCTCGATGACTGGTCGCTGGTGGACTGTGAAGGGTATGCGCTGCCTGATGAGCCGGAGGTGGACTGCGGCGAGAAATACACGGATCCGGAAACAGGCAGGGAGACGGTGGACTGGTTCCTGAAGGATGCCACGGGAGAGGAGGATGCTGACGGGATGACTGTTTCCGACGGTACCATGGTGGAGGTGGACGGCGGGGAGCTGGGCGTGCCGCTGCTCATCAACGGGCAGGTGATCCAGCAGAAGCGGCTGGTCGCTGAGCTGAAGACGGTGGAGGGGGTGCAGGTGCTGCACGTGTGCAATGCCGGCGTCGCCCAGGATTTCTCCGTGGTGAAGCCTAACTCCGCCCACAAGAAGCTGTCGGTGGATGACGACGAGTTCGAGAACCCGTCGAGTCAGGTGAACGAGCAGCCGGACTATGAGAAGACGACTTACCGTTATTGGGAGGACCAGTACAGGGACTGGCTGATTGACGAATACGACTATGACGACTGGCGCATCGAGGAGATCCTCTGCTCGGCGACGGCCATCAACTGGATCAACGGGCAGGTGGCGACGTGGACGGCCTTCTTCGACAGTCAGGTGGATCATCTGACTGCGACGGAGGATGAGGTGGACAAACTGTATTTCGGCATCCGCATCCTGCCGCTGACGGACGGCGTGCTGCGTGTGGGCTTCCTCCGTGACGGCGAGTACTGGAGCGAGAGTAGCGGCTTCTCAGAGACGCTCATTGCGTCGAACAGCTGGGAGCTGCGGCAGGCCTGCGACTATCCTGAGGACGGCAGGGCCTGGTATTTCCCCCTCGATACGGACGATGTCGTGAAGGAAGGCCGTCTGGTGGTGTCGTTTTCCGGTGAGTGCTATATCCGCTTCGTGGCGGTGTCGAGTGACCCCATCAGCGAGGCGGAGAGGGAGTACAGGACGCTCTTCGAGCAGAACTCACGCCGCATCCGCATGCAGGCATCGAAGGATGAGCAGGAGTACGCCGACTGGACTATCCAGTATAATGCCATCGCCCAAAGGGTGACGGACAACAGGAACCTGGCCGACAGGGCTCTGAAGGATATCCTCGGTATCGAGTATGATGAGGATTCCGGCACGTATGTCTTCCCGGATGACTGGGTGAACCCGAACTATACCTATGCCTCGTGGATCATCCATACGAAGAACCGCTTGGACTTCCTCTTCACGAAGTGGGATGACGACAGTAACCTCGTGGGCTATTCAGACCGGGCCCAGACGGCCGACTATATCCGCCAGGTGATCGCTGGTACTGCCAACGATCCGCTGTGGGGCACTGAGGGACAGGCGCTGGTCGCCGCCTTCAACTCGTTCAAGCAGGCATGGGACACGGCCCTCGCCGACGGTGTCATCGATGCCAGGGAGAGGGCTTCCCTTGACGAGCTGAAGAAGGCGATGGCCACGGCCTTCAGCCAGGCGAACGCTTTCTATGACAAGGCCCTGGTGAATCCCATCATGGGCAACACGGACGAGCTTGCCGACCTCAGGACGAAGTGGAGCACGCTGAGCGGCAAGTATACGGCACTGGTCGCTGCCATCGATGCCGTGCTGGCCGTGAACGGGAATATCGACGTGAACGGCACGCACCAGAATCTCGTGAATGCCGTGGAGTCGGCGTATACGGATTTCAACAGCGCCCTGTCCGCGTTCTATCAGTCGCTCGCGGTCGCCAATAACTATGTGGACGGGGAACTGGCCAATCGGGTGAAGGCCGTACAGGATAACCTGACCGGCTTTCAGCAGTCGCTCGACAGGGAGATACAGAAGGCCTTCCCTGACAAGACGTTCATCAACTGGCTCAGCGATACGAAGACCAGCTCCATGCAGGTGCTCGGCATGATCAGCGTGGACAGCAACGGCAACCCGATCCTGACGGATTACTCCTTGAAGACGCAGACGGCTACCGCCATCGAGGAAGCCGTGAGCTCCTCGGAGCTGTATGCGAGGAACCAGGTCAATGCCCTGAAGGATCTCATCCACTCTGATGTCCTGAAGAATAACGGTGCCTGGAGCTATGCGACCTTCAAGAGCGAGACGGCTGACCAGTTCAGCGATATTGCAGGGCGTTTCACTGTCGGCGGGACGCTGCGTTCATTGAGCTGGATGAAGCAGTATGCAGACGGTATCGAGACTACCGTGAAGAGTTACAGTGACAGCGGTATTGACGCCGCTGAGACGAGCTTGAAGCAGTATGCGGACAATATCCTGGTTGAAGCCAAGAACTATGCCAATGGCAAAGTATCGACCCTGGGCGTGACTGTTGATGGTATTGCCGGCAGGGTCAGTAACATCGAGAGCTCGTCCATCATCAGCCAGACGGCCAACACGATCAAGGGCGTAGTGACGAGCAGCTATATCAGTAGCACCATCGGCCTTAGCGACTATGCCAAGAAGAACCAGCTGCCTGACATGACGAATTATTATACCAAGTCGGACTTTGAGATGACTCCGAGCCAGATCAAGCAGCGTGTCGAGGGCCTAGAGACGACGGTGTCCGGCATCGCCTTCGAATGGGAGCAGGGCTCTTTCCCCGGTTCTTATACGACTGGCGGCCATTATGAAAGCATGAAGACTTCGAACAACAAGGCTATCCGTACGGTTGGCTTGATACCCATCAACGTCGGGAACAGCCCGAAGTTCTATGTCAACAAGGGCTTCACCCTGATAGTCGCGTTCTTTAGCTCAAGCGGCGGCTTCTTGGGTTCCATTAGCGGTACGTGCAATGACAAGAACCTCGTCAACAAGAGCATCCCAAGTGCTGCTTCTTCGGCTACACAGTGCGCCGTCAGCATCGTCTACGGTTCTGCTCTTACTCCGGCCCAGGCTGCGTCTGCGGGCTTCCGCATTGCCAACTCGGTGGTCGTGACGAGCGCGGAGATAACGGCATTCGTAACGGAGGATGATGTCGGGAATATGATTTCTGTCGCACAGATATCTGCAGACAAGATCATCAACCTTTCCAGTTCCTGGGAAACTTGGACCAGTACGTACAAGGTCAAGGCCGACGATATCACCTGGAACTTCTCCAAGGCCGCCAGCTGGGTCGCCAACAACAAGACCGTGATGACGCTCGACACGTCAGGCAACCTCTCCATCACGGGCACTCTTTCGCAGAACTCGGTCATCAACCCGTCCGCTAAGGTCGATGGTATAAAGGCCGGTACTACGATGCTGAACTACAAGGCCCAGTATAAGGCGATTCCGTCAGGAAGTACGGACATGACGGTGGCTTTGACATGGGACGGAGGTTCTACCATCATCCTGTACGGCTCACATTCGAGCGGTAACGTATATGTGCGGCTGCCGTCACAGAGTTCCATCCGTAGCACACTGGGAATATCGAGCGGGAACTTCGTCGTCGAGCTGAACATCATCAACCTCTCGAGCTACGCGCATCTTTACCTCTCGTACAGTTCATCGAACGGGGTGGACACGTCCTATCCGAGAATGATGAACTGGGATAACGGTGCATGGTCTGGAGGAGACACAAACATGCAGCTTGCCGTTGGTGACTTCGTCAAGATCCTGCTTGTGTACAACAACAGCTATTACAACGCATATACTATCATCCACCGCGACCACGGAGGGCTGGCCGACGACTGGGAGGATCCGAGTTAATAACAACAAAAAGACAAAAGACATGGAAAAGAATGGAACAACCACAAGGACAGTGGACTTCACCGCAGTAAGAGTTGAGGTGGAGATCGACAAGTTTGAGGAACGGGATATCAGTCAGCCTCTTGGCAACTATATCCATCAGTTTACCGATGATATCGGTATCGACGACATCGCCCATGAGATCTACCGCAACGGCAAGGCGGAGATGGATGAAGGGCAGGCTCAGGAGATAGCGGAGCTGGTTCGGAAAAGTAATCTCGCTCCTTTTATCCGGCTGGCCCTGGTAAGACACATCAAGGAAACGAAATAAAAAGAAAGGATTATGGAAAAAGTGGAACTGATTCAGAAGAAGCAGGGCAAGAGCCTTGACTATGAGCCCGTCACGCTGGATGACGGCACGACTGTTGACTTCTCCCTCAGGGAGAGTTCCGAGGGACTGTTCGTCAGGGCCTCTGCAAAGAAGGGCGGCAACGAGATCGCCTACGGCTCCTGGTCGACCAAGTCCGACATCTTCTCCGTGCGTGTGAACTTCATGTCGAAGTCTTCCGACCCCAACGGCCTTGCCCGGATCATCCTCGACGGCATCCTTCAGATCGTGGAGGGTGAGACCGGGGAGAAGACGGAGGCTTAATCTTCAAGGATGCTGGTTATGGATAGCAACAATTTCACTGACAGGGAGATGCTGATCCAGTGGCTCGACGAGCACTGGACAGACGTCCTCAAGTACTTCGGCGCGAAGATGAAGAACGCTACCGAGGTGGAGACGATGGCCTATGACGAAGACAAGGTGATCGGCATGCTCTGCTCCTTTGTCTATGAGGGTGTCCGCAAGGTCGTGAATGTCACGCCGATGTCTCTTGTGGAAGGGCTGACCCATCTCTCTGAAGATCTGGCCAGACGGTGCGAGGATGCTGCCATCCATGCCGAGCAGCAGGGTGAATATGCCGAGCGGCAGGCTGACCGCGTGTCGGATGCCTACCTCGACATCACGGAACAGAAGGAACTGGCTCAGCGTATGGCGGAATATGCCGAGGAACAGGCAGACCGCATCGAATACCTGAGGGGTGAGGTGACGGAATGGTTCGGTGAGACGCCGGGTGCCGGTGTCCGCAAGACGGTGTCCGACTGGCTGAGTGGCACGCAGCAGGCGTGGAACTCGTGGTGGGACGGCATCAAGGATGACTGGTCCGGCTGGTTCCTCGCAAAAAAGGCGGAGTGGAACTCCTGGTTCTCCGCCACGAATGATGATTGGACTGCATGGTACACCGGGATCGTCGGCGAGGTGTCCGGCTGGTTCTCCGGAGCGGTGCAGGAATGGAATGCCTGGTTTGCTGCCCGCAAGAACGATTGGACAGCGTGGTTCGGCGATACCACCGCTGCATGGGATGCCTGGTTCGCTGCCCGCAGGTCTGAGTGGACGAGCTGGTTTGCTGCCACCTCGGCCGCATGGAACGAGTGGTCTGCTGCCGTAGTCCAGGTGTTCTCCGGCTGGGAGGCGAAGGAGCAGGAGCGGCAGAATGCCGAGGCCGTCCGTCTGGAGATGCAGGCGCACCCGCCCATCCCTTCGGTAAGAGGCTACTGGATGTTCTGGGACGTGACCGCGCATGAGTATGTGGAGTCGGGCTATTCATCCCGCGGTACCATGGACTGGCCGGAGTTCTTCTGGGACTACGACACCATGGGCATCGGCGTCATCACCGACAGGGACTACACAAAGTTCCTCATCGACGAGGAGGGCAGATTTTGCATGGATATGTAAATAGTATAAGATATGGAAATTGAGAACGGAAGAATGATCTTCGGCTATATGGCCATGAAGCTGGCGGGTCCGTGGGACTCCCAGACTGTTTTCCACCATAACCGCGCCGTCTACGACGCGCAGGGCAACTGGTGGGTGTCGAAGAAGTCCTCGCAGGATGCGCCCAACGTGAACCATCCCGTGCCGGGCTTCGATGCCAACGGCGACCCCGTGGCGTCGGAGTGGTGGGCGCTGTGGATCGACTGGCAGCATCCCATGGCACGCGTGCTGGCTGCGGTGCAGGCTGCCTTGGACGCTGCCGCGAACGCCCAGCAGCAGGCTGAAGCTGCCCGCCAGGCTGCCGTGACCGCCAGCCAGGTGGATGTCGTGCTGCTGGGCAACAGGGTGCAGGATCTGGAGGATGCCCTCGACAGTCTCACGGACAACGATATCGCTGACCTGAAGTCGGCAGTGCAGGCCCTGCAGGGGCTTGTCGGTTCGGATATCGACGGCACGATCAACAAGTTCAACGAGATAGTGGCGTTCTTGGCCGGCATGGGCCAGAGCGACACGCTGCAGGGTAAGCTGCAGGAATTCTCGAACCTGCTGGCCCAGAAGCAGCCTGCGGGCGACTATGCCACGAACAGCCGCGTCAACGGCCTCGAGGCGATGGTGGGCAGGTATTGCTCTCCCTGCTTCGTGGGTGACGTCCTGACGTTCCCTGCTGAGAGCAGCGCCTCTTTTTCGGATGATGTTTTGGTTTTAACTCAGTAATAGTATGGCAAAGAGAAAGCTCATTGACCTGACTGGTGCTCCATTCATCGTGGAACAGTCAGAAGAAGAAGGAAAGTGGTTTATCATCGGCATCAAGCTCCGCAGCAGGGAGTTCCTGCTGAGCGACGGCCTGCCGGACAACATTGTCGAGCGCCTTTCCGGTGAGACAGGCAACGACAGGATCGACGGCCTTGACGAGGTGGAGGAGTTCTTTGAGGGCGTGCCGGAGGGCTCGAAGCTGGGGGATGCTGTTCCCGGTAGCTTCGTGTCGGATAATGAAGTGACGGATGCCTGGCAGGCGGCGCTGGCCGCTGCTGCGGGTAACTTGGATTCTTGAAATATCAGGTAATACTGATTGTGTTAGTTTTATTTATTGTTCAATTCTAAAATTTGTTTATCATGAATTTTAAAGGCATTAAGTGGGCGCAGATCCAGACTCTCATTGCAGCCATCGCCAGTACTCTCGAGAGTACCTTCGCGAAGAAGTCCGACCTGAATGCCTTCGCCGACCCTCATTTCGACGGTGACACTCTCGTGTTCCCCTCCCGGAACGCTGCCAACTCCAACGGGGCAGAATAATCTGTTTAAATCTCTATAGTGATATGTTACAAGAAAGTGAAATTACTCGTAAGGCGCAGACTCCCGGCGGTACGAAGTGGTACCGTGACCAGGAGACGCGCGACATCGTAGACCAGCACTCCCAGAACCTCACGACCCTCGGCGGGAAGGTGACGGATCTGGAGAACCTCTACAAGTACCTGAACACGTCGAACACGTGGTTCGGATGTAAATGGCCTGTCGGCAATTCCAACCCTGAGGGCACGCCCATTGGAAACCTCCTCCGCCTGGCTCACATGCAGGAGATCTTCAGGATCGGCGGCTACATGGTGAAGAACGACCACAGCCGTAAGAAACTGTCGGCTGCAGACCACCGCCACTATGAGGACGGCGGCGCCGTGGACTTCACGGGACCGGACGGCCACTACCAGTGGGGCTGGGGCAAGGACCTGTACTATGCGGCCTGGTACGACGAATCGTATGACTATGAGGCCTTCGATGACCGTCCCATCCCCGGCGTGCCCTGCGTGCGCATCCCCGTGGGCTCCCGCAGCTGTGCCGGATATGCTGCCCTGGACCGCACGAACCACATACTCTGCGGCTATATCAACAGGACGGCTCAGTACCGTGGCGGCAGCAATACGGACGACTGGGACGAAACGTACCGCTCGCTGCTCTGCAAGCCGGTGTCTAAAATCAGTATGCCTAACCTGGCTACGTATGCCCGTAACAACGGTACCTTGTGGTTCACCACCGAGCGCGTGATGATCTTCATTACTGGTGCCCTGGCTCGTGTGTACTTCCACAACCGCCACATTCAGGCTGCCTTCAACGCACAGCTGACGGCAGACGGCCTCCATCAGGGCGGTCTTGGTGCCGGTATCGACATGCCGTCGTGGTGGGCTGACGAACTCGGCCATAACCCGTATATCGACCTCGACGCCGGTATCGAGAAGGGTGACTTCACGGGCATCTTCTCCGTGACGATCAAGAATCCATCCGATGAGGACGTCGTAATCAACAACATTCCTTCGTTCATGGGTTTGAAGAACTTCTACAAGTACTTGTGGGCTATGGAGGAGGATGCGCTTCTGATCTGTCAGGAAGACGGATCCCAGGCCATGTATGTCGACAATGCAATCGACGGCAGCACGTTCGACGTCAGCGGTGCCGGCAGCCATATCCTTATCGGCAAGACTCCCGTTCACGGATCTGCCTCATGGTCGTCCATTAAGAAGATCAGCTTCGACTACCTCTCCGGTATGCCTGTCGAGGACGGCGGCACTTCTAGCACCTTCTATGCCGACGGCTATTACAATCCAAGAGGCGAGAACGGCTCCGTCCGTGGTGCTTTCGTGCTGGGCGGCGCTAGCCATGGCGGCCATGCTGGCTCGTGCGTGCTCTCTGGCAGCGGTGCCCCCTCGGGTGCCGATGCGAACGGGGGCGCGGTCCTCTGTGAATTCGCGGAAGCATTCAACTCGCAGCTCACGGTGCTGGCCGCAGCGTAGGGCGTCCGCAGGACGCAAGGAACACCGGCCACGTCAAGTGGCCCGCATCGCGCTTCGGCGCGATGCCTTCTCTCTAATTTAGAATAGGTCTAAATATATAAAGATAATCGCTCTTTGACTTGCTGGTACAGTAGAAAGTTAGTAACTTTGCATCGCTTTTCTTGATGAAGAGCAGGTAGATCCTTCTCGGCTCCGTCCGTGGTGCTATCGTGCTGGGCAACGCTAACAATGGCGACAATGCTGGCTCGTGCATGCTCAATGGCAACAATGCCCCCTCGAATGCCAATGCGAACAGGGGCGCGGTCCTAAGTAATCCCGTAGAAGTATGTGAAGGTGCACCTTTCCTAACGGAAGAACATATCGAAAGTTGACGGCGAGCCTCGTAGGGAAAGGCCGAGCGGCATAACCGTCGGAGGGACTTACAGATCCTCCAACAGACCCATCAGTATCACTTTCATAACCCCGATTGTTATGCGACGCATAAAGGACAACCGGGAGAACGAAACGCTGGAGAATGCTTTGCAGGCGTTCGAGAACTACGCCTTCCAGAAGCATAAGCGGTGGAATGTCATGCGCTACGAGCAGGACATTGACGCGAATACGCACCAGGTGCTGAGGGATATCATCGAGGAGTCCTTCCGTCCTTCCGGTTACAGAGAGAAATGGATCTTTGACAAGAAGCCGAGGAAGCTGGCAAAAGCCCCGGTCAGGGATCATCATACGGAGACGGCGGCCATGCTGCCGTATGAGCAGCAGGTGTATGACCATATCTCATGGAAGGCACCTGCCGTCAGGCCGGGTCTCGGAACGCACGCCCTGATGCGGTTCATCCGCAACGACCTCTTCCGTAACTCCCAGAAGGACCTGTATTATTATATTCAGGTTGACATCCACCACTATTTCCCCCTTATGGACCATGAGTTCCTGAAGAGGAAGATCGTAAACAAGTTCAAGGCGGGAAAGCTCAGGAGGTTCATCTTCAAGGTCATTGACTCGTACCCGCAGGGCGCGCCCCTGGGGATCAAGCTGGCACAGCTCTTCGGCATGCTCTACCTCGCGGACTTCGACCGCCTGATGGAGCGGTTCTTCGATATCCCGAGGGATCCGGAGAAAATGGCCTACTGGACTTCACGGTACATCACCGAGTGGATACTTACGGCGAAGTCTCCAGACGAATTCCTTATTTTGTCACGTGGCAGCGCCTTTCTCGCTTACCGCTTCCGGCGCTTCGCCGAGGAAGGCCTTAAGCATGCCTACCGCTTCGTGGACAATATCCTGCTCATGCATGAGGACAAGGCGTTCCTCCGCATCGCACGCGAACTGGTCATCATGACGCTGGCCAGGGACTACAGGGCCGTGGTCAACGGCGACCACAACGTGAGGCCTGTTTGGATGGGTATCCGCCTGGTGGGATATACGTTCTTCCATGACAGGGTGGAACTAGGGAAGCGCAACAAGCAAAACATCGCCCGTAAGGCGCACGAGCTCTTCAAGATGGGGCTCGACGAGGAACAGGTGCGGCTCCGGCTGGCCAGCCAGCTGGGGTATGCCAAGCACGCAGACATCATCAATTTAATAAAATCTTTGGGTATGGAAAAATCATTGGGCAAGATCATCAAAAACCGCCGAATCAAACCGCCCTTCAAGGGCATGAATCCTAGTCAGAAAGTCCCGTTTTCTTCCGTTGTGGTAAAAAATCCTGACACAAATGGGGGGGGGGTGGATACAAGCTTTTCCTCGTCGATTACGTCATTCAGGACTCAAAGATTGACAAGGAGACGGTGTCCGTTAGGGAGCAGGACTCCAGCGGACAGTCGCAGGAGATCAGCCGCCAGGTGCCGTCGAAGGTGCTGGCCATCAGGTTCAAGAAAATCATCAAGACATTCACTACTACGGGCCCCGACGGGGAGGAAGAGGAGAGCTATCAGTTCCTGAAGCGCCTCGACGACCAGGGGAATCCTTCGGATATCGATGCAGAGTTCTATGCTTTCACTGGCAGTCGCATCATGATCGACCAGGCGATGAATGATTTCTCGCCCCAGGACCTTCCGGTGCCGACTGTGATACGGCAGGTCAAGGGCAAGGACGGTAAATTGTATACTAAATTCACTTGATATGGAAAAGCAATTGATTTCGGCTACGTATGCCGAGCGTAAGACTTTCTTTCCTTTCGGGGATAACGCGATCGTCGGTTTCCTCGGGGAGACTGTTGTTGAGAACTGGAACCAGCCGAACGCCCCGGAGGGCGCCGAGCCGATCACTGGATACCAGTACACGGGCCCGCTTCAGGACGGCGGCACGCTCATGCCGTGCGAGGATCCCTCGGATTATGGTTGCGTGACGAACGCCATCATCCGCTCCAAGTACTCTGAGAGCGAGGAACTGGCCATCCACCGCCACTATGTGAATTCCTACGAGGAGCACCAGGAGGAGTGGAGTGAGTACAACCGGTTCTGCGAGGCTGCCAAGGCCATCGCGAAAGCCTGGCTGGGAATTGAGTAGTTCTTCTCTTACTTTCATTGTTTCCCCTGACCAGTAATGGTCGGGGATTTTTGTTATCTCCAGCTGTCAATTCGCGTTTCATCGCAAAATAAGTGATGAAAAAGCCATTAAAATAGCGAAATTTATGCCGAAAATAGGGGATTCCTATTGTCGGATCCGTATTTTCTTCGTATATTTGCAGTAAAGAATGATGTTATGGAGTCTGCATTTATCATAGGGGTATTCGGAACGTGGGCCATCATTGCTCTGATCAAGGGTATTGATTGGCTGAGCGACGGTTCTTCGGGCAGCAAGGAGTCGGACTACGACTTCTTTATGAGGGTGGCCAAGGAGAATCGCGAGAGAGACCGAAAGCTTCTTGAGGAGATCAAGAAATCCAAGCGCTGGTAGTGTATTTTTATAATGAGCCAATACGTGCTATCTTTGTCGTAAAATCAAAGATAGCACGTATTTTATGGCTAGGAACGAAAGATACATAACAACGGTAGAACTCAACTCCCAGCAGGCCATGGACCGCCTGAAGGAGCTTGAGAAGAAGGTACAGGATCTTAAGAAGGCCAAGGAGGAAGCAGTCAAGTCCGGCGGATTCTTCGATGAGAAACAGTTGGTCAAGGCGACGAAGGAGCTTAACCAGTGGCGGGCACAGATGACCGGCGTGCAGGGCATCCTCGACAATATCAACGACGTGACGCTGGAAGACCTGCAGAAGGGGCTGAGGAAACTGAAGCTGCAGTCGAAGTCCGCTCTCCCTGGCACTCAGGAGTTCAATGAGATCCAACAGGGCATTATCAAGGTGGAGGACCGCATCAAGGAACTGCGTAACTCCACCCGTGAGGCTAAGGATGCCTCGGAGCAGCTGAGAATGAACATGGAGCATCTGGTCAAGGTCATGCAGAATGTCAAGGGGGCTTCCCTCAATGACTTGCTGCAGGCGCAGAAGATCCTCGAGCAGAACGTGGCAGAGGCACGTCCTGGCAGCACTTCATACGACACGGCCATTGCACAACTGAAAGAGGTGAAGGCCCGCATCCAGGAGATCAAGGGTGAGCAGCAGCAGATCGTACACCAGATGGACCGCTATGATCAGGAGATCAAGGCTGCAAACAAGGATATGGCCACCATGGAGAAAGAAAGCAAGCTCGTAGAGGCGACCTTGAAAAACCTGTCAAGAGCTAATGTCCGCGACCTTGAGTATTCCATTAAGATACTTAATGAGGAACTAAGGAGAATACCTCGTGGAACAAAGGCTTTTGAGGAGATGCAGGCTAAGGCAAAGAAACTCCGGACGGAACTGGAGAGGATCCGCTATGAGAGTGCTGCACAACAGGGCTTGTTAAGCCGGACGGCGGATTTCTTTAATAAGGTTCAGGGCTCCGTCATCGTCGGCCTTTCTTCGATTACTGGTCTTACGCTGACTGTCAGAAGGGCGGTTCAGGCTTTTGCCGACATGGATCAGGAGATGGAGAATGTACGCAAGTATACCGGACAGACCACTGAGCAGGTTCATGCCATGAACGAGGAGTTCAAGACTATTGATACGCGCACTTCAAGGGAACGCCTCAATCAGCTGGCTGGAGATGCCGGACGTCTGGGTATTCAGGGTAAGGAGGCTATCTTGGAGTTCGTAGATGCTGCAGACAAGATCAATGTGGCCCTTGGGGATGACCTTGGCGAGGATGCCGTGAAGAATATCGGCAAGCTGTCCATGTCGTTTGGTACCGACAAGACCATGGGACTGCGTGGTGCCATGCTGGCTACGGGTTCTGCTGTCAATGAGCTGTCGCAGAACTCTTCTGCAGCTGCAGGATATCTGGTGGACTTCACGGCACGCGTGGCTGGCTTCGGCAAGCAGGTGGGGCTTACCCAGACGCAGATCATGGGCTTCGGTGCCGTCATGGATGAGAACATGCTGCGTGATGAGATGGCTGCCACGGCCTTCGGCCAGCTGCTGGTGAAGATGACTACCGACCTCGATACTTTCTCCCGTCTGACTGGCATGAAGGTCGAGGAATACAAGAAACTTGTGACCGAGGATATCAATGGGGCCATCTTGGCTGTCGCCCGCTCCTTGAAGGGGCGTGACATGCAGGATCTGGGTAAGGTGTTCGACGCCATGAACCTTGACGGTCAGCGTGCCATCAGCGTCCTTGCCACGCTTGGCCAGAAGGTCGATGATGTAGCCGAAAGGCAGCGTATCGCTACTGAGGCCTTCGAGAAGGGTACTTCTATCATTGAGGAGTTCGATGTCCAGAACAAGACTGTTCAGGCCGGTCTGGATAAGGCTAAGAAAAAGTTCAATGAACTGAGGATTGAACTTGGCGAACAGCTCATGCCGGTTGCGCGCTATGCGATTACAACTGGTGCCCTGTTGGTTAAGTCGCTGAGCCTCCTGATGGGGATCGTGTCGAAATACAGGGCAACGCTGATTTCACTGACTGCTACCATTGCCGTACTGGTGGCATGGAAGGAGAAGGATGTCATCGTAAGCAAGCTGCAGGTGTTTTGGACGGAGAAGGTAGTACTCACAACCAAGAAACTGTGGGCATTGCTTTTCAATCATCCTTTTGCCGTATTGGCAGTTGGCGTTGCAGTGGTCATCGGATATCTTATTGACTTGGCCAGAAGGACTGATGGCGTGAGCCTTGCCCTGGAGCGGATGAATAAGAACCGTGAGAATGCCAAGAAGAAGGCCCTCGATGAGAAACAGAGTCTTGAGCTTCTGATCGCTGCATCTAAGAATGAGAAACTTTCCCTCGATGACCGTCTGAAGGCCATAGATAAGCTCAAAGGTGTCATTCCTGGTTATATTACGGAACTTGACCGTGAGACAGGCAAGTATAAGGAGAATAAGAAGGCATTGGATGATTATATAGCTTCTCTGGAGAAGAAGTATGAGCTGGAGGGTGCCAAGGATATGCTGGCGGAACTGGGCAAGGAGATTGCCGAGGCTACTGTCAAGTTCAATAAGGCGAAGAAGGCGGTTGATGATGCCAGGAATGCCGGTCCCGGCTATAGCTATACGACCTCTTGGGGCAGTGTGGGTAACACGACGTCTGACCTGACGGCGAAGACGGAAAGGGATCTTAACAGTGCCAATGCCGTCCTCCAGTCAAAGCTACAGGAGAGGAAGGAGATCCTGAATACCTACGGTTTGGATCTGCAGAAGGAGGCTGCCAATGCCCAGGAGCAGGAACAGTCAGTCGTGGACAATCCTACTGAGTTCACGGATCCGAAAGCCGAGGAGAAGAAACGCAAGGCTGCAGAGGCAGCTGCCAGGAAGCTGGAGGCTCAGAAGAAGAAGGAACTGAAGGCGCGCAACGATGCGCTGAAGGCTGAAACGGAGGCAGAACTGGCGGTACTGGCCAACCAGTATGCAAGGGGCCTGATCGACTACCGTTCCTTTGTCGCCAAGCGGGATGAGATCATGATCAGCGGCTTCAATAAGCGCATGGCCATCTATGAGGAGGAGTCCGATGAATACAAGCAGCTGCTCAATGACCGCGAACAGTACAATCTGAAGGCTGTCGAGCGCGGCGAGAGGATGAATATGCGGGAAGTGGAGTTGGTGCACCAGAGCGTCATGGCTGAGCTGCAGGCGAAGCAGTGGAACGACGAGGGCGCCATGCTCGAGGCGCTCTATCAGGAGGATATCGACTATCTCCGGAATAAGGCTGCCCTCTTCCGTAAAGGCTCTGAGGAGCGCATGGAGATCGAGGAGGAGATCCAGGAGCGCGAATACCTGCACCAGCTGGAGCGACAGCAGCGCTACGAGGAGATGCTCGAGGACTTGAAGGAGAATTATCTTAACCAGGGCAACAAGCGCCAGTTGGAGATTGCATTGAACGGTCTCGAAGAACTCCACAGACAGGGACTACTGAAGGAAGAGGAGTACCAGAAGGCGAGGATTGCCATTCAGGCCCAGTATGCTGGTAATTCTCTTTCGCCTGACGAGCAGGCAAAGAAGACTGGCAGTGAGATGCTGACCTCTGCCAGCAGTAAGGTTAATGAGAATGCCCAGAATAACAATACTGATATCGACTCTCCGATCGTCGGTACCATCAACCGTTACAAGAATGTCATGGAGCAGTTGAAGGTGCTCTATGCCAACGACCAGCAGAACCATGCTGCCTATCTGGCTGCAAAGGCGCAGGCGACGTCTGAGTTCTGCAAGCAGCTGGCCAGTGAGTTCCAGACGGCCTATAGCATGGTCAATCAGATTATGTCTGCTGCCTCGAACTACTACGCTGCTCAGAGCGACTACGAGGTAGCCGTGATGAATAAGAAGTATGACAAGATGGCCGACAAGGCGGGCAATAACCAGAAGAAACTGAAGAAGATCGAGGAGAAACGACAGAAGGAGGAAGCGGCCATCAAATCGAAGTACAACGCCAAGCAGGTGAAGATCCAGATTGCCCAGGCGATTGCCCAGACAGCCATGTCTGCCCTCAATGCGTATTCGTCTGCTGCTGCCGTTCCTGTCATCGGTTATATCCTGGCACCTATTGCTGCAGCTGCTGCCGTGGCTGCCGGCATGCTTCAGGTGGCCGCGATCAAGAAGCAGGCCGCTGCTCAGGAAGCCGGTTACTACTCCGGCGGCTTCACGGGAGGCAAGCGGTATCGGAAGGAGGCCGGTGTGGTCCATGAGGGTGAGTTCGTGGCCAACCACGATGCGGTGAACAACCCGAATGTACGGCCGATGCTGGAGTTTATCGACAGGGCTCAGAAGAACAATACCGTCGGAGGCCTCACGGCTGAGGATATCTCCAGACAGCTGGGCAACGGCGGTGCGGCCCTCGTGACGCCCATTGTGAATGTCAACAACGACAATGAGGAACTGAGGGAGGAACTGGCGCGTGACCGGGAGGTGAAGGAACGCCTGCTTGATGTCATCGAGAAAGACGGCATAAAGGTTGACTTCCCTATGGATAAGTTTGATGACAGTTATAACCACTATAAGAACCTGAAGTAATGATCGTTGCGTTTATCAATGGCAAGAAGGCTTATCCTTCAACGGGTACCGGCGTGAAGATCACGCTGGAGAATCCTTTCATCAAGGAGGGCGAGGAGCGCACCATGGAGGTGGCCTTCCCCTTCTCCATCCCCGAGAATTATTCTATATTCGGTTCGCTGAACCGTATTGATACGAGCTTCGAGACTGGTATCTTCGAGGACTGTGCCATCGTCGTGGACAATATCGAGGTGGTCAGGGGCAAGGGCCGCGTGACTTCGGTGACGAAGGATGAGCTGAAACTTCAGATCCGGGGCGGTTCCTCCGGCATGCGCTTCAAGGAGTCGTTCAAGAATATCTTCATCGACTCAATCTTCTACGGGAACGTGGAGTCCAGACATGAGTTCCTAGGACGTGGGCTGAGTATATCCAGCGGCCTCAGTGATCTGTCGAGCGACTATACTCTCCAGGGCTTCGTCGGCTCTCCCGGGAAGTATGCCTTCCTGCCGGTTTATGATGAGTCAAATGACCTGTATATTAACACGCCTTGTGCCTATGTAAGGGGTAATCAGGTTGCGACTTCATTGATGCCGTGGCGCAAGGCCATCATGCCTAACCTGATGTGGGTGCTGAAGAAGGTCATGCAGCGCATCGGCTATACGATCAAGGAGAATTACTATGACCGCGACCCTTGGGCGAAGCTGTACGTATGCAGTGCCAGGGAAACCGTGAACATGGCCAAGGCCTTGCCGCACTGGTCGGTCTATACGTTCCTCGATGAGTTCCGGAAGCTGTTCAACGCAACGTTCATCTTCAATGACGGCGAGAAGTCGGTGAGGATCCTTCCATTCAGCGAGTCGGCCCTTATGGATACCGTGGAGTATGAGCCTACGGATGAATTCGATGCTTCTTTTGACGAGGACGGCATTGAGTATCTCGGAACGTCTAATCTTGAGTTTGAACTGTCTGGCTCAGAAAGGACGCCGGACTGTCTGACTGAGGATATCCTAGGGGCATTTGACGTGGAGGAATTCTCTTCAAAGGCGGCTGCTTATGCCTCTTTCTCCTCGAAGACGGAAAGGGGAAAGCTCACAACGATCTTCAAGTTCCCGGAGGGCTATGCCTACGGGAAGCCTCTGTTTTTTGATGAGGGTGAAATAAACACCATCCTCTTCAATGACTGCGGGTACTTCTCTCCGCTGATAAGGAAGGACCAGGGAAGCAGCATCTCACTGAAGATGGTGCCGGTGGCCATGTCCTGGCACGATGAAGCCGTTTGTTATCTCCTGAACCAGGCTCTCGTAGATATCATAGTTACCTTGAACAATACCAAGTGGTTCCGGATTAGCGAGGAGGAGGTTCTTGAAGAGTTTCCTTTCTCAGGACTTATAGCCAATATTGAGTGTGAGGAAACCTATGATTATAAGGGTGAGAGGGAGGAGATAGACATGGGCTATACGACGGTGGCCGAGGTGATCGAGGAAGGGGGAAGCGTTCCTTCGGATTCTGAGAGCCAGGAGATTATGCAGCTGATCTTTGCCGCCAGTCAGACGATTATGAGAAAGTGCGGTGAGAGGCTGAACGCGGAGAGATACGATTACACAGGTTTGGTGTCGGTGAATAGGATAGCCCTTCCCGTCGGATATACCGATTACCGTATGCTGGAATTATACAGCAGCCTTACATCCGGTGAAATCCATTTGACCAGCTGGCCTAAGAACAGCCTGTCCATCATGCCGGTGTCCGGTGCTTCGGCTCCAGGCAACTTTCATAACTCCGGGGTGAAGATACGCAGGACGATCGACGGTAACAATCAGGTTAAGATCCCGTTTATCTGTGACGGCAAGCCGGACGTGACGAAGAAGTTCCTCTTCAGGAACAAGCTGTACCTCTGTGCGAAGGTCGAGATGAACGTGACCGGCGAGGGAATAGACCGGCTGAAGACGGGATATTTCTATGAGCTTTTATAAGAAAGGATGCATCGAAAAAATAGGAGATGATTAAAATGTTAAACGCCTGTTATGTGCCCTTTCATTTTAACACTTTCCGTAGGAATTGTTAAATGCACACTTCTACAATTTAACAAAGTAAGGGTAATTCATTTGCATAATTGGAACTTTTCTTGGTATAACTCTAAAAGATGTTAAAGCTTGTCTGCGTGCTCCAGCGGTTTGTTTGCCCTTAGGTTTAGATCAGATTTTACAGTACTCCGTCGTATTCCAACATCAGCGGATTGGCAGCCTTCAGCTCCAGGGGTGTGTAGGTGTTGGTGATGGCCAGCGACGAATGGCGTGCCTGATCCCTGACCGATATCGGGTCTACACCCTTCCGGAGCATGTTGGTGATGCCGGTGTCCTTCAGGCTGTAATAGACATACTGCTTCGAGAACTCGAGATCCTTCCTGACGTGTTTGTCCCAGTAGTCGCGGAAGTGCTTCTCTGAGTGCTGCTTCTCCCCCGGACGGAACCCGTCACTGAAGAGGTAGCAGCCTCCATGGGCGCTGAAGGTGTCAAGCTCGATCATCAGCCTGGCCACCTTCTGAGGCATGGTAATCGTAACGGAGTTGTGGTTCTTCGTCTGGTCGCCCATCAGCGTGATGGTGTTCTTACCTATGTTTATATCGCGCACACGCATACGCGAGAGCTCCTTTGGCCGGATGCACATGTAATGGGTCAGGTAGCAGGCAAGGAGATAGTGTCTGTTGTGCTTCCTGACATATTCGCGGATCTGAATCAGGATGTGGTCTGGAATGACTGTGCGCTCCTTCTGGTAGCCCTTGATCTTGATATTAGCGAAACGGGCACATGGATCCTGGTTGATGTAGCCGCGCTCAAGAAGGTAGGTGCAGAAGCTCCGGAGCCAGCCGAGGTAGTTGTTCCTCGTGATGAAGGAATTGTTACGGTCAATGTAAACGTAGTCCAGGAACTGGGAAACGAGATAGTGGTCCATTTGGAACATGTAGGTGATATCGCCTTTCTCCTCCACCCATTCCCTGAAGATCTTCAGGTACGAGAGATAGCTGGTGACGGTGTCCTCCCGAAGGCTGCGGTCATTGAGACGCTTATAGAGGTAGTCGTGATAGAGGTCTGCAGCCTTCGTGAATAGGGTGTAGGTAAGGCTGTCAGAACTCTCCACCCATGGGTTCCAGCCGTTCTCGAGCTTCCGGGCGATATTCTTGATCATGTCCCTGGCAGTCCGCTTCATCTCTGCCTTCGACCGGCAGTGGTCGAGCATGTATTTCTTCCGCTTCCGCAGTCCAGAGACGGGATCGAAGGCATAGAAGAAGACGAAATTCTCCTTTCCTGTGGCCAGCTGCGGATCTGAATACCCCTTTATTTCATGTGATGCGGGGTCGTGGTGAAAATTAATTTTTTTACCCATATCTTAATTTTGACGTGGGTTATTAAACAATTTTCCGTGTCGGGACTGAAACGGAACTGTCCGATTTCTGTCCGACTTGTTTTGGAGCGACGCTCCTATGAAAGAAAGTAAGAGGCTGGATTCCAGCCTCTTACGCTTCACAACATAGTGCGCATCGGTTAAATAGTCGGGATGAGGCGCCAACATGTATTGAGACTGAAATTTATCATTTTTGTTATACTTTTACATAAATGCCTGAATTACAAGAGAAATAGAAATTAATCAATATAAGCATAATGATAATTTGATATAAATCAATTTATAATATCACGCCAAAAACACGCCAAAAATTAAGTGTTAAAATCATAATTCTTTCCTCATTTTTTTATACTTTTGCACCGCAAACGCCAAAAGCATGCGGTGGAGTGGCTCTCTGCCAATCACGGCGCAAAGATAATGATATTGTACTAAACGACCAAATATATGGTCGCTTTTTACGGAAATTTAAAA